>Ga0066790_10001120_pt1 | contig 11096 bp, 10 predicted proteins | sample OrgsoiDNA2013050_FD_70963 | JGI IMG/M metagenome (GOLD analysis project Ga0066790, IMG submission 70963) | Permafrost soil microbial communities from the Arctic, to analyse light accelerated degradation of dissolved organic matter (DOM) -... | ecosystem: Environmental > Terrestrial > Soil >...
GCTGCGGAAAATATGTGCCAGGAATCGACTCTGCACTCACTTCGTTAAAATTTCTTCAACAGAATGGAAACATCACGGGTAAACTGGGCAATAATGTCACGCAGATAAAAATCGCTATGTCCAGGGTTCAAGCGCTGGAAGATCAATTCAAAAAAACAGATAACGTAGAAGAGTTTATTAAGCAGAGAACTATATCTCCAACAACAGCTTTCAAGCTATAATCTTCCGGGTTTGCAACAGTACAAACAACAGGCGGCATATTTTGGCCAGGAGATGAATGAATTAAAACAGGATTGGGATGATCCATCCAGAGCAGAAGAAAGGACAATGACCATTTTAAATAAAATTCCGGCTTTCCAGGATTTTATGAAGAAGAATTCGATGATCGCCGGGTTATTTAATATCCCGGACGATTATTCCACTGGGGGAATCGCCGGACTACAGACCAGGGATCAGGTTCAAAAACTGATGCAGCAACAGATGCAACTCATGGGACCGGGCGGTTCACAAATGGCCCAGCAAAATATCGGGGACGGCCAATCATCCCTGACCTCACTCAGAAATAAACTCAACCAGGGAAGTTCCGATCTGGCGATGCCGGACGGACAGGGCAATAATGAACATACAAGAAGTTTGTTTAGGAGGCTTGAGTACGGAATAAATTTCCAAACTAGTCTTGCTCATGGCTACTATCCGCAAGCCATTGCGTTTGCTGGTACGGTAGGATACAAATTGAATGATAAAAGTACTATAGGCGTGGGAGCGAGTTATAATTTGGGTTTGGGATCTGACATCAGGCATATTCATTTCTCTAATCAGGGAATCGGAATTCGTTCGTATGTAGATGTCCAGTTAAAAGGAAACTATTTCGCGTCGGGGGGATTTGAGAAAAATTACAATAAGGTATTTACATCTTTTAACCAGGTTGTCGCTGGATATTCCGAGCAACGTGACCAGCTTATTCCGAGGCAAACTGACCACTTGGAGTTACTCTCGTTTTTGCATCAAAAAAGTTACTTTATTTTCGGTTGATTTTTGTTCAAGATTTAGTTTTCTATTTCCTCGTTATACATTTCCAAGTTAATTCTTTTTTTACGCATGGAGTCTCCTTTAAGTTCCATGCGGTGGGCATCATGTATTATTCGATCAAGGATTGCGTCTGCAATAGTTTGCTCTCCGATCACTTCATACCATTTATTAACTGGAACCTGAGAGGTGAACAATGTCGACCTCTTAGCGTGCCTGTCTTCAATAATTTCCATGAGGATGGTCCGGCTTTGTACATCGAGGGGCTGCATACCAAAGTCATCTATGATCAAGAGATCCTGTTTTTCCATTTTGAGGAGTTCTTTGAGGTATGAGCCGTCAGCTTTTCCCATTTTCAGGCGGGCAAAGAGTTTTGTGCTGTGTTCATACATCACCCTGTATCCAAGGGAACAGGCCTGATGCCCGAGAGCGGAAGCGATATAACTTTTGCCACTGCCGGTTGAACCTGTGATGAGAACATTTTCTTTCTTTGAGATAAAATCGCAATCAGCCAGGCGCAGTACCTGGTTTTTATTGATCTGCCGGTCACTGGTAAAACTGATTTGTTCCACCGATGCTTTGTAGCGGAAGTGAGCACGTTGCAGGCTCCGGTTCAGTTTGCGGTTGTATCGGTCGTCCCATTCCGATTCCACGAGCATCCCTAACAGTTCATCAGCTGTATACTGTTCTGTGTTGCCCGCTTCAAGTGTTGTACGGAAGGACCGGACCATGCCGTAGAGTTTCATGGTCCTCATCTTTTCAATGATGTGTTCATTCATGTTTTGTTTTTTATTGGTGATTATAATTACTGATAATAGTTTTCTCCCCGGATATTTTCATGCCTGGGCATCGTCTGCTGCTCATCATTTTCTGCGTCAAAGAGATCAAGCCCTTTTTTAAGGATCTCTTCGATGGCGCGGAAGTGATAGAGACCGTATGCGTGCGCACGGACGCACGCTTTGATGAGCCGCTCGTGACCAACTCGTTTAGCGAATGATAATATACCCTGGCAGGATTTATATGCCTGCTCAGGGTGTTGTTTTTTCAGCAGCACCTGACCAATATAATATTCCACATCGGTTCCGATCGCGCGTGCCTGAGTCAGAAAATAATCAGGGTTCCATTCAGCCAGGATCCTGTGCTGGGTTGCCATGTGTATGGCATCTGTAGTATAATTATGTGCGCTGCGGATGCGCGGATGAGTTGCTATCAGTTCATACTTGTAAAAGATCTCTATCAAAGATTTACTATATAGTATTCGAACCTTCTTGCTGATATAAGCAAAGGGGACACTGTAATAATGCTTGTCAACACTCAGGCATACATGTCCGTTCTTCATCGCCGTTGCATGCAGTGAGCGTCGAAGTTCGTAGCGTTTTTGCGGCAGCAGCTGCAGGGTTTTCTTTTCCATTTCATCGAACTGCTGGCGGCGCGAGTAACTACGTCCTTTGAAGCAAGTATTATTATGCACCTCCAGAAGAATGAGTATCTGCGCATTCAGCTCTTTTATGGAAGTAGGTATTTTAGCAGGCAGAGAAGCGAAGATGCGGATATAGGTGATTTTAACAGCACCTTCCACCAGTGCTTTGTCCTTTGGTTTATAAGCCCTGGCCGGAAGAACCGTCATATTATAATGATCGGCAAAGGCTTCAAAGTTTTCATTGAGCTTTGGCTCGTACCGGTTCGTTTTGGTAACCGCTGATTTCAAATTATCCGGAACAATCGCGTTGGGAGATCCGCCAAAGTAAAAAAGTCCGTTCTCGCAGCAACCGATCAGATCCTCCACCTTCTGCGTCTCCACAGCTTCAACATAGGTGAGCTGGCTGGCACCGAGTATAGCCACAAAAACTTCTACGGGTTTAATTTCTCCCGTCTGTTCATCTACAACACGAAGTTTCTCGCCTGTGTAATCCACAAAAACCTTATCCCCTGCCTTATGTTCCATATGCATACTCGGCTTAGCACGACGTTTCCATAAATTGTAGTGATGATAAAACGCCGTTCGTGCAAATCCCCCATGATGAGCAAGATGATATACTTCCCACAACCTGAGCAAGGTAAAGCCACGCTGTTGCAGGCGTTTATCATTATCCTTGAAAAAAATGTGCAGGGTAACCAAACGCTCATCGGCTATTTGCTCCGGCTCCTTACAAAATAACTCATCGAGTTCCTTGTCTGACAACTTGCTTACTTCTTCCCAGGTTGTTTTCAAACCGGTCAGGATGTTGAGATATTTCTTAACTGTATTACGTGAAAGGCCGGTGGCTTTGCTTGTATAAAGTTTGCTATGCCCCTGGCAGTAAAGCTTCAGTACTTGTCTAAGTTTGCTCATTTGAATCGGTTTATTTGCCATGTTAATTCGATAGTGAAGGACGAGAATAGCCCTTTTATCAAACTTGCATGTCAACCGATTTTCAGTACCTTTTTGATATGAACGTGGTGGTCAGTTTGCTCCGGAATAATGGTGGTCAATTTGCTTCGGAATACAGTGATCACTTTGCTCCGGAATAAGGTGGTCACGTTGCCGCGGATTTAGATGGTCAGTATCACCGGAATCTCCACCTACACGTATGATGCGGCAGGGAACAAACTTCAGAAGACGACACATCCGGTTAGAGCGAATTTAGTGGATCACTATCACCGTTTTCTCCAATAACGATAAAACACATCAAACAACAAAACAGACACCCAATGACCGGTACCTGATGTCCAATAAAAAAGCCGCTTGATGAGTGAAAATCTGACATCAAATCTTAACTTAACACCCTAGCCTTTAGGTATCGAAAATGGGGAGTATAATAGTATCTTCGACAGTAGTTTTATTGAAAGGTTGTATAAAATTCAAAACACGCGAATTGTGCATGCCCCACAAAATTAGGATACCATTCTTGACGTACCGCCGGTAGGGACGAATTTAACCCTTTCATTTTTTCAGAGGGTTTTTAAAAGATTATTCAAGGTAGATAAAAAATAGGTGTTTCATTCGCTGGTTGAACAAGGAAATGCGACTATGAAGGAAAACGAAATGGATTGGTTGTATACAAGTGCGCAGATGAACTCAACACTTGCCGGTTCGAAGATCAAGGCAATTGCAACCGATCTACCGGGCAACAACGCCGAATTAAGCATAACCCTCTAATCTACATTTTAAACTGTAGGATGAGGGATCCGTAATTCCGCAGATATTTAATTTTCCGACAACTTCATCCGCATCCCCCGGATCTCCTGGTAATATCTGCGGTGATTTAATGGCGTGCGGCCGGCGACGGACTTGAAGTGCCTGTTGAAATTGGAGAAATTATTAAAGCCACTTTCAAAACAAATATCAGCCACGGGTTTGTCCGTTTCCGCCAGCAGCTTGCACGCATGGCCAATTCGCACTTCAATAAGAAATCTTGAAAAAGTCTTCTTGATCCTCGCCTTGAAATACCGGCAGAAGCCATTGGGCGTCAGATGGGCAATGCGCGCCACCTGCTCCAGGGTTATTGGCCTCGTAAAATTTCCCAGGATATATTGGTAGATGGTATTCAGCCTTTCCGTTTCTGCTAAGCTGTACTGAAAGGTTAGCCCTTCACTGCAGATGGTCTTTGTCTGCCGGCTATGCGCGATCGTATGCAATATTTGCAGCAACAGGATGATCCGGTCACTGTTTTTTGCGTGTACCAGCTGTCGCATCAACTCACTCACAATTACACGCGATTTATTTTTTACCCTTACACCCATCTGCGCTCTCTGGAACAATCTAATCAACGCCTTGTTCTCGGGTAAATTGAAAAATCCAGCCCCAAAGCAATCGGGAAGAAAATGAATAATAATGGCTTCCACTTTCAGCTTGGATCCCTTCACCAGAAATTTTTCATCACATCTCCATAAATGCGGCAGGTTGGATCCCAGCAGGATCAGGTCATTGTTTTTGAAATGGTGGATACTGTCACCTATAAACTGCCTGCCCGACGCCTCTATAATATATACCAGCTCCATCTCCGGATGATAGTGCCATTTATTATAAAAAAAGGAAACGATATCATATCGTACACTAAATGAATGCTCGTCTTCTTTAGGAATCTTTAACAGATGCGGTTTCATTGGCTAAACATTAGTTATAGTAGAATGATGTATATCATACACTATTCGGAAAATATAGGTTAAGATAGTACAAAAACAGGTCAAATGCGAGCCAACGATTCGATTCGCCATGATATACTTTTGAAAAAAATATTTCAACCTTTCAATATGGAAAATAAATTTATCATGGACCTGCAGGAGGCAGGCATACAGGATATCGAACGGGTCGGTGGAAAAAATGCCTCTCTCGGCGAAATGATCCAGCACCTGTCCAGACTCGGAATACGGATTCCCGGGGGGTTTATCATTACCGTGGAAGCCTACCAGGTTTTTATTTCTTTTAACCAGCTGGAACATAAGATCAGCTCCCTGCTCAAAGAAATAGACTATGAAAATATAGAGTCTTTGAGAAGGGCGGGATTGCAGATCCGCAACACGATCCGTAATTCCAAGTTTCCGCCCGACCTGAGTAAAATGATCATAGAAGCCTATTATGAATTATCCGCGAAGTACGGACAGGAAGCCACTGATGTAGCGGTCAGGTCATCCGCCACCGCAGAGGATCTTCCGGATGCGAGTTTTGCCGGCCAGCAGGAATCCTATCTGAATGTACGCGGTCCTGCCGCCATCATGGATTCCGTCCGGAATTGTTTTGCCTCTTTATTTACCGATCGCGCTATCAGCTACCGGCAGAATTTTGGCTATGATCATTTCGTAATCGGAATTTCCATCTGTATACAAAAAATGGTCAGGTCCGATCTCGGAAGTTCGGGCGTAGCTTTTTCACTCGATACAGAATCCGGTTTTAAAGATGCCGTGGTCATCAATGGAATTTTTGGTCTGGGAGAATTGATCGTACAGGGTAGTGTGTCACCCGACGAATTCATTGTTTTTAAACCGGCGCTGAAAGATAATTTCGTTCCGATCATCGAGAAAAAACTTGGACTGAAAGATCAGATGATGGTATACGGCGATGATCCGGATGAACGCGTAAAGATTATTCCGGTTGAACGAACCGCACAAAATAAATTTTGCATCGACGATGAAAAGATTTTGCAACTCGCGAAATGGGTAATGATCATCGAATCTTATTATACGATATTAAAGGATCATTGGTGCCCGATGGATATTGAATGGGCAGTGGATGGGATGACCCAGCAGCTTTTTATCGTGCAGGCCAGACCGGAGACCATTCATTCACGGAAGGATCACAACAAACTCACCGAATATGCCATGCGCCCCCACAAGTCCGTTCCGCTTTTAAAAGGTATCGCTGTGGGCGACCAGATCGGGAGCGGCCGGGTTAAAATCATGTACTCCTTGGATAAACGGCTGACCGACGGAAATGAATTCGAAGCGGGGGATGTGCTCGTGACGGACATGACTGATCCGGATTGGGAACCGATTATGAAAAAGGCTTCTGCCATTATCACCAACAAAGGCGGAAGGACCTGTCACGCGGCCATCATCGCCAGGGAAATGGGAGTGCCGGCCATTGTGGGCTGCCGCAATGCGACCAGCCTGCTGACGGACGGTATGCTGGTAACCGCCAGTTGCGGTGAAGGCGACGAAGGTTTTGTATATGCAGAAAAACTTCTTTTCGATATCGTTGAAACACGTTTGGATGAACTGCCACCGATCGATACCAAACTCATGCTGAATGTAGCTTCACCATCCATGGCCTTCCGTTTCTCGCATATTCCCAATGCAGGGGTGGGTCTCGCGAGGGAAGAATTCATCATAAATAATTATATCGGAATACATCCTATGGCGCTGCTGAAACATAAGGAACTCGGAGATGAGACCCTGTCGGCACATATCAAATCGGCCATCCGCGGTTTTGAAAATGAGGAACAGTTCTTTATTCAGAAACTTTCTTTTGGAGTCGCGAAGATTGCATCTGCTTTTTATCCGAACACGGTGATCGTGCGGTTTTCCGATTTTAAAACAAATGAATATCGCAATCTGAAGGGCGGTGAACATTTTGAACCCCTTGAAGAAAATCCCATGATCGGATGGCGCGGGGCTTCCCGATATTATTCTGAATCCTATCGCGAGGCATTCGCACTGGAATGCAAAGCAATATATCATGTTCGCGAAAAAATGGGTCTGGGCAATGTGGCAGTGATGGTTCCATTCTGCCGCACAGTAGAGGAACTGAAAAAAGTGACCCGCATCATGGCGGAACATGGTTTGGAAAAAGGGAAAGATGGTTTGGAAGTATACCTGATGGCAGAGATACCTTCCAATATTATAATGGCCGAAGAATTTGCAGAGCATATCACCGGATTTTCAATCGGTTCGAACGACCTGACCCAACTCACACTCGGCCTTGACCGCGACTCCGCCCTGGTGGCCCATTTATATGACGAGCGCAATGAGGCAGTCAAACGCATGCTGAAAATATTGATCCGGCAGGCAAAAAGAGCAGGTGTGAAAGTGGGTATCTGCGGACAGGGTCCCTCGGATCATCCCGACTTTGCGCAGTTCCTGGTAGAAGCCGGTATTGATTCGATTTCCGTTACACCCGATTCCGTAATAAAAACGATGAAAGCCATTCACTCAATTGAAGCGAAGCTTTTAGTTAAGGCTTAATCGATGGTTTACGGTATATGGTTTATGGTTTATGGTTTATGGTGTATAGTACTCATTCAAATATAAATTTCAAAATTAAACTCATTTCCTGGCAACCATATACCATATACCATATACCATAAACCATACACCATAAACCACACACCATCTTTCATCCAAAAAGAATGAGAATCAACAGAAACATACTAACATTAGAGGAATTCAGAAAACAGGAACTCCGTTTTCTTCCCAACGCAACGGGCGAGCTCAGTAATTTATTACGGGATATTGCACTGGCGGCTAAGCGGGTGAATGTGGAAGTGAACAAAGCCGGACTGGCTGACATCCTCGGCGAGACCGGAAAAACAAACCAGCATGGTGAAAAAGTAAAGACACTCGACGAATTTGCCAATGAAACTTTCATGACCGTTCTGCAGCGCGGGATAAGCTGTGCCGGCATTGCATCTGAGGAACTCGACGATTTTATCTGCTTCGATGAGGAACTTTGTAAACAGTCCAAATACGTGGTGGTCCTGGATCCGTTGGACGGAAGCAGCAATATCGACGTAAATATTTCCATTGGCACCATCTTCGGTGTGTATCGTCGCAAAACGATTCCGGGTTTTCCTTGTGAACAAGAAGACTTTTTACAGAAGGGAGAAAGACTCGTTGCCGCCGGATATATTATTTACGGATCCTCTACCATGCTCGTATATGCGACACGGCGGGGCGTCAATGGCTTTACACTCGATCCTTCCATTGGAGAATTTACAATCAGTCACCCGGATATACAGTGCCCGCGGTCGGGCCATATTTATTCCGTTAACCAGGGAAATTATTTTGGTTACAGCAAAAAAGTAAAAGAATATATCACCGAATGTCAGCAGAAACTACCTCTAACGGACGGTCCCTATACACTGCGTTATACAGGTAGTATGGTGGCAGATCTGCACCGGAACCTGTTGAAGGGAGGCATTTTTTTATATCCTGCATCAACAGAACATCCGAAGGGTAAACTCCGACTCGTATATGAATGCAATCCATTTGCCTTTATCCTTGACATGGCGGGAGGAAAAACGTCAGACGGAAATAGAGACATTCTACGGATACAACCTGAATGCATTCATCAGCGCGTCCCTTTTATTGCCGGTAGCACAGATATGATGTCGTCTTTTTTGCCGGATTAAAACTCAAAACAACTTACCCTGAGGGTTGTCTTTTTTGAATTTTGGATAAAATATTCCTATGATCACGAATGGATTGAGTGACCTTCGCCTATGCCATTCAGCAGTAGTGCCAAGAAAAAAATAAATGTCTTTTGTTTTGGCGAGGTCGTCAAAATATTTCATTCGGACTTTTTGAAGGGCTATTTGTTCATTGCCATCAGCCAATGCCAGGCAATTCCAATACAAAGCTCCGATTTCCCAGTCCTCAATCATCATTGTAGATTGTTTTCCTACCGCATCCTCGAATCTATACTTGAATATATATGGTACTTTGCGAATAGGAATTCTGGGAAATTGATTTCTATTTCCATCAGATGTAAATAGATCGATTTGTTTTAACTGTTCGAGCCAGTCTTTCCTCCATTCTCTTTCATCTTCCTCAATGACCAAATCGATAATCCGGGCAGGTTTAAATGTGCCCATTGATTTATTGCCTGGAGCCTTGGAAAGGTTAATTAATTCTTTAAGATTTGTATAGACGGTTTTTAGACAGATTTTTTTTCGTTCTTCCCACTCATTTTTCGTCCCAAGTTCACCAACGATCTTAATATCTGATAGATCCGGGTGTAACGGAGAGTAACTTTCGGGCCGGAAGTCTTCTTTTCTGGGTTTTTTAAGATGAAGCTCAATCCATTGATACTTCTTAAATTCCAGGAATTTAAATGGTACGGGATAAATTCTGATCCAGGTTCCATCCTCCAGAAGTCCTCCAGTACAAACTAATTCATCGTAGGATCTGGATGGCAACGGGTAAGTCGTCACAGTTATTAAGACTCTGGATGGATTCATTAAATGTGTCTAAGTTCATACTTCCATGCAGGCAGCTCGACAATTGATTCCGCAAGATGTTTGCGATGACAATGACAAATATCGGCTTCGAAACAGGTGAGCGCAATACGTTTCTTTTTTGTCAGAAATTCTAATATTTTTTCTTTAGCAGGCTGATTTACCTTTAATACTATATCACTATACTTCTCAAACAGCGCATCATAATCGGATTGCGAATGCAATTCCTTACGGTATTTTCCCTGAATACCTACTTCAGGAAAATGAACGTATTCAATGCTCAAACTATTGCAATATCGCTGAAGCAGACTTTTTGAAAATCCAAATTTCTGGCTTAAAGGATTGTTTCGTACATCGACTAAAACTTTAATGTCATTTAAAAGCAGCTTATTCAGATATGCCTCGAGAGAAATACCCTCATATCCTATTGTAAATAAAATTGTTTTATCTGTATTGGGCCGGGAATTATTTACTACCCCGTATTCGTTCGGCGAAAGTAATTCTTCCGCCCTCATAGAATTAATAGCCATATAAGGAAAGCGGACATAGGTATAACGCATGAGATCCTCACTTGAGAAGGACTTAAATTCCTCATAAAGGTTTGAAATTGATTTTTTATCAATTTCAGTTAATTCCATAAAATAATTTGCCTGATCAATCTTCTGGAAATTAGCACCCTCAACACTGATTTGCTGTCTTTTTTCCATAGTCTTTAGATCGGCGCTTAAAGAAAATGAGTAACAACCTAATTTATATGGAATGAATTCATATTCTGGTTTCGTTTGTTTAGTTGTCAATATAAGGGCGAGCTTTTGAAGGCTGACTTTTTCTAATTTTCCACCAAAAACCTGTAGTAATGAGAGAATTATTTTCCTTCTATAAAACATACTTCAAAGGTATACAGACTTTATCAAGCTAAATACTTGAATAGACCATGAAAAAATGAGTAAATAACGATCACCCCACCTCTTCAAACTGTCCCGTCTGACGGTTTTTCCGCACATTATCCCAGTTAAAATACCGCCCGTTCATAGCAACGTATACGCCGGGTGGAAGGGCCTGCACAAAGGCGAGTGCACAACCAAGATTAAAAAATCCATCCGAACTGCCAAATTTATAGGGGATCATGGCGCCGGTTAAAACGATGGTTTTGCCCAGCACTTTTTCTGCGAGCACTGCTGCCGTTACCGCCATCGTATCCGTACCATGAGTGATGATGATTTTTTTTTCTGCCGCCTCATTACACTGGTTTACGATTAATGTCCGGTCGCCGGCCGTCATATCCAGACTGTCAATCATCATCAGCGTCTGCACGACTACTTGAGGGGTAACCCGGCTGCGGGTGATCATTTCGGGCAGATGGGTTTCCTTGAAGAAAAGCTGACCCGTGATTTCATTGTATTCCTTGTCAAAGGTTCC
>Ga0066790_10001121_pt1 | contig 11095 bp, 6 predicted proteins | sample OrgsoiDNA2013050_FD_70963 | JGI IMG/M metagenome (GOLD analysis project Ga0066790, IMG submission 70963) | Permafrost soil microbial communities from the Arctic, to analyse light accelerated degradation of dissolved organic matter (DOM) -... | ecosystem: Environmental > Terrestrial > Soil >...
GGGATCGCCGGGCTGCGCGCCATCCACATAGAGTTCGTCCGAAACGCAGTACTGCCCCGTGTACGTGCCCTTGTAGATGAAGCCGTTATCGCGAATGCGCCGGAACAGTTCCTGCACCCGCTTCTTGTGGCGCTCTTCCGTGGTGCGGATGAAGTCGTCGTTCGAAATTCCCATCCGCTTCCAGAGCTTGCGAAACTCCGCGGAAATCTCATCCGCATATTGCTGGGGAGTCTTTCCCGCGGCCTGCGCCGCCCGCTCAATCTTCTGGCCATGCTCGTCAGTCCCGGTCAGGAAGAAAGTGTCGGCGCCCAGCAGTCGTTGCCGCCGCGCAATCGTGTCGCACGCGATGGTCGTGTAGGCATGGCCAATATGCGGCCGCGCGTTCACGTAGTAAATCGGGGTTGTGATGTAAAACTTTCGAGTCATAAGATCTTTTTCAAACCACAAAGGACACAAAGTCACACGAAGGAAAGGACGAAACTACCTTTGTGCACCTCAGTGCCCTCCGTGGTTAGTGCTTTTCGCCTTTCCCTAGATACTCTCGCGCGGCTTCCTGCATCACCGTCTTCAGGGGCACGTGGTGCTCGGTCGCAATGCGCCGGCAGTCTTCATACTCCGGCGCATAGTTGGTGACGGTTCCGTTCATGCTGGCAATTTTGATGCGGACCTCGCCCCATTGGGTGCGAACGTTCTCCCAACGGCGTGCCAGAGTCTGGCGAACTTCGTCCCGCCGCCGCACACCAAGAGTCGTGGTCTCGGTGAAGATCAACTGCGTCAGTTTGCTCGCATCTTCGGGCCTGCAAAGCACCGTAAGCAGCGTTCCGGGACGGTTCTTCTTCATCTGCACCGGCATGCCGAATACGTCCAATGCACCTTCTTCGAGCAGGCGATCCATCACGTATCCAAACACCTGCGGATTCAGATCGTCGAGATTCGCTTCCAGCACAGTCACAGTCTCAGAAGCGGTCTTCGCCGCCAGCGTCGACGCAACCTCTCCGATCGTTAGCCGCACGACATTCGGGTGCCCGGGAAACTCGCGGGATCCCGCTCCGTAGCCGGACTTCTCAATTTTCATCTCGGGAAACGCGGCAAAGCGCTTGACGAGGGTCTTCACAATCGCGGCTCCCGTGGGAGTGACCAACTCCGCCTGCACGCCTGACGAGTACACAGGCGCGTTTGTCAATAGTGCGACCGTCGCCGGAGCCGGTACGGGGAAGGTCCCGTGTGCGCACTTCACCGATCCGCCGCCGACGTTTAATGGAGAGCAGACGACCTCATCGACACCCAGTGCTTCTGCGCCTACCGCGGCGCACACGATGTCGACCATCGCATCTACCGCGCCTACTTCATGGAAGTGCACTTTCTCGATGGACGTGGCGTGAATCTTTGCCTCCGCGGTCCCCAGTGCTTCAAAGATCGCGATCGCTGTCTTTTTGGCGGTGTCGCTGATCGCAGCCTTGCTGATAATCTCGCGAATCTCGCTCAACCCACGGCCATGCGAATGGGCGTGCTCCTGTTGCGCCCCCGTGGTTTCGTTGTCATGCGCATGCTTGTGGGTATGCGGATGCTCGTGGTCGTGATGATGATCGTGCTCGTTGTCAGCTTTCGCGGGAGTGGGCGCGCGCGCCACATCTTGCTTTTTCCAGTACTCTTCCCGCGGAAGATCCTTCTCGCCGTCCACCCACACGTCCACTTTGGTCGCCGAAATGCCGCTACGGACGACTCGTGAGATCTCCAGCCGTGCGCCTACACCCAGCGCCGTTACAGTTTCTTCCAGCAATCGCGACGATATCCCGGCATCGATCAACGCGCCCAGGAACATATCTCCGCTCATGCCGGAAAAACACTCGAGATAGGCAATGCGCATAGGAGATCTCATTTATCACGGAAGACACAGAGATCACAGAGGAAGCATCGCAAAGAGGGATCTCTGTGCAACCCTGTGGCCTCTGTGGTTAAGGATTTGTGCCGCCACGATGGGAACTTTCATCATAGGGAAGCGAGCCACCTCCGTCAAACGTGCGCCGGTCGCGCACTCTGATAAAATCACTGTTTCTTCAACAGCTTAGAGGGACTTCTTGTATCGTCATCTCGAACATCGTCTTGCCCAGCGGGTACTGGAGTGTTTGCAGCGTCGTTACCCCGGCGCCGCCCTGCCCAGCGTGGTCGTCGAACAACCTCCCAAGGTAGAGCTCGGGGACTTCGCAATTCCTGTTTTCCCGTTCGCCAAGCCGCTCCGCTCGGCGCCGCTGAAGATCGCCGAAGCCATTCGTGCAGAGATCGGCGCCATCGAAGGCATTGCTGAGATGCAGGTTGCTCCTCCCGGCTATCTGAACGTCAGGATCGACCGGGGATGGATGGCCGCGGCTCTCGCCGTCGAGCAGAAACCGCACGCGGAGGTTCCCGCTGGCAAGATTCTGGTCGAGCACTCGAGCATCAATCCCAACAAAGCCGCGCACATCGGACACCTGCGCAACGCCATCCTGGGCGACACCTTTGTCCGGCTTCTGCGCTTTGCCGGCAGGGAAGTTGACATTCAGAACTACATCGACAACACGGGCGTGCAAGTGGCCGACGTAGTCGTCGGCTTTATGCACATCGAGAAGAAGTCTCGTGCGGAAATCGAGTCTCTGACGCAGCAGCCGCGATTCGATTATTACTGTTGGGATCTCTACGCTCGCGTCTCGCAGTGGTATGAGGGCGACAAGCAGAATCTGCAAGTGCGCCTGCAGACGTTACATGCGATTGAAGATGCCACGACCGAAATCGCCGCGATCGCGGAGTTGATTTCGGTTGCCGTGCTGCGCCGCCATCTCGAGACCATGGACCGGCTCGACATCGAATACGACTTCCTTCCTCGTGAGAGCGAAATTCTGCACCTGCATTTTTGGGACGCGGCCTTCCTCAAGCTGAAAGAATCGGGCGTGCTCACTTTCGAGGGCGAGGGCAAGAATAAAGGGTGCTGGGTCATGCGGCGTGCTGGGACCGCAAAATCAGAATCAACCTCAGAGGCCACGGGGGACACAGAGGGGGACCAGATCTCGGAAGAAGATCAGAAGGTGATCGTCCGCTCCAATGGGACCGTCGGCTATGTGGGCAAGGACATCGCCTACCACATGTGGAAGTTCGGGTTGCTGGGACGTGACTTTGGCTATCGCAAGTTCTACCGCTATCCGAATAGTCACGATTGCTGGATCTCCACCGCAGACGGGGAGAAGGATCATCCACATTTCGGCGACGTCGCTGAAATCTACAACGTAATCGATGCCCGGCAGTCCGAAGCGCAGAACACGGTCATTGAAGCGCTGCGCGGACTCGGCCATGGCGAGGCCGCCAGGCACTACACGCACTTCTCCTACGAGATGGTCGCACTGACTCCGCGTTGCGCCGCGGAACTGGGCTACAACCTCAGCGACGAGGACAAAGCCCGCTCTTACATAGAGGTAAGCGGGCGCAAGGGATTCGGTGTGAAAGCCGACGATCTGCTCGATCAGTTGATTGCGTCCGCAAAGAAGGAAGTCGATTCGCGCCATCCCGAGGTGAGTGAGCCGGAACGCCTGCAGATTGCTACCCAGATCGCCATCGGCGCTCTGCGCTATTTCATGCTGAAGTACACGAAGCAGTCGGTCATCGCTTTCGATTTCAAAGAAGCGCTCAGCTTTGAGGGTGAGACCGGACCCTACGCGCAATACGCGGTCGTGCGCGCGACAAGCATCTTCCGCAAAGCCGGATTCGATCCTGAGACTTTCTTCAAAGACGCTGCCGGCATTTCAGCCGACGATCTGGCTAAGGCACTAACTGGCGAGGCCGCCAACGAAATCTGGGAACTGTGGCTGGCGTCGTCGAAGACATCCGCCGTGATTGACCAGTGCATTGCCACGACGGAGCCGGCTTACCTGGCTAAACACGTTTTCCAGCTCGGGCAGCTTTTTAATACGTTCTACCACCGGCATCCGATCCTGAGCGAACCAGACGAGAAGCGGAAGCAGTTTCTTCTGGCCACCGCTGCGGTAGTCCGTCGCGAACTAATTCGGTGTTTGGCAGTTATGGGCATCACGGTGCCGCCGGTCATGTAGAATACCTGCCACTGCGGCGTGCCCGGGTCCGCCGCATCCTCTTCCCGCATGCCGCAGTCTATAGACTCAATCGCGCCGACTCACCGGTGGTTCCGTCGTATCGTGCTGGGCGGGATTGTTGTTGTGCTCGCTCTCGCCATGGCCGGAATGATCTATGAAAACATCTTCGAGGCCCGCGACCGGCGCTTCAACCCGATGCCTGGGCGATTGCTCGATGTGGGCGGGTACAGGATGCACATCGACTGCATGGGGGAGGGAAGTCCTACGGTGATTCTCGAGTCGGGCTTGGGCGACTCGTACGTTTCCTGGCGCAAAGTGCAGCCACAGATCGCTAAATATACCCGCGTGTGTTCCTACGACCGCGCTGGAATCGGCTACAGTGACGCCCGTTCGCAACCTCGCACCAGCAAAGTAATCGCCGGTGAATTGCACGCTCTGTTGCAGGTCGCGAGAATCCTGCCGCCTTATGTGCTGGTCGGCCATTCGATGGGCGGATACACGGTGCGGCTCTACGATAGCCTCTACCACGGCGAAGTCGCGGGCATGGTACTGGTCGATGCTTCCCATCCCGACCAGGAGAATCGTTTTCCGCCGGAACTCAAGAACATGGAAGGAACATGGCTGCGCGAATCTGAGTTCCTGGAATACACCATGCCGTTCGGCATTCCGCGGCTCCTTGATCTGTGCGACGAAGAAGTCTGGCAACGGGCGGCCGACTGCAATTGGCACAGCGCCCGCGAAAACGTGGCGGAACTGAAGGGCTTTGCGGAAAGCGCCGTCCAGACCGCAGCCACCGGTTCTCTCGGCGACATGCCTCTAACGGTGCTCTCGCGCGATCCCGATAAGCCTTCCAGCGAACTGCCACCCGACCTCGCACAGCCCACGAACGCTGCGTGGGAGAAGATGCAGGAGGAACTGGCGCATCTCTCCACGCGGGGGACGCAAGTGATTGTCAAGAACAGCGCGCACTACATTCAGATGGACCGGCCCGACGTAGTAAACGAAGCCGTCCAGAAAGTCGTGGAACAGGCGCGTGCGACACAGCCTGCGTCGCCATCGAAAGCGAACTGATCGATTGTCGCCCACCTGCGATTGCTGACTCTTCCCGCTTAAACCTGCTAACCTTTTTCCCTCACCTTGAAACCTGCGTACAGACGACGGTTTGCTTCCGCCCCTCAGGAGCACAGAATGAAATCAAAGGATCGCCCCGCGCTCGTCGCGATTGCACTTCTTCTTTTATGCAGTATTGTTCTGCCGGCTCGGTCGCACGGCCAGGACTCTCCACCTGTTGAGCAACCTCCGGTTCCCGCTCACCGTCCGCGAATTGGTCTCGCCTTGAGCGGTGGGGGTGCGCTGGGTCTGGCCGAGATCGGCGTCATTCAGTGGATGGAAGAAAACCACATTCCCGTGGATCGGATTGCCGGAACCAGTATGGGTGGGATCATTGGCGCCATGTACGCCACCGGCATGTCTCCCGCGGAGATCCAGACCTTTGCCGAAAAAATCGATTGGGACGAGGCTTTTCGTCCCGACCCGGGCTACACTCAGATCTCCTACCGCCGGAAACAAGATCGGCGCGACTTTCTGATCAAAGCTCCGCTTGGTCTGAAGCATGGGCTGAGAGGGCCCAATGGTTTCAACTCCGGCCAGGGTGTGGGGCTGTTGCTCGATCGCATCGCCTTCCCCGAATCAAGCGCCGCCAGCTTTGACGACTTGCCCATCCCGTTCCGCTGTGTTGCCACCGACATGCTGAGCGGGGAAGGCGTCGTGCTGCGCGACGGCCCGTTAGCCCAGGCGGTGCGGGCCTCGATGGCCATACCGGGGGTATTCACTCCGGTCGAGATCAAGGGCCGCGTTCTGGCGGACGGCGGCATGGTGCAAAATATTCCGGTTGAAACCGTCCTCGAGATGAATGCGGATGCCGTCATCGCGGTCGAACTGCGCCTGCCGCCGGGCAACCTGGGTCAATTGGAGACGATCACCGGAGTGCTCGAACGCGCAGTCGACGTCATGATCACGCAGAATGAACGGCACTCTCTGGCCCTGGCCAAGGCCACCGTGAGCATAGCCATGAGCGGTTTTGCGCTCACGGATTACGGTCGCGTCAAAGAACTGGTCGCACTCGGTCACCAGAGCGCGGCCAGCCAGTCTGCCGCGCTTCTTCCTTACGCGATACAAAATCCTGCGGAGTGGCAGGCGTATCTCTCAGACCGCGCCGCGCGCAGACACCGGGCACCGGACAGGATCCAGACTGTCGAAGTTGCTGGCGCCGATCCCGACACGGACGGCAGACTTCAGCACCGGCTCAGCAAATCGCTCGAAGGCCCACTCGACCTCTCGCAACTCGACACTCAACTGACGCGCCTTGCAGGGGAGGGACAGTTTGATCGTCTGGGCTATGAAGGATTCACGCAAAATGGAGTTCCGGGCTTGCGCGTCACCACGCACGATAAATCCTATGGCCCACCCTTCGTCGACCTCGCAGTCAATGTGGACGGTTCCGGCGTCGCGGCTTTCGATTTTTCTGCGGGCGCGCGCGTGACTTTCATGGATATTGCCCACCGCGGCGGCGAGTGGCGCAACGATCTTCTTTTCGGCTCAAGCAATTTGGCGGCGAGTGAGTTCTACCAGCCTATCGGCCAGTCCCGCTTTTTTGTCTCCCCCTACGCTTTTGCGTCGAAGTATGCTCGCAACTCCTTCAGCGGTTTGACCCGGGTGGCAGTCTTCGGCGACGAGCGCGCCGGGGGCGGCTTCGACATCGGCTACAACTCCGGACGGCGCAGCGAATTCCGCATCGGCTATGAACTATTCGATGGAAAGCTCAGTCCGCTGATCGGGAGCGCCGGGCTGCCCATTGCCCATGGCAGCACCGGCGAATTTCGCGCACGATATGTGTGGGATGGACAAGACAGTCCGTCCGTACCCAGTCGTGGCACCCGCATGGTGGTCACGCTCTCGCGGGTGCTGCAGAGTCCGGGTCTGGTGCATCCCATTGGCCAACTCGACGTTCAGACTTCCACTTTTGTCCCCATCGGGCCGAAGACGTCAATCTTTTTCAATGTTTCCGGCGGCACTACGTTCCGTGGATCTGCGGGGCCGTTTCAGGTCTTCGGGCTCGGTGGGCCTTTCCGTCTGGGTGCGTACCTTCCGTATGCGTTTCTGGGGAACCACTACGCGTACTCTTCGCTCGGATTCCGGCGCGAACTCTACCGACTGCCCACCCTGGTGGGGAGAAAAGTCTACTGGGGTGGGTGGTACGAAACGGGAGCTGCCTTCGGCACGGCAAGGCTTGATCCCGGACCGATTGTTGTGCGTGGCTCTTTCAATCTCGGAGTGATCGCCGACACCATCGTTGGCCCGATCGCGCTAGCGGGCAGCGTCAGTCCCACGGGCCAGAGCCGCGTGAACTTCTCGATTGGCCGTGTGTTCTGAGAGAAGGCCGCCGCTACTCAGTCCTTTGCCAGTGACGCCATATCGATCACGAACCGGTAGCGCACATCGCTTTTCAGGACGCGTTCGTAAGCTTCGTTGACCTTCTGTATCGGAACGACCTCGATATCGCAGACCACGCCGTGTTTATCGCAGAAATCCAACATCTCTTGCGTTTCACGGATACCACCGATCTGTGAGCCAGCCAGACTGCGCCGGCGGGCGGTCAGCGAAAAGGCCCCGATGGGTACGTCTTTCTCCGGAAGGCCCACCACGACCATGGTTCCGTCGACTCTTAGCAGAGACAGGTATTGATTCCAGTCCATCTGCGCCGAAACTGCATTGAGGATCAGATCAAAGGATCCCGCCAGTTTGGTGAACGTCTCCGGGTCCGAGGTCGCGTAGAAGTGGTCAGCGCCTAGTCGCTTGCCGTCGGCTTGTTTCTTCAACGACTGGCTGAGCACCGTGACTTCGGCACCCATGGCATGCGCCAGCTTGACTCCCATGTGTCCCAGACCACCCAGGCCGACGATAGCTACTTTCTTGCCCGGTCCTGCCTGCCAATGTCGCAGCGGGGAGTAGAGCGTGATTCCCGCGCACAGCAGAGGCGCGCAGGCATCGAGTGGCAGATTGTTGGGCATGCGCAACACGTAGTTTTCGTCGACCACGATCCGGTCGGAGTAACCGCCATAGGTTGGAGCGCCTTCTTTGTCGCGGGCGTTGTAGGTCCAGACAGTTTGCACGCTGCAATATTGTTCGAGGTCCCGTTGACACTCCACGCAAGTCCGGCAGGAGTCGACGTAGCAGCCAACGCCCACTTTGTCGCCCACCTTGTATTTGGTCACTTTACTGCCGACCGCCGATACTACTCCGGCAATCTCATGTCCCGGCACCATGGGGAAGATGGATTCTTCCTGGTAATCGCTCCACTCGTCGCGCGTCTGATGAATGTCGGAATGGCAGATCCCGCAATATTTGATATCGATGACAACGTCGTGCTCGCGCGGCCCGCGGCGTTCGAACGAATAGGGCACTAGCGGAGCCTTTGCGGTCATTGCGGCGTAGCCTTTGCTTTTGCTCATGATTTCTCTCGCTTTCCAGAAAATGTAGGACGGATGATGTCTTTATAGATGAGCGGCTTTGACAATCGGTTTCGTAAATACAGACGGACGTCTCGTGACTACAGCACCGGCAGTTTCCCCAGTCTACCGCAGATTGATATACTGCGCCCTCGGTTCATTCAAGAAAGCTGCCCGGAGGAAACTGGTGCGCTCGCACATTCTGCGTTTGACGCTGTGTTTGTTGATTGCCATGTCAGCCGCCGCACAAAAGGCTCCGCAAGAGGCCCCAGCGAAGCCAATCTTCAAGCTCCAGGAAGTCATGATTCCGGTGCGCGATGGAGTTCGTCTGCAGACCGCCATTCTCACTCCCGTGGACCAGTCGGGGCCGCTGCCCATTCTTTTTCGCCGCACGCCCTACGGCGTGCCCGAGAAACCGCCGGAACCGATGCCTGCCTCCCTCAAGGAATTCGCGCAGGACGGCTACATTTTCGTCATCCAAAATTTACGCGGCCGCTTCAAATCCGAGGGCGTGTTCAATCTGTCCTCATGGGTCGATCTCAAGGACCCGAAGGCTACCAACGAGACCACTGATGCCTACGATTCGATCGAGTGGCTCTTGAAGAACGTCGCCAACAACAATGGCAAGGTCGGGATGTACGGAGTTTCCTACGACGGGTTAACCACCGCGCTCACGCTGCTTCATCCGCATCCGGCGCTTATGGCCATCAGCGAACAAGCGTCGCCTGTCGACCAATGGATGAACGACGACGACCACCGCTTTGGCGCACTCCGGGAAAGCTACGACTTTGAATACGCGGTGATGGAGCAAGCCGACAAGAACAAAAACACACACTTTAATTTCGAGACCTACGACACTTATCAGTGGTATCTCGATCTCGGTCCGCTTTCTAACATCAACGCAAAATACCTCCACGGCTCGATTCCTTACTGGAATTCGAGCGTCGAGCATCCCGACTACGACGAATTCTGGAAGAAAGAAGCATGGGTCAGCCAGCTCCACGCGTCGACCGTGCCCAACTTGAATGTTGCGGGATTCTGGGATCAGGAAGACCCCTGGGGACCATGGCAGATCTTTCGCCATGCCGAAGAGAACGATCCACAACACACGAATTTCATGGTGGCCGGTCCCTGGTTCCATGGCGAATGGCAGACGGCCAAGGGAGACGGCATCGGCCTCATTCCATTCGGGGGACACGAGACGGCCCGCGAATTCCGCGAAAATATCGAAGCGCCTTTCTTTCGCTACTACCTGCACGGCCAGGGGGTGAAGCCGGCGTGGCAGGCCACCACTTTTCAGAGCGGATCGAACACATGGCGCACCTACGCCGCTTGGCCTCCGCCGGAAGCCAAGCCGACAAAGTTATATCTGCATGCCGATTGGACGCTTTCGTTCACCGCGCCAGACGCGGCCAAGGAGGGGCCTTCCTACCGCGAGTACATCTCCGATCCGGCGAATCCAGTGCCTTATCGCCAGCGTCCCATCTCACCGACGTATCCCGCGGGCGACTGGCGCACCTGGGAGGTCGCCGACCAGCGTTTTGTGGATGGCCGGCCCGACGTGCTTTCATTCGTCAGCGTACCGCTCGACCACGATCTCACCGTCACCGGCCCGCTTGCCGCGAATCTGTTCGCCTCAACTTCTGGAAGCGACAGCGATTTCGTGGTGAAACTCATCGATGTATTTTCTCAGGACGCTCAAAAAAACGCGTGGGGTCCTGACGATGGACCGAAGCCCGGCCAGTATGCCCAGTCGCTGAATGGCTACGAACTGCCGGTCGCGATGGAAGTACGCCGCGGTCGCTATCTCGCGAGCTACGAGAAGCCGTCTGCGCTTACGCCGAACCAACCGACTGAGTGGAGCATCCCTCTGCGCGACCACGATCACGTCTTTCTGAAGGGCCACCGCATCATGGTGCAAGTGCAGTCGACGTGGTTCCCGGTGATCGACCGCAATCCGCAGAAGTTTGTGCCGAGCATCTACCAGGCCACGGCTACTGATTTTGTGCCAGCGACGCAACGAATATACTGCTCTCCAGATCTGCCTTCGCATCTGGTGCTGCCGGTCGTGCCCTAGGATCCTCTGAAAGAGAAAACGGCCCGGGAAATATCCCGGGCCGCCTTTCGATCAGTTCGACTACTTTCCGCCGGCGGTACTGTGCTTTCCCAGCCACGAGGCCAGTTGTGGCTCCTGCTGCGATTTCAGGTCGACACAGTTGTTGATCCGTTCAATGGACTGTTTGTAGGTGCGTTCCGCCGCAGCAACCTTGTGAGCGGAGAAAAACTCCGTTACCTGGTCGCGCGACGCCGTATCGCAGAAAACGCTGGTGGCTCCCACCACCTGGGCGCTGGCAAACGGACCACCTGCCTTTTCAATTTCAGGCCAGTGCTGGCGGACGAAATGCCATGCCAGTTGTTGGCCGGCCGGGTTCCCCATCACGCTGGTGACCAGACCCAGCGCGTCCTGCGAGCGCACGTCCGGTGAAATCGCAAACTCCAGCGTGCGCTGCA
>Ga0066790_10001123_pt1 | contig 11093 bp, 9 predicted proteins | sample OrgsoiDNA2013050_FD_70963 | JGI IMG/M metagenome (GOLD analysis project Ga0066790, IMG submission 70963) | Permafrost soil microbial communities from the Arctic, to analyse light accelerated degradation of dissolved organic matter (DOM) -... | ecosystem: Environmental > Terrestrial > Soil >...
GAGATGGAGGGGACCTACCCGCTCCCCGAAGCCCAGCGTGACCGGTTCACCGCGCGCATCTCCATCGGCTACCCGACGGCCGCCGCGGAAATGGAGATGATCGACACTCACGGCTCGGCGTCACCGCTGGATGACGTCAAGCCCGTCGCCCACGCCACGGACATCCGGGACCTGGCGGTGGCGGTGCGCAGTGTCATGGTCTCCGACCTGCTCAAGCACTACGTGATCAACCTGGTCAACGCGACCCGTTCGCACGAGGACCTGCGGCTCGGCGCCTCGCCGCGGGCGACGCTTCATCTGCTGCGGGCCAGCCGGGCCTGGGCGGCGCTCGACGGCCGTGACTACGTGATCCCGGATGACGTGCAGGCCCTGGCCGTGCCTGTCCTCGCGCACCGGCTGCTGCCGACCCCGGAGGCACTCGTCGCGGGCCAGTTGCCCGAGCAGGTGCTGGCCGGTATCGTCGCCCGGCTGCCGCTGCCGGCCCGCCGGTGACGGGCCGGGCTCTCCATGCGGGCACTGATTGACGCGCTGACCACCAGGGGCAAAACCTTTCTGGCCATCGGATGCGCGGCGGTCATCTCCGGCTTGGCGCTGGACGAGGCCGACCTGCTGCGCATCGGAGTCCTGCTGGTGATGCTCCCGGTGCTGTCCGCGCTGGGGGCCACGCGGGCCCGCTACCGGCTGTCCTGCACCCGGCAGTTGCTCCCGCGCCGGGTCCCGGCCGGGCAGCCGGCCGAGGTCCGTATCCGGTTGTCCAACATCTCCCGGCTGCGCACCGGGCTGCTGCTCGCCGAGGACATTACGCCCCTCGCGGCCGGCCGCCGGCAGCGTTTCGTGCTCCAGGCGATCGAGGCGTCCGGCCACCGCGACCTGAGCTATCAGATCCAGCTCGATCAGCGGGGCAAGTACACGATCGGCCCGCTGCAGATCCGCGTGGCCGACGTCTTCGGCCTGGTGGCGATCGGACGATCGTTCGCGACCAAGAGCACGCTGGTCGTCACGCCGACGATCACGCCGCTCCCCCGCGTTAGGATCCCCGGCAGCCGCCTCGGCGATGGCGAAAGCGGCATGCGCACGGTCGCGGCCGCGGGAGAGGACGACATCGCCCCGCGCGCCTACCGGGATGGTGACGAACTGCGCCGGGTGCACTGGCGATCCACCGCGCGGTACGGCGAACTGATGGTCCGCCGCGAGGAGCAGCAGTGGCACAACCGGGCGCTGCTGCTGATCGACGCCCGGCGGCGCGCATACACCGGCAGCGGCCCGGGGTCATCCTTCGAGTTCGCCATCAGCGCCGCCGCGTCGATCGGCGTCCATCTGGCCGGCCAGGGAATCGACACGCGGCTGGTCACCGACTCCGGCGAGGTCACGCCCGCCGGGCCGGCCGCGGAATCGCTGCTGGAGCGGCTGTCGGTCATCGAACCGACCCGCAACCTGGACCTCGGCCGGGGCCTGGCCACGCTGCGCGCCAGCAGCCGCGGTCAGGTCATCGCCGTGACCGGGTTCCTGTCGCCCGGCCAGGCCCGGCTGCTGGCCGCCAGTCACCGGGGGACGGCGCCGGCCATGGCGGTGATAATCGACGGACTGCAGTGGAATTCGGGCCGCGCCGCACGGAGCGGCCCCGCGGACCCCGAAGCCACGGCCGTGCGGGACATTCTGGTCGCAGCGGGGTGGCGCGTCGCGGTGATCACGGCCGGGACCCCGCTCAGCGAGGCGTGGCGGGAACTGCACAGCCCCGCCACGGGCGGCTTCCTGCGCCGCACGGTCAGCACCGAGGCGCCCGCGGTGCCTTCGGGTGCGTCCTCCCTGACCACCGCACCCCCCCTGACCACCGCACCCCCCCTGACCACCGCACCCACGGAGGGGACCGGATGAGCCATCGGCTGACACTGGCTGCGGCGGCCGGGACGGCCCTCGCCTCGACCGCCCTGTACGCGCTGTTTGACGGCGCGGAGTGGTTCTGGACCGGGCTGGGCGCCATCGCCGTGGCCGCCGCGATCGGCACTCTGACCCGGTGGGGCAGGCTGCCGGTGCTCGCGGGCCTGGCGGCGGGCCTGGCGGGCCTGGTGCTGTACCTCAACGCCGTGTTCGCGGCCGGGCGCTCCTGGCTGCTGGTGGTGCCGAACCGCTCGTCGCTCGGCTACCTCTGGCAGCTGGCTGCGCAGGGGATGACCGACGCGGACCGGTTCTCCCCGCCGGTGCCGCTGACGCCGGGCCTGCTCCTGTTCGGGACGGCCGGAATCGCGCTGGCCGCACTGGCCGCCGACACGCTGGCGGTCCGCCTGCGCAGCTCCGCGCTGGCCGGCCTGCCGCTGCTGGCGCTGTTCATCGTGCCGACGACGACGCCGGCCGCACGCGGCGGGCTGGGCACCACAATCGTGTTCTGCCTGGCCACGGCCGGATACCTGCTCATACTGAACGCGGACGGCCGGGAACGGATCCGCCGGTGGGGACGCCCCATCGGCCTTTGGCAGACCAGCACCTCCAGCGCCACCGGGTACGCGCGGGCGCCCGGCGCCGTGCGGGAGTCCGACGCCCGCTCGCTCGCGGCAGCGGGCCGGCGTATCGGGGCGGCCTCGATCGTGGTCGCGCTCTGCGTGCCGCTGTTCGTGCCAGGTCTCCGCGTCAACCGCATGTTCCCCGCGCACGTCAACATCTTCGGCCCGGCCGGGACGGCGCTGGGCCCCGGCACGAGCGTGCCGAACCCGCTCGCGCAGATGACGCAGGACCTGCGGGAAAGCCAGTCGTCGACCGTCCTCACCTACCGGACGACCGACCCGGAACCGCAGTACCTGCAGATGTACATCCTGGGCAACCTGTCCACCACGGCCTGGACCATGGGCCCGGGCGTGGGCCCGATGGCCGTGACGACCGGCAAACTGCCGTCCCCGCAGGGCCTGACCGGCGCAGACCGCACCAGCGTGACCACCCACGTCACCGTCGGCCGCGGGACGGCCAGCGCCACCTCCGGGGTCAGCTTCCTGCCGGTGCCGTACCCGGCCACCAAAATCAGCGCGCCCGGCCACTGGGTGATGGATGTGAGCACGTCGATGGTGCTCGGCTTCGGGACCAAGCTGGCCGGGCTGTCGTACACGGTGGCCGGTGACGACGTTTCCCCGAGCACGGATCAGCTGAACAAGGCGCCGGTCCCCCCGGCCGCGATCGCCGACGAGTACCTGAACGTCCCGTCGGCGTTCCGGCCGCTGACCGCGCTCGCGAAGAAGATCACCGGCCATGCGGCGACGGGCTACGAAAAGGCGATCGCGCTGCAGAATTGGTTCACCACGTCCGGTGGGTTCAGCTACAGCCTGAGCGCCACCGAACCACCGGACGCGACCGGTCTCAGTCACTTCCTCACCGTCAGCAAGCGCGGTTACTGCCAGCAGTTCGCGTTCGCGATGGCCGTGCTGGCCCGGTTGCTGGGCATCCCGTCCCGTGTCGCGGTGGGCTTCACCGCCGGCTCGCCGACGGGCATCGGCACCTGGGCGGTCAAGACCAGCGACGCGCACGCCTGGCCGGAGCTCTACTTCCAGGGTGCGGGCTGGCTGCGGTTCGAGCCCACGCCGTCCGGGAGCGGCGGCCAGGGCACCGCCGTCCCGCCGGGATACACGGTGCCGCAGCAGACGGGCGGCGGCAGTTCGGCCGCTGCCCCGCTGCCCGCCCAGCAGAACACGGGCTCGAGCGCCGGCCGGAGCGGATCGGGCCTCGGCCAGCACGTCCGCAAGGAGGCCGGCGGCGGGTCCCAGACCAGCGGGACCGGCCGGGGCACCACGTTCCCGGCCGAGCCGGTCGGCCTCGCCGTGCTCGCGCTGCTAGCCGTCGCGGCGGCCGCGCCGCGCACGGCGCGGTCCCTGCGCCGATCGCGCCGGTTCCACCGGACGGGTGACGCCGAGCGGGCGCACGCCGCCTGGCGTGAGGTGCTCGACGACCTCGCCGACTACCGCATCCCGTGGCGGCCCAGTGAGTCCCCGCGCGCCACCGCGCGCCGGGTCGCCGATGAATCCTGCCTCCCGCCGCCGGCGGCCGGGGCCCTCCGGCGGGTTGCGCTCGCGGAAGAACGCGCCAGCTACGCGGGGGCCGCGAGCCCGGCCCCGCCGGGGCACGCCGACCTCGACCAGATCCGGCGCGGGCTGGCGGCGTCGGTGGGCCGCCGGGCCCGCTGGCGCGCGCGCCTGTTCCCCGCGTCCGCGCTCACATCCGCCCGTACCGGCGTGGCGCAGATGGCCGAAGCGGTCGCCCGGGCCCAGTCCAGCGTGTGGCGGTTCAGAAGGCTCCGGGGAGGACCCGGGCGAGGACGGCGGAACCCGGCCCCGGGCTCAACTCCTGCTGGTTAGAACGCAGCACGTGGCCGGTCACGGGCCCGGGTCGCGGAACGCGCAGTCCCGGGCCCGTGACCGTCAGCTCCGCGCGCCGCAGCAGCGCCTTGGCCCGTTCGATGCGGCGGGTCAGCAGGTAGGTGTACGGCGCCGGTCAGCCGCGCTCCTGCCGGCGCCGCCACCGCTCTTCGAGCCGCTCCATCATGCCCGGTGCCGCCGGGTGGTCGGCCGCGCGGCGCTGCTGGCGCCGCCGCCGCCGCGCGCCGCCCTTCGGCCGGGCCGTTCCGAACGCGGCCGCCGACATCCCGCTGATGTGCCGCCAGCTGGTGAACGCCAACATGCTGCAGAGGAGCATGACGACGAAACCCGCGACACCGACCCAGATGTACTGGGATATGACTCCGCCCAGCAGCAGTCCGACGCCCAGCACGAATCCGGCAACGGCCTGGTAGGCCCGGCGCTTGTAGTGCACCCGCGGGTCGCTGGAGCGAACCGTGTGCACGAACTTCGGATCCTCGCTGTAGAGCGCCTGCTCGATCTGCTCAAGCTGACGCTGCTCATGCTCAGACAGCGGCACGACGCCTCCCATGAAACCTTGCACGCAGGGCCGGAGGTTCGGTGACTTCCACAAGTCTCCTCCGGTCCATCTCCAGAATACGAGCCGGAACGGTCCGCGTGGAAGGGTGCCCGGCGCTAGGCGTATTCGCGGGCCTTCCAGCGCGCTTCACATGTTCCTCCAGAGCTCTGCGGGACGGACCTTACCGTTGCCGAACCGCTCGGCGATCCGGTCCATCGCCTGCTCCGCCTCCCGCCAGCCAGTGGGCCGGTCACCGAAGGCTAGCTGGGTGACCGCCGCCGACGCGGGCACCAGACCGGTCGCACGGACGCCGACCAAACGCAGCCGGGCCTGCCGGTCCAGCCCGGAGCCCTCATACAGGGCGCACGCGGTGGCGTAGACCTTGCGGGCCAGGTCGCTCGGCTCAGCCAGGGTCCGGGATCGCGTCATCGTCGTGAAATTGGCCAGCCGGAGCTTCACCGTCACCGTCCGGGCCACGCAGCCCGCCTCGCGCAGGCCGCGCGCGGTCCGCTCGGACAGCCGCAGCAGTTCCCGGCGGATCACGTCCGGGTCGCTGATGTCGGCGGCGAAGGTCTCCTCGGCACCGATGCTCTTTTCTGGGGCGTGCGGGGTCACCGCCCGCGGGTCGCGGCCCCCGGCGAGCGCGGCCAGGTGCGAGCCGGCGGCCATGCCCAGGTTGTGCTGCAGGGTGGCTACCGGGGCGTGAGCAATGTCACCCACGGTCCGCAACCCGAGCCGGGCCAGGATCTCCCCGGTGCGCTCGCCCACGCCCCACAGCGCCGAGGTGGGCAGCGGGTGCAGGAAGCTGAGGACCCCGTCGCGCGGCACGACCAGCAGGCCGTCCGGCTTGCAGTGCACCGACGCGATCTTGGCCACGAACTTGCTCGGCGCCACGCCCACCGAGCAGGTCAGTCCCTGCTCGGCCTCGACCTGGCGCCGGATCGCCGCGCCAATCCACGCCGGGGAGCCGAGCCGGCGCCCCGCGCCGGAGACATCGAGGAAGGCCTCGTCCAGGGCGAGCGGCTCGACCAGCGGCGTGACCGATCGGAACACCGCCATGACCTGCTTGGATACCGCGCTGTAGACCGAATGCCGGGGCGGGATGAACACCGCCTGCGGGCACAGCCGCCGGGCCCGGCTGGCGGGCATGGCGGAACGGACCCCGAACCGGCGCGCCTCGTAGGACGCCGACAGCACGACGCTGCGCCCGCTCGGGGAGCCCACGATCACCGGTTTACCGGCCAGATCCGGACGCTCCCGTATCTCCACGCTGGCGTAGAAGGCGTCCATGTCGACGTGCAGGATGTGGCAGCCCGTGTCGTCCGCGGGCTGGCCTGAACGCCCTGGGCCGTCCTGCGGGCCGTCGTCCGTCAGGCCGTCCATCGTGTTAGCGGCGCCCCAGGATGTGGAGCCGGGCGGCGATGTCGCGCAGCGGCGGGTACGTCGCGGCCGTCGCCTCCAGGGATCGCAGTGCCTCCGCGGCGCCGGGGTCGGCGTCCACCAGGACGCTGGGCACGAGGTCCGCGAAAACCTGCACGCCGTGCGCGGCGCCGGGGCAGAGCCCGGCCCCCTCGATCAGCGCGCCCAGGCCGGGCAGGGTGAAGTAACGGGGGACGGGGGCAGCGGCAGGCACGCGCCCCGGCTCGGACTGGCCGCCGGCGCGGTCCAGCAGCACACGGGCATCGGCGAACCGGCCCGCGACCGCGCGGTGCAGGATCGCGGCGGCGAGGCTGGCGGCCAGCACGCTCACCGTGCCGCCGGGCCGCAGCACCCGGGCGACGGCGGCGAGCGCGTCGGCCGGTGAGTCGACGTATTCGAGGACGCTGTGGCAGATCACGAGGTCGGCGGCCGCCTCCCCCACCACGATGTCCAGGCCCGCGGCCTCGCCCTGGATCGCGGTGATCCGCACGTCCATCTCGGCCGCACGACGCTGCGCGGCCGCCAGCGAGTCCGGGCTCGGGTCCACCACCGTGACGGCATGGCCCAGCGCGGCCAGTGGCACGGCGAAGCCGCCGGTCCCGCCGCCCGCGTCGATGACGTCCAGCCGGTCCCGGCCAGTATCCGCGGCCCGCGCCACGAGGACGCCGCGCAGCACGTCCCAGACGACAGACGCGCGCGTCCCCGGCGCCTCACCGCCCAAAGCCCCGCCTCCTCGCGACATGGCTTCAATGTAGTGCCGCCCACCGACAATGTCGGGAGCTCGCGAGGTCCCGTGCGCGCGACACGCCCGGGAAACGCCCGGGCACACCGCCGCCCGGCCGCCCCCGGCGCGGCCGGGAAACGTCCCGCGGCGGGGCCGGCCCGGGGCGCGGTGCCGCGCCGGAATCCTTTTCTGGGCGGGTTTCCGAGGTCGGCGGCTGGTTTCTAACGGACTACGTACACCTTCACGGGATATGGCGGCTGTCTTCAGCCCGAGGCCGTATCCTCTGGGCCATGGCTGAGCACCTCGAGCTCCCACGCCCCTGCCGGCTCCTGCGGACGGTGGCCTGGAACCTCACCGAATCGGTAGGGCTACCGGGCATCGGTTACGTCGTTGGCCAGGAACTCGCCGGCCGGAACGCGGCGATGATCGCGGCCTCGGCCCTGCTGTGGCTGACCGCGGTGGTGCGCAAGGTGGTCACCGGCAGCGTCCCCGGGCTCGTCACGATTTCGGCCCTGGTCATGACGGTGCAGGCCGCCGTGGTGGTGAGCACCGGCAACGTATTCTTCTTCCTGCTGCAGTTCCCGCTGGCCAACCTGGCCATGGCGCTGCTGTTCGCCCGGACGGCCCCGACGCGCAAGCCGCTGATCGCGCAGCTGGCCGCGGAGGTCGTCGCGCTCCGTCAGCCGTCCACCTACCACCCGGCCCTGCACCGGTTCTTCCAGCACGCCACGTGGCTGTGGGCGGGCCTGTTCTTCCTGATGACCGTCGGGTTCTCGGTCATGATGCTCACCGAGCCGCTGACGCTGTTCCTGCTCCTCACGACGGCCGTCACCACGGGCATCGTGGTGTTCGGCGCGGGCCTGTCGGCACTGTGGTTCTTCTCCGTGATCCGCAAGTCCGGCCTGCGCGTACGCTTCGCCCCCGCGTAGTGCACCGGCTGGTGGCGTAACGCCCCGGTCAGAGCGTGAGCTCGGGCTTCAGGCCGAGCAGCCGCGCCAGCAGGCCGTTGATGAACGACGGGGACGCGTCGGTGGACAAATCCCGGGCCAGCTCGACCGCCTCGCTGATCGCCACTCCGTCGGGCACGTCGTCCGCCCAGAGCAGCTCGTAGACGCCGATGCGCAGGACGTTGCGGTCCACCGCCGGCATGCGGTCCAGCGTCCAGCCCACAGAATGAGCGGCCAGCAGCTCGTCGATCCGCTCCCGGTGCGCCTGCACGCCACGGACCAGTTCGGCGGCGTACTCCGGCACCGGCGGGCCGCCGTCGGCGCCCAGCGCGGTGCGTTCCTCCATCAGGGCGATCACCGGCTCACCGCGCACTTCGGCCTCGAAGAGCAGATCCAGCGCGCGCTTGCGTGCCTTGCTACGAGCAGCCACCTCAGGCGCGGCCGAGGTACTGGCCCGTGCGCGTGTCGACCTTGACCTTCTCGCCGGTGGAGATGAACAGCGGGACATGGACCTCGGCCCCGGTCTCCAGCTTGGCCGGCTTGGTACCGCCCGTCGAACGGTCGCCCTGCAGGCCGGGCTCGGTGGCGCTGACCGTCAGCTCCACGGCCGCCGGCAGGTCGACGTACAGCGGGACACCGTCGTTGAACGCGACCGTCACCATCTGCTCCTCGAGCAGGTAGTTGGCGGAGTCGCCCACTGTGGTGGCGGGGACCCGGGGCTGGTCGTAGTCCTGGGTGTCCATGAAGACGAAGTCGTCGCCCTCGCGGTAGAGGTACTGCATCTCACGCTTGTCGACGTTGGCGACGTCCACCTTCACGCCGGCGTTGAAGGTCCGGTCAACCACCTTGCCCGTCATCACGTTCTTCAGCTTGGTGCGCACAAAAGCACCGCCCTTGCCGGGCTTTACGTGCTGGAACTCAACAACGGTCCACAGGTTGCCGTCGAGGTTCAGGGTTATGCCGTTCTTCAGGTCATTCGTGGTCGCCACGTCAGCCGTCTCATCCTCATGCCCGCCCGTCACAGGGCGAGCAGTTCCCTAGTGGTGGTCGTAAGAATCTGGGCGGCCGGCGCCTCGTGCCCAACATGGGCCGCGCCGGCCCCCACGATAAGGACATCCTCGATCCGGACGCCGCCTTGGCCGGGAAGGTAGACACCGGGCTCAACGGTGACCGGAACACAGTCCTCCAGTTTACCCGTACTTCCGTACCCGATCAGCGGTGCCTCGTGGACTTCCAGCCCCACCCCGTGGCCCAGCCCGTGCTGAAAATGCTCGCCGTGGCCGGCCGCGGAGATCAGGTCACGCGCGGCCGCGTCGACGTCGCTGAGCTCCGCGCCCGGCCGGGCCGCGGCGCAGCCGGCCTTCTGGGCCGCAGCGACCAGTTCGTAGATGTCCCGCTGCCACCCGGCGGGCTCACCGAGAGCGACCGTACGGGTCATGTCCGCGTGATAGCCGGCGTAACAGGCGCCGAAATCCATCGTGATCAGGTCCCCGCGGCGGAGCGGCCGGTCGCACGGGGCGTGGTGCGGGATCGCCCCGTGCGGCCCGCTGGCCACGATCGTGTCGAAGGATGTCCGTTCGGCACCCAGCTCGGCCATCCGGTGGTCCAGCTCCGCGGCCAGGGCCTGCTCGGTGAGCCCGGGCCGGATCCGGGGCAGCACATCGGCGAGGGCCTGGCTGCTGATCCGGCAGGCGCTGGCGAGCAGCCCGATCTCGGTGGCGTCCTTTACCATCCGCAGGTCTTCGATCCCGCGGCCGAACGGGACCAGGGTGACCCCGTCCGCGCTGACCGCGAGGTCCACGTGCCGCTCGACGGTCATCTCGTGTTCCTCGAACGCGACCAGGCACATCCCGCGGCGGGTCATCGCGCCGGCCAGCGCGCGCTCGGTGAACCGATCGACGGTCAGCTCGAGGTCGGGGCAGTCCCGGCGGGCGGCCAGGGTGTACCGGGAGTCGGTGGCGAGCAGGCCGCCACCCTCGGCCGGCAGTAGCAGCGCGGCGTTGGAGCTGGCCAGCCCCGTGAGGTAACGGACGTTCGGCGGCGACGTGATCAGGACCGCGTCGGCGTCGAGCCCGGCCACCTTGGCCTGGGCGCGGGCCCGCCGGGTGGCGTGAATTTCCGGCATCCCCCGACTCTAGAGCAGCCGTACGGCCCCCCTTCAGCTTTGGGGCGGTCCCGCCCGGCGTCAGGCGGCGAGGTCGGCGGCGCGCTCGATCAGGCGGACCCGATCGGCGTGTGTGCCGGCCAGCGGGATGACGGTCAGCGTGGTCGCCCCAGCCGCACGGAACGCGGCGAGCCGCTCGCGCACGTAGCCTTCCGGGCCGATCAGCGAGGTCTTCTCCAGCAGGTCCGCGGGGACCAGGGCCTCCGCCTCGGCCTTGCGGCCGTCCAGGTAGGCGTCCTGGATCTGGTCCGCGACGGCCCCGTAGCCGAGCCGGTGAGCCAGCGTGTGGTAGAAGTTCTTGCCGCGTGCGCCCATGCCGCCGATGTACAGGGCGAAGAACGGGCGGGCCAGGTCGCGGTAGGCGGCCACGTCGTCGCCGATCATCAGCGGGGCCTGGGCGACCACGTCCAGCGGGCCGAGCGCCGGGTCCCGCTTGGCCATCCCCTCGGCCACCGGGGCACCCCACACCTCCCCCGCCTTCTCGGGCAGATAGAAGAACGGCTGCCAGCCCTCGGCCAGCTCGGCGGTGAGCGCCACATTCTTCGGGCCGACGGAGGCGACCATGATCGGGATGCGCTCGCGCACCGGGTGGTTGATCAGCTTGAGCGGCTTGCCGAGGCCGGTGCCCTGATCCGCGGGGAGCGGGAGCTGGTAGTACCGGCCGTCGTAGCTGAGCCGCTCCCGGCGCCACACCATCCGGCAGATCTCGATCAGCTCGCGGGTCCGGCCGACGGGGGCGTCGTAGGGCACGCCGTGCCAGCCCTCGATCACCTGCGGGCCGGACGCGCCGAGGCCGAGGGTGAACCGGCCGTTCGAGACGTAGTCCAGGCCGGCCGCGGTCATCGCGGTCAGCGCCGGGGTGCGCGAGTACAGCTGGAAGATGCCGGAGGCGAGCTCGAGCCGCTCGGTCGTGGCCGCGATATAGCCGAGCTGGCTCACCGCGTCG
>Ga0066790_10001124_pt1 | contig 11083 bp, 8 predicted proteins | sample OrgsoiDNA2013050_FD_70963 | JGI IMG/M metagenome (GOLD analysis project Ga0066790, IMG submission 70963) | Permafrost soil microbial communities from the Arctic, to analyse light accelerated degradation of dissolved organic matter (DOM) -... | ecosystem: Environmental > Terrestrial > Soil >...
GCCGACGCACGTGCCCGTCGGGCGGGGGCCGCGATCCTTCCCGAAGTGGCTGCGAATGCGAGCGCCACGCAATTCGGCGGCGCAGCGCACGGCGTCACAGCCCATGAGACGGACTGTTACTAAATCTCTTAGTGCTTCCCGCGCTCAGCCATCGGTTCAGCCGCCCGCCCAACCCAGGCGCGCTCAGCGACGCGGCGGTGCTACGCAACGGCTGACAGCGCGAACGTTTCCGGCGCAGCGCTGTCATTAGCGTGGCCCAACAATGCATAATCACCATGATCGATGATCCCCCTACGGCAGTGAAAGTGACGTCGACCACCCGCGGCCTCAGTCGCGTGATCATCGGGGTTGCCGGCGCGGTCACCATCCTATGGTTCGCGCTGCTGGCGCACCGGCCGCTGTACGACCCCGACGAGGGGCGCTACGCAGAGATACCGCGAGAGATGGCGACCGGCGGCGACTGGGTGGTGCCGCATCTCGACGGACTCGTCTATCTGGAAAAACCCCCGCTGCAATACTGGCTGACCGCCCTGACATTCCTCTTTTTCGGCCAGAGTGAATTTACCGCGCGCTTGTGGACCGGCATGGCGGGCTATTGTTCGTTGAGTCTAGTGTTCTTCGTAGGATACCGACTATGGGGTCTACGCGCTGGGCTCAAAGCGCTCTTATTGTCCCTGGCGTCGAGCTTGTTCGTTCTCTTGGGGCATCAGCTCACTCTGGACATGCTGCTGAGCACGTGCCTGCTCGCCTGTTTGACGTGCTTTCTGATGGCCGAGTTGGAAGCCGCCGTGCCCAGCGATTCATCGAGCCGGGCTCGCACATGGATGCTCGGATGCTGGGCGGCGATGGCGCTGTCGGTGTTGGCGAAAGGCTTGATCGGGATGCTCATTCCCGGATCCACGTTAGGGCTTTACGCCCTGTGGCAGCGTGATTTCGGCGTGTTACGCCGTCTCAACATCCGCTTCGGGTTACCGCTGTTCGCTTTGATTGCCGGTCCTTGGTTCGTGATGGCGGCACGGGCGAACGCCGCATTTTTACAATTTTTCTTCATACGCGAGCATATCCAACGCTTCTTGACGTCGATTGAAAATCGAACCGAGCCCTGGTGGTATTTCGCGCCCGTGCTTGCCGTGGGGATACTACCCTGGCTACCACAGGCGCTACGCGCACTTGCGCTCCCGTTCCGATCGTCGACCCCGAGTCCCTGCTTCGAACCCGCCCGAGTGTTGTGGGTTTGGTGCGTGTTCGTGTTGATATTTTTTTCGACGTCAAATGCCAAGCTGATTCCATATATCCTGCCGGCAATCCCGGTGTTGGCCCTCCTCTGCGCAGTGCCAGTAGCGACCGGTGAATCGCGCCGCGATCTCGTCATTGGAGGGATGCTGTCGCTGGCGTCATGTCTCGGGATTCTCATCTATGCGAGCGCGGTTTGGGCGACGGCCGATAGCCGCGCACTCGCGACGCAGCTGTCGTCCACGCTGTTCGGAACTGCAACGCTCCTGGCGTTGGCTGGCCTGGGTTGCACGGGACTGGCTCTGAGGAATCGATTGGACGCGGCGCTCGCCGTCTTGTGTTGCGGATGGTTTCTCGCTTCAGCAACCGTGCTCGTGGCGGCGAATTCGGCGCAGCGGTTCTTCAGCGCGAAAGATGCCGCGATCGTGCTGCGAACGGTGGCTCCCCAAGCGTCCGACGTCTTCTCGGTGCGAACCTATGAACAATCCTTTACGTTCTATTGGGGGCACCCGGTAGTCCTCGTCGACTATCGAGATGAGTTCACGCTCGGATTGACCCAAGATCCCGACCGCGGCATTGCCACGCTGGCGCAATTCGCCGATCGTTGGCGTTCATTGGATGAAGCTTATGCCATCATGCAGCCCCGCACCCGAGATGTATTACTGGCGCAGGATTTACCGTTGCGAGAAATCGCCCATTTTCCCAACATCGTGTTGGTGAGCCGCCGCTAGCTCGAAGTTGCCGCCCACATCGGCGAAGGTATGATGCACATCGGTCCACAGCGGGAGACGCATGTGATGCTCAATGAATCTTCAGTTTCTTCCCTCATGAACCCGGACGAGTGGCGTTTGCGCCGCGAGCTGACGGATTTCTATCATTTGATCGACCACTTAGGTTGGACCGAACTCATCTTCAATCATATTTCGGTAAGAATTCCCGGCCCCACTCATCAATACCTGGTCAATCCGTTTGGCCTGAACTACTACGAGATCACTCCGGAGAATCTCCTCAAAGTGGACATCGACGGTCGGCTCGTCGAGCCCTCCGCGTATGCGGCCAATCCGGCCGGTTTCGCCCTGCACGGAGCCATCCATGAACATCGCGCCGATGTGACCTGTGTAGCACATACGCATACCGATGCCGTCTCGGCCGTCGCGATGAAGCGCGGCGGTTTCGATCACAACAATTTCTACGGAGCGCAGTTCACCGGCCGCGTGGGTTACCACGATTTCGAAGGAATCACGCTCTATCCTGAAGAGCGCGGCCGCATGCTCGCAAGCCTCGGCGACAAGCATGTACTGGTGCTTCGCAATCACGGAGTAGCCGTTTGCGAGCGCGACATACCCGCGACCTTCCTGTTGCTGTGGACCGTACAGCGCGCTGCCGAGATTCAGTGCCAAGCGGGGAAACTCGGCGGAGACGACATCGCCTTGAGCGAAGCGATTCGCGAGCGTTGCCGCAGCGTGGCCACCGACCTCGGCAGCAACATCAGTGTCGCCAAGCTGGCATTCGATGCTGCAGTGCGACGAATGCAAGCCCGCGCTTAAGTTTTTTTCGCTCCAGCCGAGATACTGCCTGTGCGTTTCGATCTCGTTGGCGGATCGAATCTCGCGTCTCGAACGGATTCCAGGCGACACGAGCGCCTTTTCTGGAGTAACGCATTATGTTGAATGCTCCCGCAGCACCCACCTACAAGTCTGGAAAAAGGTCCATCGCACCTTCCGGCTCCGCATCGCCCGAAGAAGTGCGCGGCGCAGCGCTGCAGTTCTTGGGCCAGTTGGCCGCCGAAGTATCGTCGGGCACCGTGGATCTTCCGTGCTTCCCGAATGTCGTGCTGCGAATCCGTAACGCATTGGCAGACCCGAAAAATACCGCGGAGCAAACGGTCAAAATCGTGGGTGCGGAACCGCGCCTGGCGGCCCGTCTGCTGCAAACCGCCAACTCCGCGGCATTCAACCCCTCGGGCAAACCTCTCACGGAGCTGCGGACCGCGATCACCCGTCTCGGTCATCAGTTGGTCCAGAGCGCGGCCATGGCATTTGCCGTTCAGCACATGAAAGACGAAGAATCATTACGCTCAATCGCTCAGCCCTTGAGTGAGTTGTGGAAGGAAAGCATTTCGGTAGCGGCGATCTGTCAGGACGTGGCAAGACACACTAAAGTCACCCCCGATCAGGCCTTTCTTACCGGTCTCCTCCATGGTATCGGCCGACTCTACATCATGGTGCGCGCCGTCGGCAAAGCGGATGAATTCAGCCACCAGGAACCCTTCCTCGAATTGATCTCCGGCTGGCAAGCATCGATCGGAAAAGCGGTGCTCGAGAATTGGGGGTTCACCGAGGAGATGTGCGAGGCCGTCGCCGAGCAACGGGACTACGAGCACAAGCATAAAAACGACGCCGACTTGTCCGACGTCTTGATCGTCAGCATCGTGCTCGGAGAAGCCTTGAAAATGTCCGCTCCCCGTGTCATCGACATGGAGGGCATCGCTGCTTTCTCCACCATCGGCTTATCGGGCAAGGACTGCGGCACCATCTTGACTCATGCGGAGTTGCAACTCGGCTCGTTGCAAGACGCGCTGGGTTGCTGATGATCGCCTAACACCCGTAGTGATCGATTACAATCGAGGCCATGAGATGCCTCTCTGCGCTGGCGCCGTGGGTAGCGTACCCCGCCGATGTCTCGGCGCATGCCGAGCGCACGCATCATCCAGGCGAGTGAGCGTCCACTATGCCGCAAATACAGGACCTCATCGGGCTCTGGCAGCGTTCTCTGGTCGCATGGCCCGACGGCAGACGCGACACCACCACCTGCGTGCGCTGGCTGCAAGGTCGCGAGATGTTCGTCGACCTGCGACAGCCGACACCGTTGCCCGGTTTCCCGCATGCACTCAGCATCAACGATCTGTCGATGCGCGATTGCGCATGCCTCGCCACGCAACAAGGCTTCGCCGGTCGGCTGAGATTCGACGGTCGACATTTTGAATGGGCACGTCAAATCGACTTTCAACCGAAATCGCCGATTGCCGACGCGGGCTCCTTGGAGTGGCAGGCCGACGTACTGGTGGAACGCGGTCGAGACGTCGACTACATCGAACATTGGCACCGCGATGGCGCGGCCGCCACGGTGCCACAAGGCGCCGTTGAATTGCGCGAAGGCGATCACGGTACGAATGCGGTGCTGCTCCGTGTCGGCAGCACGTTCATGTTTGCCCGAGACCGCACCATGCCGCTACCGGCGCACGGCACCTTGCAGGAGTGCATCGCGACCGCTCCCACGGTGTCGGTAGCGCGTCAGTTGATCGACTGCGAAATTTCGGCCGGCATCGTTGCTGCCGAAGGATTCCGCATCACAGCCTCCACGTTGCCCTTCCGTCGTGGGCGGCTGCTGGACCACAAATGGCTCCATGACTCCGTCGTGACCTGGGAGCACCGATCGGACGGCACTGCCATCGGTCGAAGGTGGACTATCGTCGGCCGCGAGGGTGATGTCGGCGCTTTACATATCAGCCGATGAATCGGGCACTGCCACAGCGCGAAAGTGTGTGAATTTCCAGATAATACTTCTCGACGCCCGGCAGCATGGATGTGATCGTCAGGGCGTCGTACTGCAGAAAGTCGCGCGCACGGACGCGCGCGCATTCCTGACGCTCAGGCCCTGGCGCTAGTTCGGCGTCGCGGTCGGAGCAGCCGCAGAGGGTGCCGCCGTTGGCGCGGGGGCCGCTGGTGCCGGAGGTGACGCAGTGTCGAGCCCCTGGCAACCGTGTGCTTCGGTGCACACTTGATTCACCGGACAGACCATCGGCGAACCCTTCACGCAACCGCGAGCGTCGGCGCCGGCACTGCGCGGCGCGCAGCGTTCGTGCCCGTTGCATTTACGGTGGTCGTCACAATCCGCGTCGGTCATGCAGGTCATGGAACCCGCTTCGCGCTCCTCGGTGGCGAGTTCGCCCTGACGTGCGATGACACCGGACAACGTCGCGTTCAGCAAGCGTTGCGGCGATCCTCGTCCCGACGAGAGATCGACATCGGCGGCAACCACTTCCCAGGCTGGAGCCAAGGGACTGGCCGCTCGATAATACAGACCGAAGCGCACCACCGTGCGCGGATCGAGAGGTTCGGTCAGCGTCACCGGAATCACCAACGTGGCATCGCGCGGCCACGCTTCGCCGTGCGTCAACGGAAAGCTCAGCACGCCTTTGCCCGCTTCGTAGATCCGCAGTTCCAACAGGCTGCCCGCTGTCAATTCCTCGGCGCCGGTGACGACCCGCACCTGAACCTGCGTGACCGACGCCGCGACGGCGTGGGACACGGCCAGAGCAAGCGCGATTAGCACCGTAAAAAATCCCGACCACGGCTTGGTGTTGTTCAAGGGAACCTCTCGCGCTTTTACGGACCCCTTGGTAATCATATCCGATACCGGTGCGCTCAACATGTCGCGCACAATCAACAAGGCGAGTTAACTTAACGCGCCGCCATGTACGCGTCGAGCGCGGCCGAGACCTGATTGTCGTGGCGGACGACGTTCGCTCTATCGTCAATTGTCGATCGATCTCCGCAGACAGGTCATCGTAGGCAAGATGACCCGACTGGAATGCGCGCAATGCATGGGTGAATGCTGATATCGGCAATGGATGCTCATCTGGCACTTGGGATGCATGGCAGACTCCATGTCGCTACAGCACCGTTATCATTCCGAATACAATTGGCTCCTGTGGACCGCTAGAATGCGCGCCATGATCGTCCCATTGACCAGCGCAATGAAGCGCATTTTCGGATTCGACACCTTTCGGCCTGGCCAGGAAGACGTGGTCCGCGACGTCCTGGCGGGCCGCGATGTGCTCGCCCTCATGCCCACGGGCGGCGGTAAATCGCTGTGTTACCAGCTACCTGCGTTGTTGCAGCCGGGCGTGAGCCTGGTCGTCTCGCCTTTGATCGCGCTCATGCAGGACCAGGTGCGTCAACTGAAGGACAACGATATAGCGGCAACGTTCATCAACTCAAGTCTCGAGCCGCCAGAAATTTCCCGCCGCCTGAATGGCCTCTTGAGAGGCGACTATAAGCTGGTATACCTGGCGCCTGAACGCCTGGTCCTCACCGAATTTCTCGATGGCCCCCTGAACTCCTTAAGCGCCGGGCCAGGGATTAACGCCTTCGTCATCGATGAAGCGCACTGCGTTTCAGAGTGGGGCCACGATTTTCGTCCGGAATATCGGCAATTGTCCACCCTGCGCAGGCGCCATCCGCAGGTTCCCCTCCTGGCATTCACGGCCACTGCCACGCCCCGCGTCAGGACCGACATCATTGGGCAACTCGCATTACGCGATCCGGTCGTCCACCTCGCGAGTTTCAATCGCCCAAATCTATTTTACCGAGTGCGACCCAAGAGCAAACTCAGTTACGGCGAGTTGTTGGCGCAGGCGCGCGCCGGCGGTGCCGGAATCGTCTATTGCCTGTCACGCCGACGCGTCGACGAAGTCACCGCACAGCTTCACACCGACGGCGTCCGCGTGCTCCCCTATCATGCCGGACTCGATGCACAAACGCGGCGCGACAACCAGGAAGCATTCATTCGCGATGACGTTCAGGTCATCGTCGCGACCATCGCCTTCGGAATGGGCATCAATAAGCCGGACGTCCGTTGGGTCATTCATTACGACCTGCCCAAGAGCTTGGAAAGCTACTACCAAGAATCCGGCCGCGCCGGACGCGACGGAGATCCGGCGCGCTGCGCCCTGTTCTTCGGCGCTTCCGACATTCGTACGGCCGAATTTCTCATCCAGAAAAAGATCGATCCGAATACCGGCGAGCCGCTCGAGAACGAGCAACGCATAGCTCGCCAGCAATTGCGCCAGGTGTTGAATTACGCGGAATCGAGCGACTGCCGACATGCCATCCAGTTGCATTACTTCGACGAAGCCTTTACCGGTCCGTGTGGCGCGTGCGATAACTGCTGTGAGCCGCGCACCACGCGTGACTACAGCGTGGAGGCACGCCAATTCTTGTCGTGCATCGCGCGCTTGGCGCAACGTGGTGAACGCTTCGGTGCGGCCTACCTCATCGAGATACTGCGAGGGGCGCACACGGAACGGCTGCAGAGCCGGGGGCATGACAGCTTGAGCGTGTACGGGATCGGCAAGCATCGTTCGGTGGAGGAATGGCGGTCATTGGCGCGCTCTCTCGTGCACCAGCGCCTGATCGAGCAGAGCCAGGACGGATACTCGGTACTATCGCTCAATGAATCGAGCTGGCAAGTGTTACGGAACGAGCGTTCGGTGATGGTGGCCAGAACCGACAAAGCCGACCGGACGCGAATGCCGCAGCCCGGAGCCGCCGCGACGGCGGACGGCGATGCGTTATTCGAGCGATTGCGAGCGCTACGCAAGCAATTGGCGGACACGCACGGCTTACCCCCCTATGTTATTTTCCATGACGCGACTTTGCGCGAGATGGTTGCACGAAGACCTCAGACGCTCGCTCAGTTCGCGGGGATCCGCGGCGTGGGTGAGGGCAAGCTGGCGCGCTACGGGCAACAATTCATCGCGGCGCTGCGCGAACATGGCGCATGAATGCGAATGCTCACGGAGCCGTGAGCAGCCCGCGATATTTCATCATCGCATCGATATTGGGCGGCCTACCGCGCCACGCCGCATACATGGCCGCCAAATCCTCCGTGTTGCCGCGGGACAGGATCATCTGCCGGAATCGGTCGCCATTCGCACGCGTCAAGCCGCCGTGCTCCTCGAACCATTGGTAGGCATCGTCGTCGAGCATCTGCGTCCATAGATAGGCGTAATAGCCGGCTGAATAACCGCTGTCCCAGATATGGCTGAAATAGCTGGACCGATAACGCGGGGGCACCGCATGGATGTCGAGATGCGTCCGTGCCAGCGCCTGCTTTTCGAAATCGTCGGGATTCTGAAGGGGCGCAGTCGGGGGCAGCACATGCCACTGCATGTCGAGTTCTGCAGCGGCCAGTAATTCCGTCAGGCTGTACCCTTCGTTGGAATTCTCAGCCTTCTTGATCTTCTCGATCAGCTCGGCCGGCATGACGGCGCCGGTCTCGACATGCTTTGCGTAATGATCGACGACCGCAGGATAGACAGCCCAATGCTCGTTGAATTGAGAGGGAAACTCCACGAAATCGCCGGCGGTTGCCGTGCCCGACAGACTCGGAAACCGGGTATTCGCGAACATGCCATGCAACGCATGGCCGAATTCGTGGAACATGGTCCTGACGTCGTCGAAGCTGATGAGCGCGGGCTCGCCCGCAGCGGGCCTCGGTAAATTGGCGACGTTGTAGATGACGGGCCGCGTACCCAGTAGCTTCGACTGGTCCACGAAAGACGACATCCATGCGCCGCCGTTCTTGTTGTCGCGTTTGAAATAGTCGCAATAGAATAGCGCGAGAGGCTTGCCGTCCGCATCGTCGACTTGAAATACTCGCACGTCGGATTGATACACGGGAATGTCTTTACGTTCGGTGAAGGTGATGCCATAAAGCTGATTGGCGGCGTAGAAGACGCCGTTGACGAGCACGCTGCCGAGTTCGAAATACGGCTTGATTTGCGCTTCGTCGAGGTCGTACTTTGCCTTGCGCACGTGCTCGCCGTAAAAATCCCAATCCCACGGCTCGAGCGTGAATCCCCCGCGTTGCTCATCGATCAGCGACTGTATGTCGCCGCTCTCGCGCGCTGCCTTCGCGGTGGCCGCGGGGACTAGTGCATCCATGAAGTTGAGCGCTGCCTCCGGTGTTTTCGCCATTTGGTCTGCCAACTTCCACGCGGCGTGATTCGGATATCCCAGCAACTTCGCCCGCTCGGCGCGAAGCTGCGCAAGGCGTGCAATCGTATCCCGCGTATCGTTCGCGTCCCCCCGCTCCGACCTATCCCACGAACGCTCGAAGATGGTTTGCCGGGTCGATCGATTCTGCAACGAGACGAAGGCCGGCTGCTGCGTGGTGTTTTGCATCGCCAGAACATAACCATCCATTTTACGGCTTTGGGCAGCCTGCGCGGCCGCCGCGAGCTGTGCATCGCTCAAGCCCGCCAGTGCGGCCGGCGAGGATGTGTGAAACGCAGCTTCTTTGGTTGCGGCAAGCAGCTTCGTCGTGAACGTGTCGGAGAGCGTCGATGCTTCCTCGTTTAATTTTCTCAATTTACTTTTGTCCGCGTCGGAAAGGTTCGCCCCCGAGTGTACGAACTCGTCGTAAGTGACCTCGATCAAGCGGCGTGATTCCGGATCGAAGCGGCGGGATTCTCGCTGTCTGTAGATGACGGCAACGCGGGCGAACAACTTTGCATTCAAATAGATGGCATCGTGGTGTGCCGCCCGCTTCGGCGCCAGCGCAGCCTTCGCCGCCTGCAACGTCGGGTTGGTGTTGGCCTGCGAGACGCCGTCGAACGCCGCACGAGCACGTTCCAGGAGAAGGCCGCTCTTCTCCAGAGGCACCAGCGTGTTATCAAAAGTCGGCTTGGTCGGATTCTCGGCAATCGCGCGAATCTCGGCCTGCTGCTGGGTCATGCCGGCTTCCATCGCCGGCTGGTAATCCTGGTCCTTGATCCTGTCGAAAGGAGGAGCCTGAAACGGCAAAGTACTGGGCGCATAGAACGGGTTCGAAGGTCCAAAACCGAGATCCGCTGCAGTCGAGGACGGCGCCGGCAGGGCGGCGAACAACGCGCCTGCAGCCAACAAAAGACGAATGACCGTCGACATGGCTTCCTCGCTGGGTTTATCGGCAAGATCATACTCTCGAACTGCACTCACCAGGCGCGTGAAATCGAGCACGGCACGCCGCACGCTGGCCGCTCGCTCACCAAGGAGATCACGCATGCGCGTAATGGCACGAGGATTGTTGATTGGCGGCCTTAGCGGTCTTTTCAGCACATTGGGCGCAGCCGCCGCTGTCGCCCGACATCATGGGCCCCGTGCGTAAAATCGCCGACGAACTATGGTCCGGCGTGGCGATCGTGCCGACTATGTCGACCGGCGCCACCGACGGACGCTTCTTGAACGCCGCCGGAATACCTACCTACGGACTTTCGGGCATGTTCCATGACGCCGAAGGAAGCCACGCTCACGGGCTCAACGAGCGGCTACGCGTCAGTTCTGCAAATAGACCTATGTGGAATATCGGAGTGGCGCACGATGCCGATGCCAAACGAGGGCCGGCACCACTCCATCGCGAAATCGACCGCGATCCGCCTTACAAGCGCATTGCCAGCAAAACCAACTCATGGATATCGGTGAGCGGCGAATCGCGCGCATGGATCAGCCGAGCCCGAGCGCGGTATGGCGCATGGGTAAATTCGACTCCTCGCGACGCGAGTTGGTCATGCACTGCGACGATATTCTCGACACGCGGGTACCTTGCTGGCGGTGCGTACCCGCGCGTTCGCTTCTCCCGCGACTTAGCTGGCCACCGCTGCGGGCTTGCCCGCCTCCGCAATTACTTCGTCGGCAACGCTTCGCGGCACCGGTTCATAGTGCGAGAACTCCATCGTGTACGAGGCACGACCGCTGGTCATACCGCGCAGTTGGCCGATGTAGCCGAACATTTCCGACAACGGCACGGTCGCCACCACCGCAATGTTGGTGCCGCGTTCCAGCTGATCTTGGATCATGCCGCGACGGCGATTGATGTCGCCGATCACGTCGCCGAGATAGTCTCCTGGCGTGACGGTTTCCACTTTCATGACCGGCTCGAGCAGGATCGGACCTGCTTTGCGGATTCCCTCGCGAAACGCCGCCTTCGCAGCAATTTCGAAAGTCAGCGCGTTGGAATCGACGTCGTGGTAGCTGCCGTCCGTCAGCGTCGCGCGGAAATCCACGGTGGGATAGCCCGCCAATAC
>Ga0066790_10001127_pt1 | contig 11070 bp, 10 predicted proteins | sample OrgsoiDNA2013050_FD_70963 | JGI IMG/M metagenome (GOLD analysis project Ga0066790, IMG submission 70963) | Permafrost soil microbial communities from the Arctic, to analyse light accelerated degradation of dissolved organic matter (DOM) -... | ecosystem: Environmental > Terrestrial > Soil >...
CCGACCAGGGACGCGGCGCGGCGGCGGCTGGCGCCCGCCCTGGCCCGCGCCCGCCTGCGCGGCGTCACGACCAACCGGGACCTGCTGGTGGCCATCCTCCGCGAGCCGGAGTTCGCGGCCGGGCAGATCGACACCGGCTACCTGAGCCGCCACGACCCGGCGATGCTGGGGGCGACGCCGGCGGACGGCCTGGCGGCGGACCTGCACCTGGCCGCGGCCGCGCTGGCGGGCCAGGCCGCCCGGCGCGCCGCCGCCGCGGTGCTGCCCGGCGTCCCGTCCGGCTGGCGCAACGTCCGCAGCGAGGACCAGCACGCGGTCTTCGTCCTCAACGGCGAGCGCCGCGAGGTCAGGTACCGGCTGGACGCGGATGGCCTGCGGGTGTCGGTCGACGGGCGGCCGCTGCCCGGCGCCCAGCTCGGCGCGGCGCACGGTGATCACGTCGAGCTGACCGTGGGCGGCATCGCGCGGCAGTTCAGCGTGCAGCAGGTGGGCGACGCGGTCTACGTGGACAGCCCGCTCGGCTCGGTCAGCCTGACCGAGGCGGAGCGTTTCCCCGAGCCAGGGGCCCTGACCGCCGCCGGCTCGCTACTGGCCCCGATGCCCGGCACCGTGGTGCGGGTGGCCGTCGCGGTGGGTGACACGGTCGCGGCCGCCGCGCCGGTTGTGGTCCTGGAGGCGATGAAGATGGAGCACGTCGTGGCCGCGCCGGCTGCCGGGGTGGTCACGGAGCTGGCCGTCCAGGCCGGCCAGGCGGTCGACGCGGGCGCCGAGCTGGCCCGCGTCGAGCCCGCCGAGCCGCACCAGGTACCCGAGTCACCCGAGTCACCCAAGTCACCCAAGCCGCACGCCCAGCCCGCCTCACCCACCTCGCCCGAGGCGCCAACCATGATCGTGAAGCCTTCTGGGGGTCCAGACACCCAGAAGGCTTCACGATCATGAAACGGACAGATAGATGACGGAGCCAGTCGAGTACGACAACGTCGGCCCGGTCGCGTGGCTGACGATTAACCGGCCCGAGGCGCGCAACGCCCTGTCGGCCGCCGTCCGGGCCGGGCTGTTCGCCGGGCTGCGGCGGTTCAACGCCGACGACGACGCCCGGGTGCTGGTACTCACCGGCGCGGGCGACCGGGCGTTCTGCGCGGGCGGCGACCTCAAGGAGATGGCCGCCGACGGCCTGCAGGTACCGCCGCCGGACTTCGTGCCGCAGCCGGGCCGCAACATCGAGGTGGCCAAGCCACTGATCGCGGCGGTCAACGGGGTGGCCTACGCGGGCGGCTTCCTGCTCGCGCAGAGCTGCGACCTGTGTCTGGCCGCCGACACGGCCAGCTTCGCCATCACCGAGGCGAAGGTCGGCCGGGGCGCGCCCTGGGCGGCGCCGCTGCCCTGGCTCATCCCGCCGCGGATCGCGCTGCAGCTGCTGCTCACCGGCGATCCCATCAGCGCGCAGCGCGCCTGCGAGGTCGGCCTGGTCAACGAGGTCGTGCCCGCGGCGGAGCTGCGGGACCGCGCGCAGGCCGTGGCCGAGCGGATCGCGGCCAACGCCCCGCTGTCGGTGCTGGCCGCCAAGCGCACGGTCGGGCTGATGGCCGAGCTGCCGCTGAGCCGGGCCCTGGAGGCGGCCGAGCGGATCTGGGAGCCGGTGTACCGCAGCGCCGACGCGCAGGAGGGCCCGGCCGCCTTCCGGGAGAAGCGGCCGCCGGCCTGGACCGGCCGCTGATGGCCGTCTCGATGGCCGCGCTGGTGGCCGACCTCGCCGACGAGTCCGCCGAGCTGAGCCGGCTGCTGGTCCCGCTGGCGCCCGCCGAATGGGAGCTGCCGACCCCCGCGGCCGGCTGGGCCATCCGCGACCAGGTCAGCCACCTGGCCTACTTCGATGAGGCGGCCACGATGACCGCCACCGACCCGGACCGGTTCCGGCAGGAGGCGCAGCGGCTGATGGCCAGCGGCGATGACTTCGCCGACGTAGTCGCGCGCGAGCGCCGCCAGCTGCCCCCCGGCGAGCTGCTGGCCTGGCTGGGCGCGGCCCGCGCGCGGTTCCTGGCCACCTTCGCCGCCCTGGACCCGTCGGCCCGGCTGCCCTGGTACGGGCCGCCGATGAGCGCCGCCTCCTGCGTCACGGCCCGGCTCATGGAGACCTGGGCGCACGGGCAGGACGTGGCCGACGCGCTGGGGACGGCGCGCCCGGTGACCGCCCGGCTGCGGCACATCGCCCACCTCGGAGTGGTAACGATGGCCTTCAGCTTCGCCCTGCACGACCAGCCGGTGCCGACGGCGCCGGTCCGAGTGGAGCTCACCAGCCCCGACGGCGCGACCTGGAGCTGGGGGCCGCCGGGCGCCGCCGACCGTGTGCAGGGCGATGCGCTGGACTTCTGCCTGCTGGTGACCCAGCGGCGGCACCGCGCCGATACCGGGCTGACCAGCACCGGCCCGACGGCCACGGCCTGGCTGGACCTGGCCCAGGCCTTCGCCGGGCCGCCGGGGCCGGGCCGGCCGCCGCGGCGCGGACGTGAGCGCGAGGCGACCCATGACTGAGCGCCGCCCGGTCCGGATCGCGAACTGCTCGGGCTTCTACGGCGACCGGCTCGACGCCGCGCGCGAGATGGTGCAGGGCGGCCCGATCGACGTGCTGACCGGGGACTACCTCGCCGAGCTGACCATGCTGATCCTGTGGAAGGCCCGGCAGAAAGACCCGTCGGCCGGCTACGCCCGGACCTTCCTGGTCCAGCTGGAGCAGGTCCTGGGCAGCTGCCTGGACCGCGGCATCAAGATCGTCGTCAACGCCGGCGGCCTGAACCCGGCCGGGCTGGCCGACGAGGTCGGCAAGCTCGCGGCCCGCCTGGGCATGGCGCCCCGGGTGGCCTACATCACCGGTGACGACCTGCTAGCCCGGGTGCCCGGCCTGATCGCCGACGGGGTGGACCTGGCTCACCTCGACACCGGCCAGCCGCTGGCACAGGCGGGCGTGCAGCCGGTGACGGCCAGCGCCTACCTAGGCTCGTGGGGGATCACCCGCGCGCTGGCCGCGGGCGCCGACATCGTGATCTGCCCGCGGGTCACCGACGCCGCGCTGACGGTCGGGCCGGCCGCCTGGTGGCACGGCTGGGGCCCGGCGGACTGGGATCGGCTGGCCGGGGCCGTCGTGGCCGGCCACGTCATCGAGTGCGGTCCGCAGGCCTGCGGCGGAAACTATCCGTTCCTGCGGGAAATCACCGATCGCCGGTATCCGGGATTCCCGATCGCCGAGATGAGCGCGGACGGCAGCTGCGTGATCACCAAGCACGACGGAACCGGCGGGCTGGTGTCGGCGGGCACGGTCACGGCCCAGCTGCTGTACGAGATCGACGGGGCGGCCTACCTCGGCCCGGACGTGGTGGCGCATTTCGACTCGGTCCGGCTGGCTGAGTCGGGCCCCGACCGGGTCGCGATCTCCGGGGTCAGGGGCACGCCGCCCACCGGCCTGCTGAAGGTGGCCATGAACTACCGCGGTGGCTACCGCAACACCATGACCCTGGTGCTCACCGGCCTGGACATCGAGGAAAAGGCCGCGTGGGCGCGGGCCGAGCTGTTCGCGCTGCTGGGCGGGGAGGACCGGTTCGCCACAGTGGATGTCCGGCTGCTCCGCTTCGACCAGCCCGACGCCGCGGCCAGCGAGCGGGCCACAGCGCACCTGCGGATCACGGTGCTGGACTCCGACGCCGAGCGGGTCGGCCGCGCGTTCTCCAACGCGGTGATGGCGCTGGCCCTGGGCGGGTACGCCGGCTTCCACACGACCACGCCGCCCTCCGGGGCCAGCGAGTACGGCGTCTACTGGCCGGCCCTGGTCCCGGCCGGCGTGGTCGAGCACGTGGTGGTGCTGCCGGACGGGACCCGCCAGGTGGTGCCGCCCGTCACCGCGCCGCCCGAGGCGGCGGGGCGGGCGGCCTCGGGGCCGGCGGCGAGAGAGGAGACCGGGCAGGCGGCGGGGCCAGCGACGGGCGGCGAGGGGGCGCCGGCGGTGGCGGGCCCGGCCGGCTTGGTGCCGACCAGGCGAGCCCCGCTCGGCCTGGTGGCCGGGGCGCGATCGGGCGACAAGGGCGGCAACGCCAACGTCGGGCTCTGGGCTCGCGACGACCCGGCCTACGCGTGGCTGGCGAGCTGGCTGAGCGTCGAGCGGTTCCGCGAGCTGCTGCCCGAGGCGGCCGGGCTGGCCGTGCGGCGTTACGAGCTGCCGAACCTGCGCGCGCTGAACTTCGTGGTGGTGGGGCTGCTCGGGGCGGGCGTCGCGGCGAGTACCCGGCCGGATCCGCAGGCCAAGGGCCTCGGCGAGTACGTGCGATCACGGCTGGCCGACATCCCGGTGACGCTGCTCGAGGCGACGGCCGGTGACAGCCGCCTCGCCAGCGACCAGCAGGCCGGCGAGCAGGGCCCGAGTTGACCGACACCGAGCTCATCCGCGCCCGTGACCCGGACCGCCGGGAGAAGATCCTGCTGGCGGCGGGCGAGCAGTTCGCCCGGCGCGGTTATCACGCGGTCAGCCTGGCCGATATCGGCGCTGCCGCCGGGATCGTCGGGTCCGGCGTCTACCGCCACTTCACCAGCAAGTCGAGCATCCTGGTCGCGCTGCTGGAGCAGGTCATGGACCGGCTGCTGGCCGAGGCGGAGCAGGTCCTGGCCACCGAGCCGGATGGCGCGCGGCAGCTGGCCGCGCTGGTCCGGGGCCAGGTCGCGTTCGCCGTGGACGACCGCTACCTGGTCCGGCTGTACCAGCGCGAGGTGCACGCCCTGCCCGAGGCCGACCGGCGGCGGCTGCGCCGGCTGCAGCGCCACTACGTCGAGGAATGGGTGCACCTGCTCGCGGAGCTGCGGCCCGGCATGGGCGACGGGCAGGCCCGCGCCCTCGTGCACGCGGCGATCGGCGCCATTCAGTCGGTGGCCAGCTACGACAGCGGCCTGCCCCGGCAGCAGCAGGTCGACCTCCTGGACCGGGCGGCGCGAGCCTGCCTGACGTCCGGCAGCGGGCCGCCAGGCGGCGGACCACGAGGCGGCGGATCACGAGGCAGCGCACCACGAGGCAGCGCGCCACGAGGCAGCGCGCCACGAGGCAGCGCACCACGAGGCATCGGACCGCCGGGCCCGTAAGGTCGGCCGCTCTATGCAGGCACGCTGAGGGCAGGCACGGTCAGGGCAGGCGGCGGACCAGCGGCAGGTAAGCCGAGATGTCGGCGCGCGGGCCGCTGGCCCGCAGCTGGCCGCTGGCCAGCGCCGCCGCCCAGTCCAGCCGGCCCGTGGCCAGCGCCAGCCACGTCAGTGGATCGGTCTCGACTACGTTGGGCGGCGTGCCACGGGTGTGCCGCGGGCCCTCGATGCACTGCACCGCGGCGAAGGGCGGCACGCGCACCTCGACGGCCCGGCCGGGAACCTGCTCGGCCAGCGCCTCCAGCAGGTACCTGACGGCCACTCGCTGCGCCTCGCGCAACGGCTGGCCGCCCGCGTCCAGGGCCTCCGTCACCGCCGCCACGGCCGCCCGGCCCAGCACGGGCGGGGTGACCGGCCCGTCCCAGGGCGGCTGCCCGAGGGCGGCTCGCTGCTCGTCGAGGGCGGCGAGCAGCCGGGCTGGGTCAGGCTGTCGGGGCGGCACGCCTGAGAAGGCTAGCCGACGGACGGCCGGGCACTGTGACGGCGGCCCGGTCCGGGGAGCTGGCGCGGTGCCGCCCGCGGGGAAGAGCGCGGTGCCGACCGCAGGGAAGGGGGTGCCCCGAGCCCCGGAGCTGGGCGGAGGCACACTAGAGGCGCTGGGTAGTTTCTTGGGCACGTTTCCGAACATCCGACGCGTTACTAGCCAGTTGCGGGTAATCGTTCCTTATGGCACCTCCGCATGTTTCCGGCACCGGCCGGACCCGAGGCTCCTGGACCCCCAGGATCGCCGGCATCGGTGCCGTGGTGCTCGTCGCGGTCGGCGGCGCGGTAGCCTACTCCGTCGCCAGCTCAGCCAGCGACTCCCCGTCCCCGGCGCAGCTGCCCACCCGGGTCCAGTCCATCCAGACCGTCGGGATCATCGGCCAGGTCACCGATCCCGCCCGCGGGAGCAGCCCGCTCCGGCAGCTGAACGTGACGTCCGCCGGACTGCAGTTCGGGCCGCTGCCGCCGGCCAGCCTGCCGCAGGGCGACCCGCAGTGGACCGCGGACTCGATCGTGGGCGGCACCTTCGTCTTCATCTACGCGCCCAGCGGCCAGTGCCTGGCCGTGACCGGCCCGCGGCGCCGGCCCGTCGTCACCCTGCGGCGCTGCGACCTCGGACCCGATCAGCGCTGGCAGCGGCTGCGCACCGTCGTGCAGCCGGACGGGCATGAATACGGGCAGCTCCGCAATCTGCGCAGCGGACGGTGCGTGACGGCGGGGGACGCCGGTGCGGGGACGGCGAGTCCGGCGGCCTTCCTGGCCCGGTGCGACTCGGCGGCTCCGCCGCGCCAGCTGCTGTCGTTCTGGTGGTCAGCCTGAGAGCTGCTCAGCCTGCAACAGGTCAGCCGGAAAACAGGACCGGCAGGGTGTCGCGATAGGCCCGGCCGAGCTCGTCCAGGCGGACCGAGAAGGTGCCGGTGACCTCCAGCGCGGCGCCCCCAGTCGTCCCGATGGCCACGGCGGGCACGCCGGCCTCGGCGCACAGCGAGCCGAAGCTGGCCTCGCAGCCGGGCGTAACGGCTACCAGGGCCCGGCCCGCGGACTCGCTGAACAGGAACGTGAAGTCATCGCCGGGCAGCGTCACGGTGGCGCCGACGCCGCCCGCGAGGCAGGACTCCGCCAGGGCCACGCCGAGGCCGCCGTCGGAGAGGTCGTGCGCGGCGGCGAGCAGCTCCCGCTCGGCCGCCGCCACCAGGACCTGCGCCAGCGCGCGCTCGGCGGCCAGGTCCACCGCGGGCGGGCGGCCGCCGAGGTGGCCGTGCCGGACCCGCGCCCACAGCGAGCCGCCCAGCTCCAGCCTGGTCTCGCCGAGCAGCACCAGGCTCGCGCCGGCCGGCCCGAAGGCGGACGACACCCGGCGCCGCACGTCGTCGTGCACGCCCAGGACGCCGATGACGGGCGTCGGCTGGATCGCGTCGGCACCGGTCTGGTTGTAGAAGCTGACGTTGCCGCCGGTGACCGGGATCCCGAGGGCCAGGCAGCCGTCGGCGAGCCCGCGGACGGCTTCGGTGAACTGCCACATGACCGCCGGGTCCTCCGGCGAGCCGAAGTTCAGGCAGTTGGTCACCGCCAGCGGCCGCGCGCCGGTGACGGCCACGTTGCGGTACGCCTCGGCCAGCGCCAGCTGGGTGCCCGCGTACGGGTCGAGCAGGCAGTACCGGCCGTTGCCGTCGGTGGCCAGCGCCACGCCCAGGCCGGTCGCCTCATCGATCCGGATGACGCCGGCGTCGTGGGGCATCGCGAGCACCGTGTCGCCGCGGACGTACCTGTCGTACTGCTCGGTGACCCAGGTCTTGTCGGCCCCGTCCGGGGCAGCCAGCAGGTCGAGCAGGGTGGCGCGCAGCTCGGTCCCGCGGGCCGGCCCCGACGGCCGGGGGAGCCGGGCCGGGTCGTCGTCGGCCAGCGCGTCCTGGCCGTCAGGCCGCCGCACCGGACGGTCGTAGACCGGGCCGTCGTCGGCCGCCGTGCCCGGCGGGATGTCCACGACCCGCTCCCCGTGCCAGGTCATCTCCAGCCGCCCGGTGCCGGTGACCTCGCCGATCACCGTGGCCGGCACCTCCCACCTGGCGCAGATGGCCAGGAACCGGCCCACGTCGGCGGGCGTCACGATGGCCATCATGCGTTCCTGCGACTCGCTCATGAGGATCTCCGCCGGCCCCAGCGAAGCGTCCCGCAGCGGCACCGCGTCCAGCGCGACGGCCATCCCCGACTTGCCCCCGGCGGCCAGCTCGGTGGTGGCGCAGGCCACGCCGGCGGCGCCGAGGTCCTGGATGCCGACCACCAGGTCCGCCGCGTACAGCTCCAGGCAGCACTCGACCAGCCGCTTTTCCATGAACGGGTCGCCGACCTGGACGCTGGGGCGCTTGCTCCCCGCCCCGCCGTCGCCGAACGAGGCGCTGGCCAGCACCGACGCGCCGCCGATGCCGTCGGGCCCGGTCCGCGACCCGAACAGGATGACCTGGTTACCGGGCCCCGTGGCCGCCGCCCGCTTGAGATCGGCCGGGCGCAGGACGCCGACGCACAATGCGTTAATCAGGGGGTTTCCGGCGTAACAGGGGTCAAAGGCCAGCTCACCGCCGATGTTCGGCAGGCCCAGGCAGTTGCCGTAGAAGGAGATGCCGCCCACGACGCCCGGTAGCACCCGCCGGGTGTCCGGCGCATCCGCGGGCCCGAACCGCAGCGCGTCCATCACGGCCACCGGGCGGGCGCCCATGGCCAGGATGTCCCGCACGATGCCGCCGACGCCCGTGGCCGCGCCCTGGAAGGGCTCCACGTAGGAGGGATGGTTGTGGGACTCGATCTTGAAGGTGACCGCGTAGCCGTGGCCGATGTCCACGACCCCGGCGTTGTCCCCGATGCCGGCCAGCAGCACGTCGGTCGGGGGCGCTTTCTCGGCGAACTGGCGCAGGTGGCGGCGCGAGGACTTGTAGGAGCAGTGCTCGCTCCACATCACCGAGTAGATGGCCAGCTCGGCGTCGGTCGGCCGCCGGCCGAGCAGGTCGGCGATCTTCGCGTACTCCGCGGCGGTCAGGCCGAGGGCCGCGTACGGCTGGCTCCGGCCGGGCGTCGCCTCGGCCTGGCTGACCGTGTCCTGCGGCGCGGCCTGCCGGGCCGCGGCCACTTCCGTGCTCACGCTGCCACGACCGCACGCAGGATCGAGGTGAAGAACCCGAGGCCGTCCGCGGACGGGCCGGTCAGCGCGTCGACGGCGTGCTCCGGGTGCGGCATCAGGCCCGCCACGTTCCCGGCCTCGTTCACGACTCCGGCGATGTCGCTGGCGGACCCGTTGGGGTTGCCGCCGGCGTAGCGGACCAGGATCTGGCCCCGCGCGGCCAGGTCGGCCAGGGTGGCGGCATCGGCGACGTAAGCGCCCTCACCGCTCTTGAGCACCACGGTCAGCTCCTGGCCGGCGGCGTACTGGCTGGTCCAGGGGGTAGCGGCGTTCTCCACCCGAATCTGGATGTCCCTGGTGACAAAGCGCAGCCCGGCGTTGCGGGTCAGCGCGCCGGGCAGCAGGTGCGCCTCGCAGAGCACCTGGAAGCCGTTGCAGATGCCCAGGACCGGCAGCCCGGCCCGGGCCGCCGGGATCAGCTCGGTCATCACCGGCGAGAACCGGGCGATCGCCCCGCACCGCAGGTAGTCGCCGTAGGAGAAGCCGCCCGGCAGCACGACGGCATCGACGCCCTGGAGATCGGCATCGGCGTGCCACAGCGGCACCGGCAGGCCGCCGGCCAGCCGGACGGCCCTGCACGCATCATGATCGTCTAGTGAGCCGGGAAAGGTAACGACGCCGACCCTGGTGGTCACGGTCTTCCCAGCCGGGGGCGGGGGCGTCCAGGAAAGGGGCGCATGGACGCAGGCTACCGGCTCAGCCGGCGTCCCGGAGCCGCGGCCGGGGGACCATGGCCAGCGGCGCGTCCGTGCGCCAGCCGATCCGCTTGTGCAGCATGACCACCGTGCCCTGACCAGGTCCGCTGCGCAGCGTGACGTCGTCCACGCACGCGCGCATGATGGCCAGGCCCCGGCCGGACTCGGGCAGCTGGGCGACGCTGCGCCTGCGGCTCAGCCGCCTGGGGCGGCCAATCCGGCGGCGGAGCGTCAGCGAGGTGGGCGCGGGCGCGGCCAGCGTCCCGTGGCGGCGGTGCAGGACCGCGACCCGGCGGACCGGGCGGCGTACCACTGGCCGGCGGACGGGCAGCGCGGCCGGATCGAAGCCGCGGCCCCGGTCGATGACGTCCAGCTGGCAGTTGTTGCCGGACACGCGGGCCACGATCTCGTACCCGCGACCCTGGCCGGAGTGCCGCAGCACGTTGGTACACGCCTCGGTCACGGCCAGCAAGAGGTCAGAGATGCTGACCTCGTCCACGCCCAGCCGGCTCAGGGTGTCCCCCAGCACCCGGCGCATGACTGGCACGCTCAGCGCCTCCCTGGGAAACAGGAGGCAGAACCGAACGTCTGGGGTCGGCTCCCCGGCATGCGTCACGCGAGTTCGCATCGGCTCCTTCGCCCCCGGATGGTGGAAGTTACGCGCTGTTCATATTCTGAGGGTTTCCCGTGCGGAGCTGTGGTAATCATGAGCTCGGGCGATCTCTGGACGAATACTCCGTAACGGCAGGTAAACGCATCGATCAGGTAAGCCTGCCGGGTCGGCTGGGACGAGGGCCCGATGACGACCAAGAGTGAGCGATGACGGGGCCCGGACAGCACCGGCCGGCGCCCGAGCGAGGCCGGCCAGGACGGGTGAGCGGCCGCCGGGGGCCGGGTCGGCCGGTCAGGACGGGTGACAGGACGGGTGAACGGAGAATTCCTCGATGACGGGATTGGCCAGCAGCTCGCCCGCCAGCTCGGCTACCCGCTGGGCTATCGGCTCGTCGGCCGGGCCGTCTCCGTCCAGCTCGATCTCGAAGCGCTTGCCCTGCCGCACGGAGATCACCTGGCCGAAGCCCAGCCGATGACAGGCGCTGGCGATCGCCTCGCCCTGGGGGTCATGGATCTCGGGTTTCAGCATCACGTCAACGACAACTCTGGCCACGAAGAGCAGCGTACGCGAAGCGGCTTTCCACCGCCTTGACCTTCCCTGCGCCGTGGCGGGTACTGTCACTGCGAAACGATCCGACGATCGGCCGGCACGGGCACGCCCAGGTCGGCGGCAAGCATGCAAGGAGTGGCACGTGACCGTCAACGACGCCGGGCGAGCCGCCTCCCTCAGCGGCGGGCGCGAATCCGACCAGCCTCCGGTAGCCCGCGGGAGCTCGGCTGAGCTCATTCAGCTCCTCACTCCCGAGGGCGAGCGGATCGAGCACCGGGGGTATCCGCTGGAGATCTCCGCGGAGGAGATCAAGTCCCTCTACCGGGACCTGGTCATCGTCCGCCGGATCGACTTCGAGGCGATCGCGCTGCAGCGCCAGGGCG
>Ga0066790_10001128_pt1 | contig 11064 bp, 10 predicted proteins | sample OrgsoiDNA2013050_FD_70963 | JGI IMG/M metagenome (GOLD analysis project Ga0066790, IMG submission 70963) | Permafrost soil microbial communities from the Arctic, to analyse light accelerated degradation of dissolved organic matter (DOM) -... | ecosystem: Environmental > Terrestrial > Soil >...
TGGCGAGCGGGGTGGCGTTCCTGGCGGGGGGCGGGGCGGCGGAGCGGCTGCCGGGGTCGCTGGCCGGGGTGATCGGGGCGCGGCTGGGGTGGCTGCCGGAGGATGTGGTGGGGGTGCTGCGGTGGGCGGCGCTGCTGGGGCAGGAGTTCTCGGTGACGGACCTGGCGGTGGTGACGGGCCGGGCGGCGGGGGATCTGCTGGCGGTGATTGATGCCGCGCAGGCGGCGGGGGTGGTGGCGGATGCGGGGCCGCGGCTGGGGTTCCGGCACGGGCTGATCCGGCAGGCGCTGTATGAGGGGATGCCGGCGGCGCTGCGGGGGGCGCTGCATGTGGAGGCGGCGCGGGCGCTGGCGGGGGCGGGGGCGCCGCCGGAGCGGGTCGCCGTGCAGCTGGCGGCGGCGGGGCCGGCGGATGAGTGGGTGCGGGACTGGCTGGTGGGGGCGGCGCCGGTGGTGGTGTACCGGGCGCCGGGGGTGGCGGCGGGGCTGCTGCGTGCTGCGCTGGCGGGCCTGCCCGAGGATGACCCGCGCCGGGATGACCTGGAGATGTCCCTGCTCACCGCGGAGATGCTGCTGTACCGGGAGGACGAGGTGCAGCGAGTCGGTCGCCGGCTTCTGGCCCGGACCAGTGACCCGGTCCGGGCGGGAGAGATTGCCTGGCTGGTCGCGTACTCGCTCATGCGCAGCGACCAGGCGGCGGAGGCGACCGAGCTGGTGCGCCAGACGCTGGCCCGCCCGGGGATCAGCCCGGGACTGGCGGCGCGGCTCACCGCGCTGCCTGCCCCGCACCTCGCGATGCTCAAGGTGGAGGGGGCGGCCCAGATGGCGGCCTCGGCGCTGCGCCTGGCCGAGCAGGCCGGCGACGGACTGGCCGTCGGCTACGCGCGGCACGCGCTGGCCTGCGTCCGGTGGAGCGAGCAGGACAACGCGGGGATGATCGAGCAGATCGACCAGGGGCTGGCCGCGGTCGGTGACGACCCGCAAAGCATGCACCTGCGGCTGCTGCTGCTGTCGAACAAGATCAGTACGCTGGCGGACCTGGACCGGCCAGCCGAGGCGCTGGCCTTGGCCCGCCAGGCCCTCATCCTCGCCGAGCAGACCGGCATGTCCCAGCTTGACACCATCCGCGTGCACCTGGCCGGACGCTACTTCGCGGCCGGCCAGTGGGATGACGCGATCGCGGAGGCTGAGCAGGCGGCAGTCGGGGCCGAGCGGCCCAACGTTGATATGTTGCGGCGTTCGCTACTGGCGCTGATCGCTGGTCATCGCGGCGACCCGGAGGCCGCGGCCGGGCACCTGGGCGGGATCACCGACGAGCAGATCCTGCGGCCCCACAACCGGCCCATGGCGGACCTCCTGTGGTGGGCGCGGGCGACGCTGGCCGAGCAGCGCGGTGACGACGCGGGGGCGATCGCCGTGCTAGGCCGCTGCCTGGAGCCGGATCTGGCGGGGCTGGTCCCGGACCAGTACCTGCTGCTGCCGATGCTGACCCGGCTGGCGCTGGCCGGGGGGAAGGCGGACGTCGCGGCGGCGGCGGCGGAGGCGGGGGCGCGGGAGGCGGCGCGGGAGCCGCTGCCGCGTAAGGTCGCGACGGCCGGGCACTGCCGGGGGCTGCTGGCGGGGGATCCGGCGCCGGTGCTGGCGGCGGCGGCGTACTGGGACAGCGCCGGGCAGCCGCTGCAGCGGGCGGCGGCGCTGGAGGACGCGGCGGTGCTGGCCGCGGCGGCGGGGGACCGGGCCGGGGCGCGGTCGGCGCTGGCCGGGGCGCGGGAGCTGTATGGCGGGCTGGGGGCGCGGTGGGACATCCGCCGGGCGGAGTCGCGGCTGCGGGCGCTGGGGGTGGGCGGGGCCCGGCCTGGTTACCGGGCGCGGCCGGCGACCGGGTGGGGGGCGCTGACCCCGACTGAGGTGAAGGTCGGCGAGCTGGTCGCGACCGGGATGTCCAACCCCGATATCGCCGGGCAGCTGTTCCTGTCCCGCAATACTGTGCAGACCCACGTCTCGCACATCCTGGCCAAGCTCGGCGCGCGCTCCCGCGCCGAGATCGCCCGGGCCGCCCTGGAGCACGCCTGACCGCGGAGGTGCCGCCGCTAGGCAGCGCCGACGACCACGTTTTCCTCTCCCAGCCACAACGGGGAGCGCGGCAGGTCGATGAAGTACTGCTCGTCTTCGAGCAGTTCCTGCGCTGCGGCCTGGGCCGCTTCGCTGGACAACACCGCTGTGAGATCCTCAAGGCTGTCCCACCACAACTCGGCGACGCCGTCGTAGAACTGTGGCTGACTGCCGCGTGGCGCGGCGACTGCCTCATTCAGGGATGTCTCGTCCAGGTGCACCTGGACGTAGCGGCGGAGGTGAAGGGTCGCGGCGTGCCGCTGGACGAGCGGGGCGTGCTTCTCGCGCCAGTAGCGCTGAAAGTCTTCGCGAGTCATTCCCTCCCGGCGGCGGAGGGTGAACACTAGCTTGATCATTCTGTCTCCTAGCGCTGTCGTCAATGATTCTCAGATGCTGTATGCGCGAAGCGGACGATGTCGACCCGGCTGCGTACGTCAAGTTTGGCCAGGATGTGGGAGACGTGGGTTTCGACGGTGCGCCGGGAGAGGTAAAGTCCGCGGGCGATTTGGGGGTTGGATTGGCCTTGGGCGACGAGGTGAGCGATGTGGGTTTCTGCGCGGGTGAGGCCGTGCCAGCCGGTGGTTGGGCGGCGGCGGGTGGTGTAGGGGTGGGTGCTCAGGCCGTGGGCGCGGAACTGTGCGCGGGCACGGTGCAGGTCCCAGCTGGCGCCCAGGTCTTGGTATAGGTGGATGGCTTGGGTCATGTGGGGTCGGGCGGCGGCCTGGTCGCCGCGCTGCACTAGCAGCAGTCCCAGATCCTCGGCTGCCTCGGCGAGCTGGGGTTTTTGCCCGGCTGCCTGGTAGCTGCTGGCGGCTTGGGCGAGCAATGCCGGGTCGTGGCTGGCGAGCCCCTGGCAGTGGGCGCGGACCCCGGGGTGCAGGTCGCCACGGTTGTGGCTCCAGGCCAGGATCTGCTGCAGGGTCTGCTGGTCGCCGAGGGAGACTGCCAGCCGGGTGGCTTGCACCCGCGGGGAGTAGATCTCGTCATACCACCAGTCGGCGGCGGGGTATTCGCCAGTGACCAGCCGCTTCAGGGCGTCGTGGTCGTGGCCAGCCCGGCGCAGCTGCAGCGACTGCACCCAGGCCCAGTATGCTTCGCCGCCATTGGCGTTGCCCAGGCGGCGGCCGGCGGCGACACGCTGAATGTAGGGTTCCGCCCGTGGCTCGTCATCGCGGTGCAGCGCGGCGAGCGCCGCCAGCGCCGAGGGCATGGAGGTCGTCCAGCCGAGTTCGTGGGCGGTGTTGGCTTCGGTGAACAGGTCGTCCCAGGCGCCGCGCTGGAACAGGCATATAGCGGTGGCCCAGGCTGCTAAGGCCCTGAAGCGGTGGCTGCCCGCCTGTTCCGCGATCGCCCGCACCCGCGCCGCTCCGTCGGCGAACTCCCCGAATCGCGGGTCCAGGATCGCTTGCTCCGCCGTGGCAGCTAGATTCTGCAGCTTCAGGCTCAGCAGTTCCCGCTGCCCTTCCAGGTCCGTCAGGCGGCGGTCGAGGTACCGCAGCCGGTCTTCAAGGGACATGAACCCTCCTCGCTGGGGAAAGGGAGGTGATCAGGGGCGTAGTTGCGGGGGGCGCAGGGCTGAGTCACCCTGGATCTCAATCTGTCGCTAATGGGCGGGCCATTCAGGAGCGGCATTCAAGCCATGGAGTGCGCCGCCTGATTGTGGCTACGACACCGGAACGCAGCGCGGTTCAAAGCTCCGCCGCCTCTGGTGTCTCGCCAGCGGTGCGCTCGGTCTCCTCGTGATCGGCATGACCGATCAGCGGTGCGGTGTGACCAGCGCGGGCGATTCGCCCGCCGACGAGACGATCGCGCAGGGCTTGCGGGCGAAGGCGACCATGCCGATGAAAGTACCGTAGAAGCGGCCGGCCCGGTGAGAACTCGTCATCTCGGCAAGCCATCGCCGGGTCCGGGAGCGGGGCAGCTGTCCCGCGGCGACCGCGCTGGCGAGGGTGGGTTCGATGAGCTGCCGGAACAGGTCATGAGCGAGCTCGATGCCGTGCGGGGTGACCGTGATGTCGCTGAGCCCGAAGTCGCCGAGGATGCGCCGGAGACCGCGGCCAAGCAGCTCGTTGGGGATGGCGGCGCGCAGTGCAGCAAGGACGCGCTCCGTCGTCCGGGTGTCCGGGTGATCGATCAGCATGGCGCCGTAGTCAAGTTCCATGGCGACCAGGCGGCCGCCAGGCCGTAGGACCCGCACCATCTCGGCCAGGGCCCGTTCCGGAGTGGAGACGTACATGAGGACGCGGTCGACGCGGCAGGCATCCACTGTGGCGTCGGCGAGGGGAAGGCTCCGCGCGTCGCCCAGGTGACAGGAGATCACGCGGTGGATGGGGACTGCGCCGACGGGTGGTGCGAGGGCGGCGGCGCGGTCGGTCGGGCCGCTGCCGGCGAGGACGCGCCGCTGCGCCTCGGCGACCATGCTGGCCTTGGCGTCGACACCGATGACCCGGCCTCCCGGCCCTACCTGCCCGGCGTCGCGGATGAGATCCTGCCCGGCCCCGCAGCCCACTTCCAGGACCGTCTCGCCAGGCCGCAGTGCCAGCAGCTGGCGCATGTGCAGCTTGTACGCCTGCATCGACGGGTCGTCGTAGACGGTGTCGAGGAAGCGGATTAACGCCCGCGGATCGGTGTCGGTGTCGGTAGACCGGTATCCGGCGTGCAGGTCAACGGCCGCGGCGGGGCCGGGCGGCACTGCGCGGGGCTGAATGGTGCGCTGCTGCATCAGTCACCTCAGATTGGTCAATTTTGCTGTTGTTAGGCTGCTTCCGTGCCGTCCTGCCGGTGACCGGCGGGCGTGGCGTGCGCGGCGTCGCGCTGGAACTGCCGCGCCACCGCGAGGAATGAGTCATTGGCGGAGCGGTCGCCGATAGTTACCCGGGCGCCCTCGCCCGGGAATGGCCGGATGCTGATCCCGGCCCGCTCGCAGGCGGCCGCGAAATCCGTAGTTGCCGGGCCCAGCCTGAGCCAGAGGAAATTTGCCTCGGTCGCGGGGACCGGGAAGCCCCACGCCAGTAGCTCGCCGCGGACGCGGGTCCGTTCGAGGGCGACGGCGTCGACGCGCTTCAGCAGCTCGGCCTCCGCCGCGAGGGAGGCGATGGCAGCCGCTTGCGCTATCGTATTGACCGCGAACGGCACCATGGTCTTGCGCACCGCCTCGGCGACCGGCGGCTGGGCGATTAGGAAGCCGATCCGGAGCCCGGCCAGCCCGTAGGCCTTCGAGAACGTGCGCAGTACGGCCAGGTTCGGGTGGTCCCGGTACAGGTCCAGTCCGTTCGGCACGGCAGGGTCCCGGACGAACTCCCGGTAAGCCTCGTCGAGCACCACCAGGCAGTCGCCAGGGACGCGGTCCAGGAAGGCGCGGAACTCGCCAGTGTGCACCACGGTGCCAGTCGGGTTATTCGGGTTGCAGACGATGATGAGGCTGGTGCGGGGCGATACCGCGTCGGTCATCGCGGGCAGGTCGTGGGTGTCTGCCCGCAGCGGGACCGTCACTTCTGTCGCCCCGGCCAGCTGGACCATCAGCGGATACGCCTCGAAAGACCGCCAGCCGTAGAGCACCTGCGTGCCTGGCCCGCTGGTGGCCGCCAGCAGTTGCTGGATGACCCCGGCCGATCCGCAGCCCAGCGCGACGTGACTGGCAGGAACGCTGAGATGCTCAGCGAGCGCCCCGGTGAGCGCGGTGGCAGCAATATCTGGATACCGGTTGATGTGACCGGCGGCCGCGGCGACCGCCTCGCGTACCGACGGCAGCGGGTCGTAGGGAGACTCGTTGGAGGAAAGTTTGCAGGCCTGGCCGCGGCCGCGCGGAAGCTGGCCGGGGGCGTAGGCGGGAATCTCGCGGACGATGGGGCGCAGGCGCGGTGAGCCGGTAATCACCGGGGTAGCAGGCATGGTTTCCTCCAGCGACGGGTGACGGTTGTTATCTGCTTGGTGAACAGGTGCCCGGTGGTTATAGCCTCGCCCGGAAGCGCTCGGCGATCTTCACGGCTGCGGGGTTGATGATGTGCGGATCCACCCTGGCCTCTATCAGGACCGGGCCCGCGGATCGCGTCAGCAGGCCGGGCAGCCCGGCAAGTCCGGCATCGTCGTGAATCTGATGTGCGGTGTATCCGAACGCCCGGGCCACGGCAGCGATATCCCCCGACGGGTGGTCGGAGAATTGCTGGTCGAAACGGCGCGCGCGCAGATTGATCCGTTCCTGCCCGAAGCCCTCGTCGTTGAGCACGATGACCGTCAGCGGCCGGCTGTACCGGACTGCCGTGGCCAGGTCGGCGATCGCCATGGCAAACCCGCCGTCCCCGGCCACCACGACGGTGCGGTCTTCCGGCCGGGCGAACGTAGCGCCTATGGCGATCGGCAGCGCCTGCCCGATGGCACCACAGTGGTAGGCGTATGCGTAGCCGCGCGGGTCGGTGGATCTCAGGATCTGGGCGGCGAAGGTGCCGAGGTGGCCGCCGTCGAGCACGACGACACGCTGCTCGGGGAGCGCCTGGTCGAGGGCGAGCAGCACGGCACGAGGGTCCAGCAGCCCTGATGCTGTCTGGCCAGAGGACAGCGCCGGGGTGCCCTCGCCCGCCTGGGGCCCGCCTTCCCACCACGGATCCCGCGCGTCCTGGCTCCGCGTGCGCGCCAGGATCCCGTCGAGGACTGCGACGGCATCGTCGGCGATCGTGAGGTCCGCTTCCACGAACCTGGCCGTATTGCTGTCGAGGTGCACTTCGCTGTCGTTCTCCACCCGGACAAGGCGACTGCCGGCCAGGAGCTCGCCGCCATTGGTCGCCCAGGGGCTCAGCGACGCTCCGAGACTGATTACGCAGTCCGCCGCCGAGAGCGCGGCGTTGGCATCTGGCGAGCCCAGCTCGCCGATCGCGCCAAGGGCCAGGGGGTGCCCGTACAGCAGGCCGGACGCCTTGAGCGTCGTCACCACCGGAGCGCCGAGCGCCTCGGCTAGCTCGGCGACCAGCCGCCGTGCCCGCGGTCCGCTGCCCAGGCCGTGTCCGGCAAGCAGCGCCGGCCGGCGGGCCTCGCTGAGCCACTCCGCTGCCCGGTCAGGTGCGGCCCCCGCGGGAATGGAGCCCGCCGCTGGGGCAGCCGCCTGCCGGTCGGCCGGCGACGCCGGAGCGCGGAGGACCGAGGACGGGATGCTCAGCGCGAGGGGACCTCGCCGGGCGTGCAGGTAGGCGAGAACCTCCGGCCACTGCTCGGCCAGCTCTCGCGGTGCCCCGATCACCTGGACGCGGCAGCCCAGCGATGCCAGGAAGCCAGTCTGAGTGAGCGTACCCGACTGACTGTCCGGGGCCACGAGCAGCACCGGCGAGCGGGCCGCGACCGCCTCCAGAATCGACGTGGCGGCATTGGTGAGCCCCGCCCCGGCCGTGACGGAGGCGAATCCGATCCCATCCGCGAAGCGGGCATAGCCGTCGGCCATGGCCACCGCGCCCTGCTCGTGCCTGGCGTTGACCACGGCGGCGCCGTGCACCTGCGCCATACACGCCATCAGGTCGAGGTTGCCGTCGCCCTGCACGCAGAAGCCCGTGGTGACGCCCGCATCGACCAGGAGATCCGCCAGTTTGGCCGAAACATCCTTTGTCACAACTTCTGTCGCCATGTGGGTCATCCCTTCGGCCGGGTTCTGAATGCGACTTAAACGGGCTAGGTATCAGAAAAGTTCAAAACAGTTTAAAACCGCACTGACCTCGCTGATGCGCGGCAGCGGGTCCGATCGAACCTACGTGATCTCACGGATGTTGTGCGGCGGCTGCTGGTGCACCGTTACGTCAGCTAGTTTCCTGGGCCGCTGGCGTACAAGAAGGGTCAGTGAGGGCGATGACGGCGACCGAATTGCCGGAACGAGAGTGTGCGGTCGCACCGGCCGGGGACTGTGGCACGGACGAGCAGGTCACGCCTGGCACCGATGAGGAGTTCGTGCGGGTGCTGTATGGGCGTTATCAGCCGCAGCTACAGAGCTATGTGGTGCGGCTGACCCGGGATGTGCAGTGGGCCGAGGACATCGTGCAGGCGGCGCTGGTGCGGGCCTGGCGGGCCCGCGACCAGCTGACCCAGGGCGAGGCGGCGACCCGCAGCTGGCTGTTCACCGCCGCCTACCGCATCTTTATCGATGAGTACCGGTCGCGCTTGGCCCGGCCGGTGACGCTGACCGGGCAGGACATCGCCACTCCAGGAGCGGTCGCCGACGATGCGGAGCGGCTGGCCTGGTCACTGACGCTGGCGACCGCGCTGTCCGAGCTGTCCGAGCCGCAACGCGAAGCCATCGTGTACGTCTACTACCTTCACCGCACCATCGATGAGACGGCCAGCATGCTAGGTATCTCACCCGGGACGGTCAAGTCCCGGCTGTACTACGGTCTGCGCGCCCTGCGCAACCAGCTCACACCAGCACTTCGAGAACCAGGCTGCTATCGGGCCGGCGCTAGGACTGCTTGACGATCCAGAAGCCAGTCGGCCCGTCGGTATTGGCCGACGGCATCGGCTCGTGCCTGGCGATCGTGCGCTAGAGCAGGAGTTTCCCGCCATCGGGCGAGCTGTCCAGCAAGGCTTCCAGCGGCACCCGGTCCAGCACGTCCTTGACTTTGGCGAAGTCGTCGAGCTGCTGCCCGCAGTCGTGGCAGCGAGCCGCGTGCTCGCGCACCGCAGCTGCCTCGGCCGGGCCGAGAGCGCCGAGCGCGTGGGCGCCCAGGTCTTCAGGGTGCTCACCAGCTGCCGGATCCATTATCACACCGTCCTTAGCCAGCCTCTGGCGGAGTATACCTAACAAGTATACATGACAAGACGCTATATAGGCCGTAGGCGCGGTACCTCTCCTGCCGGCGGCAGGCTGACAAGCCGCGCCGGTGGGTTTGCCCGTGCTACCAGGTGACCTCGGCCCACATGCGGTGGTGCTGGTCCGGGGTAGTGTCGTGGCCGGTATCGTCTGCTAGCGCCGACACCAGCATGAGGCCGCGCCCGCACTCAGCGAAGGTGTCGCTGGGCGCTGCGTTCCACTGCCCGGTCCCGTCATCCTCGAGCTCGATCCGCGCCGCTCCGGGAACCCACCGGATCGTCATCGCGAACGTGCCTCCGTCGTGCCCGCTGGGCGTGTGCTGGATGGCATTATTCATCAGCTCGGAGGCGATGAGCTCAAGATCGTCGACCCGTGGCGACCAGGCAAGAATGCAGCGCAGGAACTGCCGTGCCGTCGGGACGCTGGCCGGCGTGCCGGGGTAAGTAATCGAGGTCACGGCCCACGTGGCCTGGCAAGCAGAGACGTGTACCTCCCCGGTGTCACCCCGTGAATATCAAATAGTTAGTCGTTTTCTCTACCAGGAGCTACGCCGCGGAACCGGTGAGAGTTCAGCCAGCGCCGCAGGTCTCGGCGGCCGCATGTTCCCGCCTCTGCTGCCGAACTCCATAGCCCGGAACGGCGTAGGCATGTACAGCGAAGAAATTGTGAAGGAGGTCATCATGGTGGCCGCGAGTCTCGCCGACCTGGATACTCCCGCGCTGGCCCAGCTCCTGTTTGCGTGCCCGGCTCAGCCATCGGATCACCTGACACCAACGGAGATCAGGACGGCCCTGTCCGTGCAGTTCCGACGCTGCGGAGGCAACCTGACCAGGGGCCTGGCGGCGATCGCTCAGGAGGCCGGCGACCATCCCGACAGTTATGTCGCGCGGATGCGCTGGGCGATCCGGTCCGTCGACCGTGCCTACGCCGGGCGGCCGGGAAGCTGCGCCGCCATCCGCAAAGCAGCCTGAAGCACCGGTGCCTCGCGTGCCACAGGCCCGGCGCCGGGTCAGCTTTTTCTGACGATCTGGATGAGCAGAGTGTTCAGGCTGGTAAGGGTCTGGGTGACGGGCACCTGCTGGGCGAGCGCCCGGTGCACCGCGCTGGAGATGGCCAGGCTGAGCTGGTTGTAGCCGGCTATCTCCGGCCGGGGCCGGGCCGCGAGGATGGCCTTCTTGAGTACTGGCAGGTAGGGGAAGCGGCGGATCAGCGCCGGCTCGGTATACAACCGCGTCCACACCGGTGGCAGCGACGTGTCGATCAGCGCCCGCCGCTCGCTGGGCAGGCTGGTCAGGAACCTGATGAACGCCAGCGCAGTGCCGGGGTGCTGCGAGAACGCGCTGACCGCGAGGTTGCCTCCGCCCAGCGAGCTGGAACCCGGCCCGTGCGGCCCGGGTAGCGTCGTTACCCCGAACTTCCCGGCCACCTTGTTGCCGGGTCCCGGCGTGGCGGCATCGGCGTAGACATAGGGCCAGTTGCGCAGGAACAGCAGCTTGCCGGCCTCAAACGCCCGCCGCGAGGCTTCCTCATCCCAGCCGAGGGCGGCCCGCGGGATCCAGCCACGCCGGAACCCGCCTACCAGGAAGCCCAGCGCGTGGCGCGCCTGCGGGCTGGTCAGCGTGGCCTGGCTGCCGGACTGAGACAAGATGGAGCCGCCCGCCGACTGGACCGCCTCGGCGAAGTTGACGGTCAGGCCTTCGTAGGCGGCGAACTGCCCGGCGTAGCCGGCCATAATCACGTCCAGGTTCATGACGTCATAGACATCGCTGCGGGCCTGGAGGTTCTCCACCAGCTGGGCGTGCTGCACGTCGGCGTCGGCCGGCAAGTAGATGACCGTCACACGCTGCCGGGGATGACCGGCATTCCACTGCGCTACCAGGCCAGGCAGGTAGCCCGTGCCCAGAGTGCCGGTGGCGAAGGTGATCGGTCCCCGGAGGCTGACCGGTCGCACGGCAGCCCCCGCCGACCTCGCCGCCGTGCAGCCGGCGAGCAGCAAGACGATAGCTGCCGTGCCCGCCGCTAGGCGTGAGCAGCCTGGTGAACGCCGCATCGTCTTAGTCCTCTGCTAGCCCGGCCGGGTCAGGGTTCGGCAGGACCGGTACCTGACTGCCGATTGCTCGTACATATATGTTATGTACCTCTGTCATCTATTAGCCAGATTGTTGCGCGGTC
>Ga0066790_10001132_pt1 | contig 11029 bp, 18 predicted proteins | sample OrgsoiDNA2013050_FD_70963 | JGI IMG/M metagenome (GOLD analysis project Ga0066790, IMG submission 70963) | Permafrost soil microbial communities from the Arctic, to analyse light accelerated degradation of dissolved organic matter (DOM) -... | ecosystem: Environmental > Terrestrial > Soil >...
CCCAGCCCGCCCCGGCCACAAACCCGCCGTCGGCGACCCCACCGCACCCCGCCGGCGACCGGACCGCAATAAGCCAGCAGGGTCCTGGTGCATTGGCAACCATCCGAGGTCACCGAAACAACGATGGTGCTCCTGTGACTATCGGCGTCGGCTGCACCGAGATTGGCTTGTAGAACAGAATATGGGCTAAGCGGGAAACTCCGAGAGGGAGTTGAACCCCAATGCCGTGACCTGCGGCTTTGCCGGTTTCGTTAAGAGACGGGTTGCGGTGACGAGGCGTCGCGCAGCTGCCAGAGCGACAGCACGCAACGATCGAATAGCCCGAAGCCAATGCTGGCGAGGAGCCAGAGGATAGCCAGGAGCGGCAGGGCCGGTAATGCTAAAGGTGTGCCGACATGCCCTGCGCCGTTAGTCGGCGGATCCCGTTGGAGCGAGGAGCCTAGCTGATGACCGCTTGGGAGTACGGATACATCTACGTGGTGCACACCGTGGGGCCCGCTCCTGCGGTCTGCGTTGCTATCGACAAGTCGGAGGCCCGGGTGCTGGAGGGCTGCCACGGCTTGCTCCGCGCCGCGAACCTTCTCGGCGCTGCCGGGTGGATCGTTAGTAGCCATGGTGAGAAGACCGCGTGCACTCCAGGGATCAACGCCCTGGTCAGCCCCATCGAGGGTGCCATCAAAGGCGACAGCATGATGTGCTACTTCATGCGGCGTCCCGCTGATCATGCCGACATGCGGGGCTGATCGAACCGCCTGGCGGGTGGGTCAGGTGTGCCAGCCGGGCCGGGCGAGGCCGGTTTCGTAGGCGAGGACGGCCAGCTGGGTCCGGTTCCGGGCACCGAGTTTGGTCATGGCCCGGCTCGCGTGCGTCCTGGCCGTCGCCCTCCGCATCGGCGCCCTCGCCGGCCCGCAGGCCGCGCGGGTGCGGGACCGCTCCGCGGGTGCGACGGGCGGATGCGGCCTTTTGCGCTCAGCGGAATCCACTCGGCAGGTTTCCGTGGCGGGGCCGATTAATCAGGCCAGTTACATCAGTCCTGTCTAGTACGCGACCCGCTGAAGGTCGCTAGCCGATTTCCAGGAGGTTGTGATGGCCCTTCCCGAAGTCGTGACGCACGAGCAGTGGCTGGAGGCCAGGAAGCGGCTGCTCGCTGCGGAGAAAGAGGAAACACGCAGGCGAGACGCGCTCAGCGCTGAGCGGCGGCGGCTGCCGATGGTCCGGATCGAGAAGGAGGCTGGAAGATCCCCTGGTACTCCTCCCATGACAGCGACTTCAACTACGACTTCCAGGCCACCGTGGCTTCGGAGGAGGTGCCGGGCCTGAGCTGCTTCCTGCGAGATGGTAGCGATATCTTCCACACCTACTCGACCTACGCGCGAGGCACGGACATTCTCGGCAGTGCCTATTCGATGCTGGATCTGACGGCTCTGGGACGGCAGGAGGAGCTGGGAGGAACCCAAAGGGCGGTCTCCGCGCCTGCACGGCCCGGACCCGACATTCAGCGACTGATGCCCAGCACCGGCGGGACGCTGCGCTCGACCAGGTAGTGAAATTCGTGGGCGGGCGGGTCAGGCAGCTTCCTCGCTGCGGATGATGACCACGGGGCAGGGCGCGTGCTGCACCAGGTGCTGGCTCACGGAGCCGAGCAGCGCCTCGGTAAATCCGCCGTGCCCGCGGCTGCCCACCACCAGCAGGTCTGCGTCGGCGCTGGCGTCGAGCAGGGCCCGGACGGGATTGTCCTCGATGACCTGGGCGCGCACGCGGACGTCGCTGCCCGGGCTCAGGGCGCTGCTGATGGCGTCGGTGACGGTCTTCTCGGCGATCTGCCGGAAGTCGTAGCTCGGCTCGATCCCCGCCACCGCTATTCCGTAGCCACCGGCGGCGGCCAGGTCCGGGTAGTGCCACGCGATCACGGCGTCCACTGACGTGCCGGTGAGCCCGGCCTGCCGGATCGCCCAGCGCAGCGCGCTCAGGGACGAAGGTGAGCCGTCGACGCCCGCCACGATGCGCCGACGCTGGTTGTCTTTCTGCGGTGGCATCTGCTGCTCCTTAATCTGGGTACCGGTGCCGTACTAGCCCGGCCGACCTTGCGCAGCGTGGTCTGGGCGATCTGGTCGATCGCGGAATAGGCGTCCTCGATCGCGACGACGGACTTCACCGCGTCGACGACCCGGAAGTAGGCCACCGCCGACACGTCCACGCTGACGGTGTCGCGGGTGATGATGCCCTGGGACTGGATCGGCATCGTGACGATCCGCAGCGACAACCCGGTGTAGCACGTCGATGAACGGGATGATGATCCGCAGCCCGGGTACCCGCGCACCGATCACCTTGCCGAGCCGGGATGATGAGGGCTTTCATGATGATCCGTCACGCCGGGGGACGGGCACGGCCATGGGCACTCCCTTTTGCTTCCGCCTGGGCTCGATGGACCCTCCGGTGCACTTGCGGGAGGCGAGCAGGAAGATCGCCGCTCCAATGAGGGCCGTGAGCCAGGCGGGAATGCTGAAGAACTCGTTCAGGGCCTGCGTGTGGAACAGGCTGACGGCCGCCCAGCCGCCGAAGAGCGCTCCGCAGACCCCGGCCGCGCAGGTGAGGACGAGTCCCTGCGCGTTCCTGCCGGGCAGCAGCCGCTGGGCGAGCAGGCCAGAGACCAGGCCGAGGAGAATCCAGGCGATGATGCCCATAACCAGCTCCTTGATGTCGGCGAACGGATGACGTACGCGGGAGCCGGACATGCTGAGGAGATCGCGATGGGAAAAGAGATTCTCCCCGGGGGTTTACACCGTCCTTCGGCAGTAGCGTCTTGCCTGCACCATTCCGTGCGCAGAAAATCCGCGCAAAAAAAACTCCGGGTCCTGCTGAGCCGCCGTGAATATCGCGATTCAGCCACCTAGGTCCGGAGCAACTCTTCATACACTACGCGCCTTTTTCCTGTATAGGAAATTAACCAGCTCATTCCTGCCGTGGCGATACCGACACCGAAAACCGGGCACCGGCGACAGTTCCTCAGGGCGGCGCCGCCCCGCATCGCTACTCCCTGACAAGGTGCGAGCGGCCTGCGGGAGCTCGCAGCGGGTACCGGCCTGTTCGGCGCTGTCAGCCTCGGCCCGCGGCAGGTCCGCCGAGGCCGGCCCCGGCCAGGTCCGATTCGCCGTGGGCCACCAACGACCTGGTGAGCGGCGTCAGGCAACCTAATCCGCAGCGGCGTCGTCTAAGCGGTGATTCCGGAGAATAGGAGGTCAAGTGGATAAACGGCAGGTACGGGCCTTCGAAGCTCCACCACCAACGACCGCGTCCACCAGGGTCACGAGGCCGGGATCGAGGCCCAGCGCATCCTCGACGCACGGGTGCACCGCCTAGCGATGGCCTGGGCTACCGCCCTGGAACGCCACGACCCCGACCACGACAAGGAGCTACTCGCATGATCCAGCAGCCCGCCGAGATCTCCCCGACTCTCCGCACTGCCATCAAGCGGCTGATGGAACTCGAACGCAGCGGCGTCGACGTCCCCGCCGCTGGGTCGTTCTTCACGTCGATGACTACAACGCTCTTCCCGACACAGCCAGGACACCCCCACCGCCCGAGCGGTTCGTCCGTGGGAAGTCCGGGGGGCGCGCGGCTGGCCTGACATCGCGTGTCCGAAGAGCGCGCTCCCAGAGCCATTCGGAGCGCCATTCCGGGAATCGACCTGTCGGGGCGGCGCAGGTCACCGCTGAGCTGGTCCGTCATGTTCCCCTAATTCCGCCCGACCCCATAACGCGCGGGTGCGCGCGCAGCCGGTGAGGACCGCCGTGCACCTTGCCAGCGGGGCCACGCAACTGGTCCGGCACGTCGCTCACAAGTTCCACAGGCTGGAAGACGCGCAGGTACGCGGGCTCGCTCCGCTGTGGCACGACCTCGGCGACGTCGACTGTCCCGATGAGTTCCCGCCGCTGTCGTAGATCCCGATGACGTGACCGCGATCGGCCGGGGCGTACGAACCTGGCGTCATCGCGACGGCAAGCGGGTGGATAGAGCCGCCACGCTGCACCTCGCTTTTATAGGCGCCGCCGCGCTGGGTTAGTCAGCGCGCTCGCGGCCTATCGTTGAGCCTCACGGCCTGGCAACAAGATTTCGGCCACACCGAAGGCCGCGTTACCGTCCTGACGGTGGCGCTAAGAAACACCAACCCGAGAACGACAGAGTCAGGCGCGCCGTGCAGTGACCTGCTTCTCGGCTATCGGTCCGACTACCAGTCGCGGCTGTCCAGCCTGACTAGGTGCATGTCCACGTCGAGCTCCCAGTGGGAGCCAGCGTCGTCATCGAACCGTGCGACGCCGCGCCTGGTTCGCTGGTCCTCAGGACCAAACCTGAACTGGTACCCGAACCGGGAGCCTGCGCGTACCACCGAAACACGGTCGTTCGCCTCGGCGGCGTCGATTCGCGGGCCACCGATCGGGCCGTCTGTATCGATAAACATCTCACCGGATTGCATCGGTTTTCCGGGTCGTTCTCCGGGTACAGCCGACAGACCACGTTGCGGATCGGCCGGGAGGACTTGTTCTCCACAGCCAGCACCCAGCCGTCGGCGCGCCCGACGTTTTCGCCACTGAGGACGATCACGTTGCTCGCAGACCACCAGTCCAAGTCGATCGCATCGGCTTGCTGCCTCTGAATCGACTGCTCGCGCTGCCTAAGTTCGCGGAGTTGGGTCGCGAGGGTGAACATCCGCTCGCGGGCAGTCGCCGCCGCCCAGAGGGGACTCCGGTGATCTTTGGCCGCCGCGAGGACCATGCTGGCGTCGATGAACTCCAGCACAGCCAGGCCCCAGTCGGCGCGGGCGCGGGTTGTAGCGGTGATGTTCAGGCGGTGCCGCAGGCGCGCGTAGCTGGACTGGTGCATCCAGACTCGGGCCAGTGCCCCGACCTGATTGCGGGAGGCGTCGGAGACCGTTAGCGGAGGGGCCACCGTTTCAGTCATTGCAGCCTTTCGAGGGCACGGCCGGGGATTGGCGCCATCATCCACCTGGAGGCGGCCTATGCCCCGGAACGACACGCCGAGCTGAATAGCGCGGATCGGCAAAGTCGATCAGATCGAACAGGGACAAGCCTGAACTCGAGATCTTGCCTTGAAGGGCGAGCTGCACAGCTGAGGGAACGGCTACGTCGCGGTTGACCCAGAGGGGGTTGACTGGCGCTCAGGAGATGGTCGACGGCTGAGCCACGGAAGATCCGGCGGCCTGACACAGCGTTCGCCGTTAGCGTCAGGATTCCCGGCACCTGGTCATCAGGCCGAGGCCATCCGGGTCTACACGATGTCCAAGCAGCTCGGCCAGGACGCCCCAGCTCTCCGCAACCGAGATCGTCCGGCGAGAGTGACCTGCCTCGCGCGAACGTCGCCCGCAAGGTCGGCGGCCACTGGGATCAGGGCTGAGTCACGCGCGCTTGCGCTCCCCGTTCCCGCCGCTGCCGTCGCGGACGGCGTAGCGGAGCCTCATCCGGTCTGGCTTTACCTCGACGCTGAAGTCCAGGCCGAGCCCCGCGGACAGCCGGGCGAGCATGGACAGGGACGGCTCGTGATCGCCGGACTCCAGCCGGGCGATGTGCGGCTGGCGCATGCCCAGCTGCCGGGCCAGCGCGGCCTGGGTCAGGCCGTGAGCGACCCGGTAGCGGATCACCTTTATGGCCACGTCGTTGGCCAGCCGGGTGCGCTCGTGCTCCCGGCGGTAGTCCAGGTCGCGCATGTCCTGCTCGTGGATCTCCTCCGCGCCGCGCAGCTCGGACAACTTCACCATCCCGGTCACCCTTCTTCCAATTCCGCGAGCCGCTGCCCGGCCCGGTCGCAGGCCCGGCTGAATCCGCGCGGGTCATGCTGTGCCTCCGGCCCGATCGCAGCGATGACGAAGACGTCGCCGACTTGCCGGTAGAGCGCCCGCCACGGGCTGCGGCCGGCTCTCAGGCGCAACTCGCGCAGCCCGGGCGCTCCCCGCACGTCGCTGGAGTGCGGGTACGGGAGCAAAGGGCCGATGGCCTCCAGCTTGCGCACCGCGTTGTACAGCGCCGCCCGCTCGGTGCCCGGCAGCTTGTCGCGCTCCTGCTCTGCCTCGGGCAGGTAGACGACGCGCCACATGGCATGAGAATACCACGCTTGGTATTAGACGAGAAGGGCTGCGGTCGCTCCGCAAGCTGGACCACGCCGGCGCGCGACGCAGTGTAGGATTCCGTTTTACTTTTCGCTTTCCCAGATAAGTTTTCGCCTGCTTTTTGCCTGCGAAATCTTGGCCTCCCGGCCTTTATGTGAGCTACCGCAGCACCGACTGGGTGGTGATCTTGCCAGACGACACCACCCTGGGTGTCGCATTCCAGCTGGTATCCGATCACCAGCCTTGGCGGTGGGCTGTCCATGCCTGGGAAATCCGGGAGGACCGGACAGTGGGTTACCTGCCAGGCATGTGGCGAAAATTCGGGGTTTGCCGTGGCCGTCTGGCTGGTGCGCTGACGGGCCTGCTGTTCGTTGCCGTGTCCATCAAGAGCGATGTGCTGGCCCCGGTCACGCAGCCTCGGCTCTCGCGCCGCTCAGACCCTGGTGCTGTTCATGACATCAGCGAGCATCGCGATCCTGCTTGTGGCGCCCAAGCCCGGGCCGACCCTCGGCTGGGGGCTGCTGGCAGCAGCCGTGGCATCCGGCGCTGCCCTGTTCATCTTCGACCGGCATGGCGGGCACTACTGGCGGAGCAGCAACTCCTCGCCACCCTGAGATGGCGCCTCGCGCCAGGCAAGGGAGAGACCAATGAGCGCAGGCGGCGCCGTGATCGTCCCTGTGACCCCGGGGCGCGCTGACCCTGCCGGTACTTATGCAGTACTCAGTCGTGAGATGAGCAATCGCGCTCAGGCGCCGCGCCGCCGCGCCGCAGACGATGGGTGACAGGATGACCACGCAGGGTCGCGGCTCACGGGACCGGGTGGCCGGCCGAGGGTACCGGGGCCACCCTGCTGCTGTGCCCGCGCACGAGGAAAGGACAACGGAGATGGCTCGCCTGATCAAGCGCATGGCCGGGATCGGCACGTTAGCGGTGCTCATGGCGGGGGTGCCCGCGATGGCATCCGCCCGGGCCGCCCCGTACCCGGCCCGGCTGGCTCCGACAGCATCACGCCCCGGCCTGCTCATCGCCGGCAAGGGTTCTCCCGGCAGCGCGGCGGCCCTGCCGGGCACTGGCGGGCGGACGCCGGCACTGCCGGCGAGCGCACTGCCAGGCGGGGTGCTGTCGCGAGGAGCGCTGGGGGCGGGGGCCCTGCGAACGGGAGCGCTGCACGCCGTGCCGCTGCGGGCCGGGTCGGCGCCGCTAGCCAGCGGCGATCAGGACTACCTGCCCGGCGTGAATTTCCGCACCCGGGCCGACGGCTGGGCAGTCGGGGCGTCGTGCCTGCCGAACTGCGCAGGCGGCACTGAGAGCACGCTGATCCGGCACTGGAACGGCACCAGGTGGTCCAGGATCGCCAGCCCGAGCCCTGGCCTCGGCGCCGCCCTGGCCTCGGTCAGCGCCATTTCGCCAGCGGATGCCTGGGCGGCGGGGTCCTACCTCACCGATGCCCGGCGCCAGAAGACGCTGATCCTGCACTGGGACGGCACGAGGTGGTCCAGGGTCCCCAGCCCGGATCCGGGAACGGGCGCGGACGGCATCGACGGCGTGACCGGCGTGACGGCCAGGAATGCCTGGGCCGTGGGCGCCTTCTGCCTCAAGCACTGCCACGGGTTCCGCGAGGTCGAGGTCGACCACACGCTGGTCCTGCACTGGAACGGCACCAGGTGGTCCACGGTCGCCACCCATGACACCAGCACAGGCACCAGCGTCCTGAACGGGGTAAGCGCGGTATCGGCCGGGAACGCATGGGCGGCCGGGACCCACGGCACTAGGACGGGGGCCCAGACGCTCATCCTGCACTGGGACGGCACCAGGTGGTCCAGGATTGCCAGCCCGGACCCGGGCCAGGGGTTCAGCAACCTGAACGCAGTGAGCGCGGTATCAGCCCGCAACGCCTGGGCGGCGGGGACCTACGTCACCGATGCCGGGCGCGGGAAGACGCTGATCCTGCACTGGAACGGCACCACCTGGTCCAGGGTCCCCAGCCCGGATCCGGGAACGGGCGCGGACGGCATCGACGGCGTGACCGGCGTGACGGCCAGGAATGCCTGGGCCGTGGGCGCCTTCTGCCTCAAGCACTGCCACCCGCTGGTCCTGCACTGGAACGGCACCAGGTGGTCCACGGTCGCCACCCATGACACCAGCACAGGCACCAGCGTCCTGTACGGGGTAAGTGCGGTATCAGCCCGCAACGCCTGGGCGGCCGGGACCTACGTCACCAGGACTGGCTACCATGCGCTCATCCTGCATTGGAACGGCACCAGGTGGTCCAGGATCGCCAGCCGGACCCGGCCAAGGGCTACGTCACCCTTTCCGGCAGCAGTGCGGTCTCTGCCAGCAGAGCGCGGGCAGTGGGAGGCAGTTGCCCCGCGCGAACGCGGCCTTTCACCCGATGACCCTGCGCTGGAATGGGACCTGGAACGGGACCAGGCGGTCGGCTAGGTAACAGCGGCAACGGCCGGTGCCCCGAATACCAGCCGGGGCGCCGGCCCGTCCGCTGACCGGCGCGTCGGCGGGCTACCCGGACATTTCCCGTGCTGAGCGCTCCCGGCCGATATCTGATCAGGGTCCCGCGACGCCGTCGGCCGACACGAACGTCACGCACCCGAGGAAGGCGAAAAATCGGTGAGACGAATCGCGCGAAGAGTCGATGAGAATCAAAGCAGACAGCCTGGTCACGGCCGTGAGAGGCGAAATCTACCGCGGGAACCTACACGACGAACGGGAAACCGCCGAAGCACTCCGCGACAACCCGCGGCGGCCGACGCGCTGATGCTGACCGGGATGCACGGCGTCCTACGGGTCAGGACTGGCGACAACCGGATCCTGTACACGATCGACGACAACCGGCTCGTGATCCTCGTGATCGACGCTGGCCACCGCCGAGACATTTACGAAAGATGAACCCACGGTAGATGTGCCCCCGCCGGGCTAACCGTCAGTCTGGGACTCGCCCCCGATCCTGTATCTCGTGCAGGCGATGCTGGACCTGCTCTAGATAATCCGTCACATTCGACAGGTGTCTGGCAGCCGTGTCGCCAGGCCAGTCCTCCGGCGGGACGTCGGCGAGCTTTGGCGCTCTGTCAGCCAGCGCCCAGGCCTCGACCATGAGGACACCAACGAGGATCTCTAGAGGATCGCTGGTTGCCTCCATCTCGTGATACGCCTGCTCGGCCAGGTCTCCGAGAGCCTTGGCAGCCTCCGCCAGCTGATTTGTATCGTGGCTGCCCCATGCTTCCTGGGCGCGAGCCTCAATAACGGTGCCCGACAGTCCAACGAGTTGCCGAACGCGCATGTCGATAACGACCTTGGCCACGGTCAGGATCAGCGCGGCCAGGGCGATCCAGAGCGTGACGTCAGCCCGAAGCGATCCGCCTGGCTGCGCTAGCGCTAGTCCCGTCGCCACCAGACCGAAGACAAGAAGCAGCCCTACCGACCCAAGTACGATCCACCGTGCCCTGTCTGCGGTCATTACGTCGATCTCCTTCACACCGGATTAGCGAGATAAGCGGCCAGCGCGTAACCGGGTGCCCGGTCGAGCGAGTACCGGGCCCGGTCGTAGCGGCGCGTGGTCCGAGGGTCAGCGTGGCCCATCGCGTCCTGGAGGTCGCGCAGCGATCCGCCAGCGTCGGAACCCACGTCAGGGTGGTGTGCCGGATCCAGTGCATGCTGATCTGCTGAGTCGCCACGCATCTGGAGGATCTCGTGGCACTGCACACGGCTTTCTCGGGCCGAACGGCGCGGGCAAGTCACCTGATCAGCGAGGTCGCGCAGACCGCGGACGAGCTGATCGTGATCGGCCAGGGGCGGCTGCTCGCCCACGCCACGGTCGCGGAGTTCAGCGCCACGGCGGGCACGCTGGAGGACGCGTTCTTCAAGCTCACCGAGTCCGCCAGCGAGTACACCGGGGGGATCGCATGACGACCGCCACAGCGCGTGACCCGTTCCTTGGCCTGCCCGGGGTCGTCCGGATGGAGTGGCGCAAGCTGCGTACCGTCAGGTCTACCTGGTTGGGTCCTGGTGGTGTTCGCGGCGGGGATGCTGCTCGGGCAGCTTGCCCTCGGCGTCCTCGGCGTGCTGGTGCTGAGCAGCGAGTTCAGCAGCGGGTCGATCCGGGCCACGTTCGCCGCCGTGCCGCGTCGCGGCCGGGTGCTCGCGGCGAAGGCGGCGGTGCTGGCCGTGGTCGCGCTCGTGGCGGGAGAGGCGCTGGCCTTCGCGGGGGCAGTCACGTTCGGGGCCGCCGCGCCGGCTGGCGTGCCGCATCCGCCGCTCGGCCAGCTGGGAGGGCTGCGGGCGGTGCTGCTGTCCGGTGCGTATCCGTGCCTGATCGCGTTGATCGCCCTCGGGCTGGCCGCGGTGATCCGGCACACGGCCGGGGCCATATCGGCGGTCGTCGGGGTGACATTCGTTCTTCCCCTGCTCCTCCTGCCGGTGGGGAAGCACATCGCGATCTTGAAGTTCCTGCCGGCGAACATCGAGGTGAACTCCCTTGCCGCGGTCAGGCCGGTCGCGGACGCGACGCTCGCGCTCGGGGGCCCGCTGTCCGCGCGGGCCGGGTTCGCGGTGCTGTGCCTGTACGCGGCGGTCGCGCTGGCGGCCGGCGGCTGGGCGCTCGTTCGCCGGGACGCCTGACCGGGCAGAATTGGCCATGATGGACGGGATCCGGCGGGTGACGGTGATGCTGCTTCGCGAAACGCTTCGCGCGCCGTTCACCCGCCGGGCATGGCGGGACGTGCGGTTCTGCGCGATCGGCGCGGTCACCGGCGTGGCCGGGTTCGCCGTGGTCGCGGCCGTGCTGGTTCCGGCGCTGGCCATCTCCGGCTCCGTCGTTCGGCGCGGTCATCGGCCTGCCGCTGGTCGTCGCCGCGATCGGCGTCGCCCGCCGGCTCGGCGCTCTGCACCGCCGGG
>Ga0066790_10001136_pt1 | contig 11023 bp, 8 predicted proteins | sample OrgsoiDNA2013050_FD_70963 | JGI IMG/M metagenome (GOLD analysis project Ga0066790, IMG submission 70963) | Permafrost soil microbial communities from the Arctic, to analyse light accelerated degradation of dissolved organic matter (DOM) -... | ecosystem: Environmental > Terrestrial > Soil >...
GACCATGTAGGGCGAGATGTAGCCCTTGTCGAACTGCATGCCCTCGGTGAACTCGAGGTCCATACCGAACGTCTGGCCCTCCTCGACGTTGACCACGCCGTCCTTGCCGACCCTGTCGATGGCGTCGGCGATCACATCGCCGATCTCGTCATCACCGGCCGAGATGGTCGCCACACGGGCGATCTGCTCCTTGCCGGAGATGTCCTTGGCCAGCGACTCGATGTGCTTGACGACCTGCTCGACCGCGATCTCGATGCCGCGCTTGAGCGCCAGCGGATTGGCGCCCGCAGCGACGTTCTTGAGACCCTGGCGGACGATCGCCTGGGCCAGCACGGTCGCCGTCGTGGTGCCATCGCCGGCTACATCGTTGGTCGCCGTGGCGACCTCGCGGACGAGCTGCGCGCCCTGGTTCTGGAAGACGTCCTCGACCTCGATCTCACGGGCGATCGTCACGCCGTCGTTGGTGATCGTCGGGGCGCCGAACTTCTTGTCGAGGACGACGTAACGGCCCTTGGGGCCGAGCGTCACCTTGACCGCGTTGGCAACCGCGTCGACGCCCTGCTCGAGCGCCTTGCGTGCCTCCGCCTCGTACTTCAGTTCCTTGTGTGCCATGTGTTTAGTCGTTCTCCTGAGCTACTGAATCTTCGCGAGCACGTCGGACTCGCGGAGGACGAGGAGTTCCTCGCCATCCACCTTGATCTCGGTGCCGCCGTACTTGCTGTATAGGACCTCGTCGCCTTCGGACACGTCGACAGGCGTGCGCTTGCCGGTGTCCTCGTTGACCTTGCCGTCACCGACGGCGAGAACCTTGCCCTTCTGGGGCTTCTCCTTGGCGGTGTCGGGCAGGACGATCCCACTCGCGGTGGTCTCCTCCTCCTCGATCGCCCTGACGATCAGCCGATCGCCTAGGGGCTTGAGCTTCATCTGATGCAACCTCCGGGTGGAAGGGAATCTTGCTTACGGTCTTGGCACTCGCGAGGGCAGAGTGCCAACGACACTGACTATAGCTAGTAACGGCGGCGATTCAAGGGCAATTTGGCACTCTCTGGTGAAGAGTGCCAGCGCTCGGCGCGATCCGCCGCGGCGATCCTGCCCGGAGGCGGCGGCTCAGTTCTGCGCGCCGCCGAGCCCGTGCAGCCGGTCACGTAACTCGGGGGGGTTCTCGATGATCTGCGAGAAGCGCACGACCGTCACCGTGTCATCCATGGTGACCTTGCGTCCGTAGATCTGCTCGAGGAAATGGACCATCTCGTCGACGCGGCGGAACTCGGGGTTGTCGTGCTCGATGTCCCGGGGCGACAGATCCTTGACGCGCTTGACCTCGACCTGGTCGATGACGGCGTGGAAGATCTTCTCCCGCGGCGAGTGCTGGTAGCCGATCGTCACGAGCACGCAGTCGTTCTTGCGGTACTTGTGGGACTTGTCACCGAGGCGGATCGTCGCCGTCTTGCGGCCGCGGCGCAGCTGATCGGCGAACACCGACGAATAGAAGTTCAGGACGCGCACGCCCGCCAGCCTACCGATCCGCTGCCATTCGCGACAGCGCGCGGGCGACCATCTCCCGTTCGCCGGCGTACGTGAGCGCGTTCATGGCCTGCTCCAGCGGCATCCAGCGCGCCTCCTCGATCTCCCCGTCGTGGTCCTCGAGATTCCCCGAGCGGTACTCGAACAGGTAGAAGGTCACCCGCTTGGACACGCGGCGGCCGTGGCGCCGATACCAGTAACGGACGTCTCCGAGCTTCTCGACCAGCTCGCCGTGCACCCCGGCCTCCTCGCGGACCTCGCGCGTCGCCGCCTGCTCGGCGGTCTCGCCGCCGTCAGGGTGGCCCTTGGGGAGGCCGAGCACGCGATTGCCGTCCGCGTCTCGCTTGACCGGGACGACGACGATCACCTCGCCCTCCCGGACGACCACACCCCCGGCCGAGAAGTCGGCCTCAGTAGACGTATCGCTCGAGGGCGGCGGAGTCATGAACGATCAGCTTGCCACGCCCTTGCGTGATGATTCCCGCTCGCTCCAGCACGGCGAGGAAGCGGCTGGCCGACTCTCGCGAGGATCCCGCCAGCTGCGCGAGGTCGGCCTGAGTCGAGGTGATCAGCACATCGACGTCGGCCACGCCCTCCGTCCGGGCAGCGGCGACGAGCTGACCGAGTACGGCCGCAACCCGGCTCTGGACCGTCTGGAAGGACTGCCGGGCCAGACGCTCGTTGGTCTCCCGCAGGCGCCGCCCAAGGGCGCCGACGAGCTTGACCGCCATGTCCGGGTGCTGGCGCAGCAGGCGGCGCATGTCGCCGCCCAGAATCGCGATCGCCTCGGTGTGGCCGATCGTCTCGATCGTCGCCGAGCGCCTCTCGTTGTCGAACATCGCCAGCTCGCCGAAGATGTCTCCGGGCCCGAAGGTCGCGAGCGTGATCGAGCGTCCGTCGGAGTGCTCGCGGATGGCCCGAGTGTGACCGGACCGGACGACGTAGCAGGTGTCGCTCTCGTCGCCCTCGCGAAACACAACCTCGCCGGGGTCGAAACGGCGGGGCACCGTCACCTCGGCGATGCGCGCCAGCTCCTCCTCGCCCAGCGTGGAGAAGACCGGCACGCGCTTGAGCAGCTGGACGGTGTCATCGCTGGTCCTCGACACGAGGCAGGAATACCACACGCGGCGGGCGGCCGTTCAGCGAGTGTCCGCCGACGCAGCCACCGGTGCCGTTATCTTCCTGGTGTGAGCGCTCGCCTCCCTCTCGCCCTGGCCACGGCCACAGTGCTCCTGGCCGCGCTGTCGGCGCCCGCCACGGGAGTGGCCGCCCAGCGGGCGAGCACCGGGCCCACGGCGGCCCAGATCCGGATCGCCACCCGGCGCGCCGTGAACTCGCCGAACCTATGGGCGACGGTCAACATCTGCAACACCACCCGCCACCCCGGCATCGTCGGGATCCGGGTGCAGATGCCGGGCCTCGGCTTCACCGCACGCCTGTACACCGACGTGCGGCTCGAGTATTGGTCGCCGTCCGGCAAACCCTTCCAGCCCGTCCCAGGCGGGGGGGACTCGGGACTGATCTCGCTGGGCCGGGCGAACCGGGGCACCCCTCAGGGCGGCGTCATGTTCTCGGTCAAGTCGCCCACCGCCGGGGGCCACTACGTGTTCAGGGGCGTGGCCACGTTCGAGTGGAAGCTGAGCGGCAGGTTGCTGGCGAAGACGGTGCGCACGACGGGCCACGGCTACAAGCACGTCGATTTCGGCGATCCCGCCGGTCACAACGCCGGGACCTGCACGATCGGCTAGCGCCCCGACCGACCGGGCGCGCGGGGCGTCTCAGGTCGCGAGCGCGGCGAACAGCCTGGGGTCGTTCGTGATCACGCCGGTGACGCCCAGCGCCTCGAGCGCGCGAAGGCGCGGCAGCTCATCCACTGTCCACACGTAGAGCTCGCCGTCGGCCGAGCGGATGCTCTCGACCAGCCGCGGGGTGACGAAGCGCCACTGCGCCATCAGGGCGTCGCAGTGCCCGGCGCGCATCGCCGCCGCGGCCCGACCGGGAAGCACCAGGCGGGCGACGCGCAGCGCCGCCAGGGCGGGCAGCGCCAGGGCCGGCGACTGGGTCGGATCGCGGCGGAGCTTGGGAATCGACCAACCGAGCCGCAGCGCAGGCTCCGCGGCGCGGATGCAGGCGAGGCTCGAGCGATACTGAGAGGAGATCAGCGTGCGCTCGATCAGCCTGTGAGTGCGGAGCGCCTCGACCACCCGCAGCTCGTACCCCGGAAGCTTGAGGTCGACGTCGAGCTCAACCCCCGCGAACGCCTCCGAGGCGAGATGGGCCAGGCCCTCGTCGAGCGAGTGCGGCACCCGGCCTCCGGCGTCCTCATAGTCGTGGGCCAGGATCAGGCCGTCGCCCTCGCGCTCGGGGAGGACGTCGAACTCGATCATGTCCACCCCCACCGCCAGTGCGGCGTCGAAGCTCTGACGCGTGTTGCCCGGCGCGATCAGATCAGCGCCCTTGTGCCCCACCCGCCTCAGGCTCGGCTCCACCCGCCTCAGGCTCGGCTCGGTCATCCCTAAGCGCTCAGCGTCAACCGCCGCGGACCCTGCTGGAAGCCGAGCGCGACGAGCTTGGGGTGCAGCGGCGAGGCCAGCGCGGGCTCGCCGTCGACCTTCTCGAGCGCCACTCGCTTGATTGCACCCCGCATCACCTGCTCGACGAGCGCCTCCAGCGAGCGTTCGAGACGCTGGTCGCCGAGCCCGACCAGCGTCTGCAGCGCCTTGCCGCCGCGCTCGAGGTAGACGATCGGCTCGCCGGCGCAGAGGACCACGTAGGCGCCCCCCACTCGCGACGGGCGTCGCCCGTCTTCGGCGGCGCGTTTGGGCCAGGGCAGCGCGGCGCCGTACGGCTGGGCAGGATCGATCGCCGCCAGCACCACCGGCGCCCCCTCGTCGGTCGTCTGTGCCCGCAGGCGCTCGACCGCTCCCGGGAGCGCGAACTGTGCCCCGCCGAGACCCTCGACGAAGTACCCGCGACGCGCGACCCCGAGCGTCTCGAGCTGCGAGAGCTCGGGATAGATGGCCGAGAACCCACCCGCGATGCCCTCGGCCAGGACCTGCTCGCGGGTCAGGATCCCGTAGCGCTCCAGCAGCAGCTCGCCGCTCGCCCGCCGGCGCCCGACCGGGTCGCTCACCCCCGCGAACAGCGACTCGGTCAGCGACCAGCGTCCCTGAACCTGAGCCGCTGCGCCGCCTCGGCGGCGGGCGGCAAAGCGCCCGCTGCGGCCGGTGCGCACCCGGTCGCGCTGTGCCCGGGCGAGCGTCAGTCGCGGCGCCCGCAGCGGCGCGAACGCGTCGTTGGTCGCCTCCGCGGCCCAGACGAGATCCCACAGCGCCTCCTGCAGCCGCTCCGGCGCGAGTTCGAGGTCGGCCAGGAGATCGGTGAAGAAGCACGCTCCGGACGCGAGCCGCTCGCGGACAAGGGCATGATCGGGCGTGTCGACGGCCGGCCCCTTGAAGGCCGGCGGTCCGAGGAGCGGCGCGTCGTCGCGGAAGTACAGCGTCACGCGACCAGATCGGCGACCCAGGGCGCCGGCGCCGATCCACACGATCTCGCCACTCGAGCAGAGCTGGTCCATCCAGGAGGGGGAATAGGCCCCGACTCGGCGCGGCAGGACGTCCCGCTCCCACGCCTCCGCCGGCAGCGCCAGGCCCTGCAGCGGCACCAGCACCTCACGCAGGCGATCGATGCCGGCACCGCCGGCGGGGTGCCGGTCGACCCCCTGCCAGGCGGGCAGGAAGCGAGCCAGCGCCCGCTGATCGGCGGGCTCGATCTCCTTGCGCAGGACGGCGAGCGAGGCGCGGCGCAGTCGCCGCAGGACCTCGGGATCGCACCACTCCCGCTCAGTACCGCCGGGACGAAGCTCGCCCCGGACCAGCTCACCGGCCCGCTCCAGCTCGCCGAGCGCGGCCGAGCAATCGATGCGGTAGCGACCGCGGACCTCGGCCGTCGTGAACGGGACCTGGGTGGCGGCAAATCGCTTCAGCAGCTTGACCAGCGCCCGCGGGACGTCCTCGAGGAACGCGGCCGGCAGGCCTCCGGGGGGAACGACGCCGAGTGCGTCGCGGTAGAGACCGGCGTCGGCCGCGTCGATCCAGCGCTGCTCCCCGGCGACGCGAACGGGCACCGCCCGGCGCTCGGCGCTCAGGTCCTCGAGCATCCGGCGGGCGTCGAGCCCGGCGTGCACGCGAGCCCCCGCTTCCGCTTCGGTCAGGTCGCCGATCCGCCGCAGAACGTCGTGCAGGCCGTCGCGGGTCGCCGCCCGGGCGCGATCGGAGAGGTGCTGGAGGTCCTCCTCGACCTGAGCCAGCGCGCCCGGGTCGATCAGGTCGCGCAACTCCTCCTGGCCGAGCAGCTCTCGCAGCAGGTCGCGGTCCAGCGACAGGGCCGCCGCGCGCCGCTCGGCATTCGGCGTGTCGCCCTCGTACATGTAGGTCGCCACGTAGTCGAACAGCAGCGAGGAGGCGAACGGCGAGGCGGTCGGGGTCTCGACCTCGACCATCGACAGCTCCCGCCGGTGCAGCTTGGTCAGCAGCTCGACCAGCCCGGAGACATCGAGCACGTCCCGCAGGCACTCGCGATAGGTCTCGAGCACGATCGGGAACTCGCCGTACTTCTTGGCCACCTCGAGCAGCGACTGGGACTTCAGCCGCTGCTGCCACAGCGGAGTTCGCTTCCCGGGCCGGGCCCGCGGGATCAGCAGCGCTCGGCCGGCGTTCTCACGGAAGCGCGCTCCGAACAGCGCCGAGGAGGCGAGCTCGCCCACGACGCGGTCCTCGATCTCGTCGGGGTCGAGCAGCACCAGCTCCGCGCCCGGAGGCTGCTCGGCATCGGGGAGGTGGACGATGATCCCGTCATCGGACCAGATCGCGTCCGATTCGAGGCCCAGCTCGTCGCGGATGCGGGCACTGAGGGCCAGGCCCCAGGCAGCATGGACGCGGCCCCCGAACGGCGAGAGCACGCACAGCCGCCAATCGCCGATCTCATCCCGGAAGCGCTCGACGACGATGGCCCGGTCGGATGGGATCACGCGGGTGGCGGCCTGCTGCTCGAGCAGGAAGTCGACCAGGTTCCGGGCGGCCCGCGGGTCGAGGTCGTAAGCGGACTCGAGCGATTCCGGCGCCTGGTCGACAGCCCAGCGCGCGAATGCCCCGATCGCCTCGCCGAGCTCCTTGGGGCGGCCGATCGAATCTCCCTTCCAGAACGGCACGGCTCCGGGCAGCCCTGGGGCCGGGGTGACGATCACGCGATCGCGGCCGATCTCCTCGATCCGCCACGTGGTCGCTCCGAGCAGGAACGTCTGGCCCGGACGCGCCTCGTACACCATCTCCTCATCGAGCTCGCCGACACGGCGGCCGTCGGGCAGGGTCACCGTGAACAGGCCGCGGTCGGGAATCGTGCCCGCGTTGGTGACCGCGAGCTGGCGCGCACCGGGCCGGGGACGGATGGTGCCGCCGACCCGGTCCCAGATGATCCGCGGCCGCAACTCGGCGAACTCGCTCGACGGGTAGCGGCCGTCGAGCATGTCGAGCACGTTCTCAAGCTGGCCCCGGCCGAGCTCGGCGAAGCTGTGTGTGCGGGTGACCAGCGCATACAGGTCGTCGACGGCGACCGGCTGATCGTCGCCCGCGGCCGCCGCGATCGCGACCACCTGCTGGGCGAGGACGTCGAGCGCGTTGCGGGGCACCACCGTCGCCTCGATCGCGCCCTCACGCATCCGTCGCGCCACGACCGCGCACTCGAGCAGGTCGGCGCGGAACTTGGGGAAGATCCGGCCGCGGCTGACGTCACCGACCGAATGACCGGCGCGGCCGATCCGCTGCAGGCCGCGGGCCACAGACTTGGGCGACTCGACCTGGATCACCAGGTCGACTGCGCCCATGTCGATGCCCAGCTCGAGGCTGGAGGTCGCCACCAGGCACGGCAGCTCGCCCCCTTTCAGCAGCTCTTCGACCACCAGGCGCTCCTCCCGGGCGAGGGAGCCGTGGTGCGCGCGGGCCAGCTCCTCCCCGGCGAGATCGTTGAGTCGCAGCGCCAGGCGCTCTGCGCCGCGGCGGTTGTTGACGAACAGGATCGTCGAGCGATGGGCGCGGATCAGCTCCAGCAGCTCGGGGTAGATGGCGGGCCAGATCGACCGCCGCGTGGCCTCGGTCCCGCCCATCAGCGGGTCGATCTCCGGGGCCGCCGTATCGTCGGGCTCGGTCATCGACTCGACCGGGACGTGGATCTTGAGGTCGAGCTCCTTGCGCACCCCGGTGTCCACGATCCGGCAGCTGCGGCTCGGACCGACCATGAAGCGGCCGACCTCCTCGAGCGGATTCTGGGTTGCCGACAGGCCGATGCGCTGCACGTCGCGCCCGGCGGCCTGCGTCAGGCGCTCGAGGGTGAGCGCCAGGTGGGCACCGCGCTTGGTCGAGGCCACGGCGTGGATCTCGTCGACAATGCACCACTCCGTCCCGGCGAACATCTCCTGGGCCCGTCCGGTGAGCATCAGATACAGCGACTCGGGCGTCGTGATCAGGATGTCGGGCGGCTCGCGCAGCATCGCCTGGCGCTCACGCTGGGGAGTGTCGCCGGTTCGCACCGCCACGCTGATCTCGGCTCCGACGCCCCGCAGCGGAGCCCGGAGGTTGCGCTCGATGTCGTAGGAGAGCGCCTTCAGAGGGGAAACGTAGACCAGCCGCGTGCGAGGGTCTGCGCGCGCCGGGGACCGGCCGGCGCCGGCTGACTGCTCGGCCGATAGGCGGTCGATCGCCCACAGGAACGCGGCCAGCGTCTTGCCCGATCCGGTGGGCGCGGAGATGAGGACGTGCTCGCCGCTGGCGATTGCGGGCCACGCCTGGGCCTGAGCCAGAGTGGGGGCCGCGAACGCGCCCAGGAACCACTCACGCACCCGGGGGCTGAACGCTGAAAGGGGCACGTTCGCAGCGTAGCGACGTGGACTTCTACCTACCCGGATGCCGGGTGGCTACGGTTGGCGATCAACCCTTCGGCCATGAACCTTGGCGGTTGTGCGACCGCCTCGAGAGGCGATCATCAGACCGGCGGAGAGGAGCACCAGATGACAGCGACAGACACGTCGCGCTTCAGCGAGATCTACCGACGCTCGTTGCAGCAGCCCGAGGAGTTCTGGGCTGAGGCCGCCGCCGAGATCGATTGGATCAAACCGTGGACCCGCGTCCTCGATGACTCCAGAGCGCCTTTCTACCGGTGGTTCGCCGGCGCTCAGCTGAACACCTGTTACAACGCGCTCGACCGTCACGTCGACAGTGGGCGGGCCGACCAGCTCGCGCTGATCTACGACTCGCCCCTCACCGGCTCCTCCACCACCTACACCTACCGCGAGCTGCGCGACGCGGTGGCCACGTTCGCCGGCGCGCTCGCCGATGCCGGGGTGCAGAAGGGCGATCGGGTCGTCATCTACATGCCGATGGTGCCGGAGGCCGCGATCTCGATGCTCGCCTGTGCGCGGATTGGGGCCATCCACTCGGTCGTCTTCGGCGGCTTCGCCGCGAACGAGCTCGCGACCCGGATCGAGGACGCGACGCCGAAGGTCGTGGTGTCGGCCTCGTGCGGGATCGAGCCCGGTCGGGTGATCGCCTACAAGCCCCTGCTCGACGCGGCGATCGACCTCGTCGAGGCCAAGCCGGACCGGTGCATCATCCTCCAGCGACCGCAGCTCGAGGCCGAGCTGCAGCCGGGTCGCGACATCTCCTGGGCGGACGCGATCGCGGCCACCGAGCCGGCCGATTGCGTCCCGGTCGAGGCCACCGACCCGCTGTACATCCTCTACACCTCGGGCACCACCGGCGAGCCGAAGGGGATCGTGCGCGACAACGGCGGCCACGCCGTGGCGCTGAAGTGGTCGATGAAGAACATCTACGACGTCAACCCGGGCGAGGTCTACTGGGCCGCGTCGGATGTGGGCTGGGTGGTGGGCCACTCCTACATCGTGTATGCGCCGCTGCTGCACGGCTGCACCACGATCCTGTTCGAGGGCAAGCCGGTGGGCACACCCGACCCGGGCGCGTTCTGGCGCGTGATCGAGGAGCACGGCGTGAGCACGATGTTCACCGCCCCAACTGCGTTCCGGGCGATCCGCCAGCAGGACCCCGAGGGCGAGCACATCGCGCGCTACGACCTGTCGAAGTTCCGGATCCTGTTCCTGGCCGGCGAGCGCTGCGATCCCGAGACGCTCCACTGGGCCGAGCGCAAGCTGTCGCGGCCGGTGATCGACCACTGGTGGCAGACGGAGACCGGATGGGCGATCGCGGCCAACTGCATGGGCATCGAGCCGATGCCGGTCGTCGCCGGTTCGCCGACGCTGCCGGCGCCGGGCTGGGACCTGCGCGCCGTCGACGCAGAGGGCAACGAGGCGGAGCCGGGCCAGACCGGCGCGCTGGTGGTCAAGCTGCCAATGCCCCCCGGGGCCACGCCGACGCTGTGGAACGCCGACGAGCGCTTCCGGTCCACGTACCTGATGTCGTTCCCGGGCTACTACCAGACGGCCGACGCGGGCTTCATCGACGAGAAGGGCTACGTGTTCGTGATGGCGCGGACCGACGACATCATCAACGTCGCCGGTCACCGGCTCTCGACCGGGGCGATGGAGGAGGTCCTCGCCGAGCACCCGGACGTGGCCGAGTGCGCCGTGATCGGGCCGGCGGACGAGCTCAAGGGTCAGCTGCCGGTCGGCTTCCTGGTGCTCAAGGCCGGCGTCGATCGCCCGCACGAGGAGATCGTGGCCGAGGTCGTGACGATGGTCCGCGACCGGATCGGCGCCGTCGCGGCCTTCAAGACCGCGACCGTCGTCGAGCGGCTGCCCAAGACCCGCTCGGGCAAGATCCTGCGCGGAACGATGCGCTCGATCGCCGACGGCAAGGAGTACAAGGCGCCGGCGACGATCGACGATCCCGCGATCCTGAGCGAGATCGACGTGGCGCTGACCCAGATCGGCTACGCCCATGCGGCCCAGCCGCACGCCCCGGAGGCCGGGAAGTCCGCTTAGGCGTCGCCCGACCCGCGCTCCGGCACGGGTGACATGAACGCGAGCGCGGGGCCGAGCCCCGCGCTCGTGCGCACTGTCGCGATCCGGCGGCCGGGTTGGACCGCGGGCTTGACCGCACCGACCCGGTCGCCGAGGCGCGCGGCGAGGCCGTCGAGGTCCCCGACGATCGCCACCAGCCCCCAGAAGCGGGCGGGGCCGGCGGGGGCGCCGACCGCCTCGACCAGCTCCAGGATCGCGGGGCCGAGACGTCGGAAGCCCTGGCGAAAGCCGCCGGCGTCGCGGATCCGGCGCAACGGCAGCTCGGCCTCCTCGAGCGCCCCGGCAGTGCGCTCGAAGTCGGGCGTCAGCACGACGACGTGGTCGAGGGCCAGCGCGCCGTTGGGGTGATCGCTCGGTTCCGGCCCGGCCGGCGCGCCGTTGGGGTGAGCGCTCGGTTCCGGCCCGGCCGGCGAGACCGGCGCGGCCGGCGCGGCCGGCGCGGCCGGCGCGGCC
>Ga0066790_10001137_pt1 | contig 11020 bp, 8 predicted proteins | sample OrgsoiDNA2013050_FD_70963 | JGI IMG/M metagenome (GOLD analysis project Ga0066790, IMG submission 70963) | Permafrost soil microbial communities from the Arctic, to analyse light accelerated degradation of dissolved organic matter (DOM) -... | ecosystem: Environmental > Terrestrial > Soil >...
CGATCCTCAAGTGTCTCTTTGGTCTTTCGGGTGGCGCTCAAGATCGTGACTGAGCCACCGTCTCCGCCAGCCCCATTGACCTTCCATCCGACCGCGCCTTGCGCCGCTGCGCACTCAATCACCCGCCTTGCGTCCACACCCACAAGCCCAGGATGCAGCAACCCCTGAGCCTCGTTGTTGGCGATCATCGCGTGGCCGAGAGCGTCGAGATCCCGGGCAAGGACAGCGTCGCGAGCCGCGACCGCCGCAACCCGCAACCGCGAGAACACCCCTGACCCGCTTCTCCCCACATCCTCGATGACCTGGCGATGCACGGCCGAGGAGTCGTGGGCGCGCCCGAGGAAAACCAGCGTCAGCCGGGGGCTGAGCTCCTCCCAGGGGGGCAGCGGGTACACCCTGGCCTCGGGGTACGTCTCGATTTCGAGGTAATTGATCCCGCCGAACGCCGCGCTCAGCTGGTCCTGGATCCCGCTCTGGACACCCAGAATGTCGACTTCGAGCCGATGCGCTGCGTAGGCGATCTCGCGCGGCGAGCGTTGCTCCCGGCGCAACGCAGCCAATCCGCCCAGCAGAGCAACCGCAACCGCTGCCGAGGTACCGGTGCCGCAACCAGCTGGTACGCCGGAACGAACACTGACTTCCACCGCGAATCCTCTTGGGGGTGGGGACGCGTCGATGGCGGCCTCCAGGAGCGGGTGGCGGGCGACCCGGGTCGCCCTCGGGACGATGGAGTACCGGTCGCCGAAGGTATCCACGTCGAGCACTACAGGATCCGGGCCTACTGTCCTGCGGATCGAAACCTCTACTCCCGGCGTCACCGCGATATTCAAGACCCGTCCCGGTCCCCCAAACCAGGTGTCGGTCCACCCACCGTTGTCACAAACTCGCACGGGAGCCGACGCCTCGATCACCCTGCATCCCCCATCATGTGGGCCAGCCCGGCTCCTTCGGGCGCATGACACCGCGGCCGTACCCCGCAGGTTGCCGTGACCCCGCCACGGACGCCCCGGCAAGTGCCAAACGAGTCAGCGGGATGGCCGTGCGACTTGTGAAACAGCTGCTGAGTGCATCAGCTCTGCACCATCCGCCGTGAGCAGGAACCCATCCGTATGGTCCCTTCGAACGGCACGAGCCCAAGCTGAGACGAACTGGCCGTGGCTCTTGTAGAGGCTGGCCACATGGGCCGCGCTGTACGGCACAGTGGAGCCGAATAGGAGGCAGAAGCCCCCGCTGTTTCCTTGGCTGCCCAGTGCAGCGATTGGCGCGTCGACCTGTGGAGTTCGCACGCCTCCGATGGCGTTTTCGTTGGCGTCAAGCTCGTACACCACCGGCGAAACGTGGGTGGTCGCCAAGTCGGAGGCCCGAGGTGGCGGTGTCCCATGGACGACCCACCGGTTGAGCCAGTAGACCGCGGCGTCGAGGGCCCAGTGCGTTCCACCGGTGTTGATAGGAACGGCGCAGCTGAAACCACCCACAGGAGTGCGCGTTGGGTTCTGCATGGCCGCCAGATTTTCTACGGCGCCCTGACCGTTGCCGGTGTCGTTGGGACCGATGGCGAGGCCGTAATAGTCGTAGTGAGAGCTGCCTGCGACCTCCCAGAGTCGGAACCACTTTGGATTGCCGTAGTGCAGCCGGTCTGTCAGGTTGCTGTTGTCGACGTCGGTTTCGGTCTCGAACTCGAGCACCGGAACGCCGAGGTCACTGCGGATCGTCGTCGGGGCCGGGGCCGAGACATTGGTCTGCGGTGCTTGGGAGAGTGAAGCACCGGTACCAAACTGGCTGTGCACAAGGAAGCCTTGGAAGACGTGGGCAATCGGCTGCACCGCATCGATGTACGTCATGAGGCGTCCGGCCGACTGCGACTCACCAGCCGCAATCAGCGTGTGCGGCCGCAAACCAGCCAGGATCATCGCTACGTCGTCGTGAACCGCGTGGCCGGCCTGGGAGAAAATGTCGTAAGAAAAGCTGTCGCCCGGCTGCGAGAGCGACGAGTACTCGGCAGGATCGGAGGTTCTAGCCGCGTCGACACCGACCTTCTGAGCGGAAACCCCCACCCAGGCGAAGCCATCGCGGACAAGTTCGTTGTGGGACAGCGTCCAGTCCGGGGCGTCGTCCATGCCGCCGCTCACATTGAGCCACTCGACCACGACGGTCCCGTTGAACCTCTTCGGGTTGATCGGGCGGTAGAGGGCTATCCGCGTCCTGTAGGGCGCGCTCACGCCAGTCGTGATCTTCCACTTCCCGTCGCTGGTCAGGGGCTGCGCTGGCACATAGGAGTGGGCGGTGCCCGAAAGGAAGAACTGCGACTTCTCGTAACCGACCTTTGACAGGTCGAAACTTGTGCCATAGAGGGTGTTGTTGAAGGTGGGAGAACCAACTCGAACGGGCCCAATTGCGGTGATTCCTGAGAAGACGTGTGAAGTTGTCGTCGGCGTTGAACTACCCGAGGATGTGGACGACGCTGAGCTGGGTAGTCCTCGGCACCCCACGAGAACGACGCTCAGACTGAGGGCTGCGGCGACACCGCGGGCGATGCGCCGATGGCCACACCTCCCACCGGCTGCTCGGCCGACGATCACCTCTGTCGCCATGACTTCCCCCTTGGTCGGAACCGCACCGTAGTCACAATGGCGGCTTCGTGTCCGCAGTTGACTCGACCAGCCACAGGCCGGGCGCCGAGGTTCGCCGGCTCCGTGCACCTCTGGCCTGGAACTTCAAATGGGTGTGTCGTTCGGATCGCTATCCCGGTACGCCGGGTGGGGGTGAACGCCTGAACGCCGACGGAAACGGCGCCCCGTGGTTCGCAAGACGATCAAAATGGAGGAGTGCTACTGATTGATGCAGCAAATGTGGTCGGGTCTCGTCCGACCGGCTGGTGGCGGGACCGAGCAGGAGCCGCCCGAACGTTCGTGGATCAGGTCAGGGCCGCTGTTGACTCGGGACGACTCGCCCAACCTGTCGTCGTGGTCCTGGAAGGCCAGGCTCGCAGGGGCGTCCCGGATGGCGACGCCAACGGCGTCACGGTCCTTCACGCCGCGGGCAGCGGTGACGACACGATCATCAATGTCGCCTCAAACGCCTCTGATCAAGAGGTCACACTCGTCACGGCGGATCGCGAACTACGGCGGCGGGCCGAGGTCCTAGGAGCCGGCGTGGTTGGACCGGGCTGGCTCCTTGAGATCCTCGAGCAGTGAACTAGATATCAGCACGGTGCAGACAAATCCGTCGCCCTGCCACATTTCGCCCGAACACCGGGGCCGTGAGAAACCTCGACCCTTCGGGGCAGGTCGAGGGCTCCTCGGCGGTCCAAAGCGCTCGAGTCGAGTGCCAAGCGGGCGTCGGGCCTACGCTTCGTGTATGAGCGCGCTCGTCCCGGCGACCACCGGCCAACGTGACCGGGCCCTCGAGGTGCTGATGAGCCGCGACCTCGAGCCCATCGTCGACATGGTCGGCTGGTCGAGGGCCGACAGCGCCTACGAAGTCGCGTCGGCTGAGGGATCCGTGCGGTTCCGCCGCGACGCCGGCGCGGATGGCGGCTTCTGGATCGAGTCGGCCACTGGTCAGAACCCGCTCGCGGTGCAGGACCAGAGGCGCTTCGTGGGACTTGAGGCCGAGCGGGCCACGCCGCATCCGAGTCGGCACCACAACAGCTATCCCCACGCGTTCGAACAGTTCGCCCAGCTTTTCGACCATCCGTCTGCGCCCGACCTCTGCGTGATCCACAGTGCGTCGCACAATTGGGCCGACCAGGGCGGGCACCTCGGGGAGCATGGATCGCTGGGCGTGGTACAGGCGAGGGCACCCTTCATCGTCGCGGGCGCCGGGGTGACAAGGCTCGGAATGGCCGACATCGGCTGCCGCCTCACCGATGTGGCGCCGACGATGCTGCGGCTGCTCACGGCCGATCACGACCCCGACCGGCAGCTGCTCACCTACCAGGACGGGTCGGTCATCGATTCCCTGCTCGAGGGCCCGGGCCGGGCCAGGTATCTGATCGGGATTCTCTGGGACGGGACCAACCCCAACGTGCTCTACGACCTTGCCGGTCGGGGCGAGGCCCCGAACGTGGCGCGCCTCATCGGCGAGGGCACGGCCTGCCGGTACGGGGCGCTGGCATCGCTCCCGACCGTGACCCTCGCCAACCACACAACGATCCTCACCGGCAGCCACCCAGGCCACCACGGGATCCTCCACAATGCCTGGATCGACCGGCGCACCGGGGCGCAGGTCATCACCAACTCGCCGGCGACGTGGGCGAACTCCATGCAGTGGCTCAACTCCGGAGTGCAGACCATGCATCACGCGGCCAGGCGTCTGCGTCCCGGGACCACCGCCTCGATCAACGAACCCTGCGACGCCGGGGCCGACTACTCGACGTTCGGTCTCGTGCGCAACGGCGAGCTGCCGCCGCCCGCCCCCGGACCCGACGACCTGCCCGATGCCACCGCACGGTTCGTCAGGCCAAGCAAGGACTACCGGTGGGCGTCGCGGGTGGACCACACGGCCGTCGAGCAGTTTCACCGCGTCTGGACTGACGGTGGGGGTGAACCACCCGTCTTCACGTGGGTCAACTTCACCCTGACCGACTCGGCGTTCCACGAGGGCGGCCCGTACTCGGAGATGGCGGCGAGCGCCGTGCGGGACAGCGACGCCCGGCTGGGTCGCATCTTGGAGAGGGTCGAGCAGGCCGGGGTGTGGGATGACACCGCCTTCTTCCTGGTCGCCGACCACGGTATGGAGGAGTCCGACCCCGCGGTTCGAGGGGACTGGGACGTGGCACTCGCGGAGGCTCAGGTGGTGGTGCGCGACGAGGGGTACGGCTTCTTGTACCTGAGCGGTTCGTGAGTTTCTGCGCACCGAGTCCTGGCTAGCGCTGCCCTCGGGACACGTGCCCGCGGGATCCGACGCTGGACCTGGACGGTCGACCGCCAACGACGCTGCTCAGGAAGCTGAAGTGCCCGTCGTGCCCGTCGTGCCCGTCGTGCCCTGAGTCTGGGAGGGCGGGACCTCCGTCACGAGCCGGTACCCTCCCCTGCCATTCATGGCGACCACCCACACCGGCTGGTACACGTCGTGGTCGGCAGTGAACCTGAACGGTCCGAGCGGGGTCTGCAGGGAGACGCCCTCTAGTGAGACCTTGAAGGCGGCCCGGTCCGCCGCGACATTGGTGAAGCCCAACGGAGCGTTCTTGGCGGCGGCGGCCAGCAGCTTGACACCGGTGAAGGCCTGGGCCGCGAACTGGTCGGGAGGAGCGCCATACCTGGACCGAAAGCTCGAGACAAACGAGGTGTTGGTCGGCGATGGGTCGCCGGAATACCACCCGGCGGACGACTGCGCGTTGCGCCCGGCACTGCCGGCAGCCTTGGCTACAGCCGGCGAATTGAACGCGTTGCCTCCAAGGATTGCCCCCGTGAATGCGCTCTTCCGGGCATCGGTGATGATGCCGCTCGCCACCGTGGGCGAGGAGGCGGTGACCATCAGGACCCCCAGCTTCGAGGCGAGAGCGGCCGCGACAGCCTGGCCGAGCGCCGGCTCGGTGACCGGCACGATCACCGGGGGGCCGGCGCTCACGCCGGCGGTCGTGAACGCATTGGTGGCCAGTTGGCCGGTCTGTGCTCCGTACGCGTCCCCCGATGGGGCAATCACCACGGCCTTCTTCGGATGACCCCTTCCGAGGTACGTGTCGACGTTGACCGGGATGCCCGTGGCCTCACCGAGCGAGTCCCGGAAGATCCAGGTGCACGGATACGAGCAGTTGCCGACGATGCCCGGTCCCGTGTTGCTCACGGCCAGGACGGGCACGCCGAGCGTGTTGGCCACCGGGTCGGCCACGTAGGCGGAGTTCGTGAAGGTCGGCCCGAGCACGGCGAGCGCGCCGCGATTGCCCAGTGTCGTCATGTTGGCGGCGGCGGTCGTGGGGTCCGAGGCGTCGTCGGAGATCGACAGGTTGAGGTGCGCGCCGTTGATCCCGCCGGCCGCGTTGATCTGGTCGAGGGCGAGATTGACCCCTTGGACCTGTGATCGGCCGTATGGTTCGCCGCTCCCCGTGATGGAGAACACGGCACCGAACGTGATGGTCTTACCGGACCAGTTCTTCCCGCCCGTCGTGGTCGTGGTAGTGGACCCGCCCGCCGTGGTGGTCGTGGTCGTGGCCACGCGTGCCCCCGTCGTCGTGGTGACGGGCGGCCTGGTGGTCGTGGTGGTCGGTGCCGTCGTGGTGGTCGGCGCCGCCTTTGTCGCGGTGGTCGTGGTCGCCGGCAACGAGGTGGTAGTGGTCGGGTTGTTCGGTCGGGCCGATGGCGTGCTGGGGCTGCTCGAGCACGCGGCGAGGAGCACGGCCCCAAGGGTCAATAGCACGCCCCCTGAGATTCGCCGCACCGAACGACCTTAGCTCCCGCACTTCACGCGGCGATGTTTTCAACCGCCTCCGTCGAGCGGGCGTCGCCGGCGGCGACCCGGACGTCAGCCAGAGGGCACAGCCGTCGCTTCAATGCCGCGGGCGTCCCCGTCCTCGTCGAAGAGCATGACGATATCGACGTAGCCAAGACGAGCCAGGTCCGGAGCGAGTTGGCCGGCCTGCTCACCGCCCAGCTCGAGCAGGAGCGCTCCCCCGGGCCGGAGCAAGCGTCGGGCCCCGGCCACGACGCGACGGAGTATGGCCATGCCGTCGGGGCCACCGTCGTAGGACCGCGACGATTCGAAGGCCAGGGTGTCGTGCGGTAGGAAGGCCAGCTGGGGAGTCGGCACGTACGGCACGACGCTGACCACAACGTCGACGCTTCCCTCGAGTGAGCTCGGCAACGGATCGAACAGGTCACCGCGAGAAACCGCGACGCCGTTGGCCGTGGCGCAGGCGACCGCCAGCTGATCGAGGTCAGTGGCCACAACCAGCGCTTCGGGGCGTTCCACTGACAGGACCTTGGCGATGGCCCCGGACCCCGTGCAGAGATCGACCGCGGTGCCGGTCGCCGGCAGTCGTTCCACGGCTCGGCGGGCCAGCGGCTCGCTCTGCCAGCGGGGGACGTAGACCCCGGGATCGACCAGGACTTCCATGCCACAGAAGGGGGTCCGTCCGGTGATCCACGCCAGCGGCTCGCCGGTCAGGCGGCGCTGGACGAGGGCATCGAGGAGCTCGACATCACCGGCCGCCCGGGCCGACAGCTCGCGCGCCTCCTCTTCGGCCGCGACGAATCCAGCCTCCGAGAGCAGGGCGATGAGCGGGTCGAGGTCGGCTCCCAGGTCGCTCGGCCCGGTCACGCCGGCCATGGCGACAGGTCACGCCGGCGATTGGACACGGAACGGATCGACCGTCGGGACGCGGTGGGCGGCAACGCTCGGCTAGATCGAGCGACCGCGCAGCTGACGGTACAGGCGCACCAGGCCGGCGGTCGAAGCATCCTGCCCCTCTAGATCGGGAGCAGCATCGGCGCTGAGGACGGGAGCCAGTTCCTTGGCCATCACCTTGCCCAGCTCGACCCCCCACTGGTCGAACGAGTCGATACCCCAGACGACGCCCTCGACAAAGACGGTGTGCTCGTAGAGCGCCACCAGTTGACCCAGGACCGAGGGCGTGAGCTTGGGCGCCACAATGGTCGAACTGGGGCGGTTACCGGGCATCACCTTGTGCGGTATGACGTCGGCCGGGGTGCCCTCAGCGGCGATCTCCTCGGCCGTCTTCCCAAAGGCGAGGGCCTTGGACTGGGCCAGGCAGTTGGCCATGAGGAGGTCCTGCTGACTGCCCGTTTCGTGCGTGCCCTCGGCGAAGGCGATGAAATCGGCCGGGATCAGCTTGGTCCCCTGGTGAATCAGTTGGTAGAAGGCGTGCTGGCCGTTGGTGCCCGGCGCCCCCCAGAAGATCTCGCCCGTCTGGCCCTCCACGGCGGTGCCGTCGAGCCGGACCGACTTGCCGTTCGATTCCATGGTGAGCTGTTGCAGATAAGCCGGGAACCGGGCCAATCGATGGCTGTAGGGCAGCACGGCGTGGGTCTGGGCGCCGAAGAAATTGTCGTACCAGACATTGAGCATGCCCTGGAGGACCGGCAGGTTCTCCTCCAGGGGCGTGGTCTTGAAATGGGTGTCGATGGTGTGGAATCCAGCCAGCATCTGGGCGAAGTGCTCACGCCCGATGGCCACCATGAGTGAGAAACCGATGGCCGAGTCGTAGGAGTAGCGCCCGCCCACCCAGTCCCAAAACCCGAGCATGTTGTCGGGGTCGATACCGAATTCCCTCACGCCCAGCTCGTTGGTCGACACGGCGATGAAGTGCTTGGCCACCGCGCTCTTGTCGCCCGCGGCGCCCAGGCCGGCCAACAGCCAGTCCCGGGCCGCGGCGGCATTGGTCAGGGTCTCGAGGGTGGTGAAGGTCTTGGAGCTGACCACGAAAAGGGTGGTGGCCGGATCGAGGTCGTGGGTCGCCGCGTACAGGTCGACCGGATCGACATTGGAGACGAACCGGCTGATCAAGTCGGGCGAGGCGTAGTCGGCCAAGGCCTCGGTGGCCATGGCCGGCCCCAGGTCCGAGCCGCCGATGCCGATGTTGACGACGGCCCGGATGTGCTCCCCGGTGGCGCCGACCCAGGTACCAGAGCGGATACGGTCGGAGAGATCGCCCATCCGGCCCAACACGGCGTGCACGTCGCCGGCGACATCCTGTCCGTCCACCGAGAGCGGCTCACCTTCAGGCAGGCGCAGCGCGATATGGAGGACGGCCCGATCCTCGGTGGTGTTGATGTGTTCGCCGGCGAACATGGCGTCGCGACGCGCCTCCACCCCAGCGGTTCGGGCCACGCCCAGCAGGAGTCGCATCGTCTCGTCGGTGACGCGGTGCTTGGAGTAATCGAGCACCAGATCGCCGGCGCGGGCGGTGAGGCGGGCGGACCGCTCGGTGTCGTCGGCGAAGAGCTCGCGCAGGTGCCGGTTGCCGACGTCGCTGAAATGCGTTTCGAGCGCCTGCCACTGGGTCGTGGTGGTGAGATCCATGTAGGGAACTGTAGGTGAGGCGGGTCAGGCGCCACCCCCTACGAACGTTCTCGGGCTCTCCCCTCCCCCAGAGCCTCCTCCTGGCCGGCATGCCCTCGTACGGCGCTTCGGGGCTAGTGCCCAGATCACTGAAACGCCTACAACAAGGAACCGAGGGAGGGCACGATCCCTCGGGGCGGGTCACCAAGGAATCGTTTCGTTCTCCCATCTCGTGAAGGTGCCTGTCGGACCGTCCGGTCCGAGCAGCGCAACGCGCACGACCTCGCGGGAGCCGTCCTCGACGGACTCGGTGCCCTCGTATCCGTTGAGGTTCGTGCTCGTGAAGGCTGGCGAAACCAAGTTGACCTTGATATCGCTCGACTCCAATTCGATCATCATGGCGAGCGTGATGGCGTTGAGAGCCGCCTTGGACGCGGGGTAGATTGGTCCGAACGTCGCGTGGTAGGGAGCCGAAGGGTCTGCGTTTGTGGTGAGCGAACCGACTCCGCTCGACACGTTGACGATGCGGCCATCCGATGACTCGCGAATGAGCGGCAACATCGCCTGATGGACGGCGAGGACGCCGAACACATTGGTCTCCCACACCGCCCGTACTTCGTCGAGGGACGCGTTGCTCGCTTTCGACAGCTTTCTGTACTCTTCGAGGGACAGGTTGCCCTTTCTCGTGTTCGAGATTCCAGCGTTATTGACCAGCAGGTCGAGGCGGCCAAACTCCTCGTGGATTCGCTCTGCCGCAGCGTTGATGGAAGCCTGATCCGTCACGTCGATCTGAAGGGCGATGGCCCCCGGACCAATCTCCTTTGCAGCGACATCACCACGCTCGAGGTTGCGCGACCCCACCAAGACGGTGAGACCGTTTGCAACAAGTTCCTTTGCTACCTGGAGACCCACGCCTTGATTGGCCCCGGTGACCAGGGCGATGCGATCGGTTCTTGGGCTCTCATCACTGTCGCTCATGGCCCCAGATTGACATGTGCGGGGAGAGCGAGGTGTGTGGTCGCGCTTCGGCCCAAGGTTGACCCCGTACGCCGGGACGGGGTGCCACCCTGCGGCACTTTCGGGGCAGGGACAGAGGACGTTGCAAGCCCACTCAGGTCGGGCCAAGCTGGAGTGTGCCTGAAAACCGATTCGTCGGAGAGATCGCCAGAACCTACGACCAACCTGGGACAGGGATGTTCGCTGATGGCGTTCTTGAAGCGAGTGTCGACTGTCTGGTCGAGTTGGCCGATGGCGGAGCGGCGATGGAGTTCGCCATTGGTACTGGCCGGGTCGCTGTCCCTTTGGCTGCCCGGGGTGTTCCCGTCGCCGGGATCGAGTTGTCCGCAGACATGCTCGACTTGCTGCGGTCGAAGTCCGAAGCGAGCGATATCACAGCCTTCGAAGGCGACATGGCCGTGACATTCGTGGAGGGCGAGTTCTCCCTCGTGTACCTAGTCTTCAACACGATCACGAACCTGACGACGCAGGACGAGCAAGTCGCGTGCTTCGAAAACGCTGCCCGGCATCTTCGCCCCGGTGGCCGCTTTGTCATCGAGACCAGCGTGCCCAGTCTTCGCCAGTTACCACCAGGCAACTCCGGTGTTGCGTTTGCATTGACAGAGGACTACATCGGCATCGACGACTTCATTGACCGCACGCACAAGCAGATCTCCCGGTCTCGGCACTTCAACCGACTTCCCGATGGCAGCTTCACCGAATTCACGGCACCGTTCCGATATGTGTGGCCGGCTGAGTTGGACTTGATGGCTCGGATCGCGGGAATGACGCTGGAACATCGATGGGGGTGGTGGGATCGCTCGCCTTTCACTGGTGAGAGCCCTTGGCATGTCAGCGTGTGGCGTCTCCCGGAGGCATAGACGTGGTTGCAGACCGGGTCGCCGAGCTCCTGCAAGCCGTGGGTAGCGAGCCTTCCCCCTAACAGTGACAATGCTCTTGGGGATCCACCGCTTCGCTGCTGGTCCTCAATAGCTTCGGGAGTACTGGGAGAGTCGGTCTGACTCGATGTTGCGATGCACCCTTGGGTGTCGTCGACCGGGTTCCT
>Ga0066790_10001138_pt1 | contig 11020 bp, 9 predicted proteins | sample OrgsoiDNA2013050_FD_70963 | JGI IMG/M metagenome (GOLD analysis project Ga0066790, IMG submission 70963) | Permafrost soil microbial communities from the Arctic, to analyse light accelerated degradation of dissolved organic matter (DOM) -... | ecosystem: Environmental > Terrestrial > Soil >...
CCCCGAGCCGTGCGAGACGAGCTTCATCCAGTCGGCTGCGATGCCAGTAGCCCGTTGGCGAAGTGCGGAAAGGAAGCGGTCTAACGTCCGCTGCACCGCTCGCGCTGCCCAGCAAGCGGTCGGGGTATCTGCAGGTCAGGACGGATATGGCGGGGCCGGAGATAGACCTCATCCCTGATAAGGGTGCGGGCAGCACATAATCACGGCTGGATCTCTTGCTCCGGGCGACCTGACGAGCGCGGATTCGGCGACCTGACCTGGTTCGGAATCTGCGACAACGCAGAGCGGAATCGCGATGCAGCCCGTAAGCATGAGTGAGCATGCAAGGCAGCGCATAATGATGCAGTCAGCCAAACTCACTCTTCTCGGCATTCTCTGAACTTGGACAAATCGGGTTCGGGTGAACAAAGCGGGCGTGTGGCTGTTCAGGGCTTGCGGCTGGTGGTGGGCATGCCGAGGTCGGTGGGTGCCTGGTGGGCGCGCCGGTCGATCTGGGCGAGTTTGTCTTCGGCTCCGGCGAGGCTGACTTTGAGGCCTTCGATTTCGCCGAGCCAGCCTTCGTGCTGGGCTTCGGTGATGCGGGCGGTGAGGTTGTCGCGTATCTCGGCGATGCGGTCGCGCTGGGCGGGGTCGGGCCAGTGCATAGAGCATCGCAGGCAGCTGTGCTCGTGGATGCAGGGAGTGCCGAACGCGCGGCCGCAGGTGCCGGTGGCGACTTTGCGGCGTTCGAAGTGGCCGAGGAATTCTTCCCATTCGGCGTCGGTGGGGGCGCGGTATTCCTCGCTGGGCCGCTGGGCGCGGCGGCGGGCGAGGAAGCCCAGGTGGGCCTGGATGGCTTCGTCGGGGTAGACGGCTTTGTAGCCGAGGGTGACGTTGATGTCGCGGTGCCCGGCGATGATCTGGGCGATGTGCGGCGGGAGCCCGCTCATGATCACGTCGGTGAGGAACATCCTGCGGAAGTCGTGCAAGGTGTAGTGCAGCGGGGCGCCGCCAGGGCCGGTCAGCCCGGTGCGGGTGAGGGCGGAGGCGAGCAGCCTGCGGACGGTGGCGGTGGGGATGGCGCGGTTCTCGGCGCCGATGCGCCGCTGGAAGAGCACGGGGGCGGGCGGCAGCCAGAGACGTTCGTGGTCGTCGTAGGCGGCGGCGAGGGGAATGGCCGGGCGGGCGCCGCGGACCCGTTTGATGATGGTGCTGAGCACGTCGGCGAGTTCCGGGCTGATGACCAGGAGCCGTTCGGCGTCGGTTTTGGACGGGGCGATCTGCAGCAGCGGCACGAGCTCACCGGTGCCTGGCAGCCGGTACTGGATCAGGCTGTGGTGGCTGAGCTGGACGAGTTCTTCAGCACGGATGCCGGTGGCGCGCAGGATCTCCACGGTCGCCCAGGCCCAGAACGCGCGGTCTTCCCCGGCGGTGAGGTTGCGGCGGGTCCCGCTGGCTGGGTCATCGGCCCAGACGCTGACCGCGCCGGGCTTTGTGACGGAGCGGACCAGGTCCGTTCCTGCGGCGGTGAAGGGGCTGCCGGGCCTGGTGGCGTGGGCGGTGTGCAGCAGTGCCTGGGCGTCGGCGTGCTGCTGGGCGGTGGAGCGGACCAGGGCGGGCAGGACCGGGAGCCGTTCGCGGGTCCGGGTGTCCATCCGGGATTTGCGGTGCCGCTGGACTTTGCCCTGGATGGTTTCTGCCCGGCCGACCGGGCAGGGGACCGCCCATTGGGCCCACCGGGCGGGGTCATCGACGGCCCACTGGGCCAGGTCGAGGTAAAAGGCCCGGACCGGGGTCAGGAACTCGCGGTGGCAGATCCGCTCCGCCTCGACCACGGTCTTGCCGGCCCCGGTGGTGATGGTGATCTGCTTGGTCCGCATGCGCTGTTTCCACGCATCGGCGACCTCGGCGCTCAGGTGCAGGCTGTCGATACCGGGATGGTGGGCTTCCAGGTCGGCCCAGAACATGCCCAGCCGGCGGGCCAGCTGCTCCAGGCTGGCGTAGTCCATCGCGGGCTGGCGTTCTTTCAGGTAGTCGGCCAGCAGGTCGCGGATGGGCTGGCAGGTGAGGTGGTGGCGGTCGATCATCTCGGCGGGTGTGCGCTGGCCTGCGGTGCGCAGTTCCCGCAGCCGGGCCGGCGCGGCCGGGCCGAAGATGCCCATCTCGCGGAACAGCCGGTAGCAGGCGGCGGCGTCACTCCTGGCTGCCCCGTGCACGCTGGCCTCGATGTCCAGCAGTTCGAGGAGATCACCGATGGTGATGCTGGTGAGCACGCCGCCCTTGGCGGCCAGGATGACCGCGGCCCTGCGCAGCGTGCGGGCCGTTTTCGCCGTGGTTGCGCCCTGATCAGCTTCACCGAGCGCCCGCAGCTGCGCGAACCCCCCAGGGTCGCGGGAGGCGGCCATCGCGCGGGCCAGCCCGCCGTGGTCACATCCGCCGGCGGCCAGCCAGCCCAGCGAGGGACGCAGGACATCGGCGCAGACCGCGCTGACCAGCGCTGGCGCCAGCAAGACCAGACCGCGGGCAGCAGGCCCGCGGGCTCGCGTCAGCCAGCCGCCGGCCAGCTGTGCCCAGGCGGCCCCCGCAGCCTCAGCGCCGCTGGCCAGCCAGCGTTCCTGCCAGCTGCCGCCGTCCTGGCCGGCGAGCCAGTCCAGCAGCAGCGCCAGCCCCGCGGCGTGCCGCCCGGGCTCCCCTCTGCCTGGCCCGGACACGCCGCTGGCCAGCTGCCCCAGGACCTGCCCGCGGGGCAGCCTGGTGGCTGGCCAGCCCGTGAGCGCTGGCCGGGGCGGGAACCGGGTCCGCCCGGCCTGGTAGCCCGACAGCCATACCGACGCCGCCGCCGGCGGTGCGCTGAGCGTGGCAGTGGTCATGACGGCGTGGTCCCGAACAGCACATCCAGGCTCTCGCGCCGGTATCCCGGCGCCGCGGCTGGGCGGGCCCGGCCCCGGGCCTGGCGGACCTGCTCGCTGTGGTGGGCCAGGACCCGGCGGATCACGTCTTCCTTGCGGGGCGTCAGATACAGCTGCGTGGTGGTCAGCAGGGCATGACCCATGACCAGTTGCACGTCGGTTATCTCAAGCCTCAACTGAAGTGTCTTTGACGTCCATCACGAGCGTTCTCACGTGCCCGAATGACGGTTCATCCGTGGTTATCTCCTGCCTTGTCCATGACGTTGCTCAAGGAGGAGACGATGCTCGTGCATCTGGTGGTTGTCCCCGGTTCGGGGACGCGATCGTGGACGGTGCTCGGGGACGACGACGTGCCGGTCGTCGTGGTCGACCGGTTCCTGGCCTATCTCACAGACATCGGCCGGTCGCCGAACACGGTCAAGGCGTACGCCCACGACATGAAAGATCTCTGGCAGTTCCTCGGGTTCCGGGGCCTGGACTGGCGCGAGGCCCGGCTGGAAGACATCGCCGAGTTCGTCGCGTGGCTGCAACTGCCGCCGGCGGGGCGGTCCGGGGGTGTCGCGGTGCTGCCGTCGTCGGTGCCGGAGATCAGCGTGGCGACCGTCAACCGCAAGCTCGCCGCGGTGAGCTCGTTCTATGCGCACCAGGCCCGTAACGGCGCCGGTCCCGGGGACCTGCTGGCCGCATGGCGGACGGGCGGGCGGGGCGGGTGGAAGCCGTTCCTGTATCACGTCAGCAAGGGCAGGCCGTATCGCGGGCGGGCGATCACGCTGAAGGCGCCGAAGAAGCTGCCGCGGATCCTGACGGCCGCCGAGACGCAGGCGATTCTCGATGCCTGCACCAGGCTGCGGGACCGCTTCTTCTTCGCGTCGCTGCACGAGACAGGCTGCCGCGCAGGCGAAGTCCTCGGCCTGCGGCATGAGGACATCGCGGCCGCCGAGCAGGAGGTCAGCGTCGTGCCGCGGGAGAACGCCAACGGGGCGAGGGCGAAGTCCGGAGGCCGGACGGTCCCGGTCGGGCCGGAACTGATCCGGCTGTATGCCGACTACCTGCACGAGGAGTACGGCGGCATCGACAGCGACTACGTCTTCGTGAACATCTGGGCAGAGCCGAAGGGCCAGGCATGGGCCTATCCGGCCGCCTATGACCTAGTCATGCGGCTGAGGGCGAGAACCGGCCTGGACTTCGACCCGCACTGGTTCCGGCACAGCGCGGCGACAAGGTGGCTGCGCGACGGGGTGTCCATCGAGGTCGTCTCCAAGCTCCTGGGCCACTCATCGGTGACCACGACATCGGCCGTATACGGGCATTTGACGATCGAGGATGCCAGGGCGGCGCTGGAGAAGGCCGGCTGGCTGACCGGCCGGGAGGTGACCTGGTGACCGGCGGCTGGATCACGCGGGCCGACCGCTCCCGCTGGCAGCAGCACGCTGCCGCCGAACTGGCCGCCATCTTGGCCGCGCACCCGGACATCCCGGTGATCGCGTGGACCGTCACCGCGTCCGGCGGAGCCCTGTCTGGCCAGGTCCTCGCCCCCGCCGCGGGCAGGCGCGGGCTGTTCGGGGAATGGCGGCAGGCGCTGGGGCTGGACGACGTCACCGAGGCCCCGTCCGCGAACGGAATGGCTGTTTACCTGCATGCCCGCGGCGTGCGCGGCGGCGTCACGGTCAGCGTCACCGCGACCGTCTTCGACCGTGAGGAGGACAGCCGGTGAGCCGCCCTGGGAACCCGGACGCCGCGGAATCGGGGCCAGCCAGGCAGTACCGGGCTCCCGCGGGCCTGCTGGAAAAGCTCATGGCCGCGGTGCGCCCGGAGTTCCGGGCTGAGAACCTGGTCTTCGACCCGCGCGACCCGGTCTTCGGAGGGCCGCCCTGCGCGGTGCGCGGCTGCGACCGCCCGCACCGCAAGCAGGGCCTGTGCACCTCGCACTGCCAGCGGTGGCGGGGATCCGGCCGGATCTCCCTCGCGGAGTTCACCGCGACGGCCGAACCCAGCTGGCACGGCCACCTGCCGCTGAGCTCATGCGTCATCGCGGGCTGCAATTACGGGCCGATGGCCCGCGGAATGTGCCAGCGGCACGTCCGCCAGTGGTATTACGCGGGACGCCCGGACCTGGCCGGCTGGCAGGCATCGGCCGCGCCGCTGCCGCCGCCGGCCGCGCCGCTGCCGACCTGCCGGATCGGCTACTGCACCCTGTGGGCCCAGGGCACGTCGGTGTTCTGCCACGGCCACGACGGCCGGTGGAAGAGAAACGGGCGCCCCGACGCGGACGAGTTCGCCGCCTCCTGCGAGAACCCGGGTCCCGGCCAGGAGCACATCGACCTGCGGCGGCTGCCCGCCGGGCTCCGCCTGGAGATGCAGTACGTGCTGCAGTGCCGCGGCGACGAGCAGGCCGCGAAACTGCCGCCGCGGGACGTCCACCCGCTCGTGGCGGTCCTGGCCGCCACGAGCGCGTCCTCCCTGCTGGAACAGCCCGAGGAATGGTGGACTGCCCTCGACGCGCCGAAGAACGGGCGCGGCTGGCACCCGTTCATCCTCGACGCGCGCCGCCGCATCGAGGCGCTCGCGTTCGGTGCCGGCTGGGACACCGAGTACCCGCGGGACACCTGGCGGCTCTGCAACCTAGGCATCAGCCAGCCCGAGGCCACCATCAGCTTCGCGGGGATCCCCCAGCCCTGGCTGAGGGAACTGGCCAAGAGACACGCGCGCTGGCAGCTGTCCACCGGGCTGTCCGCCAGCACCGCCGGGTCCGGAGCCCGGGCCGTGACCCGGTTCGCCGCCTGGCTCGCCGCCCTGCCCGGGCCGCCAGCCGACCTGGCCGGCGTGAACCGCCCGCTGCTGGAACGCTACCTGGCCGTCCTGCAAGCAGAGATGGGAGGCCAGGTGCGCCACGTCCATTACGTCGGCGGGCTGAGCGGCTTCCTGCGGACGATCCGCCGGCACGGCTGGGACGACACACTGCCGGCCACCGCGGCGATCTACCCCGAGGATTTCCCCGCCCGCGGCGCCCGGCTTCCCCGCGGGCTCGCCGCCCACGTCATGGCCCAGGTCGAACAGCCCGCCAACCTGGACCGGCTGGCCAGCCCCGCCTGCCGGCTCATCACCCTGATCCTCATCCGCTGCGGCCTGCGGATCTCCTCAGCGGCCGGGCTGGCCTTCGACTGCACGGTCACCGACGCCGACGGCGCCCCCTACCTGCGCTACTCCAACACCAAGATGAAACGCGAGGCCCTCGTCCCCATCGACGACGAACTCTTCCGGCTGATCGGCGAGCAGCAGCAGCGGGTGCTCCAGCGCTTCCCCGCAGGCGCCCCGGTGCTGTTCCCCCGGCAGAACGGCAACCTCAATGGGCGCAAGCCCATCTCCAGCCATACCTACCGCAGCGCGCTCGACCGCTGGCTGGAAGACTGCGACATCCGCGACGAGCACGGGCAGCCCGTGCACCTAACCCCCCATCAATGGAGGCACACGCTGGGCACGGTCCTGATCAACCGCGATGTCCCGCAGCACGTCGTCCAGAAAATACTCGACCACGACTCGCCTCTCATGACCGCTCATTATGCGCGGCTGCCCGATAAGACCGTCCGTGAGCACTGGGAGAGAGCCCGCAAGGTCAACGCCGAAGGCCAGCCGGTCCAGATCAGCCCCGGCGGGCCGCTCGGCGACGCCGCCTGGGCGAAACAGCAGCTGTCCCGCGCCACCCAGGCGCTCCCGAACGGCTACTGCCAGCTGCCTCTCGTCAAAACCTGCCCGCATGCGAACTCTTGTTTGACTTGTCCGATGTTCGTGACTACGGCCGAGTTCCTTCCGCAACATCACGCTCAGCGGCAGGCCACGCTGCAGATCATCACCACCGCCGAGGCAAACGGCCATGCCCGCGTCGCCGAGATGAACCGGCAAGTCGCCGCCAACCTGGACAAGATCATCGCCACCCTCGAGGCCGAGGGACCGGATGAGAAGGAGGCGACCGCCGGTGCGTCCTGACCCGCTCTCCGAGGCCGCCGCCCGGCGTCACGAGCTGACCCGGGCAAAAGCTATCCAGGCCCTGCGTGAGCTCGACCGGGTCGGCGCTCCCGTGACGTTCGCCGGCGTTGCGTCGGCGGCAGGGGTCTCACGGTCGTGGCTCTATACCCAGCCTGACATCAGCGACCAGATTCGCCGGCTGCGGAAAGGCACGAATGGCGCCGGCGGATCCGGCACCCTTCCGGCAGGCCAGCGGGCAACCGACGCCTCGCTGCGCGCTAGGCTCACCGCCGCCCTCAAGCGCAACCAGGCGCTCACCGACGAGAACGCACGGCTCCGCCGCCAGCTCGCCCACGCGCTCGGTGCCGCCCGCCGTTCGCAGTGAGGACGGAAATCGCCTCACAGCGAGCTCCTGCTGGCATAACCGCCCGATGGCGTCCACCCGCCACCCTCCAGGACCTCAGAACATGGCGCTCTCATATTCAAGGAGGACCAGCCATTGCGTCCGCGCGCCTGCCCAGGTGCTCTGTCACGCTCCAGATGACCAATCGATTCACATATCAAGTGACGCTCAGAATTCTTGAGTCTATGGGACTCAATCTTGATTGAGTGACGATATGGCTAGTGGTTCACTGGCTGCCATGGCGGTGAGCGAAGCCGATACGGCCGCGGAAAGCCCTGCAGACCGCCGCAACGCGCGGCTCTACCTGACCGGGCTCGGATGCTCCGTGACCGGCAGCATGGCGCTCAGCCTGGTCGCCGGGATCTGGGTCAAGTCGCTGACCGGGAGCAGTTCCGAGGCCGGGCTCGTGTCGGCGTGCATCTACCTGCCGTCGCTGTTCGGCCCGCTGGCCGGGATGGCCGCCGACCGGGTGGCGCGGCGGCGCCTGCTGGTCCGGCTCAGCGTGGTGTCCGCGATGGCGGACCTGCCGCTGCTCGCGGTGCGGTCCGCGGCGTGGACCTGGATCATCTTCTGTGTGATGACCTGGTACGGGACGCAGCTCGTGCTCAGCGGCCCGGCAGAGGACGCGCTGTTCGCCCAGATGCTCCCGCAGGATCTGCGGCAGCGGGTCAACGGCTGGCGGCTGGGCCTCCAGGAGTCCGGCCGGCTGGTCGCGCCGCTGGCGGGCGCGGGGCTGTTCGCCCTGGCGGGCGGCGGCGCGGTCGCGCTCATGGACGCCGCGACGTTCGTCGTCGCAGCGGTCGCGACCGCGCGGCTGCGAGTGCCGGATGAGGCACCCCCGCGGCCAGAGAGAACGAGCTGGCGGGCCGACGTGCTGGCCGGGTACACGCACATCCGGCGCACGCCCTCACTGGCCAGAGTGCTTGGCGCCGGCGCGGTCGTCATGGCGGTGTCCGGCGCGCTGGTGGCCGCGCAGTACAGCCTCGTGCAGGACACCGGCGAGCCGCCCGCGTTCCTCGGCGTGTTCAGCGCCTGCCTCGGCGGCGGGTCCATCGTGGCGAGCCTGGTAAGCAGCCGGGTCCTGCGGCGGGTCGGCGAGGGGTGGCTCGCCGTCTTCGGCATGGCCGACTTCGCGGCGGGCAGCGCGCTGCGTGCCACCGGCGCGCTGGGGTGGGCGATCGCCGGCACGGTGGTGCTCGGGTTCGCGCTGCCGTGGGTGTTCCTCGCCGTCGTCAACCTCGCGCAGCGGGTCACGCCGACAGAGCTGCAGGGCCGCGTCTCGGCGGCGGTGACGCTCGCCATGTTCGGCCCGCAGGCACCGATGCAGGCGCTGGGGTCGCTGGCGATCCGGTACGGGACATTCCGGCAGCTCTACGCTGGCGGCGCGATTGTGGCTGTCGCGTGCGCGGCATATCTCGCGCGCCGCGCGGGCGGACATCGCGCCTTGGCGGACTGCAGCAGCAGGCCGCGTCCGGCCACGACCAGCACGGACACCTCGCGATAGCCATACTCGTCGAACAGGACTGCCACCTGGTCCGCGTCGTGGCGCTGCACGGTCCCCTCGCGATAGCCATGCTCGTCGAACAGGACTGCCACCTGGTCCGCGTCGTGGCGCTGCACGGTCCCCTCGCCCCAGCGCTCGGCAGCCAGCGCACAGCTGGGACCCGATTCGGTAACAATCCCACCCCCTGAAGCATCCCTCATAATGCCGCCGCCATCGCGTCAACGACAGTGTCCGCGACCCGATGGCGCAGGTCACGGCTCCGGCTGACGCGAAGGCTCAAGATAACTACGGTGAGCGGCAGGGCAGGATCCTCGGCCATCCGGTAGGCCGCTGTGTGCCGCAGCGAATGCAGCGTCGCGTCCGTGCCCGCCGCCGCGCCGGCCCGCTCGAACATGCGGTGCGCCGCGTGATAGGCCAGCGGGCGGAATGGCCGCCGCAGCGTCCACCACAACGGCTGCCCATTGCCCCGTGGCAGCATGCCGTCCATTTCCAGCTGATACAAACGCAGCCACACGAACGCGTCAGCCGAGGCCGGGAGCTGCTGCAGTTCCCGGGTGCCCTTTCGCACCACGGTGATCAGCTGCCGCCCCGGATCTGTCCCGCCCCGGGTTGCTGACAGCAACTCCGACGCCCGCGCCCCGGTCGAGACATAAAACGCGACCAGGGCACGGTCCCGGTGCGAGGGCAGCGCCGCGAAGATCTCGTTGAACTCCTCATCCGGGACACTGCGCGGGATCCGGGAGGCCACCACCGGCCGGTACAAGCCGGCGCGTTCCCTGCGGAACGGCTCCACCGGGTTGTGGTGCGCATGCGCCCGCCCGCCACCGCGCGACCGGTCCAGCGGGAACGGGTTAACCAGCGGGCCCGTGCCCGCCTCCAGGTGAAAGCCGTAAAAGCTGCGCAGCACCGTTTCGCAATGCGCCCGCACCGCGGGCGAATAAGCCAGGCCTGAAGCCACCGCGGGCGTCCCATTACCCGGCCGCTCCCGCGCGCGCCAATGCGGCCGGACCGGCTTCCCGGCCACCTGCAGCCACCGGCAGAAATCACGAGCATCAGCACGGGCCGCCCGGTCCCATCCCACCCCCGCAGCCCACACGAACCGGAACCAGCGCAGCAAGTCCATGCCATACGAGCGGACAGTCGTCTCCGGCCGGCCTGCCGCCTGAAGATGGCTGAAATACGCCGCAGCCGCCACAACGCTCACGCCATCGCCGTCGAGCAGCCGGTACGGCTCCCATCTATCCCCGGTAGCTACCAGCCGGCCCGCCAAAGGCACCACCAGCCCAGCCAGATCACCGGCCTGAACCCCCCGTTCAACCATGACCGGCGACTATGCCACACACACGCCCGCAGGGTCTCTGAACTGGGGAAACTCCCGCCGCAGTTCAGTCAACACGCATGACCGGGTGTTCGTACTCGGGTTGCGGGGCGCCTAGATCGGCCAGGGCTGCACGGACCCCGGGCAGCCCTGCCACGCATCAGATGCCATGCAATAAGGCGGTTATACGTGCACGTCCTCTGTCCAGGCGCATGGTTTGGCTACCGCAGCGCAGGGCGGGCGCCTGAGGAGGAAGACGAAGGGGAGGGACGGCCCGGACCGGCACTACGGCAGTAAGCCATCCGGCCGCCTGACGGCAGTGCGCCCCGCGCTATGGGGGCTCAAATCGGTAAACATAGGCACGGACGTCATTCGGGAGGAACGTGCTGGCGGGTGCGGGGTGTGCCCCGCTACGCTGACCTCATGATTTCCTCAATCGGGGAAATCTCCCGTGAACGTGTGTTCAAGTCCCCCCTCGGACACGTTCCTACGTACATGATCGACTCTGGCCTGGCCTCTGCCTTGACTCTCTTGGCGGCGGGGTCGTAGGTGAGGGTCAGGCCCAGCTGCCCGTAGACCTCGGCCTTGTCGGCCGGGTCGGCTTCGCTGAGCACGGTCATCAGGTCTCCTAGTGCGTTGATCATGTTGGTGATCTCCTCTCGGGTCATGCGCCGGCGCCCGGTCGGCTGCTGGCGCAGCCGCGCCTCGGCGGCGGCTCGTTTGGCCTGGGTCTCGTTGATCCAGCCGGTGACGATCTCAGGGCTGGCGCCCGCTTCGAGCGCAGCGCGGTGCTTACGAAGGCTCGCCTCGCAGTCGGCGATCTCCTGCTTCGCGGCCTCGCTGCCAGCGTCGGTCGGGGCCTCGATGCAGTCCTGGGCGTCTTCGAGTTCCCGGACCGTTGCCGGGAGTCTGCCCGGGCTGAATTTCGTGGTCAGCCAGTCATC
>Ga0066790_10001139_pt1 | contig 11016 bp, 7 predicted proteins | sample OrgsoiDNA2013050_FD_70963 | JGI IMG/M metagenome (GOLD analysis project Ga0066790, IMG submission 70963) | Permafrost soil microbial communities from the Arctic, to analyse light accelerated degradation of dissolved organic matter (DOM) -... | ecosystem: Environmental > Terrestrial > Soil >...
CTGCGCGTCGCGTTGTTCGCGTGCGAAGACAGGATGTCCTGGCCGCCGGTGGCCGAGGTGTAGTTGTTGTCGACGACGATCGTCAGGTTGTCGCTGCGGTTGAAGACGGCATTGGCGATGCCGCTGGTCAGCCCGTTGTGCCAGAAGCCGCCATCGCCCATGACGCTGATGGCGCGCTTGCCCTGCGGCGCGGGCGCGCCGGCCGTCGACGCCGGCGGGTTGAACGCCGCGGCGCCGGCGCTGCCGAGGCCGTAGCCCATGGTCGTGTTGCCGAGGTGAAACGGCGGCAAGATAGAGAACAGGTGGCAGCCGATGTCGGCGCTCACGTGGTGCGCGCCGAGGTCGCGCTCGACGAGCTTCATCGCGCTGAAGATCGGCCGCTCCGGGCAGCCGGTGCAAAAGCCCGGCGGGCGAGCATGCACGCTGGCGGCGAGCGAGGCGTGAACCGGCTCGGTCGGCTCGAGCGCCACCGCAATCGGCGCGGGGGAGGCGACGAGCCTGCCGTAGCGTTCGAGAAAGGCGCGCACGCCATCGCGCACGACGGCGCTCGTGTATTCCCCGGCGAGCGGCAGGAAATCCTTGCCGTGCAACGCGGTTCCCGCGCCGGCCTGGCGAAGAATCGCTGCCAGGTTCTGTTCGATGAAGTTCGGCTGCCCCTCCTCGACCATCAGCACGGCGCGCTTGCCGGTGCAAAAGCGCAGCACCTCGCGCTCGACGACGGGGTAGGTGACGTTCATCACGTAGATCGGCACCTGCGAACGCCCGTACACATCGGCCAGGCCGAGCCGCTCGAGCACGCGCGCCACGGTGTTGAAGTGGCCGCCCTGGACGACGATGCCGAGGTCGCCGCCGGCATCGCCCACGAATTCGTTGAGGCCGCGCTCTTGGATGAAGCGCACGGCCGCAGGCCAGCGCTCGTTCACCTTCTCGTGCTCGTGCAGGTAGGTGGCTGGCGGCAGCGCGATGCGATCGACGTCGCGCACCGGCTTCGCGAGGGCATCGGCGAGCGTGAAGCCGGCGCGGCGATTCGCGCTCGCGATGAAGCGCCCGTGCACGTGGCAGGCGCGGATTCGCAGCTCGAGCATGACCGGCGTGTGGCTCGCCTCCGAGAGCTCGAAGCCGGCTTTCACCGCGGCAACGATCGAGGGCAGGTTCGGCCTCGGGTCGAGCAGCCACATCTGCGACTTCATCGCGAAGGCGTGGCTGCGCTCCTGCATGATCGAAGAGCCCTCGCCGTAGTCTTCGCCGACGATGACGAGGGCGCCGCCAGTGACGCCGCCCGAGGCGAGGTTGGCCAGCGCATCGGAGGCGACGTTGACGCCGACCGGACCCTTGAACGTCACCGCGCCGCGCAGCGGGTAGTTCACCGAGGCCGCGAGGGTGGCGGCGGCGGTGGCTTCGCTGGCGCTGTTCTCGAACCGGATGCCGTGCTCGGCGAGGATGTCCTGCGCGTCGGCCAGCACGTCCATCAGGTGCGAGATGGGCGCGCCCTGGTAGCCGGCGACGTAGGCCACGCCCGACTCGAGCAGCGCCTTGGTCACGGCGAGGATGCCTTCGCCACGAAAGACCTCGCCTTCGCCCAGGCGCAGCTTCTTGACTTCCTCGACGAACGAACGTTCTGCCATCGGCTGCCCGGAGTGAGATCCCGCAGTTGCGGGTCGCGATCGAATATTAGGGGGCGTAGGTCAGCGACACGCCTGAACACGTCGCGCAGATCACTGCTTCGGGTGAGCCTTGAAGAAGTCCCAGATCAACTCGGATGCCGGAAGATCCGCAGGGAGCGAATTATCACCTTCTCGCACGCTCGTCCCTGGCCAAGTGTGCCCTGCCTCGGTGATGACATGGACTGTTGCGGCCTTGCAACCTCGATACGTCACTCGCTGCACATGCGGGGTGATCTGCACCGCTTCCGGGGTGCCCGTGCAACCGTTCGTATGTGCCCATTTCTCCATTACGGCGACCGCGCCCCCAAAGCTTCCCAATCCAAGAACCCTACCGCCCCGGAACGGTATGAGCGAGTCCGACTGCCCGTGAAACTCGATGATCGGAATCGGCCCGCAGTTCTCGGTCGGCTCATAGATTCCGGAGACTGGCGCTATCGCGGCAACGACGTCTGCCGCGGCACACCCGAGCCAGCTTGACATAAAGCCGCCTTGTGATTTTCCCGCGGCAAAGATCCGCTTGGGGTCGACGCATAGCTCCGTGCTGACGGTCGCCACGACGTCACGCACGAACGCTGTATTGACATCCCGGGCCGACTGCAGGAATCGCCACGCCCCGCCGCCGTCGGGACTCACGAGGATGAAGCCCTCCCGATCGCTCATTGGCACGAATCCGCTGATGTCATTTTGTTGAGCTGCGTTGCCACCGAATCCGTGGAAGTTCAGCACGACTGGCGCCGGCTTTCCCGCGTCATAGATGGCTGGAACGTGCAGCACGTAGGACCGATTGCTTCCGCCCGAGGCGATGGCGCGGGTAGTCGTCTTCCCGACCGCCAGATCCGCCGCCAGCGACTTCCCGCATCCGGAACCCCCGCTGACCGGGGCCAGACCGGGCGAGGCCGGTTCGGCCCCGCCGGCGAGCAACGCGAAACTGCAAACCATGATGCTGGTCACAAAGTGAGCGACGGTCAATTTCATAGCGATGTTCCTCACTCGTGCCGGGCAAGGCCCGGATCCAACCGACCAAACCACGCGGTCATCCTAGTGGCCGGGGTGCCCATCGACATTGAGCTTGCTCATTGTTGGGTCTCCAAATGGGGCTGAAACAGGCGTAGCCCGCGCGAGGGATGGCTGCCCGTTTGGGGCGAGACGATGCGCTTTGACAGCGGCTCGACGCGCAGCGCAACAGCCAGGCTCCGCGCAGCGGCGACACGCCCGACGACAAGGCCGAGACATGCCGCCCCGGATCAAGCCCCGAGGTGTCATGACCACCTACGGCAACCGGGCGAAGATCTCCTGTGCCAACGCCTTCGCTTCTCGATGTTCTGCGCGACCTATCGAACGGCAGGCCAGGAAGACATGGCGGTCGCTCAGGCGGGAAGGTCGGCTGTGGGCAGCAGGCTGCCCGCCAGGCTTAGTTCCCGAGCGGTGGCGCGGTCGACAGTTCCAATCGAGCACCGCAAAGGGGTCGTCCGGGCCGCCCGCATTCATGTTCACGTTGCCCGTCGGAGGTCGGATGACTTGCGCCGCATCGGGTTCAGTGCTGAACCTGTTCGGCGTCGCCGAGAATCGCCGCACACAAGGGAGAGCACACGATGAAAGATGAACTCGTCTACTCGCGCGAGAACTCGCTCGGGGCCATCACGCTGGTGCTCGGCCTGGCCGGCTGGCTGATCATCGTCGTCGGCACGCTCGGCATCGCGCTCATTTACTTGCTGTTCGGCTTTCTCTTCTATCTCTTTGCCCAGTCGGCGCTGATCGCATGGGTTCGCGGCAACGGCGTGCTGCTCTCGAGCCAGCAGCTGCCCGACCTGCGCGCGCGCTTCGATGCCTGCTGCGACAAGCTCGGCGTCACCGACAAGCCCGAGGCCTACATTCTGCAAGGCGACGGCTTCCTCAATGCCTTTGCGACGCGCTTTCTCGGCCGCCACTACGTCGTGCTGCTTTCGAGCATCGTCGACGCGATGGACGAGCACCCCGACGGCGTCAACTTCTACATCGGCCACGAGCTGGGCCATGTGCGCATGCGCCATCTCACCGGGCGCCTCCTGCGTGCGCCGGTGCTCTGGCTGCCGCTGCTCGGCGCCGCGTATTCGCGGGCCAAGGAGTCGACCTGCGACCGCCATGGCCGCGCCTGCTGCGGCTCGCCCGAGCTCGCGGCGCGCTCGCTCGTTGCTCTCTCGGCCGGCGTCGAGCGCTGGAAGCGCGTCGACCTGACGGCATTCGCCGAGCAGGCCGTGCTCAGCAAGGGCTTCTGGATGTCGTTCCACGAGCTCACGAGCGGCTATCCCTGGCTCACCAAGCGGGTCGCTCGCGTCCTCGAACCCGCGGGACCGCGGCCGCCCGGGCGCAATGCCTTCGCCTATTTCTTCGCCCTGTTCGTTCCTTACGCGGGTCGGGCCGGCGGCGGCGCCGGCGGCGTCATCGTCGTGATGGCCGTGATCGGCGTGCTCGCCGCGGTCGCCCTTCCCGCCTACAAAGACTACGAGGCACGCTCGCGCCTCAACGTCGCCTACCTTGGCAGCGAACCCGCGCGGCGCGCGATCTCGGCCTACTACACCGAGCACAAGGAAGTACCTGCCTCGCTCGACGCTGCCGGCGTGGCCTCGGCGCTGCCCGACGGTACCCAGCTCTCTCTCGACGCCGACAGCACCGTGCTCACCGTCGAGACGCCGAGCGGCCAGCTCGTCTTCCAGCCGAAGGAAGGCGAAGGCGGAACGCTGGCGTGGCAGTGCACGGCGGGCGAGGGCGTCAAGCCGAGTCAGCTGCCGAGCTTGTGCCGCGAGGAGGCGGGGTTGGAGAAGGCGAAGTAGGTCGCGGCGCCTTCGTCGCTTTTACCACTCAGCGGCGCGATCGCGCCGAGGCTTGATGGCGGGTCGATGAACGCACACGATATTGACGGGCCAAAGTGCTTAAATTGCACCTTTGGCCCCCGGAGATCCCATGCACCGCGATCCGCACCTGTCGAACCTGACGAACGCCACGCTGATGGCGCGCCGCCGCGCTGCCGTTGCCCGGGGCGTGGGCCAGGCCCACGACATCTTCATCAGCCGCGGGCGCAACGCCGAGGTGTGGGATGTCGAGGGTCGGCGCTACATCGACTTTGCCGGCGGCATCGCCGTATTGAACACGGGGCACTGCCACCCGAAGATCATCGACGCCGTGAAGGCCCAGCTCGAGCTGTACACCCACACCTGTTTTCAGGTGGTCGCCTACGAGCCCTACGTCGAACTGGCCGAGCGATTGAACGCTCTGGCGCCCGGTGACTTCGCGAAGAAGACCCTGTTCCTTTCCACCGGGGCCGAGGCGATCGAGAACGCCGTCAAGATTGCCCGGGCCCACACCAGGCGCCCCGGCATCATTGCCTTCAACGGCGCCTACCACGGGCGCACGCTGCTGACCCTCGGACTGACCGGCAAGGTGGCACCGTACAAGACCGGCTTCGGCCCGTTCCCGGGCGAGGTGTTCCACGCGCTGTTTCCGAACGCGCTGTACGGCATCAGCGTCGAGGCGGCACTGCATTCGGTCGAGCTGCTGTTCAAGAGCGACATCGAAGCCGAGCGCGTGGCCGCGTTCATCATCGAGCCGGTGCAGGGCGAAGGCGGCTTTTACGTGGCTCCGAACGAATTCGCCGCCGGCCTGAAGGCTCTGGCCGACCGGTACGGCATCCTGCTCATCGCCGACGAGGTCCAGACCGGCGCCGGCCGCACCGGAACCTGGTTTGCCTGCGAACAGTGGCCGGTGGCGCCAGACCTGATCGTGAGTGCGAAATCGCTGGCAGGAGGCTTCCCGCTCTCGGCCGTGATCGGCCGCGCGGAGGTCATGGACGCGCCGGCTCCCGGTGGCTTGGGCGGTACCTACGCCGGCAGCCCGATCGGCTGCGCCGCCGCGCTCGCGGTGCTCGACGTGTTCGAGGAAGAAGGCCTGCTGCAGCGCTGCCAGGCCCTGGGCGAACGCCTGCGCGCCGGGCTGAAGGCGATCGCGGCCACGGTGCCGGCGATTGGCGACGTGCGCGGACTGGGCGCGATGCTCGCGATCGAACTGTTCAAGGGCGGCGATCTGGGCCAGCCCGATGCCGACCTCACCCGTCGAGTTGTCGCCGAAGCCGCGCGCCGAGGTCTCATACTGCTGTCCTGCGGCACGAACGGCAACGTCATCCGGATCCTCGTCCCGCTGACTGCACCCGATGCGCACATCGGCGAAGGCTTGCAAATCCTGGCCGACAGTCTTGCCGCCATGTCGTGACTTTGCAGATCGCCCACCGCCATGCCGCCCGCACTCGCTCCCGAACCATCGACGGCCAACGCCAGCGCCGCAGCGCGAACGGCGGCCGGGGAACCCCTGGTGCGTTTCCTCGGCGTCCAGAAGACCTATGACGGCGTCCAGCTCGTGGTGCGACAACTCGACCTCGCCATCCAGCGCGGCGAATTCCTGACCCTGCTCGGCCCGTCCGGCTCGGGCAAGACGACGACGCTGATGATGCTGGCCGGCTTCGAGTCACCGACCGCCGGTGACATCCTGCTCGACGGCAAGCCGATCACCCGCACGCCGCCGCACAAGCGAAACTTCGGCATGGTGTTCCAGAACTACGCCCTGTTTCCGCATCTCACGGTCGGACAGAACGTCGCCTACCCATTGACCGTCCGCAAGGTGCCGAAAGTCGAGGCGGCGCAACGGGTCGCCCGTGCGCTCGGCATGGTCCGGCTGGAAGGCATGGACGCGCGGCTGCCTTCGCAGCTCTCGGGTGGCCAGCAACAGCGGGTGGCGCTGGCGCGCGCACTGGTGTTCGAACCGCAGCTGGTGCTGATGGACGAGCCGCTGGGTGCGCTGGACAAGCAGCTGCGCGAGCACATGCAGATCGAGCTGAAGGAGCTGCACCGCCAGCTCGGTGTGACCTTCGTCTACGTGACCCACGACCAGGGCGAGGCGCTGACCATGTCGGACCGCGTCGCGGTCTTCAACGATGGCACGATTCAGCAGGTCGATGGCGTGGAACACATGTACGAGGCTCCGGCGAACCGATTCGTCGCCAGCTTCATCGGTGACAGCACGATGCTGCGCGGTACCGTGCGCGCAGCGCAGGTCGACAACGACACCAAGCGCTGCGGCATCGTGCTGATCGACGGCCGCGTATTGACCGGCCTGAACGTGAATGGTGCCGGCGTCGGCGCCCAGGTCGAAGCCTGCATCCGGCCCGAGCGCATCGTCGTCCACACGCGCGCGCCGAGCGAGCGCGGCAACGTCCTTCAGGCGCAGGTCCAGAACGTCATCTATTTCGGCGACCATCTGCGGCTGCTCTGCGGCGTGGGCGAAGGCCAGAGCCCGGCCACCGTCAAGCTGCCGCTGTCGGCGCCAGAAGTGCCGCGCGCCGGCGAGGCCGTCTGGCTCGAGCTCGCCGCCGAGCTGACCCGCGTCTACGCCTGATACTTGAAGTTCGAGTTTCCCCAACCCCCGAGGAGAAGTTGACATCATGAACAAGAGCATCCTGGCCGCCGCGCTCGTGGCGGCGGCCCTCACACCGGTCGCGCTGCCGGCGCTGGCGCAACAGCAGATCACCGTCGTGAATTTCGGCGGCGCCAACGCCAACGCGCAGAAGAAGGCCTACTACGACCCGTTCGAGAAGACCGGCACCAAGGTCATCGCGGTCGAATACAACGGCGAGCAGGCCAAGATCAAGGCGATGGTCGAGACCAAGAAGGTCACCTGGGACGTGGTCGAGGTCGAATCGCCCGACGTCGCGCGCGGCTGCGACGAAGGACTGTTCGAGAAGCTCGACTACAGCAAGATCGGCAACAAGGCCGACTTCAACCCGGCGGCCGTGAGCGACTGCGGCATCGGCATCTTCGTCTGGTCCACGGTGATGGCCTACAACGGCGACAAGCTCAAGGACGGCCCCAAGACCTGGGCCGACTTCTGGGACACCAAGAAGTACCCCGGCAAGCGCGGCATGAGGAAGGGCGCGCGCTACAACCTCGAATTCGCGCTGATGGCCGATGGCGTGAAGCCCGCCGACGTCTACAAGGTGCTCGCCACCAAGGACGGCGCCGAGCGTGCGTTCAAGAAGCTCACTGAGCTCAAGCCGAGCATCCAGTGGTGGGAAGCGGGCGCGCAGCCGCCGCAGTTCCTGGTGGCCGGCGACGTGGCGATGTCCACCGTCTACAACGGCCGCATCGACGCCGCCAACCGGGAGGGCAAGAACCTGAAGATCACCTGGACCGGCGGCATCTACGACCTCGACTACTGGGTCATTCCGAAGGGCGCCCCGAGCAAGGAGGCATCGCTGAAGTTCATCGCCTTCGCGAGCACGCCCGATGCACAGGCCGAATACGCCAGGAACATCGCGTACGGCCCGACCAACAACAAGGCGCTGGCCAAGCTCGACGCCAAGGTGCTGGACAACCTGCCGACCTCGGCCGCGAACTCGAAGGACGCCTTGCAGTTCAACCTCAAGTTCTGGGCCGACCAGGGCGAAGACCTCGAAAAGCGCTTCGCGTCCTGGGCAACGAACTGAGCAGCCCGGGTGGCGGCCCGATCAACGGCCGCCGCCTGGTCTGATATCCAGCGCCCTTAAACATGAGTGCCGGCCTCGCCGCGGCCCTGCCAGGCATTGCGGATCCGCAGGCGCTGCAGCGCCAGATGGCGCGTGCCGAGCGGCGTCGCAAGCTGCGCGCGTTTTCGCTCACGCTGCCTTTGCTGCTGTTCCTGCTGCTCACTTTTCTGGTGCCGATCGCGACGCTGCTCAAGCGTGCGGTCGAGAACCCCGAGGTCGCCAACGCGCTGCCGCGAACCGTCGCCGCGCTGCAGGGCTGGAACCGCGAAGGAACGCCTTCGGACAGCGCCTTCGCCGCCATCACGAAAGACCTGGGCGCACTGCCCGACAGCTCCGACGCAGGTGCTCTGGCACGCCGTCTCAACAGCGACACGCCGGGCGCCCGCTCGCTGGTGATGGGCACGTTCAAGGCGTTGCCGCTGGCCGGCGCGACGACCGCCGCTGACATCAAGGCCAGCCTGCTCGCGCTCGATGAGCGCTGGGGTGAAACGAAATACTGGCGAGCCATCGCCAAGAACGGCGGCCGCTGGACGCCGGACTACCTGCTCACCTCGGTCGACCTGCGGCGCGACGCACAGGGTGCAGTCGAACGGGTCGATCCCGAGCAGCGCGTGTTCGGCCGCATCCTCGTGCGCACCTTCGAGATCAGCGCGATCGTCACGTTCTGGGCCCTGCTTTTAGGCTACCCGCTCGCGTACTGGTTGAGCTCCCTGTCGACACGCCAGGCCAACGTGCTGATGATCCTGGTGCTGGTGCCCTTCTGGACCTCGATCCTGGTGCGCGTGGCGGCCTGGATCGTTCTGCTCCAGTCCGAAGGCCTGGTCAACCATGCGCTGATCGCAGCGCACCTCGTCGAGCGGCCGCTGGCACTGCTGTTCAATCGCACCGGCGTGATCATCGCGATGGTCCACATCCTGCTGCCGTTCATGATCCTGCCGCTGTACAGCGTGATGAAGAGCGTGCCGCCGACCTACCTGCGCGCGGCGGTGTCTCTGGGCAGTTCGCCACTGACGGCGTTCTTTCGCGTCTACGTACCGCAAACCTACCCCGGCATCGGCGCCGGCGCGCTGCTGGTGTTCATCCTGAGCATCGGCTACTACGTGACACCGGCGCTGCTCGGCGGCGCCGACGACCAGATGCTGAGCTACTACATCGCGCAGTACACCAACGTCAGCGTCAACTGGGGCATGGCCTGCGCGCTCGGGGCGCTGCTGCTGGCGGCAACGCTGGTGCTCTATGCGCTGTACCGCCGCGTCACGAAATCCGAGCTGAGTCTCGGCTGAGGGCGATGAGCACTCTGGCCCGGCTGTTGCCCCATTTCCCGGCCTACGCCACGCCGCTCGACAAGCTCGGCTGGTGGGCGCTGCGCGCGGTCTGTGTCGGCGTGCTCGCGTTCCTGCTGCTGCCGATCCTGGTGATCATCCCGCTGTCCTTCAGCGACAGCTCTTTCCTCGTCTATCCGATTCCGAACTGGTCGTTGAAGTGGTACCACAACCTCTTCTCGTCGGACGAATGGGCGCGAGCGGCGAAGAACAGTTTCATCGTCGCACCGGCCGCGACGATCATCGCCACCACGCTCGGCACGATGGCCGCCGTCGGCCTGGTGCGCACGCAGTTCGCCTTCAAGGGCCTGCTGATGAGCCTGCTGATCGCACCGATGGTGGTGCCGATCGTCGTCGTCGGCGTCAGCACCTATCTGTTCTTCGCGCCGATCGGCCTGGCCGACAGCTATACCGCGCTGATCATCGTCCACGCGGCCCTGGGGGCCCCGTTCGTGCTGACCACGGTGCTGGCCACTCTGCAGGGGTTCAATCAGAACCTGGTGCGCGCCAGCCTGAGCTTGGGCGAGAACCCGTTGCGCACATTCTTCCGCGTCACGCTGCCGGTGATCGCGCCGGGCGTGATCTCCGGCGCGCTGTTCGCCTTCGCGACCTCGTTCGACGAGGTCGTGGTCGCGCTGTTCCTGGCGGGCCCGGAGCAATTGACGCTGCCCCGCCAGATGTTCAACGGCATTCGCGAGAACATCTCGCCGACCATTGCCGCGGTGGCGACGCTGCTGATCCTCTTCACCACCAGCCTGTTGCTGGCTCTCGAATGGCTGCGGGGCCGGCGCCGTTAGAGTCCCGTCGTGACCGCCAAGAACCAACCTCTGTCGGGCAATGCGATGCCTCGCTTCGGCGGCATCGCCACGATGATGCGGCTGCCCTTCGCCGAGTCGCCACAGGGATTGGACGCCGCCTTCATCGGCGTGCCGCTGGATATCGGCACCTCGAATCGCGCCGGGGCGCGGTTCGGGCCACGACAGATCCGCGCCGAGTCGGCACTGATCCGCCCGTACAACATGGCGACCGGCGCCGCGCCCTTCGACACACTGCAGGTCGCAGACCTCGGCGACGTGCCGATCAACACCTACTCGATCGACAAGTCGACGGGCATCATCGGCGCTTTCTACGACCGCGTGTTGGGTGCCGGCTGCAAGCCGCTGACGATGGGCGGCGACCACACGATCGCGCTGCCGATCCTGCGCGCACTGGCACGAAAGCACGGGCCGGTCGCGCTGGTGCACGTCGACGCGCATGCCGACACAAACGAAGCCATGTTCGGTGAGCCGATCGCCCACGGCACGCCGTTTCGTCGTGCCGTCGAAGAAGGCCTGCTCGACTGTGGCAAGGTGTTCCAGATCGGTCTGCGCGGCACGGGCTACGCCGCGGACGACTTCGATTGGCCGCGCTCGCAGGGGTTCACGATCGTGCCGGCGCACGAGGTCTGGCACACGTCGCTCGCCCCGCTGATGGCGCAGGTGCG
>Ga0066790_10001140_pt1 | contig 11016 bp, 11 predicted proteins | sample OrgsoiDNA2013050_FD_70963 | JGI IMG/M metagenome (GOLD analysis project Ga0066790, IMG submission 70963) | Permafrost soil microbial communities from the Arctic, to analyse light accelerated degradation of dissolved organic matter (DOM) -... | ecosystem: Environmental > Terrestrial > Soil >...
AGGCGGCGATCACCGCCACCTTGGGGCCGCCTGTCCCGAGGTCCACGGCGAGCACATACGACTCGTCGCGGGTCCCGTCGGGGAGCGGCCGCAGTGGCGTGGCGGCGCGGACGGACAGGGTCGGTGCCGGGGCGCTTGGCATGGGCGCGAAGCCTAAACCCGCTCTCGGCGCGCGACCCGGCCCGCCGGGTCGCTGGTGTTACTCGGCCAAGCCAGCTTCGACTTCCAGCTCGATCTTGACCTTGTTGCCGACCACGATGCTCCCGTCCCGGAGGGAGCCGTTGAAGCTCACGCCGAAATCGCGACGGTCGATCTCAGCCGAGGCGGAGAACGCCACCACGGTCTTGTCGTCCTGCATGGCCGGGCCTTCGCCCAGGTATTCCAGGTCGAAGACGACCGACTTGGTGACCCCGCGAATGGTGAGGTCGGCGGTGAGCTTCCACTGCGAGTCGGTGATCCTCTTCAGCCCGGTGCTCTTGAGGGTCACGTTGGGGAAGTTCTCGGAATCGAGAAAATCGCTGGTGCGCAGGTGGTCATCCCGCATCCCCTGGTTGGTGTGGATGCTGGACGCCACCGCTTCGGCTACCAGCGTGGAGTCCTCCGGATTCCCCGCCACGGTGAAGGTGCCGGAGAACTCGGCGAAGCGGCCGCGTACCTTGGTCCCGATCAGGTGGCGAGCCACGAAACCGATTTCGGAGTGGGCGGGGTCGACGACGTAAATCCCCGGCTTGGGGAGGGTGACTGTCTCAGTTGATGTATCGGTGCTGCTCATGGTGCATCTCCTTGTTGATCTTGTCGTTGTTGACCGTGTTGCTGACAATCATGATAGTATCTGATTCAGCAGATACTTGTCAAACAACTATCATATAGTCAAATACTTTTCAGTCAGACAACCGGAGTTGCTGGTAGAGTTGAGTCTGATTGGGGGAGCGATATGGACACACCGACATTTCCCAACCGAGTCGTCGATGACCTGGATACCGCCGCGGCGGACGGCACGTGTGGCGTCCTGGGTCAGATCGACGACGAGCGATTGCAGCTGATGGGCCTCCTCATCCGCTCCCATCGCCGACTTTCCTACGTACTCGGGCAAGAGCTCGAACAGGCCTGCGGCATCCCCCTGGTGTGGTTTGACGTGCTGATCCACGTCGGTGGTGCCCCGGAAGGGCGATTGACGATGAGCAAGCTGAGTGCCGACATCGCCTTGACGACGGGCGGCGTGACCCGCTTGGTGGACCGCATGGTCGACGCACATCTGGTCGCCCGCCAGAGCTGCCCGTCCGACCGGCGCAGTGTCCATGTCATCCTCACGCCTAAGGGCGAAGCCACGCTGAAAGACGCGATTGCTGAGCACATCGAGGGTATCGATCGGCACCTGATGGCACCCCTGGATACGAGCGAGCGCGCTTCGTTGGGCGCGGTGCTCGCCAAGCTGGTCGGCGACAGCCAGCCAGCCTCTCGCTGAGGGGCCGACCCGTCAGTTCGATCCGGCGCCGGCTCGTTATTCTCCGGTGATGGCGACACGGTGTTCGTGCTGCGGTGAGGCGGCGGAGGAATCAGTCCACCTGCACTAGCGGCGCGACGTTGCGATCTGTTACCGCTGCCTCGACTGGCTGAACGGGCGGCGGGCCCGGCAGGTGGGGCCCATGGCGGCTGGACCGCCGTCGGCTTCGATCCGATCTTCACGGTGGCCGACGTGGAGCGCTCGGTCGACCACTACCAGCGGCTCGGTTTCGAGACATCGCACCATGACGAGACCTACGCCTTCGCGCACCGGGGTGGCAACCTCACCGTCCACCTGGCCCAGGCTGACGGCGGCGCCGGACCCAAAGTGGGCTCGCTCTACCTCCACGTGGATGACGCCGACCAGCTGGCGGACGAATGGCGGAAAGCCGGTCTCGGGGTCGTCGGACCCGAGGACACCACCTACGGCAAGCGGGAGGGCTCGCACACCGACCCCGACGGGAACCTGATCAGGTTCTGGTCCACCCTGCCGCGGCCGGATTGGCGCTGACCCTCTGCCCGGACTCTCTGCCCGGGCCATGCCCACTGTCCGAACCATGCCCGCCGCGGCGAGCCTTACATCATCAGGCGTCGTCGGCTTTCGTCAGCCAGACCCGCACCTCGGCGCCCACGTCCTCGCCCTCGAGCTCGAGGACGGTCCCCTCCCCCGCACCGGGCCCGACGGTGATGTCGACCGCCAATACCTCTCGGGCGATGTAGTCGAAGTAACCTGAGATGGCGTCGAGACCGACCACGTGCAGATGGATGCGGTCGGAGACATCGAGTCCGCTGGTCTTGCGCAGGTCCTGCACCAGACGAACGACCTCGCGGGCCAGTCCCCGGTGCCGGAGATCGACCGTGAGGTTCAGGTCGAGGGCGACAACCTCACCGCCCTCTCGAGACACGGCGAAGCCTTCTTGCCCTCGCACCCGAAGCTGCACGTCTTCGGGTGCGAGATCAACCGTTCCATCGGGGAGCGCCACCGTGACGGCCTGCCCGGCCTCGAGCGTCGCCGCGGCTTCGACGCCGTTGAGAGCGGCGAGCGCCGGTTTCAAGTACTTGACCCGTTCACCCAGCCGCGGGCCGAGGGTGCGGAAGTTGGGGATCAATTCGAATTCGAGTACCTCGCTCAACTCGTCGGCCAGGTCGATCTCGTCGACGTTGAGTTCCTCGGCCACGATCTCGTGCAGGATTGCCGGCGCGTCCGACGGCAGGAACACCAGGGCCCGGGCCAGCGGTTGGCGCACCTTGACGCCGGCTTCACTTCGGGCCGCCCGGCCCAGGGAGGTGAGACGTCGGGCCAATCCCATCTGGGCTTCGAGGTCCCGATCGGTCCACGCCGTCTCGGCCTTGGGCCAGTCGCACAGGTGGACCGACTGGTCTTCTCCGGCTCCGGTGAGCGCACGCCACATGGCATCGGCCACGAAGGGACAGAACGGGGCCAGGAGGAGGGACACCGTGGTCAGGACCTGGTGCAACGTGGCCTGCGCGGCCAGAGAATCCCCGGCTGGGGCATCCGGGTCGGTGCGCCAGAACCGGCGGCGACTGCGTCGCACGTACCAGTTTGAGAGATCATCGACCAGGGTCCCGAGCGGACCGGCCGCGCCGAGCGGCTCGTAGGTCTCGAGGGCCACGGTCACGTCGGCGACCGTGCTGGACAGGCGGGAGAGGATCCAACGGTCGAGCGGACCTCTCTCGGCCACTGCGGGGACGCCGGCCGCCGCCGGATCGAAGCCGTTGAGCGACGCATAGGTGGTGAAGAAGCTGAAGGTGTTCCACAGCGTGAGGAGCGTGTCGCGCATGGCCGTATCGATGGCGGCCAGGCTGGCCCGAGTCGGTGTCCACGGCGAGCCCTGGCTGAACATCCACCAGCGCAGAGCGTCGGCTCCCCGGGTGTCGAGGATCGTCCAGGGGTCGATGATGTTGCCCAGGGACTTGGACATCTTGCGCCCGTCGGCGTCGATGATGTGGCCCAGGCAGACCACGTGCTTGTACGGGCTCTTGCCGAAGACCAGGGTGTTGACCGCCAGCAAGGAGTAGAACCAGCCGCGCGTCTGGTCGATGGCCTCGGAGATGAAGTCGGCCGGGAACGTGAAGGCTTCCATCGAGCCCGGCTCGTGGGGGTACCCGATCTGGGCCGCCGGCATCGAGCCCGAGTCGAACCAGGCGTCGATGACCGGCTCGACGCGGCGGGCCACCGCCTCGGGACCTTCCCGTCCCGCCGCCGCGCACTCGGGACACCCGAACTCGACGTCGTCGATGACGGGACGATGCGGGTCGAGACCAGTGACGTCGCGCCCCGCGAGCTCAGAGAGCTCGGCCAGCGATCCGATGCAGTGCAGGTGGTTCCGGCCACACCGCCAGATGGGGAGCGGCGTGCCCCAGTAGCGGTCCCGGGAAAGGGCCCAGTCCACATTGTTCGACAGCCACTCCCCGAACCGGCCGTCCCGGATGTAGAACGGGTGCCAATCCACCGTGGCGTTGGCCGCCAGCAGGTCGTCCTTGCGGGTCGAGGTGGCGATGTACCAGCTCGGCTTGCCCCAGTAGATCAACGGGGTGCCACAGCGCCAACAGTGTGGGTACGAGTGCACGTAGGTGAAGCGCCGCAGCAGGAGTCCCGCCGCCTCGAGTCGGTCGTTGATGGCGGTGTTGCTGGCCCGCACGTCTTGTCCGGCCAGCCATTCGATCTCGTCGGTGAACCGCCCGTCCGGTCCGACCGGATTCAGGGTGGGCAACCCGTTCTCGCGCCCGACCTGGCGGTCGATCTCACCGAAGGCGGGAGCCAGGTGCACGATGCCCGTCCCTTCCTCGGTCGTCACATAGTCCGCCGGCACCACGCGCCATCCATCGGCACCCGGTGGGGGTGCCAGGTCGTTGAACGGTCGGGCGTAGTGCAGGCCGACCAGGACACGCCCCACCGTCCGGTGGGAGATCCGGGCGGAAGCCCCCTCACCCAGGACGTGGTCGACCAGATCCTCGGCCATGACCAGACCGTCGACGGTGGCATAGACCAGATCGGGGTGCACGGCCACGCCCGTATTCGACAGCAGGGTCCAGGGCGTGGTCGTCCAGACGACCAGCCATTGGGCGTCGCCCACCAGCGCGGCATCCGGATTGACGATCCGTAGACGGACGTAGGCCGACTCGTCCTCTTCGTCGGTGTAGACGCCGGGCTGCCCCAGCTCATGGCTGGAGAGCGGGGTCCCGCAGCGCGGGCAGTACGGGACCACCTTGAGGTCCTCGTAGAGGAGGCCCTGGTCGAAGAGCTGCTTGAGGTGCCACCAGACCGACTCGATGTAGGTCGGACTGAGCGTCCAGTAGGCCGCTTCCATGTCGACCCAGTACCCGATGCGTGTCGTCAGCCGGGCGAACTCGTCGACGTAGGAGTAGACGGACTCACGACAGAGACGGATGAACTCGGCGATGCCGACCTGCTGCTCAATCTGATCCTTGCCGGTGATGCCCAGCTTCTTCTCCACCTCGACCTCGACGGGGAGTCCGTGGGTGTCCCAGCCGGCCCGCCGGGCCACGTAGGAACCATCCATGGCATGGAACCGGCAGAAGAGGTCCTTGTAGACGCGGGCCCACACGTGATGGAGCCCGGGCATCCCGTTGGCCGTGGGCGGGCCCTCGTAGAAGATCCACGGTGGCGCCCCTTCCCGCTGCTCCACCGAGCGCTCGAAGACGCGGTGCGCCGCCCAGCGGGCCAGTTCGGCCTGCTCAAGAGCAACAAAGTCGGTATCAGGGGGGACAGGTGTGAACACAGACGCTCTATGGTCGAGGTCAAGAGGTGCGAGGCCTCTTGGGTGACGCAAAGACTAGAGGCTGGGAGCGTTCCCTCGGTACGCCGGAGCAGGCCTCCTAGGGGCGAGCCAAGATCGCCGGGCTCAGAAGTGGAGTCTCACCGAGCCCAGGTGAGACCGCTTCTGAACGAGGCGATGTGGCAGAGCGCCGGCTTCACCACCAGGTGAGGGGATAGTGGCGGTCCTTGTTCGACGAGAAATTGTTGACGATGACGGCGACCACCAGGAGAATGAGCGCGCCCACCAACACCGGGCTGAGGACGAATTGATAGCCCAGGTGATGGACCTGCGCAGGTCCGAGGACGGCGATGAGTGCCGTGGCGCCGGCGGGTGGATGCACCACACTCGTGAGCTGCATGAAGACAATCGTGGTGGCGACTGCCACCGATGCCGCCAGACCAATGTGACTACCCAGCAGTTTGTACGCGGTGACTCCGGTCAGCGCCGCAATGAGTTGGCCGAGTATCAGGGGGCGCGGTTGAGCGAACGGAGAGTGCGGTGCGCCATAGAGCAGGGCCGCCGATGCGCCAAAGGAACCGATGAGGAAGAGCTTCGCTGAGAGCGGCCAGCCGGGGTACAGGCTCGGGATCGAGATGAGATAGATCGCGAAGAACCCCGCGCACCAGGCCCAGACAACGGCCGACATCCGATGGCGGGTGACCACTCGCGGGGCGGTCCCCCGCATTCGTCCAAAATAGACCGCCAGTGGCGACGATCGTCGTGAATCCTCCATCTACTCAGACGCCGTGGTGCATACGGGCAACCGGGTCAGGAGCGCAGGAGCATCAAGGGCACGACACGCCACGGTGCTCGAGCGGCTCAATGCGGGTCTGATGATGGAGCGCGACGCTAGCGGGCGATGCCGTCGTCGTAGGTGACCGTCGAGCGATGCCTCGAACTTCGAAAGCGGAGGCCAGTTGAGGGCGTTACGGCGATCGAGACAAGGCTCCGAAGGCATCATCAAATAGGACGACAGCTGGCCCGGGCCGGACGAAACACCTCACGACCAATCTCGCAATTGAGGTGGACGAAGTGGCTGGTATCGCAGGAGACCTGCAATAATTCACAACAGTCTTATGACGGACAACCTCGACAACCTGATTCTCGATCTCCTTGAATGGTTGGGTTCGAGCCAGCGCCCCTACCTCGAGGTGCTCGATGCGTGGCGGACCTCGTGTCCGCGCTTTCCGGTGTGGGAAGACGCCAACGACCGAGGCTTCATCGAGCGCCATCATGCGCCCGGGCGCGGCCAGTGCGTTTCGGTGTCCGTGGCCGGGACCGAACACCTTCGGAAGTACCGCTCCCAGCGGGTGGCCGATGGGGAACCGCTCAGCGTCTGACCATCTCCGAGCGCCGGTTGGGGTGTGTCGATCGGCGGTGGGATCAAAGCGGGTCAAGCGGGTCAAAGCGGGTCAAACAATGCCGGGGCAGACTAGCGGGGTGGCCTTCGATCAGTATGCGCCGTACGGGCCGGTCGTTGAGACGACCCTACGGGTGGTGACTTGGAATGTCTGGGGTCGGTACGGGCAGTGGCAGGCACGCCAAGCGGGGATCGAAGAGGCGCTCCTCGCCACGGGGTCCGACATCGTCTGCCTGGTCGAGTCCTGGTCGACCGCTGACACGACTCAGGCGGAGCAGGTCGCCAAGCGGCTGCGAATGGAACATCATCTGTTCGAAGGAGATTGGCAGCAAGACGATTGGGTGTCGGGCATCGGCCTGGTTTCACGGTGGCCCCTGTCGGTGCGCGAACGGACACTGCTACGAGGAGAGGATGGATCTGGAGTTGGCGAGGTGCTCGGCGCGAGTGTCGAGGGTGAGCGGGGGATCATTCAGCTCTTCGTCGTCATGTTGGACTACCCGCTCGACGCCAGCCGGGTGCGCCAGGGACAGGTGCGACAGCTCGCCCAGCTCATCTCGGAGACGACCCGCCGGCGCTACCCAGTAGTGGTCTGTGGCGACTTCAACGCCGGACCTGACTCTGACGAGATCCGCATGCTCACGGGGCGTGTCGCCACTGCCGCCCCGGGTCTGGTCTTCTATGACGCCTGGGAGCTCGCCGGCGATGGGACTGCTGGCCATACGTGGTCCAACCGCAATCCGTTGGCTGCCGTCGCCATGTATCCCGATCGACGCTTCGACTACGTGCTCTCAGCTTGGCCACGGCTCGGCGCCGTCGGCCATCCGACTCACTGCGAGCTGCTCGGCGTCCTCCCGGGCGAGGAGCCTCAGCTGTCCGATCATTACGGCGTCCTTGCCGATCTGCGATATTGAAACCGGCTGACCTCAGATGGCAGTGGTGAAGTGTCGGGCGACCACTTCGTCCCAGCGGGCCTCATTCATCTCGAGCAGTGACCTGAGCACCAGATCGGCCAGGTCGAAGGCCGCCTGACCCTCCTCCCCCTGCTCGGGGACGGCGATGCAGGCCATGGAGGCCGCTTTGGCCGCCAGGACCCCGGCCGGGGCGTCTTCCCAGACCAGGCAACGACGCGGATCGGCGCCCAACTTGGACGCCGCCGTGAGGAACACGGCCGGGTGCGGCTTGCCGTACTCCTCATCCTCGGCCGAGTGGATGAGGTCGAAATGCTGCCGCAAGCCGAAGTGATCGAGCGCCGCTTCAATCAGCCGGTACTGCGACGACGAGGCCACGGCCATCGGCAGCTCCCGCTCCACGCACATGGCGATGGCGTGATCGGCTCCCGGTTTGAGCTCACCCTTGGCCAACACCAGGGCGATGACCCGATCGACGATGGTCACCGCCACCTCGGCCGGGCTCGGGCTGGCCCATGGATACTGCTCGTGCCAGAACTCGGTCACTTCCTCCACGAACATGCCCTTGGTGTTGCGGCATCCGTCGGCGGCCAGCGGTACGCCGAGGTCACCCAGGATCTCGATCTCGGCCTCGTGCCAGAGGATCTCCGAATCGATGAGCAACCCGTCCATGTCGAAGATGGACGCGGCGAATCTCGCCGCCTCCGCCGATGTGGTCAAGCGGACAGCTCGGCCTCAATCGCCTCGACGATGGTCGGGTCCTCGGGCTCGACCTGGGGCCGGAAGCGCCCCACGATCTCGCCGGTCCCCGAAACCAGGAACTTCTCGAAGTTCCACGTGATGTCCCCGGCGGTGCCCTCGGCGTCGGGGAATGCCGTGAGCTCTCGGTAGATGGGGTTTCGGTCGTCGCCGTTCACGTCGATCTTCTCCATGAGGGGAAACGTCACCCCGTAGGTGGTCGAGCAGAACTGCTGGATCTCCTCGGCCGTTCCGGGCTCCTGGCCCATGAATTGGTTGCTGGGAAACCCGACGACGGAAAACCCCCGGTCGGCGTAGGTCTTCTGCAGGCGCTCGAGCCCCTCGTACTGTGGGGTCAGTCCGCACTTGGAAGCCACGTTGACCACCAGCAGGGTCTTTCCGGCGAAGGCACCGAGCGAGGAATCGTCGCCTTGGAGCGTGTGGATGGGAATGTCGTAGAGAGCCATGGGTTCGAGGTTACCGGGCCTGACCGGACCCCTGCCGGGCGAGGGCCGCTCACCCGAAACTCGCCGCGTGCAAGAGTGAGCACCATGCACGCCGTAGTGATCCGGGACAGCCAGCTCCACTGGGAAGAACGGGACGATCCCGTGCCCGGGAACACCGAGCTCCTGGTGGCCGTCGAGGCGGCCGGGCTCAACGGGGCCGACCTGATCCAACGCATCGGCCTCTACCCCGCCCCTCCAGGCTCGCCGGCGGACATCCCCGGCATGGAGCTGGCCGGCGAGGTGGTCGCCGTGGGCTCCCAGGTCCGCCAGTTCTCCCCCGGCGATCGGATCATGGCCCTGGTGGGGGGCGGCGCTCAGGCCACTTCGTGCGTCGTCGACGAGTCGCACGCCTTGACTGTCCCCGACTTGCTCCCCTGGCCCGAGGCGGGGGGATTTCCCGAGGTCTTCTCGACCGCCTTCGACGCGCTCTTCACCCAGGGCCAACTCCGCATGGGGGAACGGGTGCTGGTCAGCGGCGCCGCCGGAGGTGTCGGCACGGCCGGCGTGCAACTGGCGGCGGGCACCGGGGCCACGGTGGTCGCCACCGTCCGCGATCCGGCCCGGCGCGACGAGGTCGTGGCGCTGGGCGCGACGGTGGCCATCGACCCAGAAGATGTGGCCGACCATGGTCCCTACGACGTCGTCCTCGAGCTGGTGGGAGCAGCCAGCCTGCCCCATGTGCTGCCGCACCTGGCGATCGGGGCTCGCGTCGTCGTCATCGGGGTCGGCTCCGGAGGGGCCATGGATCTCGACCTGATGGGACTCATGACCAAGCGGGTGCGCATCGGCGGATCCACCTTGCGGGCCCGCACCCGCCGCGAGAAGGCGGACGTGGCGGCGGAGGTGGCAGCCCATGTCCTGCCACTCCTGGCGTCCGGTCGCATCCGCGTCCCGGTCTGTGCCGCCTTTCCCATGGCCGACGCCACCGGTGCCTACGACCGGTTCGCCGCCGGAGGGAAGTTGGGCAAGGTCGTCCTGGTCAATTGAACGCGCCGGCCCGAACGTCGCCGATCGAGGCTGTGCTCTTCGATGGCGATCAGACGCTGTGGGACTTCCAAAGGGTTATGGAAGGTGCTTTGCTGGCCGTGCTGGATGACCTTCGCGCCGCCCGACCCGGTGCCGTCACCGATGCGTTGACCGTCGGCGACCTGCAGCGCGACCGGGGTGCCGTGGCGCAGGAGCTGCTCGGGGTTGAGTACAACCTCGCCCGACTGCGCCGGCTCGGCTTCGCCCGATCCCTGCAGCGCGTGCGGCGAGCCGGCGGGGACTGGAGCGAGGCGCAGGACCTGGTGTTGGCCGAACAGCTGGCTGATTCTTATTTTCGGCACCGCGACAAGGACCCGGCCCTGTTTGAGGACGCGTTGCCCACCCTCGAAACGCTGCGGCCCGATTACCGCATCGGATTGCTGTCCAACGGCAGTCGACTGCCCGAAGCCATGGGGCTCGGGGGGATCTTCGAAGTCGTCGTCTTCGCCCAGGATCACCGCGTGGCCAAACCCGACCGCGGGATATTCGAGGTGGTGCAGGAGCAGATGGGGTTGGCCCCGTCCGCCTGCGTCCTGGTCGGCGATCACCCCCTCAACGATGTGGTGGGGGCGAAACGAGCGGGCTGGCACGCCATCTGGATCGACCGCGACGGTGGGGGCACGTATCGGCCTCCGCCCGGCTACGACGAAGTGCCAGATGCCGTGATCACCTCGTTAGATGAGCTGCCCCGGGCGCTGAAGGGCCTCTGAGTCGGGCATGTCGTATGAGGTCACTCCGTCAAGGGATCAGGAGTGTGTCCGGGCGAATGCCTTTGACTGCGTGGCGACCAGGCCGACCAAATTTCCGAGAAAGAGGTTCACGTCATCGAGGTGCAGACCCCAGCTCGGGCCCAGGACCTGGGTGACGACGGGTCGAGGATCTCCGGGGACGATCGGCGCGTTGACCTGCAGCCAGGTCGTCCCGTTCTGGTACATGCACCGCCCGGAATACAGGTTGGGCTGGGTTGCCCAGGGGATCAGCCGTCCCGTCGTGGTGCCGCTGCGCGGGAAATAAGGCTGGAGAACACCGCTACCTCCGGTCGACAATGCGGCCGGGTTGACGCAAAGTACCTGCATGCCCGTGGTCGGACCGGGTGTGATCTGGAGGAAACTCACGCCATGTCCGGGTATCCCGAAAAGCGTGCCCGCCGGTGGCGTCTGATCAAAGCTCGA
>Ga0066790_10001143_pt1 | contig 11005 bp, 8 predicted proteins | sample OrgsoiDNA2013050_FD_70963 | JGI IMG/M metagenome (GOLD analysis project Ga0066790, IMG submission 70963) | Permafrost soil microbial communities from the Arctic, to analyse light accelerated degradation of dissolved organic matter (DOM) -... | ecosystem: Environmental > Terrestrial > Soil >...
GAGAAACCACACCATGCCGCCGAAAATCCCGGTCAGCGTACCGGTCTGCTCGGTGGAAAAATTCAGTTGTTCCTGCAAATACAGCGCCAGCGATGCGAACGCCCCGTAGTAGGCCAGGCGCTCGAAAATCTCCGTAATGTTCGCAATCCAGAACGGCCGCTCGAACCCAGTGCGGATTTCCTCGAAGCGTTGAGAAAAAGTCAAAATAGCTCCTGTTAGCTTTGTGTGGCGTCTTGCTTGTGTGGAGCGGGCACTCCTGCCCGCGACTGCCGCCACCGTTCACGAGGCAGATAAGCGCGATGTCTTTTTCATCGAAGTCGCGCCCGCACCTGTTCCACAGTCACTCCCACCACGCGAATCACCTTATTCCGGCTGCTCTGGCCGGAGGCAATGGTAACGGAAGATCTCGCCACCTTCAAAAGTTTCGCGAAGAAGTCAATGCAGGCCTCGTTGGCCCGGCCCTCGATGGGTGGCGTAGTCAGGGAGACTTTTAATGCGTCGCCGAGTTCGCCGGTGATGGCGTTCTTCTTCGCGCGCGGACGAACACGAACAGAGAATGCAACCGCATCTTCCGCCTCGCGAAAACTTATCATCCGAATCCCTGTGTTCCCCTGTGTGGTTATGCCTTTGCTCTTTCCCCGAAAATCGCCGTCCCCACCCGCACGCAGGTCGATCCCTCTTCGATCGCGACTTCAAAGTCATGCGACATCCCCATGGAAAGCACGTCCGTTCCCACCGCGGGAAGCCCGCGCGCAGCGATCGCGTCCCGCAGTTCGCGCAGCTTGCGAAAGTAGGGCCGCGCTCCCTCGGGATCGCCGGTGAACGGAGGGACCGTCATTAGTCCTCGAAACTCGAGCGCCTCGCATCGGGGGGCAGCCCGCAACAACTCTTCTAATTCCTGCGAATCCGGCGCGCCGCCGCTCTTGGCCGCCTCGCCTCCGACGTTGATCTCAATCAGTACGCTCAACTTCTTGTTGAGCGCTCGCGCCGCCGCGTCGAGTTTCTCGGCCAGCTTTACCGAGTCGACCGAATCCACCGCGCCGAAAAGCTCCACGGCTTTGCCAGCTTTATTCGTCTGCAAGTGTCCGATCATGTGCCACGCGGCGTCGCGCAAATCCGCCAAAGCCGCGGTCTTCCCGATAAATTCCCGCACCCGGTTTTCGCCGAAAAGGCGCAGTCCGGCTTCGTAGGCTTCGCGAATGCGTTCGGGCGGATGCGTCTTACTTACCGCCATCATTGCGATTTGTTCCGCGCGGCGGCCATCGCGTTGTGCGGCCTCGGAAATGCGTTCGCGGATCAGCGCAATGTTTTCGGCAATCGGCATAAGAACACTAAACCACGAAGGACACGAAGTTACACGAAGCAAAACCAAAAAAGCTTCTTCGTGGACCTTCGTGGTTCACGCACTCGCTTGGCTACATCATCGCCGTCGGCGGCGCAGGCTCGTTCGGGTCGCCTGCGCTGGTGAGCGGAAGGAAGATCATCAGGGCAGCCAGCAGGGCCATCACAATCATTCCACCTAGATAGGCCGGATGTTCAAAGATCTGCGCCGATTTAATTCGCGCCGCAAACGCAGCGGCAGTATGCAGCCATGGTTGCTGGGCGAATGACAATGCAATGACTCCCGCCCAGAGCAGTCCACAGATTGCTTCGCCCGCAATCAGGCCGGAAGCCGTCAGCACGCCGGCATTTTCCGAGCGCGCCCTTTGCGCTGCATTGAGTCCCTTGCGCTTCGCCAGCCAATCGCCAAACGAGCGGAAGACGCCGCCTACGAAAATGGCAAAAGTGGTCTCGAAGGGAAGATACATTCCCACCGCTACCAACATGGGACTCTTCACCTGCATCATGATCAACGCGATTCCGAAGCAGATGCCCACCACCACCAGCGGCCACGGCATATCGCCGCCGACGATGCCGATGGCCAGAGTGGCCATCAGCCCGGCTTGCGGAGCCGGCAGCGCGCGGCTGCCGAAGCCGAACGCTGTGTGCAGCAGATAGAGCGGCCAGTACATCACCAGACTCGCGACCACAACCGCGATCAACTCCGCATTTTGAATCTTGCTGGGCGTGCCGCCGAGAATGTAGCCGACTTTGAAATCCTGTAGCAACTCGCCCGCCACCGCCGCTGAAACGCAGACCACCGCTGCGACTCCCAACACCGTAGCCACGCCCTGGATTCCATGAACCCCGAGCGCTACCATCAGCAGCGCCGCTACGATTAAAGTTGAAAGCGTCAACCCGGAAATCGGATTGTTGGACGACCCGATAAACCCAACCAGGTTCCCCGAAACCGTTGCGAAGATGAATCCCACGACCAGCATGACGACCGCGGCCAGAATCGCCGGCCATAGCAACCCGGAAATATGAACGTAGAGAAAGCACATCAGGATAAACATCACGCCGATCAGCCCAAACACAATCTTCGAACTCATGTAACGCTCGGTGCGCACAAGCTTGGCCTGCTGGTCGGACGTTTGGCGGAGATCGGCGAAGGCCTTTCCCAATCCTGCCGTAAGAGTCGTTCGCATGTTGTAGAGCGTGTAGGCCGCACCCACCAGCATGCCGCCCACGGCGATCGGGCGCACAATAAACCGCCACACCGCCGTGGCCATCGTGGCCCAGTCATCCGGTGTGTCGGCGGGAATGTATTCCCTGAGTCGCGGGCCAAGAAAATACATCAGTAGTGGAACCATCAGACCCCACGCCAGCACGCCGCCGGAAAATTGAAGCGCAGCCAACCGCAGCCCAATGATGTATCCCACACCCAGGTAGGCCGGGCTCACGCTGGGCGCCGGCGCCATGCTCGCGCCGCCGGCCGCGAGTAGATTCGTGCTGCCGACTGCGCCCAAACGAACCTGGCTGCGGCCCAGCGTGCCCACGCCAAATTGAAAATCCTTGTCGGAGGCGAACAGACCAAACCGTCCGAGAAGGTACACCACCCCGCCGACGCCAATGTTCCAGAAGAGATATTTGGCCGCTTCCGCACCGCGCTGTCCTGCTTTGTGAATCTCCGACGCGGCCAGTGATTCAGGGAACGGCAGCTCCGGATCTTCCACCATGCCGCGCCGCACCAGCGAGATGAAGAGCACGCCCAAAATGCTGCCCACCGTGAGCAACGCCGTCGATTTCCAGTAAGCATCGCCGGGCCCGAATGAGGGCCATGCCTTGGCGATCAGAAACGCCGGGATGGTGAAGATTGCACCCGCCGCAACCGACTCTCCAATCGATCCGGCGGTTCGCGCAATGTTTTCTTCCAGCAGCGATCCCTTCCACGCCCGCATTGCCGCCATTGCGATCACGGCCGCCGGATAAGTTGCCGCGATCGTGATGCCCGCCCGCAGTCCCAGGTACGCGTTGGCCGCGCCCAGCACGATCGTCATCAAAAGTCCGAGCAGGATCGCCCGGGGCGTGAACTCCTTCATTTCCATGGTTACGGGCACGAAGGGGACATGTTTCTTGGGGCCAGTTCCGGGCTCAGGACTGCTCATGGATGGAAATCCTCTTCCTGCGTGGATAACTCGCCGAACGGCGCACCTTAGCACGCGGCAAGGGCGCATGACAAGTGCGCCCTGATGATGGGGGACATAATCCCGCAGAGTAGGGCACAAGCGAGAATGCGGGGACAGCCGCCCCCGGCTGTCCAGTCGAGCGAAGCTCGACAGCTGCTTCCGCCACGATGCGCTACCGATGTCCTCCGCGCTCAATAATCAACCGAATCGCCGGCTGGCTGACCCAAGTATGCCCCGGAGATCCCGGCCCGTGAAACTGTTCTCCCCACGAAATCGGCGTAACGTCGTGAAACTCGTGCACAGATTCATCCGGCACAAAGCGCAGCCGCTTGCGCAACGATGCGCGCGCGTTAGGGTCAGCCCCATGATCCAGCAACAGCCGCGCGAACTCTCCATCCTGCTGCCGACGGCAAAGACAAGACTGCGACACAACGCATCCAAACAGCGGCGTATGCCCGCCAAAACCGTCGGCGTCAACTTCGGCGCTGGCATTCACGTCGGCGCCATGCGCGATCAGCCAGCGCGCCATCTCGATCTCGTCGAAGTCGACGCACATGTGCAGCAGCGTCGTCCCCGCGAGCGGCGTGCCGTGTAGCGACAGCGAATGATCGGCGTGGCATCCCAAAGCAGGCGGATAAATTTCCTCGTGGGAGAACGTTCGATTGAGCAACTGCGGATCGCGTCGCAGATGGGTCTCCAGCAGATCGATCCATCCGCGATGCATCGCCATCGGCGGAGTATCGGGAAGCACCACGCCTCGTGCCGCGACCAGTTCGAGGCAGCGATGCTTGCCCTCCGGATACCGGCAGTAGGTCTGCAGCAGCAGTGCGATCGGCGCGAGGTGGTCCCCGTGCTCGTCGGCGAGGTCGGCGCCTAGCTCAAACAGAAGCGCGAGGCCAGAATCGCTCAGGGTTTCGCACGGCCCCATCACGCAGCCGGGAATCGGTCGGGCGCCCATGGCATGCAGCATGCGCGCGGTTTCGAGTTTGCCTTGCAGGCAAGCGCGGTCAAAGGCGTGCTGCGGATCGGCCGCTCCCATTTCGCGCAACATTTGGACGATCGCATCCTGCCCCACATTCGCCGCGTAAGACATCGGCGGGCCCCAGTTGCTGTCAGCAACTCCGCGGGCGGATTCTTGCATGAGTTTTGGATTCTTCGCGACCAGCGTCCGTACGGCTTCCACATCGCCTCGCCAAATCGCGTCAGTCATGCGGCAAGCCGTGACCAGCCGCGCCCAATTCGGCAGTCCGTAGCTGCGGGCCAGAGCGGCCTGTGCGTCGGCGAGCTTGGCGACCGCAGGATCAACCCGCTTGGGGTCTTTGCCAAGGTGGTGCCTTCGTAACTCTGCAATAGCGTCGGCATCGCCTTCACGTACGGCGCGCAACAAATCCTTCGCCTGATGTCTGAGTTGTTCGAGGTTGGGGCGAACGGGAAAGTAACGATCGTGGAATTGCTTGGCCATCACGGACCTCCTTCGTGGTCGGGCCCGGGGTCCGCTGCGCGGGCGAAAAGGAGGTTCGTCAGAACCTTAAATTTAAGAAATTCGCTCAGGCGGACTCAGTCCTGTCCGCGGACGGGCGGCGTCCTGTACGCCACGGTCAGTATAACGCAAAGTCATGCCGAGCCCGCCAATTCCCTGTAGACTGATATTCAGTCCGGTCGCCCGACGCCCGCTCCATGAACGTTGCTGAAGCCATCCGAATCGCGCTGCGCTCCCTGTGGGCGAACAAGTTACGCTCTGTGCTTACGCTGCTCGGCGTGGTGATCGGCATCGCCGCGGTGATTGCCGTTGTGACCTTCGTTTCCGGCATTCAGGACTACGTCGCCACGAAAATTTTCAACCTCGGCGCAGACGTTTTCATCGTCGCGAAAATGTCTCCTATTGAGACCAACGTCGAGCATTTTCTGCTCGCCGAGAAGCGCAAGAACTTTACACTCGAAGACTACCAGGCTGTCTTCGAAGCCTGCCGCCACTGCGACTATGTCGGAGCCATGGCCCGCGGCAGCGGACGCGTCAAGCACAACGAGCAGTCGATCAGCGACACGACCATCCAGGGAATCACGCCGTCAGTCGCCTCGATTCTCGACACTGATCTGACCCAGGGCCGCATGTTGAACGACACCGACCTGAACAATCACCTTCAAGTCGCGGTCGTCGGCACCGACATCGTTGAGCACCTGCTTGGCGGCGCCGATCCCATCGGCCAGGAGATTCACGTCGACGGCTGGACCTATCAGGTGATCGGAGTCGGTAAGAAGAAAGGCAAGACGCTGGGCCAGAGCGCCGACAACTATGTGCTCATCCCCGTGACGGTGTATCTGAAGCAATACGGATCGCACAACGACAGCATTCGCATCTGGGGTAAGGCCACGGCGACCGGCGTCCCGCTCGACCAGGCAATCGACGAAGCGCGAGTGGCACTGCGGGCACATCGCCACGACCGCGTCGGCGAGGACGACAGCTTTGATATCGAAACCAACGCCAGCCTGCTCAGCATCTGGTCGGGCCTGAGCGATACTTTCTTCATGGCGACCATCGGCATCGCCGGTGTCTCGCTGGTCGTCGGCGGCATCGTCATCATGAACATCATGCTTGTGTCGGTGACCGAGCGAACGCGCGAAATCGGCATCCGCAAGGCGCTGGGCGCAAAGCGCGATGACGTGCTGATGCAATTTCTGATCGAGGCCGTGATTCTGGCTTTGATCGGCGGCATCCTGGGGGTGCTGTCAGGCGTCGGCGTTGCTGAAGTCGTCACGCTATTGATCGGCATGCCGTCGGCGATCAAGCTGTGGGCCGTCGGAGCCGGATTGTTGGTCGCCGCCAGCGTTGGAGTATTCTTCGGAGTCTACCCCGCGCGGAAAGCCGCGCGCCTGGACCCGATCGTGGCGCTAAGATTTGAAATGTAGAAGAATTCAGCAATTGGGAAATTGAGCGATTGAGTGAATCAAAAGCAGGCGGCTACGATGTTTGATTTTCAATCGCCCAATCACCAAATTTCCCAATCACTCGATCTCTTATGATTCGCAAAGATGAATTTTCCGAAATCCTGCGCATGGCCGGGGACACGATCCGCAGCAACAAACTGCGCTCGGCCCTCACCGTGCTCGGCATCGTTATCGGTGTCGCCGTCGTCATCGGCGTGTCGTCGATTGGCCGCGGTCTCGACGAAAACGTCCGCGAAATCGTCAGCAGCATCGGCTCCGACGTCGTCTTCGCCTTCCACCTGGAGCCCTTCCAGTTCGGCCGCCCCACCGAAGAAATGCGCACCCGCAAAGAACTCACGTATGAAGACGCTCTTGCGATCCGCGAACTGCCGCACGTTAAGGCCGTGACCGCAGGCGTGCGATATTTCCGCCCCGAAATCGGCATGGGATCGTTCGCAGTGAAATACGGCGACCGCAAGGCCAAAAACACAATTCTTGAAGGCGACCAGGCCGCCGCCAAAGACGTATTCGATCTCCTGATTGAATCCGGCCGCTGGTTCAGCGAAGTCGATGAGGAACACCGCTCGTCCGTGGTGTTGCTGTGCGCAGACGTGAAAGAAGAACTATTCGGTAACAACGATCCGCTGGGCAAGGAAGTCAACATCGAGGGCCAGCTCTTCACCGTGATCGGCACGGTTCAGCGCTTGAAGTCAGTTTTCGGCGGCGGCAAGAATCCCGACGACAACAAAGTCATCTTCCCGCTCAGCACTCTGCGCAAGCTGCATCCCGAACTCAAGCAGCACTGGATCAGCATCAAGGCCACATCACACGACGATATTCCGAAAACGATCGACGAAGTGCGCGAGCTTCTCCGCCGCCGCCGCAAGGTCCCGGTGGACAAGCCGGATAACTTCGCCGTCTTCACCCCCGACTCCATTTCCGATGCGTGGAACTCCATCACCGGCGCTCTCTTCGTCGGCATGTTCGCGATTTCCAGCGTGGCGCTGATCGTCGGCGGCGTGGGCGTGATGAACATCATGCTGGTCAGCGTGACCGAGCGCACGCGCGAAATCGGCGTGCGCAAAGCCATCGGTGCCCGCAAGCGCGACATCCTGCTGCAATTCACCCTGGAGGCCATTATGCTCACCGCTGTAGGCGGCGTCATCGGAGTGAGCGCCGGCGCGGCCGTGGTGTATGTGATCCCGGCGCTGTGGCCGTCGCTTCCGGCGCGCATGTCTGTGTTCTGGACGACCTTCGGCTTCAGTGCGGCCGCCGTCGTGGGGCTGGTATTCGGAATTTATCCCGCGTGGAAGGCGGCGAACCTCGATCCGATCGAGTCGCTGCGCTACGAATAATCTGGCCCGCGCTCGCGCATGATTCAACACACGTTCAGGATTTTCCAGTTCGTCGCGATCCTCGGATGCGTTTCCAGTTCCATCTACTATCTGCTATGCCTGTGGAGCGCCACCACATTCCTGCGTGAACGAGAAGATTCATGTGGGGCTAACACTTGTGGGGCGGACACTCCTGTCCGCCCACTGCCGGTATCAATCCTAAAGCCGCTAAAAGGCATCGACCCCGAAATCTACGAAAGTTTCCGCAGCCATTGCCGCCAGGATTGTGCCGAGTACGAAATTATCTTCGGAGTCAGCGATCCTGCCGATCCCGCTGTGGCAAGCGTGAAGCAGTTACAGGAAGAATTTCCCAACCGCGCAATCCAACTCGTAGTCTCTCCCAACATTCTCGGTCCCAACGTGAAGGTCAGCAATCTTGAGCAGATGCTACCTGCCGCTCATTACGACTATCTGCTGGTCAACGACGGCGATATTCAAGTCGACCCGGATTATCTTCGCCGCGTGACCGCCCCGCTTTCCGACGAGCGCGTCGGCATGGTGACGTGTCTTTACCGCGGAGTTGCAGCCTCCACGCTCTTCTCGCGCTTGGAGTCGCTCGGCATCAGCACCGATTTTTGCCCCGGCGTTCTGGTCGCGAGGCTGTTGGAAGGCGGCCTCCGCTTCGGACTCGGTTCAACCATGGCCTTCCGCCGCGCCAACCTCGACCGCATCGGCGGATTCAAATCCATCGTCGATTACCTCGCCGACGACTACGAACTCGGTCGCCGCATCGGCGGCCTTGGGCTGAAGGTTGTGCTCTCTGACGTCGTCGTCGAAACGCATCTGCCCGCCTACGACCTGCGCGGATTTCTCTCCCATCAATTGCGCTGGGCCCGCGGCGTACGCGATTCCCGCGCCGGAGGCTACATCGGCATGGTCTCCACCTACGGCCTGATGTGGGGATTGCTCACCGTGCTGGCCGCGCCCGCAGCTCTGTGGTCGTGGGTGGCACTTGGCGTCATCATGCTGCTGCGCGTTGCCGTTACGATGAAAATAGGCAGGTCGGTGCTACGCGACGAAAGTGTAGTGAAGAACTTGTGGTTGCTCCCGCTGCGTGACCTGCTAGCAGTCGCCATCTGGCTCGCCAGCTTCGCCGGAAGCACGGTCACCTGGCGCGGCGATCGCTTCCACCTAAGAAACGGCCGCCTGACTCATTTGTAGCGACAGCCGCCGGGACGGCGGCGTTACGGGGTTCGCTCCAACGCCGCAATCCTCCCGCCCTTTCCAAACCGATACGTCTCTCCCCGCCAATAGAAATCCCGGCTCGTATAACTCAACGCCCAGGCCACGAATCCAAAAAGATCCCGCACTGGATACAACCACCCGAATCCCACGGCTCGCGGATCACGCGCCACACTCCATCCCACCACCACCGACTGAGTCACACGATTCACGCAAGCGATCGCCAGCAACTCCCACCCAAGCGTCCAGTGCCCAAGCTTTCCTGCGGCGAGTAATCCCAAGATTCCAAACGGCACAGCGTAGGTGAGTCCCGTGCCCGCATGGCCCGCGGGCCGCGAATAGCGCGTACTTTTCATCCATCGCAACTGATCGCCTAGCGTGCGCAACGCCGTGCGCGAGGTCAGCACATTGCGAACAATGTGGTGCGAAAGAATCACTTTGAATCCCTTGGCCCAGATGCGATTCCCCAACTCAAAATCGTCGGAATAATAATCGGCGACCGCTCCGATGCCGCCAATCGCGTCGATGGCATCGCGCCGCACCGCCATCGCCGGGCCCAGCGCGAAGCGCATCCCCTCCATCATGTCCGCAACCATCACGCCCGACGACATCTCCACCGACAGTCCCAGCGCCTCCAGCGACGACCAGAAATCAGTCGCCGGAATTCCGCGATACATACAAGTCACCAGCCCCACCTTCGGGTCCAGCAGCGGCGGGATCGTATTCCGCAAGAAATCCGGCTCGACCCGCACATCGCTGTCGCTGATGATGAAATAAGACCGCGACGAGGCCGCAATCATCTTGTCGAGAGAAAATACTTTGGCATTCGGCCACCCCGGCGGCCCCGACACAATCATCCGGCTCGGTACCTGCGGATACCGCCCCCGAAGTTCCTCCGCAATTTTCGCGGCGGGATTGTCGGCGTCGCGCACTCCAAAGACAATTTCGTAATCGGAATAGTCCTGCTGGAAAAAGCTTTCGAGATTGGCGGCCAGTTCTTCTTCCATGCCATGCACAGGTTTGAAGATGGTGACTGGCGGCAAGGAAGAAGCCTCCACCGTGCTGGCATCAGCCCGCGCCAAACGCGCCCGGCGCAAATAGCGCACCGTCGCGACCAGGGTCAACGCCAGATAGATGGTCGAAGTGAATGTCCCGGCCAGCGCAAGCAGCAACAGCGCCCGCCAAACCAGATCAACTCCATGAGCGTTAAGACCGCCAAGGATCATCAGGGATGGTTGATTATACAGTCTGTCGCAGAACGAACACCCGGAAGCGCCGTGCAAGGAGTGGCCGTCCGCGCAGATGGCGCCACCGTGGAAGAGCGGCGCTTCAGCGCCGCGTCAGTGCCAAAACCGATTCGGGCTTTAGCCCACGCCCTTACCGCGCGCGATTCGTAAAGATCGCCTTCCCTCCACTCCGCGCCAGCAAAAAGCGAGGCATCCCCGCCAACTCCTTCGGATCGTCCTGATCCGTCCACAAAAACACGCGCGCCGCGCCCGCCCACAGAATCGCGAACGATTGTGGCGTCTCGAACACATGCGGCGCGTCCGGAAATTTCCCGCCATACCACAGATTTCCGCTCGGCTCATGCAGCACGCGCAGCGGAATGTGCGTATAGAAATTGAGCGTCGAAGCCTGATGATATTCGCCGTCCACCACAATCAGATCGCCCGGCTGGAATTCTTTCTCAATCGCGATCGCCAGTTTGTACGACGAAAGAATCGGCGAGAAACGCGCGAATGAAGTGTGCACGCAGGTAAGCAGGCCAACCATCATCAACGACAACGCCGCGTTCCCCAAAGCGATCCGTCCTCGCCGCCGCATCCACCAATTCAGCATCGTACCGAGCAGCAGAGACAATGACGCCCCAAGCAGCGGCCCGCGAAACACTCCCAGCGCCTGCGGCGTGAAATCGAGCACATGGCCCAGAGAAAAATCGTAGTCCTGCGGATTTTTCTTCAGCAGTTCCGCCAAATCCACACCCGCAGGCGGCGG
>Ga0066790_10001144_pt1 | contig 11002 bp, 8 predicted proteins | sample OrgsoiDNA2013050_FD_70963 | JGI IMG/M metagenome (GOLD analysis project Ga0066790, IMG submission 70963) | Permafrost soil microbial communities from the Arctic, to analyse light accelerated degradation of dissolved organic matter (DOM) -... | ecosystem: Environmental > Terrestrial > Soil >...
TTCTTGACCGAGCGGACCGCGTCCACCGCTGAGGCGAGGAAGCCGGGCAGCGCCTTCTCGTCCCAATGGTCCATCGTGTAGGCGGCGTCGACGGTCAGCAGCATCGTCCCGGAGTTGAGCAGATTGACCTCGAATGACTGGTGCCCAGGGGCGTGGCCGGGTGTCCGCCAGCAGCGGATCGTGCCGTCGCCGAACACGTCGTAGCCGTCCTCGGTCTCCTCGAGCAGCGACCACGGCACACCTGGCTTGATGTAGTCGCTCTGGATGTAGCCGCCGGCGGCGAACCAATCGGGCGCATGGGCGTACTCGTATTCGGTCCGCGTCGCGATCACCTCAGCATCGGGGAACTGCTCGACTGCGCCCAGGGCCCCAGTGTGATCGAGGTGCAGGTGGGACTGCAGCACATAGCGCACGTCGGCGGGGTCGAAGCCGGCGGCCTTCATCGCAGGGACGCAGGCCTGCTCGGGTGTCATCTCCGGCCAATAGACGTCGCAGATCGCACCCCAGTGACCGCGAGGATCGGTCGCGCACTCGGTCGCGTTGCCCCCGTCGATCACGACCAGCCCTCGGGGATGCTCGATCAGGAACCACGGCACCGGGATCTCGTACTCCTCTCCCAGGCCCTGGTTCATCTTGATGTTCTCAACGTGGCATTTCAGCGTGCCGCACTCGAACATGTGCAGCTTCACCTCGTTGGCTACGGTCGACATCGGGTGATCCTCTCTCTCCTCGGTGGTTGGGCCGATTCACTTACCAGTTGGTCATTGACGCGTTGATGATGTGGTGCAGGTCCTGCTCGCTGACCTCCTTGGGCGCGACCGCCAGCAGGCGTTGCTGTTTCAGCGCGCCGTCGACCAGGGCGGGAATATCGTCCTCGGTGTAGCCGAGCTCGGCCACACCGCGGGGCGCGTCGATGTCCCGCATCAGCTCGCGCAAGATATCGGGGAGCGTGTCGGGCCCCGCATTCCCGATCGACTCGCCGGCCAGCAGCTCAGCGACCTGGCGGTGTCGCTCGGGCATCGCGTCGTAGGTGAATCGGAACGCGGCGGGAGCGGTGACGATGACCGAGTGACCATGCGGGACGAACGGGTGGTCGTCGGGGTAGCCGGGCGGCTGGTACTCGTGCTTGAGGCTGGCGATCGGATACGCGCACGAGTGCGGGATGTGCACGCCGGCGGAGCCGAAGCCGACACCGGCCATTGTCGCTGCGAGCATCATGAAGCCGCGGGCTTCGATGTCGTCGGAGTCGGCGACCGCGCGGCGAAGGTAGCGCCCGCCGTACTCGAGGGCTTTCGCCGACCACACGTCGGCGACCGGATTGGAGCCCTGATAGGGCGGGCGGTCGTCGGGCGAATCGGGGCGCGCGCGGGTGTCGAACGGCTTGGACAGGAACGACTCGGCCGCGTGACAGACCACGTCGAGCCCGGTCGAGGAGGTCACTTCGGCGTTTAGTGACCGTGTCATCTCAGGATCGACGATCGCCTGCGTCGCGCGCAGGTAACGATGCGAGATCCCGGTCTTGAGCTTGATCGCCGGAATGTCGAGCACGGCCACCGTGGTGGCCTCCGAGCCGGTCCCCGAGGTGGTCGGGATCGCCAGGTGCGGACGCAGCGCCGAGGGCGGCTTCTTGCCCTCTCCGACCGGCGGGTTGACGTAGTCCATCACCGGGGCGGGATGCGTGGAGACCAGGTTCGCGACCTTGGCGGTATCCATGCTCGAGCCACCGCCGACGGATACGAAGCCGTCGACCTGGTGCTCGATCGCGAAGTCCGCGGCATCCTGGAAGGACTCGATCGTCGGCTCGACGCGGGCACGGTCGTAGAGCACGACCTCGATTCCCTCGGCCTCGATCAGGCGTTTGATTCGCTCGGGATGGCCGAGGGCGGCGACGCCCGGATCGGTCACGAGCATCGCGCGCTTGACCCCGAGCCGCCTGAGCTCCCAGCCGGCGTCCTGGGAAGCTCCGGCGCCGTACTTGACCGGCGTCGCCTCCATCGTGAAGATCGTTTCGTGATCCGAACCCATTTGCGCTCCTCTCTCGGTTCCCCTGACTCGTCCTGTGGGTAATTCAATACCCACCATGAACTTTGAGCAAGCCCTGGCTGCGGTAGTTGGTAGCGCACACGTGCTGACCGATCCTGACGTGACGTCCTCCTACGAACGCGACTGGACCGGGCGGTACGGGGGCCGCTCGCGCCTCGTCGTCCGCCCGCGGGACTCCGCCCAGACCGCTGAGGTGATGGTCGTCTGCGCGCGCCATGGCGCCGCGGTCGTGCCCCAGGGCGGAAACACCGGTCTGGTCGGCGCGAGCGTTCCCCGCGCGGGCGAGGTGGTCCTCTCACTGACGCGGCTGAGCGAGATCGGCGAGGTCGACACCACCGTCGGGCAGGTGACCGTCGGCGCCGGAGCGACACTGGCGTCGCTGCAGGCGGCGGCGCGCCGCGCGGGTGAGGACGCGGCGCTGGATTTCGCGGCGCGGGACTCGTGCACGGTCGGAGGGGTGGTGGCCTGCGACGCCGGCGGCGCCCGGGCGCTGCGCTACGGGACCGCGCGCTCCCACGTGGCGGGCCTGGAGGCGGTGCTGTCCGACGGCTCGGTGATCTCGCGCCTGGCCGGGTTGACCAAGGACAACGCCGGCTACGACCTGCCGGCGCTGCTGGTGGGATCGGAGGGCACGCTCGGCATCATCACGCGGGTGCGCTGGAAGCTCGCGCCGCTGCTCAGTGCACGGGTCGCGGCGCTGGTGCCGCTGGGCTCGGCGATGCAGGCGGCCGAGTTGCTTGCGGCGCTGCGCAACCACGCGCCGTCGCTGGACAGCTGCGACTTCTTCCTCGATCAGGGACTGCAGCTGGTGCTCGACCACCAACGGCGCAGCTCGCCGCTACGGACCCGAGCGCCGTTCTACGTGCTGGCCGAATGCGCGGCGCGATCTGACCCGACGGAGGAGCTGGCTGCCGCCCTGGAACTGGCCGGCATCGACGACGCGCTGATCGCCGACGACACCACCAGCCGTGAGGGCCTGTGGACGCTGCGCGAGGGGCACACGGAGGCGATCAACGCGATCGGGATTCCGCATAAGCTCGATGTCGGCGTGCCGTTGTCCCAGCTCAGCCGGTTCCTGGAGGAGGTTCCAGAGGCCGTCAGTGCCGCGGGCGGCGAGCGCACGATCCTGTTCGGCCATCTTGGCGACGGCAACGTCCACGTCAACGTGCTCGGGGCCGATCCGCAGGACACGGGGGTCGACGATGCCGTGCTCGAGCTCGTGCTCGACTGCGGCGGGACGATCAGCGCCGAGCATGGCGTGGGGATCACCAAGGCCCGCTGGCTCGAGCGAGCCAGAGGAGCGGCCGAAGTCGAGGCGATGCGGGCGGTCAAGCGTGCGCTGGACCCGCAGCACCTGCTCAACCCAGGGGCGGTGCTGGCGAAGCCGTCCCGACCTTCATCCTGACCGGCCCGCAGCCGCGTCGGGACCGCCGGGGTCGCCCAGGTGCTCCCGCTCGTCCCGCTGCGCCCACTCGAGCAGTGGGTCGAGTGAGAACTCGGCCGCGTCGATCCCCTGATGGAGATCTCCGAGCTTGGCGAACCGCGCCGGCACCGTCGCGATCGTCAGCTCATGGGGGATGACGTCCTCGATTTCCTCCCAGGTGATCGGGGTCGAGACCGTGGCCTGCTTGATCCCGCGGACCGAGTACGCGCAGGCGATCGTGTGGTCGCGGGCGTTCTGGTTGTAGTCGACAAACACCTTGTCGAGCTCGCGGTCCTTGCGCCACCAGGTCGTGGTCGCCTCAGCCGGGCAGCGACGCTCCACCTCGCGGGCGAAGGCCAGGGCCGCCTGACGGACCTCGCCGAAGCCCCACCGAGGCTCGATCCGAACGTAGATGTGCAAACCGGATCCGCCCGAGGTCTTGGGCCAACCGACCGCGCCCAGCTCGTCCAGGACCTCGTGCGCGACCGTTGCGACGCGACGCACCGTGTCGAACGTGCACTGCGGCATCGGATCGATGTCGATCCGCCATTCGTCGGGTCGCTCAACGTTGGTGCGCCGCGAGTTCCACGGATGGAACTCGACCGTGGACATCTGCACCGCCCAGATCACGCTGGCGAGCTCGGTCACGCATAGCTCGTCGGCGTGCCGCCCCGAGGGAAAATCGACCCGGACGGTCTGCACCCAGTCGGGGGCTCCGCGCGGGAGGCGCTTCTGGTGGACCTTCTCGCCGTCGACGCCGCTCGGGAACCGGTGCAGCATGCAGGGCCGCAGCTTGAGCGCGCGGACGATCCCGTCGCCGACGCTGTCGTAGTAACGGGCCAGGTCGAGCTTGGTCTCGCCCCGGGCCGGGAAGTAGATACGGTCGGGGTTGGAGATCCGTACCGTCCGTCCCCCCACGGAGAGCTCGACGGCCTGAGCGCTGTTGTCAGCCGGAGCCATCGTCGGAGGGTATTCGGCACATACCGCAAAGGATTGAACACCAATGAAGACGCGCAGACTTGGTTCGCTCGAGGTTTCGGCGCTCGGGCTCGGATGCATGGGAATGTCGGCCTTCTACGGGTCAACCGACGAGGGCGAGGCGATCGCGACGATCCAACGGGCGCTGGAGCTGGGGATCAGCTTTCTCGACACGGCCCAGCTCTATGGGCCGATGACCAACGAGGAGCTGGTCGGCCGCGCGATCGCGGGGCATCGTGACGAGTACGTGATCGCGACCAAGTTCGCGCGGCGGATCGAGCCGACCACCAGGCCCGGCGACGTGTCCACACTCGGTCCGCTCGACGGCTCGGCCGAGCACGTCCGCAGCTCGATCGAAGGCTCGCTGACGCGGCTGGGCACCGACTACGTCGACCTCTACTACCAGCACCGGGTCGACCCGAACGTGCCGATCGAGGAGACGGTCGGAGCGATGGCTGAGCTGGTGGCGCAGGGCAAGGTGCGCCATATCGGCCTCAGCGAGGCCGCCCCCGAGACGATCCGCCGTGGCCATGCGGTCCACCCGATCACCGCCGTGCAGACCGAGTACTCGATCTGGTCGCGCGACCCAGAGGCCGAGGTGCTACCGACCTGCCGGGAGCTCGGGATCGGGTTCGTGCCCTACTCGCCGCTCGGACGCGGCTTTCTCTCGGGCCGCTTCAAGTCGCCCGACGAGCTTGACGAGAACGACTTCCGTCGCAACGGGCCGCGGTTCACCGGTGAGAACCTGCGGGCCAACCAGCGGCTGGCCGCGAAGATCGCGGAGATCGCCGAGCAGAAGGGGATCACCGCGGCGCAGCTGGCGCTCGCGTGGGTGCTGGCGAAGGGCGAGGATCTGGTCCCGATCCCCGGCACCAAGCGACGCAAGTACCTGGAGGAGAACGCGGGGGCGGTCGACGTCGAGCTGACCGACGAGGACCTGGCGCGGATCGAGGCCGAGCTGCCGACCGCCGCGGGCGAGCGCTACGACGAGGCCGGAATGGCGTCCGTGCACCTCTAAACGAGGCCGCGGCTCGGCAGTGAGCGTCCTGAATAAGCGAGGATGGCGCTCGTTTTTTCAGCGCTCTGCGGCCGGTGCCGGCGCCGACTCCTCGCTGGATGGGGGGGGCGGCGAACTAGGCTGAAGGTGTGCCGGAGCTGCCCGAGGCGGAACGAGCCCGCCAGACCCTCGAAACCGTGGTCGGCCGACGCGTCACGAGCGTCGACGATCGGGACTCCTACGTGTGCCGTCCCCACGCGCCGGGCGAGATTGCCGACGCGCTGATCGGCCACGAGGTGGCGAGCTCCCACCGTCGGGGGAAGTTCCTGTGGCTGGAGACCACCGACGGGCCCACGCTCGGATTGCACCTCGGGATGGCGGGGCGGATCGTGCTCGACGGTCCCGGCGAGTCGCCGCAGTGGGACCGGTTCGCCGTCGAGTTCGACGACGGCACTCGGTTTGCGCTGCGAGACAAGCGCCGCCTGGGGCGGGCGATCCTCAACCCGGACTTCAGCCATATCGGCCCTGACGCGGCCAAGGTCGGGAGGGACGAGTTCCGGCGCCTGATCGGGAGGGGTCGCGCTCCGGTCAAGGTCCGGCTGCTCAACCAGGGAGCGATTTCCGGGGTCGGCAATCTGCTCGCCGACCAGGCCCTGTGGCAGGCCCGGATCGCCCCGACGCGCCTGGTCTCCGATTTATCGATCGAGGATCTCGACCGGCTCCGGCGCGCACTTCGCTCCGCCGTTCGCTCGGCGATCCGCAGGGGCGGCGCCCACACGGGTAAGTTCGTCGCGGCACGCGGTCGTGAGGGTGTCTGCCCGAACTGCGAACACGCACTCTCGCGCGCCACGATCGGCGGCCGCACCACCTACTGGTGCTCCGTCTGTCAGCACTGACGCGCGCTGCATCAGGGCGCCGGTGGGTAGCCGGCCCGGTAGGCCTCGCCCTCGACCGCGCCGCTTCGTTCCACCGGACGTTGGATTGGGTCAGAATCGCCGTCGTCTGCAGACCCAGTGTGATCCGAGGAGGAGAGCGTGATCGTCGACTGTGCCCATTACCGCGATGGGCGGCGTCAGCACGAGGGGCCAATGGAGCTCACGAGTGCCGCCAAGATCTGCCTGGAGGACGACGGCTTCGTCTGGCTGGGGCTGTTCGAGCCCGACCCGGCGGAGCTGGCCGATGTGCAGGCCCGCTTCGGCCTGCACGATCTGGCGATCGAGGATGCCCAGAGCTTTCACCTGCGACCGAAGATCGAGCGGTACGAGGCGAGCGGCACCGTGTTCGCGGTGTTTCGCACGGCTCGCTACGTTGCGGAGCGCGAGGAAGTGGAGTTCGGGGAGGTGTCGGTGTTCATCTCCCGGCGTTTCGTGATCACCGTGCGTCAGGGCGTTGCGAGCGACCTGCATGGCGCGCGGTTGCGACTGGAGGACCGCCCCGGGCTACTCAAGGGGGGCACGGCTGCCGTCCTGTGGGCGATCCTCGACACGATCGTCGACGATTACGCGCCCGTCATCGAGGGCCTCGAGCGCGATGTCGAGGAGGTCGAGGCGACCGTGTTCACGGGGGCCGCGGCCCCCACCGAGCGCATCTACCTCCTGCGTCGCGAGGCGACCGACTTCTATCGGGCCGTTCACCCCCTGCTCGGACCGCTCGAGGCGCTCGAACGCGGCGTCTACCTCGAGATGACAAGTGACCTGTCCCAGTTCTTTCGCGATGTCAACGATCACCTCAAGCTCGTCAACGAGGAGGTGGGCGCCCAACGGGACGTGCTCGCGACCATTCTGCAGGCCAACATGGCGGTGATCTCCAATCAACAGAACGAGATCAGCGTCCGTCAGAACGAGACGATGAAGCAGCTCACCCTCGTCGCCACGATCTTCCTGCCGCTGTCGTTCATCACCGGATTTTTCGGGATGAACTTCGGATGGCTGACCGGACACATCACGTCATTCTGGGTGTTTGCCGTGTACGGCGTCGGAAGCGTCGTGGCGTCCTGCGCCCTGATCTATCTGTGGTTCCGCCGCGGTGGGCATATCGGATCGACCTAAGCCGCCTGCCCCGGCGACGCGCGACGAAGCCAGTCAGCTCGCGGCTCTCCTGATCGTGCGAAAGTCGCTGGCGAGATTCGCGTCGAGCAGGTACGCCCAGGGCATCAGGAAATAGCCGTCCAGGCCCCAACCCGTGCCCCAGGAGTTGCGCACCAGCCCGTGGTTGGGCTCGGTCTTCAAGTAGCCGACGAGCAGCACCTCGTGGCCACCGAGTGTGCGCTCGCTGCGAGATGGCATCGGGACGATGCCGCTCGTGGCGACCTCCTTGGACTCGAACGACTCGTAGACGGTGAAGCCGAAGGCGATCGTCTGCCGGTTTGACAGGACGGCCTTGAACGAGTCCAGATTGCGTGGCACCGAGCGGTAGTTGGAGATCCGGTGCTGGTGCGCTTCGTCGGCCAAGGTCGCCGGCGGCTCGGCGGAGAACTTCGAGACGTCATAGGGCCAGTCCGTCTCCAGTGGAACCCCGAGCGTCCTGGACACCTTGAAGCCGTCGCGCCCGTAAGCCCCCGTGTCCTGATCGGCCGGTGAGCCTTCGATCTTGCGCTCGTAGTAGTAGATCCACAGGCGCGAGAGCGTGCCTGGGTCTGACCCGCTGAGCTTCGCGTCGTACTCGACCGCGGCCGCCACGGCGTTCGCCGTGCAGCTTCCGAGCTGGCCCTGGTCGAACACGGCCGGCAACTCAGCGCGCGGGTCGACCTCGTCGAGCACCGCGAGCCCGGAGGCATCAGCAATGTGGTCGCGGAGGTCCGGCGGCGACGGCTTCCAGCCATAGCGCTGGATCTGCCGTGGTGTCACGCCGGCGCGTTCAAGCACATCGGTCATCTGCGACCTCCGGATCTCAAAGGCAATACGTTCTGTTAGGTAACCTACCAAACTAGGATAGGGCATTGGTGAACCTCACACCGATCATCGGCGGGCACCGTTCGCAGGCGGGCGCTCGGTGGAGATAATCCTCGCTCGGTGCGCGAACTCAGAGTGACCCTGCTGAGCGGCTTCGCAGCCGCCGTCGACGGCGTGCCGGTCCCGGAGACGGCCTGGCGGCTGAAGAAGGCGCGTGAGCTCGTGAAGCTGCTTGCCCTCGCCCCCGGTCACCGCCTCCATCGCGAGCAGGCGATGGACATGCTTTGGCGCGACCGCGGGCCGGCCGCGGCGGCGAACAACCTCCATCAGGCCGTGTACGTCGCGCGGCGCGCGCTGGATGCCGACGCGATCGTGGTGCGGGAGGAGGTGCTCCAGCTCACGGCCGACGTCGACGTCGACCGGCTGGAGCTCGCGGCTGCCGACGCCCGCCACGCCGGGACCGCCGCGGCGTACCGTGCCGCGCTGTCGCTGTACAGCGGCGAGCTGCTGCCCGAGAATCGCTACGACGACTGGGCGCAGGAGCGCCGGGAGGGGCTCGCGGAGCTGGCCGCAGAGCTCGCACGGAAGCTCGACGCCCTGCGTTCGGCCGGCGCGGACCGGCCGCCCCCCCTGCCCACGGACGCAAGCTCGTTCATCGGGCGGGGTCGCGAGCTCGCCGAGTGCCAGGCGCTGCTCCGCGGGACGCGCCTGCTCACGCTCGCCGGGACCGGCGGCGCGGGCAAGACGCGGCTCGCGCTCGAGCTGGCCCGCGCGGTCGAGCCGTCCCGGCCGGGCGGGGTGGCGCTGGTCGAGCTCGCGGCGTTGGCGGATGCCCGGTTCGTCTCCGACGCGGTGGCGGCCGCACTCGAAGTGCGGGCGCTCCCCGGGCAGAAGCTCGTGGAGGCGCTGGTCGACTTCCTCGCGCCGCGCTCGCTGCTGCTCGTCCTGGACAACTGCGAGCATCTGCTCGCCGCGACGGCCGCGCTCGCGGATACCCTGCTGCGCTTCGCGCCTTCGCTTACCGTCCTCGCGACGAGCCGTGAGCCACTCCGGGTGCCGGGCGAGGTCGTGTTCCGAGTTCCGTCGCTGGAAATCCCCGATCCCGAGCGAGCCCTCGAGCCGGTCCAGCTGCTGCGCTACGAGGCTGTGCGGCTGTTCGTGCAGCGGGCGGATGCAGCGGCGCCGGGGTTCGCGCTCGACGAGCACAACGCGGCGGACGTGGCGCGTATCTGCTTCCGCCTGGATGGCCTGCCGCTCGCGCTCGAGCTGGCCGCCGGTCGCCTCGGAGCGCTCGCTCCTGCGGCGATCGCGGAGCGGCTCGAGGACCGCTTCGGCGTGCTCCGCGCCGCGAGTCACGTGTCGCCGACACGCCAACATACGCTCGCGGCCACGCTCCAGTGGAGCCACGACCTGCTCGAGCCGGACGAGCGCGCACTGTTCCGACGGCTCGCGGCGTTCGCCGGCGGCTTCGAGCTGGAGGCGGTCGAGAACGTTTGCGCCGGCGGTGACCTCGCGGCTCCGGCGATCGCCGACGTGCTCGCACGTCTGGTCGAGAAGTCGATCGTCGCCGCCGACGAGCGCTCCTCGCGCGCGCGGCGCTATCGCCTGCTGGAGACCTGACCGTTCGCCTGTACGCGCTCGAGCGACTCCACGAGGCGGGCGAGGCCTCACGGCTGGCTGACCGGCACGCCCGCTGGGCGGTTGCGCTGGCCGAGCACGAGCGCAGCTCGCCGAGGCTCGACCGCGACGCCGCGAACCTGAGCGTCGCCCTCGACACGCTGCTCGAGCGAGCGCCGGGCGACGCGCTGCGCCTGTGCGTGGCGCTGTGGCCGTTCTGGCTGCGCCGGATCGACCTGCACGAGGCTCGGCGGCGGTTCGACCAGGCGCTCACCGGCGCCCCGGAGCGCACGGCGCTTCGGGCGCGGGCGCTGCTCGCCGCGGCGGCGATCGAGTTCCGCAGCGGCGCACTACCCCGGGGGCTGGCATACGCTCAGGAGAGCTACGCCGTCGCCTCCGAGATCCGCGATGCTCACGCCGAGTGGCGGGCGCTCCAGTTTCTGGGGGAGCTCGGCGTCGCCAGCGATGCGGCCGACGTCGCGATGCCGCGGCTCGAGCGCGCGCTGGCGCTCGCACGGCGTGAGGGCTTCGCCGCCGAGGAAGCGATCTGCGTCTACTCGCTCGGTGTCGCCCACTGGATCCTCGGGGACCTGGCCCGGGCCGAGGAGCTCCTGGCCCGGAGCATCGCCCTGTTCGGCGCGCTCGCCGGTTCGCCCGAGCGGATCCCGTCCCTGCTCAACATCACGGAGATCCGAACCGGCCGACCCGGCGGCGGGCCAGGGCTGCGCGTCGTGTTCGAGGACACGCTGCAACCGTTTCTCGAGATCTCCTGCGATGCCGCCGTCGGCTACGTGCTCGCCAATCAGGCCGGGATCGTGCGCGCCCGGGGGAACCTTGCGCGAGCGAGGGCGTTGCTGGAGCAGAGCGCGCTCCGGTTCGAGGAGTCCGGAGACGAGCGCGGCCGGGCCGCGGTGCTCGTCCGGCGCGCCTACCTCGAGCTCGCGCAGGGGACGCTTCCCGCGGCCCGCGGGGCCCTGGAGGAGGCGCTCGAGTTGCGCCGCGGGCAGCGTGACCGGCGCGGCCTCGGGCTCGTGCTCGCCGGGCTCGGTCTGA
>Ga0066790_10001154_pt1 | contig 10981 bp, 12 predicted proteins | sample OrgsoiDNA2013050_FD_70963 | JGI IMG/M metagenome (GOLD analysis project Ga0066790, IMG submission 70963) | Permafrost soil microbial communities from the Arctic, to analyse light accelerated degradation of dissolved organic matter (DOM) -... | ecosystem: Environmental > Terrestrial > Soil >...
CGCTGTCCGCCACATCCGGCCAGGCCGACTTGGCGTGCCGCAGCAGCAGAAGCCGGCGCGTCTCATCTGCACCCATGTCTTCAGCCTGACACAGCTTGACCGGCTCATTCACCTGAATGCCGACCGGAGAACGGCTGTTGTTTGTCAGCCGGACATCGGCCGGACCCAGGCCGAACCCAAGAAAGCGGCATCGCCCGCTCAGACACCCAACCAAACCCATTATTTGCGGTCTTAAGACGTACCATCCAGATGACCCGGGTAATGGCATGCCGGTAACGCAGAGAGGCGGCGGCGCAATGCAGCTTCTGCCGAAAAGGATGCACCGGGCGCTCGCCCTCGCCGCGACGCTGGCCATGGGCGGCGGCCTCGCGGTCGCAGCTACCAGCCCGGCCGCAAACGCAGACGTCGGCACGGCCGCGCACGCCGCTACGGCCGCCAGCGTGGCCCGGCCCGCCGGGGACAGCCCGGCCGGATTCTGGTACGGCACGGACAGCCTGCCCATCACGATCACCGGTACCCCTTACCAGGAGCCGAGGATCGGCGGCCGTTACGGCGGGTACATCGGCATGACCGGCAGCTGGTCGTACTGGCTGGGCTGCAGGGGCGGCTTCCTCGCCTGGTCCGCCGCCAACGCCGCCGAGGCCAACGCGAACTACACGAAGTACGGGGTCGGCGTCGGCCTGGGCGTCTACTGGTTCATGGGCGGCCCGGGCGTGGACCCCCACTACAACGGGAGCACCACCGAGGCCTACGCCTGGGGTCAGCGCCAGGCCGCCCGGGCGGTGGCGAACGCCAACGGGCAGCCGGTGAAATACCGGGTGCTCTTCATGGACGTCGAGATGCCCGGGGTCGCCCCCGCCCACGACAACGGCTGGAACGACGTCTACACCTCACCGTGCAGCGGCGTCGTCAAAGCGACCTACATCCCGGCCGACGTCGACCGGGCCGACTTCAACGGCTTCTTCGACTATGAGAAGGCGCACGGCTACACCCCCGGCGTCTACTCCGAGCCGGGCATCTGGGCTTCGATCTTCGGCACCGGCGCTTACTCGATGATCAGGAGCACCGACGAGTGGACGTACGAGCCGGAGACCACCAAGCTCAGCGAGGCCCCGGTCGGCTGGTGCCTGCGGGGCACGTCGACCTGCGCCAGCTTCTTCGGCGGGGTGACCAGGTCCAGCCCGCACGCGCTGATGTGGCAGTGGTCGGGTGGCGGCGGTGTCAGCAACGGGGTCGGTGACTTCGACCAGATCGACACCAGCGCCGTCCGCTGAGTACCCGCTCGTAACCCGCGGGCCGCTCCGGGCCGGGCAGCCTCCGGACATGGGCCGCTCAGCGAGGAGCTCGCCGACGCGGGTAGTAGGGCGCCAGGATCTCGCGGAACCGTCTGGTGATGCCGCCGTGGTCACCGAAGTGCGCGATGTCGCTGAGGATCTCGCGCAGCAGCAGGATGGGCATCCGCTCGGCCCAGCCCGGCGGGACGGGTTCAGCTCCTGGTAGACGTCGAAGAAGCGCTGTGACTCCGGCGGGCGCGGGCAGCCCCACAGCATGGGCAGGTCGACCTCGGCCCAGGTGTAGGAGACGGCGGGGGTCGATGACGGCTAGATGGCCGTCCGTCCCGCCGACCACGTTGGCGGCCCACAGGTCGCCATGGGTCAGGACGGGCTCCATATCGGGGATGATCTCCGGCAGGCGGCCGCACAGACGTTCCGGGGCCCGTCGGTCGGCGCTGGTGAGCGCCTGCGCCTGGACCCCTTCCACGGCGGAAACGACCAGCACGGCACCGTCCAGGACGCTCAGCACGCGCTCCACTTCGGCGATGAATCGGGGTGGCCGGGCGCGCCGATCAGGTTGACGGACAGGTCGCCGACGGTCTCCCTGGATCGCGGGCTGCTGCCGGGAGTACAGCAGAGACGCGGCCCGGGGGCAACTGAATTACCGCGGCGGCGTTACGCGCGGGTTGTCACGCGCACCGCGCCGGTGCGGCATCCTTAAGCCCATGAGTCACGACGGGAAGCTCGGCCGCCGGGCGTTCCTCGGCGCGGCTACGGCCGGGGTAGCCGCCGCAGTGGCGGCCTGCTCATCAGGGGGGAAGCCGGCTGCGGGATCTGGTACGGCGGGCGCGACAAAGGCCGGCCGTACGGTCAGCCCGGCCCCGGTGGCGGAGAACTCCCGGCCGGGCGACCGGCACTGGGAGATCCGGCAGCTAGGCGCCGAGCACGAGATCGAGGGGTACGCGGGCAAGGCCAGCGTGCTGCCGGGTGAGTCGTTCCCGCTGTTCGTCTCCACCACCTCCTCCGGCTACCAGGTGACGGCGTTCCGGATGGGCTGGTATCAGGGCGACGGCGCCCGCCAGGTATGGCAGTCCGGCCCGCTGCGCGGCCACCAGCAGAACGATCCCGTGCTGGCCGGGACGACGAACACGGTCCAGACAGACTGGGACCCGGCGCTGGACGTGCCGACGGACGACTGGCCCGCGGGCTCGTACCTGCTCCGGCTGGACGCCGACTCCGGGGCCCAGCGCTACGTGCCGGTGACCGTCCGGTCGGCGAGCACGGCGGGGAAAGTGGTGCTCAAGAACGGCGTCGAGACCTGGCAGGCGTACAACACCTGGGGCGGCTACGACCTGTACAAGGGGCCGGACGGTGCCTACGCGAACCGGTCGCTGGTGGTCAGCCTGGACCGGCCGTACGACGAGAACGGCGCGGCCATGTTCCTGACGTACGAGCGGAACGCGGTCAAAATGGCCGAGTTCATGGGGCTTCCGCTGGCTTACGTGACCAGCATGGACATCGCCGCGGACCCGCACCTGCTGGACGGGGCCAGCGCGCTGATCTCGCTCGGGCACGACGAGTACTGGTCCCCGGCCGGGCGCGCCAACGTGACCGCGGCCCGGGACGCCGGGGTGAACCTGGCCTTCCTCGGGGCCAACGCCATGTTCCGCCGGACCCGGCTAGAGGCCACCGGCCTGGGCAGTGACCGCCTGGTCGTCTGCTACAAGACCAGCTACGCCGACGACCCGATGTACGGCCACGACGATGCGCTGGTGACCAGCGACTGGCGGGGACCGGTCAGCCCCGATCCGGAGTCGTCGCTCATCGGCACCCTGTACGAGTCCTACCCGGCCCAGGCCGCCTACGTGGTGGTCAGCCCCAGCAGCTGGATCTTCAAGGGGACCGGCGTCCCCGACGGCGCGTCCTTCCCCAACCTGGTGGGCATCGAATACGACCGGGTCAACCCGGGATACCCGCTGCAGCGCCCGATCGAGGTGCTGTCGCACTCCCCGCTGATCTGCAACGGCGTGGCCAGCCACGGCGATTCGGCGTACTACGCCCACACCAGCGGCGCGGGCGTGTTCAACGCGGGCACGATGCGCTGGGTGGAAGCGCTGTTCGGAGACCAGCCGCACGGGATCGACGGCGCGACGCCCGGCTTCGTCCGGCAGGTCACCGCCAACGTGCTCCGCGCCTTCGCCGACGGCCCCGCCGCCGCCACCCACCCCGCGCACGACAACCTGGACGCGATGCACGAGTACCCCGGTGACCGCATCGGGTCCGGCAGCAACCTGTCCTGACCGGGTCCCGTGCATCCTTCGGCCCTGCAACTACAGAGGCTAGACTTCAATAGCGACAAGCAGACAGCGATCGGCAGCCGTTGCCCTTGGCTCGCTACGAGCTGAGGGGCTTGAGCCTGAGCCTGCGGTCATCGAACGTGCCGCCGTCGTGGTCATGGGTTCGGGCCGGTCGGAGAGGTCCTGGCCGGGGCTGGGATGCCGACCGGGCCTGGGATGCTGGCCGGCGTGCCGCCTGGATTCCTGATCTGTTCTGGTCAGCTCCGCGTCGTCAATGGCGAGCCCGCCCTGCGGGCTTGTGAGCTCCCGCTTGGGGTATCGGCCGCGCACTTCACGCTTTCGTGGACGCAGGCAGATGACGATCACGATGCCGCACAGGCCGGCCACGGCGATCGCCCGGCCTGGCCCGACTATTCCGGCAACCGCACCGGCGAGCGCGAAACCGAGTGCTTGCAGGGCGAGCAGGCCGGCAGTGTTGACTGCCATGGTCCGCGCGAAGAGATGCCCCGGAGCGGCCTGCCGGACGAGGGAGTCAAGGCCCAGCGAGTACATGCTGCCCGTGCCCGCGCCGACGAGCAGCGGCAGGGCCACGGCGATCGGGGGGGTGACGAAGAACGCCAGGTAAGGCACAAACGAGGCAGCTGCGGCGAGCCCTACCACCCGGCGCTGCCGCTGTGGGCTGAGGCACCAGACGCCCAGCAGGTCGCCGGCGATGAGCCCTACGGGAAGCGCGGCCAGCCACCACCCGACCAGCGCTGGGGAGCCGTTTTGGGCAGCGACGTACGGAGCGGCGAGGGCTTCGGGGGCAAGGCGCAGTCGACCAGATGCTCACCGATCCCGCCGCCACCCGTGACCTCCTCGCCGGCCAGGTGCAGGCTGCATGGGAACGCCTCGTTGCGCCGTTCTGGCCGCGCATCCAGGCCGTCCTCGACGCCGACGTGGCCCACCGGTCACGACAGCTCACCGACCACGGCCTCCGCCCGATGCTCGAAGGGATCGATGCACGGATCACCTGGCGCGACGGCACCGTGGTCGTCAACGACGGCATGGACCTCACGGTCGAGCTCCGCGGCCGGGGGCTGGTCCTGATGCCGAGCGCCTACATCTGGCCGGCAGTAGTCGCGGTCGTCGACGAACCATGGCAGCCCACGATCGTCTACCCGGCGCGGGGCATCGCCGAACTCTGGCAGCAGGCCGCTCCCCCGGCGGACGCCCTCGTCCGGCTCCTCGGACGGACCCGCGCCCTGCTTCTCGCCAGGCTCGACCGGCCAGCGTCCACTGGCACGCTGGCCGCTCTGCACGGACTCAGCCCAAGCGGCACCTCCAAGCACCTGATCGCCATGCGTGACACAGGGCTCATCACCGGCACCCGCCACGGCCACGAAATACGCTACGCACGCACCCGGCTAGGAACCGAACTCAGTCGCGCAGCGGCGGCAGGGGGAGCTACTGCGCCCCTCCGGCCTCGGCCAGGCCGAGCCCCGGCTTAGGATCTTTGGCTACAAGCTAATGATCAGTAGCTACATTGCCTGAAGAAGTAAGTTGCTCGAGACGCTTCGAGGCGCTGGATCAAGGCTAGCGAATCTTTCGGACTCAACGCCGGGCCCGGGAACTCCCTGCCAAGGGGCATCCTGAGCGGTTAGGAACAGCACCCAGCCGGGCTAACTACGGTCTTACGGCCCGGACGATGGCCGAATGCATGCCGTTCGTCACCTGGTGAGTAGCGGTGATGCGGATGCCGGTGAAGCCAGCCCGGGCCAGGCCGTCCTGGTATTCGGCGAAGGACAAGGCCCCGGCGATGCAGCCGATGGTGCCGCCGCGCCGGGCCCGTTCGGCTTCGGTCAGGTGATTCTCGGCGATGATGTCGGAGACCCCGAACCGGCCCCCCGGCCGCAGCACGCGGAAGCTTTCGGACAGCACGGCGCCCCTGTTACCGGACAGGTTGATCACGCAGTTGGAGATGATCACGTCCACCGAGTTGTCCGGCAACGGAATGTCCTCAATATGGCCCCGAAGGAATTCCACGTTGACCGCGCCTGCCTCGGCCGCGTTGGCCCGGGCCAGGTCAAGCATCTCGGCCGTCATGTCCAGGCCGTACGCCTTACCCGACGGCCCGACCCGGCGAGCGGACAACAGCACGTCGATGCCGCCCCCCGACCCAAGATCAAGAACCGTCTCACCGTCCTTGAGGTCAGCGACAGCGAGCGGGTTACCGCAGCCAAGGCTGGCCGCAACCGCCAACTCGGGCACTTCGCCCTGCTCAGCACCCGAATACAGGCCGGCGCCGGTCCCGGTCTCCGCCGCCCCGCCGCAGGAGTCAGCGCAGGTCGGGACACCCCCGTCAGCGACGAGGACGGCAGCCTGCGCATAGCGGGCCCGCACCCGCACCCGGACCCGTTCCAGATCGCCGGGCCCGGTCATGGCGGCGGGCAGCCGATGAGGGCACCGAGGCTGGCGAGTGCTTCGGTGCGGGCCCGGTAGTAGACCCAGACGCCGCGCTTGTCCCGCTCGACCAGCCCCACATCATGAAGCACCTTCATGTGGTGGCTGATCGTCGGCTGAGACAGGTCAAAGGCGTCGTTCAGATCACAGACGCATGCCTCACCGCCGGGATGGGAGGCGACCAGCGACATCAGCCGCAGCCGGACCGGATCAGCCAGGGCCTTCAGCAGCGGCGCGACCTGCTCAGCCTGCCCGGCCGACAGCGGCTCAGCCGACAGCGGAGAGCAACATGCGGCCGTAGCCGCCGGGTTCAGCACCTCCAGAGAAATTGACATAGGTCTATATTGACGGACCCCGATGCCTCGTGACAAGCTCGGCTGCAGGCAAGACATAGACGGACATCAAAGTCTTTAGCCCCTGGAGGTTCCCGTGTCCCGTGTGCAGCTCGCGCTGAACGTCAACGACATCGACGAGGCCGTCGCCTTCTACAGCAGGCTGTTCGGCACGGAGCCGGCCAAGCGCCGCCCCGGTTATGCGAACTTCGCGGTCGCCGAGCCGCCGCTGAAGCTGGTCCTGCTGGAAAGCCCCGGCCAGGGGGGCACCCTCAACCACCTGGGCATCGAAGTCCCCGACATCGACACCGTCGAAGCCGAGCAGACCCGCCTCACCGGGGCCGGGCTTGCCTCCACTAATGAGCGGGACACCACCTGCTGCTACGCCAAGCAGGACAAGTTCTGGGTCCAGGGCACCCCGGGCGGCGAGTCCTGGGAGATCTACACCGTCCTGGCCGACAGCGAGAGCTTCTACGGCGACGACGCGGCAGCGGCAGCCCGCTGGGGCGACAGCACCGCCGGGGCCGCCGGCAACGGATCGTCCGTATGCTGCGGAGGCAGCGCCCAGGAAACCGGTGAACCGACGGTCGCCTCGGTCGCGCCCTGCTGCTGACCTAACCCGCAGACGATGACGGAATGAGTGAGATGACACTGGGCCGGCAGCCCGCTGATGACTGGGTGCCCACGGAAAGGCCACGCTCATGACCGATGTCCCGCAGGTGCTGTTCGTCTGCGTCCACAACGCCGGCCGGTCCCAGATGGCCGCGGTCCTGCTCGACCACGAGGCCCACGGGCAAGTGCGGGTCATGTCGGCGGGATCGCAGCCCGCCAGCGAGATCAACCCCGCCGTCATTCAGGCCATGGCCGAAACCGGCCTCGACCTGTCCCGAGAGTTCCCCAAGCCGCTCACCAGCGACCAGGTCCAGGCCGCCGACATCATCATCACCATGGGCTGCGGCGACGCCTGCCCCGTCTACCCCGGCAAACGCTATCTCGACTGGGACCTGCCCGATCCCGCCGGGCTTCCCCTGGAACAAGTCCGCCCCATCCGCGACGACATCCAGCGCCGCGTACGCCAGCTGATCACCGAACTGAATCTGTCCGCCGGCTCCCCCTAACGGGCACTGCGGAGAGCGGATGAACACCCGCACGGGACAAGTTGCCCACCGATCCCGGCGGAAAGCCACCGGGATCGGTGGGCGAGCGGGCTTGAGCGCTACTTGCTGAGGTGGGGGCGGAGGAGGGCCAGGTCGGGGTCGCCGAGGCGGTCGTTGGCGGTCGCGGCCTGGTGCCAGTGCGGGTAGATCAGGTCAGGCTGGCTCACCTCGTCCAGGGCGGCGCGCTCCTCGCTGGACAGCACCAGGTCCGCGGAGGCCAGGTTGTCGGCCAGCTGATCGTCGGTGCGCGCGCCGACGATCACGGACGTCACTCCGGGGCGGCTGAGCAGCCAGGCCAGCGCGACCTGGGCGGCCGAGACCCCATGGGCCTTGGCGATGTCGATGAGGACCTCGATCGTGTCGTAGAGCCGGTCCTCGTTGCGCACGGGAGGCTCATTCCACTCCTCGCTGAGGTGACGCGAGTTCTCGGGCTGCTCGGCGTCCCGGCGGAACTTACCGGACAGCAGGCCGCCGGCCAGCGGGCTCCAGATGAGGACACCGAGGCCCTGGTCGAGGGCCAGCGGGATCAGCTCGTACTCGGCGTCACGCGCCTCCAGGGAGTAGTAGATCTGCTCGGCCACGAACCGCTGATAGCCCCGGGCGTCCGCCGCGGCCAGCGCCTTCATGAGCTGCCAGCCCGAGTAGTTGGACGCAGCCAGGTAGCGCACCTTGCCCGACTGCACCAGTGAGTCGAGGGCGGACAGGGTCTCCTCTACTGGCGTCTGCCCGTCCCACTCGTGCACGTGGTAGATGTCGATGTGCTCGGTGCCCAGCCGGCGCAGGCTCGCCTCGACCCCGCTCAGGATGTGATGCCGGGATAGGCCGGCGTCGTTCGGCCCGTCGCCCATCGGCATCCGCACCTTGGTCGACAGCAGCAGCTCGTCGCGCCTGCCCTTGATCGCCTCGCCGACCATCTCCTCGGCTGTGCCCTGGGAGTAGACATCCGCCGTGTCGATCAGGTTCACCCCGGCGTCCAGGGCCATGTCGATCTGGTGCCGCGCGCCCTCGACGTCAGTCGAGCCGACCGCACCGAACCCGCCCTTGCCGCCAAACGTCATCGTGCCGAGGGTCAGCGTCGAGACCCGGAGGCCGCTCCGGCCAAGCTGACGGTATTCCATGGTGAAACCCTTCTCGCAGCGTCGTCTGTGGTGTCTGTAGACAACTTACGGTGGCGGCGTGTCAGTACCGGGCGGGGCCCACTTGTGGCTCCCATACACCCGGTACGGTTCCAGGTCGGCCCACTTGACCTCCACGCCGAGGCCGGGCCGATCGGGATCGGGGTGCAGGGCGCCGCCTTCAGGACGCGGCACGCCGTCGAAGGCCACGTCCTCGATGCGGACATGGGTATGGAAGTACTCCAGGTGCCGGGCCTTCGGCACGCCGCAGAAGGCGTGCGAGCTCTCGAACGCGTGCACCGTTACGCTCTCGACCGGGATCATGCTCATCCCGCTACCCACTGGACGGCGGCCAAACGCCCGGCAGCCGCCAGCGGGAGCGCCATCACCGGCATCCGGGACGTCCCAGCGTCCGACGGCGTGTCGCCGCGCTTATTGCGGGTACCCGGGCACATGTGGCCCGCCGCCTGGGCCTGGACCAAGATCCGCCTCGGGGCACCCAGGCGGGAAGGGAACGCATTGCTCAGCTACTTTCTCGCGGTGCTGGCGGCGTGCGCCAACGCGACCTCATCGGTGCTGCAGCGCAAGGCCAACAAGGAGGTCCCGCAGAAAGAGAACCTGAGCTGGAAGCTGATCCAGAGCCTGCTGCACCAGCCGATCTGGTTCTTCGGGATCCTCGCCATCACGGTGGGCTTCCTGCTCCAGGCCTCCGCACTGGGCGCGGGGGAGCTGGCCGTCGTCGAACCCATCCTGGTGCTGGAGCTGCCGTTCACGCTGATCCTCGCATCCCGGGTGTTCAGGTCCGGCATGGGAGCACGGGAATGGGGCTCGATACTGGCGATGACGGCAGGCCTCGCGGGCCTGCTCTACTTCCTCTCCCCCACCGCCGGCCGGTCGGACGAGGTACACCTGTATATCTGGCTGATCGGCATCGGGGCGAACCTGGCGCTGGTCGGGGTGCTGGTCCTCTGGGGGCGGCGGGGGCCGGCCGGGCGGGGCGGCGGCACCCAGGGCAGCGGCGCCCACCAGGCGGCGGTCTTCGGGATCGCCGGCGGATCGGCCTTCGGGCTGACCGCGGCCCTGATGAAGGGGATGACCACGTACTACTCGCAGGGCGGATTCGGGGCGATATTCACCAGCTGGCAGCTGTACGCGATGGTGGCCTCCGGGGCGCTCGGCATGTTCCTGGTGCAGTCGGCGCTGAACGCGGGAAAGCTCATCGCCGCCCAGCCCGGCCTCAGCCTGTCCGACCCGATCATCTCGATCCTGTGGGGCGTGCTCGCGTTTCACGAGAGGGTGCACGGCGGGCCGATCCACCTGCTGATGGCGGCGCTCAGCACCGCCGTGCTCGCCGCCGCGGTGGTGGTCCTGGCCCGGTCTCCGTTGCTATCGGATGATCAGCAGCAGGGAACGCAGGATGGCCAGAGCAGGCGCCGGCCGGGAGACCAGCCGCAGAGCGAGTCCCCCCACCCCGCCCGGAGTTAGCCGTGCCGCCCGGCGGGTAGAGCCCAGGCGGCCAGCCGGGACTGATCCACCGGCGCACGGAGGCGATGATGGCGACCAGAGAACAAGTCCAGCAACTGCTCGACGAGGGCCTGGACTACGAAGCGGCCGGGCAACGGCTGGGTATCCCGGCCGGCCAGGTGTACATGATCGCCACGGGGGTGGCCGCCGACGGGGGCGACACACTTCCCGGACAGGCCAGGGACCGGGGCGCGATCCCCGCGAGCCAGCGGCTGGCCAATCCGCCCGCCGAGAATCCCACCAGCAGCACGCTGGTCCATGACTGGATCGCGGCCCGGGTGGCAGCGGACCCGCAGATGCGTGCGGCGGCGGCGCGGGAAAAGGCAGACGACCCAGGCTGACCCCGGAGACGGCCGGCCCGGCCGGGGGCTCCCCGGCGCAGGGCGCCAGAAGGCAGGGCGGGGCAGGCTCGTAATGCGGGGGCCTGCGGACGCATGTGGCGCCGGTTGAACTGGCGCCAGTCCTCCCGCCCGTCCGGCCACCGGATCAGCGCCGCCCAGCCCCCCTGGTACCGCGCCCAGGCCACGATCAGGCAGGGACGCCAGCTGGTGTCGCTGTACAGCACCTCCGCCGCCCGGCGCACGGGCGCCCGGCGCGGGCTGTCCATCAGTTCACCGGCCGGTACCCGGGTCAGCATCGGGACGGTTCCGACTGGCGGCGGATAGCCGCCTGCAGGCGTTTTCCCAGCTCCCATGCCTTAGACGATAACAGATTCGAATGCTGAGGGCAGTTAGAGGACTAATCGAACAGAACCAGCTACAGAGCCACAGATGAACAGAAGGTAAACTAAAGATGGACTAAAGCTTTCAAAAAGGTGGCCGGAAAGGCTGAAAACTCGCC
>Ga0066790_10001155_pt1 | contig 10979 bp, 8 predicted proteins | sample OrgsoiDNA2013050_FD_70963 | JGI IMG/M metagenome (GOLD analysis project Ga0066790, IMG submission 70963) | Permafrost soil microbial communities from the Arctic, to analyse light accelerated degradation of dissolved organic matter (DOM) -... | ecosystem: Environmental > Terrestrial > Soil >...
GGGGGTAAAGGGCAGCTTATCTGCAATCAGTTCGCTGACCGCAAAATCAGTGATTCTTTTCGCCGCCGTGGCTGAAATTATTGTGGCAAATGGCGAACTTCCGAGGCGAATCAATCTACGTTCTGCCGCCCAAGCGAGGACCGCGGGCGCAGTCAGGGCGCGCAAACCCGCCACTGCACCTATCCCGATTGCCAACGCGGGAATGTAAGAGCGCTTCATTTTATTTGCCACCAATCTCATCCGGAGCAGATTCTCTCGCTAAAGCTACGGAGTCTTTCAGCGCATGTCAACATTCTCCGGTTCGCTCCTCCAGAATTGAAAGGTAGCCGCTACCGACGGTTGCTTCCAGTCGAAAACCGGCATAGAATCCCCGCGTCCTAATCTTCCGCAGCCTGGGAGTCCGAAGGAGTGCCGGTATGGTGGGCGGCAAAAAAGGCAAAGCTGGCAAACCAAGTAAGCAGGCAAAAGTACCTTCCAAGAAGAAAAATAAGCTCTCGGTCTCGCCGCAGCCACTAGGTAAGGCAACACTCCCAACTGTGGGTGTGGAACGAACTGATGCCCAGATTAGTGCCGACTTGGAAGAGATCATCAGGGCGGAGGTGCGTGCCGCTCAGGCCACCCGAAGGCTGATTCCGCATCCAAGTTAGAACATTAAAACTTTAGGAGAACGCCATTGCTCAACATAAGCAAAGCTTTCAGCAGTTTTTCGGTGAATGATCTTCAGAAGGCCCGGGAATTTTATGGCAAGACGCTGGGACTCGAACTCTCCAGCGGTCCGGAAGGCACCCTGGTCGTGCCCCTTTCCGGCGGCACCAAAGCTCTGATGTACCCTAAACCCAACCACCAGCCGGCCACTTTCACCGTCCTGAATTTTCCCGTCGACAGCGTAGAAAAAACTGTGGATGAACTGAGCCAGCGCGGCGTGCGATTTGAAGTCTATAACGAGCCCAACTTGAAGACGGACTCGCGAGGGATTTCTCGCGGGAATGGGCCGACGATCGCGTGGTTCAAGGATCCGGCGGGGAATATCTTGTCGGTGCTGGAAGCGGCCTAGCGGATCGTCTTGCCTTTCGGCTAACGGTGTTGCGAACACTCGCCACTACATTCATTGACCGGGTTGTGAGTGTAAACGCCTGTTTTCGACAGTTATGGCTTGAAACACTGTTTCCCGCGCATTAACGTTGTGGCTTGAGGTCGAGGACCTTGTCTTATGAATACCACCAGGCGCACCATCGCTGCCACGCAAGCACTGCTCATCTTCCCAGCCATCCTCTTCATGGGTGCGCTTATCGTGAGGCCACTGTCGCCACTCCAACACGAACCGGCGTACACGGCTCAGCGGATCGTCATGTGGTACGCGGGGAAAATGTGGACATTGTGGGTGCTTCTCATCACGCTACCGGTGGCGGTGCTCGTCACCGGATGCCTCACATTCCTGCGGAGCAGGAGAGAACTTCCGCCGGGTGTGCAGGAAGGGTTCGCCGCAATTCACACTGATTCGGCGATGCCATTTGTGGCTGCGATGACATTGACGGCCGGAGTCGTTCTGGCAATCGTGGCCATGCACATGCTGGCGAACTAACGATCTTCGGATTTAAGGTGCGGCAGAACCCCCGCGATTGATCATTGTCTCTGCCATAACTGTTTCAAATCGCGATCACACTCATACAGCGTGAAAGCGCCGCCCACGCTGGTGGTGAAACCGTAGCTCCATACAGCATTGGGATTCAATCTTGTCGAAAAGTCGTGGGCCGCCGAATAGATGATGTTCGCAGTTTTCACGAATCCGCGAAGCAGAAAACCGTGCACTGCCGCGTTCGCGCCTGTGTATCGTCCGACGATGTCCCCCTGAGGGTTGATGCCATTTGCAAAGGTGTTCGTTCCGGTCGGAAAATCAACTGGAATGCAATTGCCACCGATCACGAGAGCACCGTGCCCATTGCCGTCGGCAGCGCCATAACCGCCTACCATGAGGCCTTGGGGGTCCACGCCGCTGAGAAACGTAAACGTCGAGCCGCAACCGAAGCACGCCCCTGAGTGGAAAGAAAGAACCGTTGGCTTTCCATAGCCACACCCGGTAATTCGCCACCGGCGATTCCCCTTGGAGTGTCCGCCCCCCCGGCCTCGGGCACTGTCCCACCTTCTCGCCTTCAGAGCTACAAATCACAAATTACATTCCAAAGCGACGAGCAGCCAGACTGGATCCTATGCAAGCCCTTCGGGCCGAATAGCACAGAAACTTGCACGGCTCGACACTCCCGGAACTACACCTCGGGAGGGACATCCCAAACGTGGACCACGCAAGAGAATGGGTCCACGATCCTCAGGAAAGAACGGCTCATCATGCGCGGATTTCTGACCGTCTACACGGGGCTTGCTGGCCACACTCATTCGCAACGCAACGCCGTCATAGGGATCCACTTTGGAGGCGTGCCGCGCCGGTATTGCACAGGCAATCCCGGATACCCGGCCCCAGTCACTCATTCTTGTACTTGCAAGCCCACTTGGCTTGCCATTGGGGGCACCCGACGGTAGAATCGCGCCACGCATAAACTAAAGATGGCAATAGACAAGGCTCGTCTGAAACGTAAGCCTGCACACTCAACCTCTGTACAGTAACGACGCGCACGCGGCTAGGATTGGACAGCGATGCCTCAACCCAAGTTGAACGAGGATTTGGCGACTTGCCAACTCTCAACGCTTATTTCCTTGCTTCGGCGCTCAAATCAATCTTGCAGACTGTGGAGCTTTGTCCTGGCAGTAAGCTACCTGACACTTGCAGCCTCTCACGGAGCACCAGCCCAGAATGCGCCCGAGGAGCTTGGAGCCGAAAAACCCGCGCGAGCCCATTATCTGAACACGCAAACTGGCGTGGAGTATGTTGGCGACGAGGTTTGCGGATCGTGTCACTCCGCTAAATACAAAAGTTTCAAACAAACTGCGATGGGTAGATCGGCTTCGATTCCCTCTCAGAACGATCTGCAGTCGTTGGTAAAGCCCGTTACCTTCTCCAGCAGCACCCTCGACCGCACCTTTAGCGTTTACGCCCGCAACGGCAAAATGTACCACGAGGAATCGCAGCGCGACGCCAAGGGCCAGCTTGTTTTTTCCGAGACACATGAAATCGCCTATATTGTGGGTGCAGGCGAGGTCGGTAAGAGCTATCTGGTCGACAAGGGCGATGCCTTCTTCGTCTCACCGATTTCTTTCTACACACGCATCAATGGATGGGATCTTTCTCCGGGATATGAAAGGTCTTTGTTCAGGGACTTCGCGCGCCCGGTTGCCGAATTATGCGTCGACTGCCATACCGGACAACCGCGCTTTGTTCCGGGGAAACCGGACCACTTCCAGCAACCTCCCTTTCAGTTTCTGAGCGTCGGCTGTGAGCGTTGTCATGGTCCCGGCGCGATCCATGTCCAACAACGGAAGGCGGGCGCTTCCCTTGTCGGCCCGATTGACTTCGCCATCGTTAACCCCGCGAAAATGCCCGCGGAAGTCCGTGATGACGTCTGCGCGCAATGCCACTTCCTCGGCGACGCCCGGGTCCTGCGGCCGGGGAAAAACTATCTCGACTTCCGGCCCGGAACACCGCTGGATAGAGTGGTGGCCGTTTTTTCTGTTCCTGCAAAGGTCAAGGCAAACCGATCCTTCGCTCTGAGTCAATTTGAACAGCTAAGACTCAGCCGGTGCGCGATTGCGAGCAAAGGACGCGTGGGTTGCATCACCTGCCATGATCCGCACGTGCAATTGCGCGGAGCGGAGGCGGCAGAGGACTTCCGTGCGCGATGCCTCACTTGCCACACGGTCGAGTCCTGCCGGGCGCCTCTTGCAAAAAGACAATCCACTTCTCCGCCCGACAGCTGCGTGATGTGCCACATGCCAAAACAGGCGATTGAGAATATGAACCACGCGTCGGCGACAGATCACCGCATTCTTCGTGATCCATCGGAGAATCTCCTGGCTCTCGATGAGCTTTCGCTGTCGCCCTCGGACGAGCTTGTCTACGATTCCCGGCCACTTGGCTTTGAAGATGCAAAACCGGATTTGCGGAGTCTGGCTCTTGCGTATCCTCAAGTGGCGGGACATTATCCGGAACTCAGGCAAAAAGGCTTTGCAGTGCTACAACAAGCTGCGCAGGAGTTTCCGGACGACGCAGAGGTTCAAGCTACCTATGGACTGGTTTTGCTCGTGGTGCGACCCGGCGAGGGAGTTCGCGCAGGCGAGGCTTTGCAAAGAGCCATCGACCTCGGTTATAGGTCTCCGGAGGTTCGAACTAAGTTGGCAAACCTTCGGCTCCAGCAAGGGAACGTTATGGCAGCGATCGGTCTATATAAAGAATCGCTCCAAATCGATCCACTTTATATCCCGGCTTACCTCAACCTTGCGCAAGCCTATCTCATGTTGGAGGATCTCGAGAACGCTCGCGAAGTTCTCGATCGAGTTTTGAAAGTAGACCCTGGAAACGATACCGCCCGTCAGGCGTGGCTCAAGCTGGGGCTCCCTCCCGACGAGCACCCTTAGAGTTAACGCCGGGAATGTTGCTCATTGCAGATCGCCTTCGGCCCGCGGAACCCCCATGACTACCGCTTCATATACGGCAAGCCGGGCGATCTCATCTAACCCTCTGACCTGTTGAAACCCTACGATGCTCGTGCGATGCGGCGCTATCCCGTCAGCACGCGGATCAACTACGTGGCGAACGACGACGCGGAATGCTCCGCACGTGTGGAACTAGATTCAGAATCGACTCTTCTCGTAGAGGATCGCAGGATACACAACTAACTTTCAGTGCTAGTGCTCACATCTCTGTCGGAGTTTATGGTCACCGCGGTTCAGGTTCCACCTGCGGAGATCCCATGATTAGAGCTTGGTCACGTTCGAGAGAGCTTCGACGGAGATCCTGCGAGCGCGCGAAAGCTTTCTGCGCGAGTTCGGCTTGCCCGAGCTTCTTATACGCCAAATACAACTGATAATGGACGTTACCGTAATGGTCCAAAGGAGCCGCCTTCTCGAGTTTCGGGACCGCATCGGCAAACTGTCCCATGCGCACGTATGCCGTCCCCAACAAGCCGCTGGCTTCATTCAAATTGGGTTGAAGTTGCAGCGCCCGCTGTAGATAGCGCACCGCCTTTTCATCCTCCCGATCTAGCACGTACAGGCGTCCCAGCAGATAAAGCGCCTTGGTGCGCGAGGGATCCAGCTTCACGGCTTTCTCTAACTCAACCTGCGCCTCTGCATCAGAGTGATTATCGAGGTAGAATTCTCCAAGTGCTTCGTGAAGTTCTGCCTCATCCGGTCGCAGCCGCAGGGCCACCTGATACTCTTTGATTGCGTCGTCAAGATCCCCGCGAAGGGCGGAGCCTTCGGCACGCAGTTGGTGAGTTCGCCAGGAGTCGGGAAAAGAATCTTCGAGCCGCGCATAGGCCTCTGCCCCCAAGGCTTGGTATGTCCGCTCCAACCAGTAGCTGGCCTCGGCATTTATGTTGGTGTCGCCATGCACCTGCGCTAACGTGCCAGCCGCGCGTTCGTATTGCTGCAATGTAAAGTACGTTTTTCCCAGGAGGAGTTGAGCTGAGTCGGTCAAATGCTTTGCCGTTTGCAGTGAGGATATGCAGCGAGAATAGAGATGGGCTTTGCAGGGATCCGGATTGGCATGTGCTTGCGGATTAGCACGAGACGCTTGTTGCCACTTCGAGAAGTCGTTTTGGAAGGATTTCCATGGGCGCTCTGAAAGCTCGTTTTCAGTCATAGAGGCGTAAAGACCCGCCAACAGAAAATGCCTAGCTGGCCCTTCGGGCTGATCCAGCAATCGCGATATGGAAGCCTGTGCCGTCTCCTTGGTGAGTTCGATCGAGGGGAATTCCGGGCGCAACTTCAAGAATTCCGGAGAGATTTGCCAGACTTTGCCTACCGAGGCAAGGGCCTCAGAAGCTTGGCCTTTGGCCAGCTGCAGGTTTGCCAAGCCGAGCCACGCCAACTCATTTCTCGAGTCAAGCTGAAGGTCGAGGCGGAATTCTGTCTCTGATTCTTCCAGTTTTCCGGCATGCAGATCGGCTTCGCCGAGCAATGTATGCAAGCCGGATTGCCGAGGCGCGACGCCGACGGCCTTCCGGTACTCCTGCGCAGCATCTTCCCAACGGTTGCGCTCGAAGAGTATGTCGCCAAGGAAACGATGCCCCCAGGCCGATTCGCGATACAGACGAGCGCCTCGATAAGCCAAACGAGCCGCCAGATCCAGGTATTCGTGTCCAAGTTTGAACCAGGCCTCGGCCTTATCGGAATCGAGGGCGGCGATCTGACGGAACTCCGCCGCCGCGCCTCGAAAGTTTTCCTGACTCAAGTGATACAAAGCCATGGCCTCATGCGCATCGCGGTTGGAAGGATCGAGTTTCAGCGCACGCTGGAGAAACGGACTGGCCTTGTCTGGAGATCCAAGTTTGAGGTAATCCATTCCGACAACTACATTGAGGCCAAGCAGTTTTGGCCTTTCTCGCACAGCCTTATCCAGATAGCGGACCGCCAAGTCGTACTGGAGGAGGCCCTGGTAAGCGAGGCCCAGGTTGACCTCAGCCTCGAGTAGGTTTGGGTCCAGGGTCAGCACCTTCTTAAATTCTTCGATCGCGCGGACGAACTCGCCCTGTCTCAGGGCTGCCTGGCCGGCGCGGAAAGACAGTTCGACTTCTTGCTCGGACGATTGACTGGCGGCGAATCCGCGCACGATCAATGAAAACGTAAGAAGAAAGAAAGCGGTGGCTTTTTTGATTCTCATGGAACGCAATGGGAAACGCTATGTAGCCCCAGACCTGACATTAACACCCAATGAACAGAAGGGAAGGGAGAAGAAAAATGTGTCCGAGCGGCCGGAGCCGCCCGGACACATGCGTGAGGTTAGCCGGACACATGCGTGAGGTTAGAAGGTGGTTCTTAAGGCAAACTGAATTACGCGTGGCAGATTGTACTGGCCGGTCACCTGGCCAAAGGTCGAACCGCCGCAGCAACTGGTGTTGGGCGGATTGAACTGCGTCCGATTGAATAGATTGAAGAACTCCGCTCGGAACTCGAGGCCGATTCGACCATCTGGACCAAACTTTGTGTTCTTAAAAGCGGCGAAGTCAAAGTTCTTTTGTCCGTCAGAACGTATGTTTGGCTCGGTACGCGAATCGGTGCCGTAATTGTAGGTGTTCGGGTCGCCGTTCGTGAATACGGAGGTGTCAAACCAATGGGCTAACTTCTCTTGTTTGGAACCGGAAGTTGTGTGCGACAGGGCAGTTCTCGTCGGCCGGGAACAGCCTGCGTTAACAATGCCCGAGTTGCTAAGCGCTCCCGGGCAGCCACCGATGATAATCGGGAAGCCTCTCTGGAAAGTGATGATGGTATTGACTCCCCACCCACTGATCAGCTTGTCGGCAACACCGTCTGCGCTGCTGAGAAACCTCTTGCCGCGTCCAAAAGGCAGATCCATAATGCTGCCGATTACCAGCCGCTGTGGGACGTCGAAGCCGTCCAGGCTACGCTCGCCACGGAGGTTATAGGCGTTGGCATCGTTCCAACTGGGGGCGGCGGCCTCCAGCCAATTGATTTCCGAGTTGGTATTGTCGATGAGTTTCGAGACGGTGTAGCTGGCCATGATTTGGGCGCCAGCGCCGAATCGCTTCACCACTTTCAACTGCATCGAGTGATAAATCGAATCGCGGTTATCCGGCTCGGCCAGTGAAAAGTTATCGAACTGCGGAAAAGGCAGAAGCAGTTGGCCTGCCTTTACCGTCGCATTCGTTCCCACACCACCGGACGTTACCGGGCCGGTGCAACCCGCGCAATTCCCAGCAAACGGGTTGGGGACAAGAGCCGTCAGGGCTGCCACATCCGCAGCATTTTTGGGCAGATCCTGCGGCAGGATTTGATCGATCGTCTGATCATGCATGGGCAAATGCGTGCCCTTCGAGCCAGCGTAAGCTACGTCCACCAGCAGGTTCCCGGCGAATTGACGCTGAATGTTCAGGTTCCACTGCTGAACGTAGGGGGCCGGGTTGTTGATCGAGGCCGCTTCGTTGCCATTGCCTTGCACATCGATCAACGCCTGGTCTCTCCCGAAGGGCGGGGTGACTCCGCCCGGGAACGGATTGAACAGAGTGTTCTTCGGCGTCACTCCGTCGGACTGGGTCGTCAGCCAAGGCGTGCTGAACGAGTTGATAAACAAGTTGTGCGGCGCATCGTTCCACCTCACGTCCACCGGGAGGTAGAACATTCCGTAGCCAGCCCGGATCACCGTACTCGGATCCAACTGGTAAGCGATCCCAAGACGTGGGCTGATATGGTTCCAGGAAGGAAACGCAGTGCGGTCCGAATGCCGGTTCGACTTCACCAAGTCAAAGCCGCCCTTCAGGTTTGGGAAAGCCGCCGCCACGGCAGGACTGAGCGCCAGTAGCGGGCTGGCTTCGGTGGTGTTGAGAGCGACAATGCGATTCGCCCGCTCGGTCCAATCGCCCTGCAGGTCGACGCGAGCGCCAAGATTCAGGGTAATCTTTCTGGAGAGCCGGTAGGTGTCGCCCACATAAAACGCGTAGTAGAGATTCTGATCGGCGGTTTTAGCCGGCTCAACGGCGCTTCCATTATCGCCGGCCCCCAGCAGGAACGAAGCGAAGCCGTTGCCCGCAGCCGCTGCGGCCACGCCCGGAGTGCCGTTGGCCGAGTCATTCGGGTTTGCCGCCGTCATCTTGGCGTTGATCTGGAACAAGCCCGCCGGATTATTGCTCTGGAAGTAGTTGTTACGGAGGATGCGAATTTCTCCGCCGACTTTCAGAGTGTGGTTTCCAATGATCTTGGAGAGCGTTGGGGCAAAGCTGTAAGTGTCGTCATGAGCGCCGATGCCGCTGCCGGTACCTTGAGCACACCAACCGCCACCCCAGCGATTATCACCAGAGTTCTGCGAGACGCACACCTGCGGAATGTGGGTATAGGTCAACTGAGACGTTAGTGCCGCCCAGTTCGGACCAAACTGCGACAGGTCGATGCCCTCGCTTAAAGGCGTGCGCAGGTAGACGTAACGCGTGTAGCCCAAATGCAAGTCCAGGATCATCTTGGCGGAAAGCGTAATCGTATTTCCCAGTGAAACCTGTTTCGCAGTGGTGGTTTCCGTGCAACGATCGGTGCAGATCTGGCTGAACGGATTGTCGGGCAGGGAGAGGATGCTCGACTGCGTGTAGCGTCCGTAAATCCTCTGCTTCGAACTCAGGTCATAGTCAACGCGGGCGTTGTATTGATTCACCGAGCCGCCGCTGCTAAAGCTGGTCGCAAAGTTACCGTCAGCACTGCCCGCCAGGTTGGGCTCCGGGAAGAACCCTAAAAGGGCTTTCGAGGTGGGGTCGATCTTACCGGCTGGAATCACGTTGCCGGCAAAAGCCGTCCGGCAAACGGGGTTGGCTGAAGTGCAGGCCGGATTCCCGCCTACACCGCTCGTGTTCGGATCGTAAATGGTGAAAGGCGTGGCGGTGCCGCTTGACCCAATTTGTGAAAAGTCTCCATTGCGCTCCAGGTCTGTAGGAACCCAGGTAATGAAGGGATTCCCCTTGCGAAGGCGATAGCCCTCATAACTGAAGAAGAAGAACAGCTTGTCCTTAACAACCGGGCCGCCGATGTTGGCGCCGAATTGGTTTTGGGTAAGGGGAGCACGAGCTATTTTGCGCTGGTTGTCGAAGTAATCGTTCGCGTTGAAAACTTTGTTTCGCAAGAACTCGTATGCGGAGCCATGGAAGCGGTTCGTGCCCGATTTTGTCGAGAGGTTGATGACTCCACCGGCAAACCGGCCATATTCCGGCCCCAGGTTGTTGGTCTGGACCTTGAATTCCTCGATAGCGTCTTGCGTCGGGATCACGGTGACAACGTTCAGATACGCTCCGTTCGTAGGCGTACCGTCAATCAGAATCTGGCTTTGACCCGACATGCCGCCGCCCACCTGAAAATCTCCCAGGGCGAAAGGATTGGCGCCGACCGGGTTGCTCATGGAGGAGTTTCCACCCGAGGGTTGGCCCTGCGGTACCACACCGGGCACCAGAGCTACCAAGGCAAGGGGGTTGCGGCCGTTCAGGGGCAGTTCCGTGACAGTTCGTTGTTCGATGACTTGTCCCAACGAGTTCGTTTCCGATTGAAGCAAAGGCGTCTCAGCGGTTACTTCGACCGTCTCGGATACTGCGCCTACCTCCAAAGTGATATCGACCTTGATACCGCTTTCGATCTGCACAACGATTGGTTCCCGCGCGAACTTCTTGAAACCGCTCTTCTCCGCCTCGATCTTGTAGCGGCCCGGCTGAATATTCACGAATGTGAAATTGCCAGAGCCGTCGGTCGCGACATCGCGCTTTCCGTTGTTGTCCAGATTGGTTAACGTTACCGACGTACCAGCGACTGAGGCGCCGCTCTTGTCTGTGACGGTTCCGGCGATGGTCCCGTACACGTTCTGACTCCATACGGTTGCAGGAGTGAGTGCAATGAGAACCGCCGCTAGAAGTACCCCGCGCTTCCAGATATGCATCACGTTCCCTCCTCATTTTTGATTTACGGACCTACCGGAACCCCCGAGTCTTTGATATCGACACATAACATTACATATCAATACAAAACGTTACAATACATTGCGGCGACTTATAGGCCGTCTCAATGAGCGTTGTCAAGCGCAAAATTCGGAGAAAACGACTTTTCAGACATAAACGACCTGAAGGCAAGAATCAGCTGTCCGCAGTTCTTTCGACAACCTTGGGAGTCGCGCTTTCCTGTGATTGTGCTTGGACATCGGACTACTGGCATTGGCGCACAGCGGGAAAACAGACGTGTTTAGGGCTGTTTAGGGCGCACTCGGAATGAGTAATTCTTCAGGTTTTCGACCAGCCGTGGTTGGCGATTGGCCCGAGCCCCTCTTTGATCGTAACGAGTTGATTCGCAGGAAATTGCTTAAAATTCTCGTGGAGTCCGCTGGGCCAAAA
>Ga0066790_10001158_pt1 | contig 10971 bp, 9 predicted proteins | sample OrgsoiDNA2013050_FD_70963 | JGI IMG/M metagenome (GOLD analysis project Ga0066790, IMG submission 70963) | Permafrost soil microbial communities from the Arctic, to analyse light accelerated degradation of dissolved organic matter (DOM) -... | ecosystem: Environmental > Terrestrial > Soil >...
TCGTAGGCACGACCGCACAGCTCAGGACACCCCGCGCGGCCAGCAGTCAGCCACCCAGACGATGGGTCGCTGACTGACGACAGCGAGGGTGACGAGAAACAACGGGGCACGACCGCCGGCCCGCGGGTGAATGATCCGTTCGGGGTCACGCGCCTCCAAGCCTCCACCAGGCCGGCGCTCCGACCGGATAGGCTGCGCGAAACGGCAACTGCAGAGGAGGAGAGCATGGCTGGCGAGGCTTTGTTCATCGGCTGGGGCGCGGTCGTTCGCGGTCGAGAGAAGCAGGCGCTGCAGGTGTTCCAAGAGTCGATGGAGTACTACGGAAAGCTGCAGCAGGACGGCCGGATCGAGAGCTTCGACGTCTTGTTGCTCGCACCCCACGGCGGCGACTTGAACGGGTTCGTGATTCTCCGCGGTGACCGCAAGGCGCTCGCCGGTATCAGGTTCAGCGATGAGTTCGAGCGGCTGATCGCGCGCGCATCGGCGATCATCGACTCACCTGGCGTCATCCCGGCCTACGGCGGCGAGGCGCTGGCACAGCAAATGGGGATCTTCCAAGCGGTCGCCGACGAGTTCGGCGAATAGGAGCTCGTCGTTCTGTCAGTACCGCCGAGGGACATCACGGAGTTCCCGTCCACGAGCCGTTCCCAGCTCGAAGGTGCAACGCGGACCGCGCTTTCGCTGCGCGGGATGGGTCGCAAGCCTGGATGACCTTGGGCTTGGCCTCGGCGCCTGCAAGCTTGTCACGGACAGGCTGGCGCCAGCTCGGGTGGCGCGGTCTGCGACCCGTGTCGGTCAGCGGAGGATGTTCACTGCCCGTGCGGCCACCAACAGCACGGTTGTCGCGGAGATGGCGGACTCCGCGAGCATCATCGTCTTCACCCGCCGGGTCAGCGGCATCGCATCCGTCGGGCTGAACGCGATCGCGTTGGTGAACGAGACGTACACGTAGTCGGCCAGTCGCGGGTGCCAGTCCCCCTCGGCGAGCGTCGGATTTTCGTCCTGTGGGAACTGGAAGTCGTGCGGCGGCGGATCGGGCTCACGCCGGCGGATCGGGCCGCCGCAGTCGACCTCCCAGAACAGTAACCCGAACGTCATTACGTTCGTGCCCCAGATCGTGGCGCCCTTCAACAACAGCTCCCCGCCGCTCTTCTCCTGCGCACTCAGCAACGACGCGATCAGAGCCACGAGCGCGAGCACGTTCGCTGCGGTGATCACGCCGACGAGCGCGAGCGCGACCGTGCGGCGCCGGCCCATCTGCTCGAGGCGATGTCGGGGCTCCGCCAAGGCCAGCGCCATCAAGAGCGCCGCCTCGGGAACGACCGGAATCAGCCAGACCCACCCTGGAAACCCGATCAGGGTCCAGCCCCTATCGACGCTCACAAGCGCGAGCGTGACCTGCAGTCCGATCACGAGTCCGACGCCAACCGTCGCCTCGTACCGGGACTCGACCTGCTCCTCATGGATGTCAGGCGTGCTCACCTCACGATTGTCAACCATCCATTGGACGACCACCGAAGGGCCCACTGGCCACCACTTCGTGCGGGTGATTGCGCGGGTACCCGCGCTGGCAAGCATCGGCACGCGGGGGCTCTCCAAGTGGGAACTACCCCGGTGGTTGAGAGGCCTCGGCATTGTCGTGAGTGGGGCGCCCCACGACCGGGAGTCCGTCGCGACTCGTTCGTCTGCATGCTCGTTGCTGAGCGGGATGGTGTCTTGGTCTGGCAAGACGCGCTGTTGGGTCGAGTCTTGGCGCCTGCGGCGAGAGCGAGGCCTGGCACGTGGTGCTCGTGGGGGCCAGCGACAACGACACGCATCGCCCAGGATCGGATCGACGATCCGCACGCGGGCGTGACCCGGCGAACACCGACGCCGGCCGCACGGCGCCGCACGGTTCTCTCACAGCGGCGAATCGCGTGACGATTTACGATCCCGCTGAATGCCGCGTCCCGCCCCCCCGCTCCCCGACTCCGCGGCCGTGGTCGTCATCGGCGGCGGGGTGATCGGCACCAGCGCCGCCTTCCATCTCGCCGAGGCCGGCGTGGATGTCGTGCTTGTCGAGCGGGGGCAGCTTGGCAGCGGCTCCACATGCCGAGCCGCCGGCGGCGTCCGCACACAGTTCTCGGACCTGCTGAACATCGAGATCGCGAAGCGCAGCCTCGCCGCCTTTCGCGAATTCAACCGCCGCCCGGGTTGGGAGATCGACCTCAAGCGGGTCGGATACTTGTTCGTGCTCACCCGTGCGTCCGACCTCGACGCCTTCGACGAGAGCGTCGCGCTGCAGAAGGAGTGCGGCCTGGATTCCCGGATCGTGACTGCCGGCGAGGCTCGCGGGCTGTGCCCGCTGCTGGAAGGAGAGGACATCCTCGCCGGAGCGTTCTCGCCCGGCGACGGCCATGCCACTCCGGAAGGGGTCGTGCAGGGGTACGCGTTCGCCGCGCGCGCCCAAGGCGCGGACATCCGGGTGGGCTGCGAGGTTCTCGCCATCGACACCAGGGGCGATCAGATCACCGAAGTCCTCACCAGCCAAGGTTCGATCGCGACGAACACCGTGATCTGCGCTGCGGGCCCGTGGTCGCGAGGCTGCGGCGATATGGTCGGCGTGGAGCTTCCAGTCACCCCGTTGCGGCGCCAGATCCTGTTCACGGAGGCGATCGACGGACTGCCCGCGAACCTGCCCATGACCATCGACTTCGAGTCGAGCTTCTACTTTCATCGTGAGGGCCCGGGGCTGCTGATCGGAATGGCCGATGCCAACGAGAAGCCAGGTTTCAGCATCGAGACCACGGAGGACTGGATCCCCGACCTGATGGCGGTGGTGCGGCGCCGCGCGCCGCGGATCGCGGACGCCGGCATCCGGGGTGGCTGGGCCGGGCTATATGAGATGACGCCCGACCACAACGCGATCATCGGCGAGGTCGCGAAGGTGTCCCGCTTCCTGTACGCAACGGGGTTCTCGGGCCACGGGTTCCTGCAGGGTCCTGCCGTCGGTGAGATCCTGCGCGACATGGTCCTGCGCCGCCCCACGTTCATCGACATCACACCATTGAGCGTCGAGCGCTTTGACGTCTCCGCGCTGCGCCCGGAGTACAACATCGTCTAGGCGGCGTTCGTGAGCGACACAGCGTCAGCGACCGCGACCGGGGCCAGACGCCTCGTGGAGATGCTCGAGCAGCTCGACGTGAAGCTCGTGTTCGGGTTGCCGGGAGTCCACAACCTTGCGATCTGGAAGGCGCTGCGCGAATCGGACATTCGGCTCGTAGGTGTCCGTCACGAGCAGACCGCGGTCTACGCGGCCGACGGGTTCGCGCGCGCGACGGGTAGGCTCGGCGTCGCCCTGGTCACGACCGGACCGGGTGCCGCCAACACCCTCGGCGCAACCGGCGAGGCGATGGCGTCGAACTCCCCGGTGCTTGTCATCGCCACCGACATTCCGGCTGCTTTGCGCCGCAGGGGTGTCTATCGAGGCGTTCTGCACGAGACGCGCGATCAGACGGCGATGTTCGGCCCGGTTACCAAGGCCGCGCGCCTGCTCGGCAGCGTTGAGGAGATCGCCGGCGCCGTAATCGAGGGCGGTTCGACTGCGCTCGCGGCCCGGACCGGACCGGTCTATCTCGGCGTGCCGACCGATCTGCTCTCGCAGCAGACCTCGTCGGGGTCGGTGGCGATGCTCGAGGCTCTACCGCTTCCCGAGCTCTCGACTGCCGCCGTCGACCAGGCATGCGAGGTGCTCGCAAGCGCCTCGAGGCCGTTGATCTGGGCGGGAGGCGGCGCGCTCCGCGCTGACGCAGGTGCTTTGGTGGGGGAGCTCGCGCTCAGGCTGGCCGCGCCGGTCATCACCACGTACATGGGCAGAGGGATGCTGCCCCCCGGGCATCCGTGCGCCGTCCCGGGACCGGTGCATGCCAGGGAGGTCGGAGTCCTGTGGGACGAGGCGGACGTCGTGCTCGCGATCGGCACCGACTTCGACGGCATGATGACCCAGAACTGGCTGATGCCGCCGCCGCCGTCGTTGATCAGCGTCAACATCGACGGGGCAGATGCCAACAAGAACTACGCCTCGGACGTCACGTTGGTGGGCGATGCTCGCGCAGTGCTCGCGCGTTTGGCGCCCCAGGTTCCGGCACGCGAGGGGCTCCCCGAGCTGCAGCGCCGCCTGACCGCGATCGCCACCGAGGTGGAGGCCTCGATCGCGGGGGACGACGAGCAGGCCAAAGCGTTCCTCGAGATCATGGAGCGCGCCCTTCCGGCGGATTCGGTCGTCGTCGCCGACATGTGCATTCCGGGCTACTGGCTCGCCGGCTACCGACGGGTGCCGCGCCCACGCAAGCTCGCCTACCCCATGGGTTGGGGCACGCTCGGGTTCGGTTTCCCGGCGTCGCTCGGAGCCTGCCTCGCGGGGGCCTGGCCCACGGTGTGCGTGACCGGAGACGGCGGGTTTCTGTTTGCCGCTGGGGAGCTCGCGACAGTCGCGCAAGAGCGAATCCCGGTGACGATCGTGCTGGTCGACGATGGCGGCTACGGCATGCTGCGCTTCGACCAGGCGCGTGCCGGCGATGAGCCCTTCGGCGTCGACCTGGCAGGACCGGACTTCGCGGCGCTGGCGATGTCATTCGGGCTCCCAGCAACGACGATCGAGGGATTCGGCCAGGCATTCGAGGATGCGCTGGGCCGGTCGGTCGGCAGCCACGAGCCCCACATGATCGTCGTCCGCGCCGCCCTCAAGCCACCTCCCACAACCTCGCCCCGGTGGTATCGGCGAAGCTGAGCCCTCACCCCGGATTCATGGAGCACCGATGAGCTCGACCACACCTCTGCAGGATCTGTCCGTATCGTCGACTGACCGGCTCCGGGAGCGCGCCCTCCGGAGTCTCGAGCGCTGCGAGGTTCGGGTGTCACCCGGGAGCGGACCCTTCATGCGCGCGCGCTCGCCGATCACCGGCGAAGACCTACTCGACGTTCCAGCCGCCACAAGCGCAGACCTCGAGATCGCAATCGCCGCGGCCAAGGACGCGTTCACGACCTGGCGCACGGTGCCGGCGCCAATCCGCGGCGCACTCATCAAGCGCCTCGGCGCACTGCTGCATGACCACACGGCCGAGATCGCCGAGCTGATCACGATCGAGGCCGGAAAGATCCCGTCCGAGGCCCTCGGCGAGGTTCAAGAGATGATCGACATCTGCGACTTCGCAGTCGGGCTCTCGCGCCAACTGGACGGTCGCACGATGCCATCGGAGCGACCGAGCCACCGGCTGATGGAGACCTGGCACCCGCTCGGAGTGGTCGCCGTGATCTCGGCCTTCAACTTCCCTGCTGCGGTGTGGTCGTGGAACACCGCGATCGCGCTGGTCTGCGGGGACAGCGTGGTCTGGAAGCCCTCGCCGATGACGCCGCTCACGTCGGCGGCATGTTCGGCATTACTAGAGCGCGCCGGCTCGGAGGCCGGGGCGCCGGCGGGTTTGCACCAGTTGGTGATCGCCGACGCACAAGGCGGCCAGGTCCTGGTCGATAGCCCGGACGTCGCGCTGGTGAGCGCCACCGGATCAGAGCGGATGGGAGCGCGAGTCGCGCCGCGCGTCGCGGCGCGACTCGGCCGCTGCCTGCTCGAGCTCGGAGGCAACAACGCGGCGGTCGTGGCACCGTCGGCCGACCTCGAGCTGGCCACCAGGGGAATCGTGTTCGCCGCCGCGGGAACCGCTGGACAGCGGTGCACGACCCTGCGTCGCGTGATCGCCCACGAGGAAGTTGTCGATGCGCTCGTCCGGCGGTTGGGTGACGTGTTCGGAAGGCTCCCGATCGGCGACCCGTTTGCAGCCGGGACCCTCGTCGGTCCGCTCATCAACGCGCGCGCGTACCGGGGGATGGTCGAGGCGCTCGATCAGGCGCGCGCCGACGGTGGCGAGCTGATCGCCGGCGGCGGGCGCCGGCCGGTCGCGGGCTACCCGGGTGCTTACTACGTCGAGCCGGCGCTCGTCCGGATGCCGGCTCAGACAGACCTCGTCCGACGCGAAACGTTCGCGCCCGTTCTGTATGCGATGACCTACCGCGAGTTCGACGACGCGATCGCCTTGCACAACGGCGTTCCTCAAGGGTTGTCCTCAAGCATCTTCACCCGCGATCAACGCGAGGCCGAGCGCTTCCTAGCCACGGATGGCTCTGACTGCGGGATCGTCAACGTCAACATCGGGACCTCCGGGGCCGAGATCGGCGGAGCGTTCGGCGGTGAGAAATCCACAGGCGGCGGTCGCGAGTCCGGATCCGACGCCTGGCGCGCCTACATGCGCCGTGCCACCAACACCGTCAACTACTCCGATGAGCTCCCGCTGGCGCAAGGGGTGGAGTTTGCGTGAGGACGTCCGTGTCTGTGATCGCTCGGCGGTTTCGGCAGCTCACGACTTTCGCCGATGTACATCCAGATGTTCGTATCCAGATATCCAGGATCACTCGCACGCCATCCTGACCGTAGCGCCCGCCAGCGACAGAGCGCAAGATCTGCCAATCTCCACGGAAGTGGGGTTCTGGGCCTCAGGTGGTGAGAGGCTTCGTGGCATGCTCGCCGGCGTAAAAGCGCCGGCCGATGCGGATCGCCGGCAGCCGCCGGACTCCGCGTGCGCGCAGCGCGCTGGCGGTTGCGTGCACCGGGGCGTCGCGGGCTTTATCAGCCGCGGCAGCCAGGCAGCTGTCGCGCGGCACGCCCGCCGCCGCCGCGGCCGCCGCGATGATCTCGGGATCCTCGAGGTCGAACCCGCCACAGAACGCAAGCCTGATGGCTGCCAGCGCGAAGCGGGCGCCGGCGCCGATCTCCGCCGCGTAGGCCGTGGCTCGTAGGGCGGCGGGAGAGTCGGCTGGGAAACGGTCCGGCCAAATCAACGGCAGCCGAAGCGCGGCGGCACATCGCTCGGCATTCGCGCGCACAGCTTCCGGCGGCTCAGCTCGGGCTACCCGGCGGAATGCGACGGACGCGGTCGGAACCCACTCGACCTCGCCCAGCACCCGCTCGACCCGTTCGGCCGCGAGATACGAGAACGGACACGTGGGGTCGAAGAAGAACGCGGCGCGACCCGTCCGCGCAGGGCGCGACCGGTCCGCCAGCCGCTCGCTCAGAATGATCAGGTCACCCATCAGTCCATGACAACGACGGCGTTAGGAGCGTCTGGAAGATGCCCTTGGTACGAGGAGATCGCTCGCGCGGATCACTTCGTCGCTTCGACCCGACTGGGGAAGTAGGCTTGAGCCGACGGAAAGGCATCCGATTTCCCCACGTACCCCCGCCGAAAACGCCATCCGTGTGACCAGTGGGCGCCTGATGCTCGCGCGCTCGAGGCGTGGAGCGCGCCGCGTGCCGGAGAGTCGGTGGACATCGGCGCGATCTTCAGGCTCGCGCCCGGCCTGATCGGACCTTCGAGCGCCAGTAGCACTGTCCAGCTAACCGTCAGCGACGGCAAGCGCCTTGACGGGACTGGCAACCACCGTGGCGCCCGCGCCGCCCACCTTCCGCGGCGCCCCGGCTGCTCGCGGCCGCCGACATGCTCGCGGCGATGACCGAGGACCGCCCGTATCGCCCCGGGCACCCGCGAAGAGGCCGTACGCGTGGTGCAGAACGAGCCCGTGGCCGGCCGGCTGGATCCGGACATGGCCGCAGCGGTGATCGAGGCGTCCGGCGTCTCACGACCGCACGTGGCTTGGCCGAACGACCTGACCGACCGTGAGGTCGACGTCCTGCGCCTCACCGCACGCGGGCTGTCAAACAAAGAGATCGCGACATGGCTCGTCGTCTCCCCCACGCACAGGCCACGGGTCGAACGGCTCCTCGGGCTGCTCGCGCACCGCTGCGCTACGGCGCGCGCAAAAGCCAGTAGCAGCGAGGGAGCACAGGGAATCGCCGCTGGAGCGCATCCCGGGCTGATCGCGGTGGAGATGTCGACGGTCGGACCGGACGCGATCCGCGCGCTGCGCGAGAGCCTGCCGGCGTCCAGCGCGCTGCTTGACGCTCCCGTGCACGGTCCTCCCGCCGCGGCTCGGGCCGGCTCGTTGGCGATTTTTGTCGGTGGCGATGCGTACGTGCTCGGGCAGGCCCGGCCGGTGCTCGAGCTGCTTGGTTCCGTACTGCATATCGGGCCGCTGGGATCGGCGGCCGGCGCGAAGCTGATCGTGCAGACAACGCTGGTCGGCACGCTCGCGCTGCTGGGCGAGGCGCTCGCGCTGGCCGAGGCGTTCAGCGTGCCCCGCGAGGTGATGTTCGACGTCCTTGCGCAGACGCCGCTGGCGTCGCAGGCGCAGCGACGACGACCGATGATCGAGTCGGGCGACTACTCAGCGAGCTTTCGCCTGTCGCTGGCGCACAAAGACATGGACCTGGTGGCCGAGGACGCGCAGCGCGCCGGGCTGCATCTGCGGCTCGATGAGGCGGGGCGCAGCTGGCTGCTGGACGCCGAGCACGACGGCCGCGGCCACCAGGACTACACGGCGATCATCGCGACGATCCAAAGAGCGCGCGCGCACGGCTCCCACCGGAGGGACCGAGGATGCCTGAGGCGCGTGTCAGTTCGACGCTGGCGGGTACTGTGACGCCGCTGCGGCATCATGGCGCGCGCCTCAACGAGGATGCGGTCGCGCCGCTCTACGCCTTCTAAGCAGCCACCGCGCGATGTTGGTGGGCGCACGGTCACGCTGCTGGTATCGGACTGTTCGGTCACTTCGCGCTGCTGCATGCAACCGTCGGCGGTCGTTAGGACCGACGATTGCTCCCGCCGCGATTTTTGCCTGCTGCCATAGCTATTCTTTCGGCGACTGAGTGGTCGTCCGGTTGCAGCGGCGAGCGTTCCGGACCGGCGCGAACAGTCTCGGAATGCGCGGCCAGCAGGACGCGACCGACGCCCGCTTCCCCTGCGCGAGCGGTAGCGTGACCCGTCGCTGGGCTGGATCCCGAGTTGGATGGATGGCAGCAGCGTGACTTGCTCTCCCGTCAGTCGTGTCGGCATGGGCAGCGCTTGTGTAGCTGGGCACCTTTACGGCGGTAACGCTCGCGATCGCAATCGCGTGAAGGCAGGCGTCGGCTCCGGACGCGCCCGGCTGCTCCTTTCGCCAGAAGCACGCGTCGCCGGTTGGGGCATCGGACGGCCGCGTTCGTCCTGGGGCAGCTTTGCGGCTGAACCGGGAAATCGAGAGTGCCTGGGACGAGGCTCACGCGGTGGCCGTCCTGGGCCGCTGCGCCCTGCCCGCGGGCCACGCGGCCGAGGGACGGGCCGGCTTGCGCCAGGCGCTGGGCATCTTCAACCGGATCGGCGCGACTGAGGCCGGCGACATGTCCGACGAACTCGAAGCTCTCGCCGCTTCCGCGATCAACCGGCCGACGTCGGCGTCGGCCCGGCGGGTGGGCTCGCGGACAGTCCGGCGCAGGTGCGCAAGCTGGCGTAGTGCGCCAGGGCGCGGCGGGCGGCGGCGCCCTGGTCCACGATCGGCTGGCCGGTGCCGGAGACGACCGCAGGGATGAACCGGGCGGTCAGCGGCGCGTGCGGGTGCAAGGTGAGCTTCAGCACCCCGGTGGCGGTGCTGTAGGAGTTCTCCCACCACAGGAAGTTGCCCATGCCGTAGGCGACGAACGTGTGGCCGAGCCAGCCCGAGCCCTGGAGCAGGTGCGCGTGCGCGCCGATGATGATGCTCGCCCCCGCGGCGGCCAGCTTCGGCGCCAGCGACAGTTGGTTCTGGTCCGGGCAGGCCATGCCTTCCGTGCCCCAGTGCATGAACACGATGACGATGCGGGCGAGCCGTTTCGCGGCCCGGACGGCCGCGAGCGTCTGGCCCGGGTTGATCGCGTTCGCCTCGCCCGGCCGGGATGCCGTGGCCACCCAGGACAAGGCCAGCTCGGCCACCTGGGATACGCCGACGATCGCGATCTTCGTTCCGTTGATCGTCGTCACGTAGGGCGCCCAGGCCGCCGCCGCGTTGACTCCCGCGCCTACGAAAGGGAAATGCGCCGCCTTCGCCGCCGCGAGCGTGTCCGCCAGCCCGGTCTGCCCGTAGTCCAGAATGTGGTTGTTGGCCATCGTGACCAGGTCCACGCCGGCGTCGCGCAGCGCGGTGAAAGCGCCCGGCGTGGCGGCGAAGTGGTAGGTCTTCGGCTGCGGCTGGCCGCGGCTGGTGACCGGGGTCTCCAGGTTCACCGCCGTGAAGTCGGCCGGCTTGAGCACGGACGTGATCGGGCCGAATGTGGTGGCCGGATTCTTCAGCAGCCGCGCGACGCGCCCGGCGAAGTGCACGTCTCCGGCGAAGGACAGCGTGATCTCACCGGAGGCCGCCACCCGGTGGCGGTGCATCACGACCGGGCTGGCCCGGTCGGCCGCCGCCTCCGCAGCGTGCCGGGCGGGAGCGCTGGCCGAGCAGGCCGCGGTCAGCACCATCAGCGCGCTGGCCATCACGATGAGCAGCCGCTGGGTTAGCACGGGCCTTAGCCTACGTCCACCGGACATCTTCCGGCTTCCTGGGCGCAACCCCGGGGGCAATAGTTGTCGCGCCCGAAGCAGCGGCCTCGCGCGGCACGCCCCTCGCCGTCGGTATCGCGTGCAGGCAAGTGTCGCCACCCCGGACGCATCCGACTGCTGCCTTCGCCCGATCCGCGCGTCTGTCGCCTGGACTCGTCACGACTGCTCTTGTTCTCGCGCCAGCGCGGGCCGGGCGAGCGCTTCGGCGACGAGGGAGTCGCCAGAGCGTCGACCGGCGGACGCGCGCTCGGCCATGGATGCGATCGTCGCGGTCGACGTTCACAGGTGCGCGAGATGGACGAGGAGCGGGCGCGCGACGTCGGGATCGACTGAGTGCCGCGACCTGCGTGAGCAGAAGCCCGGCCCACGCCCGTCGCGACGCGACTGTGCAGGGTTGACGAGCCCGGGTCAGAGTCGCGCGAACTCACGACCGACGACAAGCGCCAGGTCCTCCCAGCTGCCCGGGTCCGGGTACAGCTCCAGACACCGC
>Ga0066790_10001160_pt1 | contig 10959 bp, 11 predicted proteins | sample OrgsoiDNA2013050_FD_70963 | JGI IMG/M metagenome (GOLD analysis project Ga0066790, IMG submission 70963) | Permafrost soil microbial communities from the Arctic, to analyse light accelerated degradation of dissolved organic matter (DOM) -... | ecosystem: Environmental > Terrestrial > Soil >...
ACGCAGCTCTTCTGGGGCGCCAACCCGAGAGCACCCATCGGAGGCTGAAATGCAGGACCAAGACGGCTCGGATCGCACCGACGACGAGAACGACTACAAGCGCGACGGGGACAAGGCCAAGGGCGAGGGCGAGTCCGACGGGGACGAGAAGGGATCGTCCTCACGCGTCTCGGTGGTCGACGAATCCCCGCCGCGGCCCGAGCCGCCGGAAGGGTCCTCCGACGACGAGTACAAGTGGCACACCTACAAGGTGTATCCCTCGGGTCGTCCCGATGCGGTCGAGTTCATCGACACCTACAAGGCGTTCGGGCGCACCAAGATCCTCCGCGGCCTGAACATGGGCCTTCCCGAGGGCATGGTCTCGATGATCCTCGGCCCGTCGGGCACCGGCAAGTCGGTCTGCATCAAGCACATGGTCGGTCTGCTCTACCCCGACCAGGGCGACATCCTGGTGCACGGCGAGTCGGTCCCCAACATGGCCGACGACGACCTGTTCGACATGCGCAAGAAGTTCGGGCTGCTGTTCCAGGACGGCGCGCTGTTCGGCTCGATGAACCTCTACGACAACGTCGCCTTCCCGCTGCGCCAGCACACCGAGAAGGGCGAGGACGAGATCGAGGACATCGTCATGCGCCGCCTCAACGAGGTCGGCCTCGGGTCAGCGCTCCACAAGGCACCCAACGAGCTCTCGGGCGGGATGAAGAAACGTGCGGGCTTCGCGCGGGCGCTGGTGCTGGAGCCCGACATCGTGCTCTTCGACGAGCCCGACTCGGGCCTGGACCCGGTGCGCACCGCGCTGCTGGGCGAGCTGATCCTGGAGATCCACCGCGACATGATGGACGAGGCCAAGGCCAAGCAGAAGACGCACCTGCCGACCTTCGCGGTGATCACTCACGACATCATGAGCGCCCGCCGCGTGGCCGACTACATCAACGTGCTGTGGAAGGGACGGATCGTCGAAGCGGGCCCGGCGGAGGACATGCTCAACTCCGAGAACCCGTTCATCCGCCAGTTCCTCACGGGGGAATCGCAGGGCCCGCTGACGATGGACTAGCTCGCACCGGCAGCGCGCTCGCGGGAGCGGCGCGTACGCCCGTGCGCGCCGCTAGCCTGGCGGGTCGCATGAAGGTGAGGGAGAGGTTCGAGCGCCTGGCGCGGGCGGCCGCTGCGCGGCCGGTGCTGACACTCGCGGTTGTGCTCGTGGCGGCGCTGGCCGGCGGCCTGCTGGCGCTCGGGCTGCAGCCCAATGCCGGCAGCGACACCTTCGTCAGCCGCTCGTCGGAGAGCTTCCGGGCCAGCGACGATTTCCACCGCCATTTCGGTGACGACGCGGTCGTGATCCTGATCCGCGAGTCGCTTCCGAACCTGGTCGAGACCAAGGACCTCGCGACGCTGACCCAGCTCGAGGCTTGCCTGGCCGGCCAGGTGGTGATCCCGAGCCAGCAGGCGCAGGCGTTCGAGCCCGCCCCGACCGGCGCGCTGCCCGCGTACGGCGGCGCTCGGAGCCCGTGCGGGAAGCTGATGAGGTTCAAGCCCGTCCAGGCCGTCTACGGGCCGGGGACGTTCCTGAACCGCGCGGTCACGGCCGTCAACTCCGAGGTTCAGGCGATGCTGGCCAGCTTGCGCCAGAGCGTGGCGAGCGCGCAAGCGGCGGCGCTGCAGCTCGCGGTGGCCAAGCACCTGAGCCACGCCCAGGCGCTCGCCGCCGCCAACGCCGCGGGTCAGCTCGCCCAGCAACAGGGGATTCAGCAGTTCGAGCGGATGGCGCTCGACTCGGGCATCGCCGGGACACCGCGCATCGACGACCCCCAGTTCATCCCCCAGATCGTGTTCGACCAGACCCGGGGCGTGAACCAGCCCAAGGCGCGCTTCGCCTATCTGTTCCCGACCGCGAACTCGTCGCTGATCCAGGTGCGCCTGAAACCGGACCTGAGCGACCAGCAGCGCGCGAACGCGATCGCGTGGATTCGTCGGGCGGTCCGGATGCCGATCTTCGCCTCGGCGTACGGCGGGAGGTATACCGTCACCGGCGCCCCGGTCGTGGTCAACGATCTGGCGTCCGAGATCACCGCCTCGATCTCCGGCCTGCTGGTTGCCGCCGTGCTCGTGATGGCGGTCGTGCTGCTGCTCGTGTTCCGCAACCGCCTGCGACTGCTCCCGCTCGCGATCGCCTTGGCCGCCACGGGGATCACGTTCGGCGTGACCTCCCTCGCCGGTGCCTCTCTGACGATGGCGTCGGTGGCCGTGCTGCCGATCCTCATCGGGCTGGCCGTCGACTACGCGATCCAGTTCCAGTCGCGCGTGCAGGAGGCCCGCAGCGGCGATCCTGAGGCGCCCGGGTTGCAGCGCGGCGCTCAGCAGGCGGTCGAACGGGCGGCTGCGGTCGGTGCGCCCACGATCGCGACCGCGGCCCTGGCGACGGCCACGGGCTTCCTCGTGCTGCTGCTCTCGCCGGTCCCGATGGTGCGCGGCTTCGGCGTGCTGCTGGTGGTCGGGATCGGGGTGGCGCTGCTGTGCGCGCTCACCGTCGGCTCGTCGGCGCTGGCGCTCGCGGACCGCGACGGCGGAGCGATCGGTTCCTCGCTGCGCGGTGCGGCCGAGATCGTGCGCGATGGGGTGGCTGTCGTCCGGAGGCCGTTCGCCCGGACCGCGGGAACGAGCGGCGCCGCCACCGGTGCCGGGCGACGGGTGGCAGCCGGTGCGCAGCAGTTCGTCGCCCTGGTGACACGTCACCCGGAGCGCGCGCTGCTGATCGCGGTGGTGGTGGCGCTGCTCGGCTGGGTCGCCGATACCCAGACCGCCGTGCAATCCGACGTGACCAAGCTGGTGCCCGCAAGCATGCCGGCGTTGCGCAACCTGCACGCGCTGGAGAGGGTGACCGGCGTCTCCGGCGAGATCGACGTCACCGTCCGGGCCGCCGACATCACCCAGCCCAGGACCGTGAGCTGGATGATCAGCTACGAGCAGGCGCTGCTCGGACACTACGGATATCTGGAGTCACAGGGGTGTGCCCACGCGACTTTGTGTCCGGCGCTCTCGCTGCCCGATCTGTTCTCGGGTGGAACCCAGACCGGTGCATTGACCGGGACCTCGCTCACGCAGTCCGAGATCCGGAGCCTGCTCTCGGCGGTGCCGAGCTACTTCTCGCAGGCCGTGATCACTCCCGACCATCGCGAGGCCACGCTCGCGTTCGGAATCCGCCTGATGCCGCTCTCGCGCCAGCAGCAGGTGATCGACTACATGCGCTCGCAGCTGCACCCGCCGGCCGGGGTGGCGGCCCGTCTCGCTGGGCTGCCGGTGCTGGCGGCGCAGGCCAATGCGGCCCTGTCCTCTTCCGCTCGCCGCCTGTTGACGCTACTGGCCGGCCTCCTCGCCGTCGGGCTGGTGCTGCTGCTCGTGTTCCGACGGGTCGAGCGCGCTCTGGTGCCGCTGATCCCGATCGCGTTGGCCACGGGCTGGTCGGCGCTGATCCTGTTCCTGATCGGCGTCCCCCTGAATCCGATGTCGGCCACGCTCGGGGCGCTCGTAATCGCGATCTCGACCGAGTTCAGCGTGCTGCTCTCCGAGCGCTTCCGGCAGGAGCGGGCGGCCGGCCACGAGCTCGGCGAGGCGCTGTCCCGGACCTACCGGTTCACCGGCGCGGCGGTGCTCGCCTCGGGGATCACGGCGATCGCGGGGTTCGGCGTGCTCGTATTCTCGAGCATCACGATGCTCCGCGACTTCGGCCTCGTCACCCTCGTCGATCTGACCGTCTCTCTCGGCGGCGTGCTGCTGGTGCTTCCGGCGGTGCTCGTCCTGGCCGAGCGCGGCGACGCGTACGAGCGCGTCCGCGGCCTGCTGCGACGCGCCGGCGCCGGTCTGCCGCGACTGCGCCGCCGGCCTCGGGTCGCGTGAGCACCCCCCCGCAGCGGGAGGCCCCGGAGCCCGATTCCGCGGCCGGCAGGCCCGCGGTACAGCACCGGCTCGACCCGGATCTCGCCGTCTCCGCGTCGTCCCGGGCCGGGCCCGTCCTGCCGCCACCGGTGATCGACACCAAGCGCTACCGGTGGATGATCGGAACGTTCGGGATCCTGCTCGTGGTGGCGATCTCGGTCTACCAGTTCGCTTCCAACGGGATCGGGACCACGGGCGTCGCCGCGGGCAAGCCGCTGCACCTGTTCGCGGCTCCGCTCGCCGTCTCGACGCTCAACGGGGACGCCAACCTCAAGCCCCTGTGCTCCCCTGGCCACCACGACCCGCGCGCGCTGAACATCTGCCTGATGGTCAACCGCGCGCCGCTGGCGCTCGCGTTCTTCGCTACCGGCTCGGATGACTGCAAGCGGCAGGTCGACACCCTGCAGGCGGTCTCGCGCCAGTTCCCGCCGGGCGAGGTGCAGTTCGCAGCCGTCGCCGTCGGCGCCGGCCACGCCGACACCCGAGCGCTGGTGCATTCGCGGGGCTGGAGGATCCCGGTCGCCTACGACGCCGACGGTGCCGTGCAGAGCCTGTACGGCGTGCAGATCTGCCCGATGGTGGAGCTGGCCTACCGTGGCGGGATCGTCAGGGAGCGCCTGATCGGCGACCACTGGCTGAACGCTGATGCGTTCGCCGCCCGGGTCCGGGCCCTGATCGGGCACTGAGATGGAGGAGGAGGTCGAGCTCCGCGCGGCGCCGGGTTTCGTCGAGCCCTCGGTCCGGGTCGAGCTGCCCGGGCTGAGGCTCGACTGGCGGAGCGTGGAGGGCGGCCGGCGAAAGAGCCCGCGCGAGATTTCGCGGCGCCTCAAGGACCTCTCCAACCGCTATCGGGGTGCGAGCGTCGTGGCACTCCGGGCCCAGCCGATCCCGCATGCCTACCGGGCCTTCTTCCATCAGATCGGGCTCGATCCCGATGTGACCCGGATCCCGATCGAGCAGGCCGCGGTCGGGCGGCTGATGCAGGGACAGTTCCGTTCCACGAACCTGGTCGACGATGCGCTGCTGATCGGCCTGATCGAGACCGGGGTGCCGATCTGGGCTCTCGACGCGGACCTCGTCGACGCCGGAGGCCTCGGGATCCGCGCCTCGGTCGCGGGGGACCGCCTCGGGTCCACGGAGTTCGGGCACCACCTGGCGCCGGGCCGGCTCGTCGTCGCCGACTCCCAGCGAGTGCACGCGCTCCTGTTCGGCGACGTCGCTCCGGGCCACGGCGTGGGGCCGCGCACGGCGCGAATCGTGCTGTTCGCGGTCGGGGTGGAGGGGGTCCCTGCGATCCACCTCGAGGAGGCACTGTGGATCTGCGCCGAGGTTCTCGGAACGGGATGAACCACGTCAATCGGCCGTTACCGGGTGATAATCTCATGCGGCCGACCAAAGGAGGAGGCGATGGAGGCACTCGAGCACGAAGTCCACACGCCGCGCGCGCCTGAGCAGAATCAGCCGCAGGTCGCGATCGATGTCGACGAATGTGCGGCTCGCCGCTCACTCCGTGCCCAGATCGCCCGGCTCGAGTACGAGCTTGCCGATGCCTTCGTGACCGCCTTCCAGATGGGCGGGGTGGAGCTTCCGGTCGCCGCACCCGGCGAACCGCGGCTGCTCGACCTCGGGGAGCTCGAATGCGTCCGTGACGAGCTCGCCGAGCGCCTCCGCAGCGCGCGGCGATCCATCTCCGAGCGCGCCGAGCTCCAGGCGGAGAACCGTCTCCGGCTGGAGCGGCTGCTGCTCGAGCCCGGGCGCTACCGCTTCGTCCGGATCTCCCGTCGCGATGTCGGCGAACCGGGCTGCGGCGTGTGGCAGGTCAGACCGCGGCTCGGCCTGATCGGCATGATGATGGGGTGGTGGCAGGTCAAGCTCTCATCCGGCTGTCCGTTACCCGGGGGTCGCGACCGGCTGGTCGCGACTCGCTCAGCCTCCAGCCTCGCCTGAGTGGACCGCCCACTCCGCCTTTATCCTGAGCGGGGGGATGCGCGACCTGCTCAGAAGTGGGACGAGCGCGGCCGTGGTCGTGCTCATCATGTTCATCGGGAGCCTTGGGCTCTGGGTGGGGACTCCCGTCGCCTGGCTCTGGGTCGGCTCCCAGATCCAGGGCGCGACGTCGTCGCTCGGTGCGGCCCTGGGCGCGATGTTCATCGGCGTCGTGGCGACGATCGCCGTGATCGTCTCCCTGCTGCTGTGGCTGAGCAACGTCTATCGCTCGGTCAGCCAGGCGCGCGGCCACGAGGACCCGGGTCACATCGTGCTCGAGGGAGTCCTGGTCGTCAGCGCCGGCGTGGCGATCGCCGCCTTCGCGATCTGGTTCCTGTTCTTCGCCGGCACCAGCCCGGTGCCGCTCGGCCTGCAACTGTGAACCGCCCCGCCCGAAACCACGCCGGACGGGGCGGTTCGCGCGGAGCTCAGAGGGCTCCGGCCAGCTGCATCTCCGGGGCCGCCTGAACGACCACCGCGGTCGCTTGGACGACCGCGTCTTGCGCTGCCCGAACCTGGAGGTGAGCTGCCAGCTCGCGGCGCTGGCGATCGGTCAACTGTCCGATCTGCTTGTTCTCCGTGATCTGCAGCCGCGTCAGCAGCTTGCGGCACCGTGCGGTGCCCCAGCGCCGTTGACTCATGAGGAGGTCTCCGACGGCCCAGCTGCTCGCCTCCCATGGGGATTCGAGAATGATTCCCGCGGCGCTGATCTCACCCATGGCGATCCTTCGCTTCAGGCACGCCCGCGCAAGCCGGACCTCGTTGGCCCGCTCCAGTGCTCGCAGTCGCTGTGGCCCGGGAGTCATGATGGCGGTCTGAGTCATTCGTCTTCTCTCTCCCTGCGTCCGGTCCGCCGAAGCGAACGCCCTTGGTCAACACGTAATCGCACGCGCGGACGCGCCTGGACAGCGTCGTCCATAGATCAATCGTTTGTGACCCGCGCGGTCCTCCAGGTCGGTCCTGCTGCACGCGTCACTTCCCAAGCCTGTGAGTGACCTTCGCGCGGGCCGGCCGACCACCAGCACGGCGGAGCGGAACCTACCGAGAAGCACTGGGTAACAGCAATGCAACATCCATCGCAGATGCGCATAGAGCGCCTTTTTTCTCGATCCAGGTCCTTGCGCGTTCTTGGACAAGGTGCCGGGCGAGCGACTGTCTCCCGCGTTCGCGGGAGACCGGCTCAGACGACGAGGGGAGCCTCGCCGACGAGCGCCTCAAGATGATCGTCGCGGGGGCATGGAGATGCCTCAGGGCTACGAGGGCAGCCGGCCGTGCTCGGCTTCGAACGCGCGCTTGGCTGCGCTGAAGCGCTCCAGCGCCAGATCGAGCGTGTCGCGATCGTGCGTGGCCATCACACTCGTGCGCAGCAGCGCGCCGGCGGGTGGAACCGCGGGATGGATCGCCACGTTGACGTAGACGCCGGCGTCGTACAGCATCTTCCACAGGAAGACCGCCTTCCAGTCGTCGCCGACGACGACCGGAACCACCGGCGTGACCACGTCGGTTCCGTCGGCCAGGCGCGTGGGGCCGATCACACGGAAGCCGAGCGCGCTCAGCCCGTCGTGCAGGTAGCGCGCGTTGCCGAGCACCCGGGCGAACAGCTCGCGACCCTCGTCGGAGCGGCAGATCCGGACCGCCGCCAGCGCGGCGCCGACCGCCGCCGGCACGCCCGAGGCGGTGAACATGAACGGGCGCGACTGGATCCGCAGGAACTCGATCACGTCCGCGGGCCCGGCGATGACGCCGCCGCAGGAGGCCAGCGACTTGGAGAACGTCGCCATTCGCAAGTCGACTCGATCCTCGACGCCGAGCAGCTCGCAGGCGCCGGCGCCCCGAGCTCCGAGCACGCCCAGAGCGTGCGCCTCGTCGACCATCAGCCGCGCTCCGTACTGCTGGCACAGCGCCGCGATCTCCGGCAACGGGGCCACATCGCCCTCCATCGAGAAGACTCCGTCGACCACGACCAGGATCCCGCCGCCGTCCTGCGCGGCTCGCTGGAGCGAATGCTCGAGGCGATCCATGCGGTTGTGGCGGAAGGCCCGGAGCTTGGCTCGCGAGAGGATGCAGCCGTCGAGGATCGAGGCGTGATCGCCGGAGTCGGCGACCACCGTGTCCCCCGGGCCCAGGATCGTGCCGAGCGCGCCCAGGTTCGCCTGGTGGCCGGTGGTGAAGACGATCGCGCTCTCCGTGCCCAGCCAATCCGCGAGCTCGCCCTCGAGCTCGAGATGCAGGTCGATCGTTCCGTTCAGGAACCGAGAGCCGGTCAGACCCGTCCCGTACCGCTGCAGCGCGGCGAGGGCTCCCTGCTTGACGCGCTCGTCGCCGGTCAGCCCGAGGTAGTTGTTGGAGCCGAGCATGATCCGGCGCTTGCCCTCCATCTCCACCACTGGGAGCGTGGGACCCTCGAGGATCCGGAAGTAGGGCAGCGCGTCGAGCTCTCGTGCAGCCTTGACTTGCTCGATGCGCTCGTGCTCGCGGGCCTTGGAGAAAACGTCGATCGAGGTGGGCATGTAGCTTTCGCGGCCATATGGGACTCAACGTCAGGCCGGTCGCCGGCAAGAGCGACCTGGACACCTTCATCAAGCTCCCGTGCCGGCTCTATCGTAACGAGCCGTACTGGGTTCCTCCGTTGCTGTTCGAACGCAAGCGCTTCTTCGACCGCAAGCGCAACCCGTTCTTCGAGCACGCGGAGGCCGAGTATTTCCTCGCCTTGCGTGACGGTCGCGCGGTCGGTCGCATCACCGCGCACATCGATCGCCACTTCAACGAGTTCCAGAATCACGACTGGGGGATGTTCGGCTTCTTCGAGTGTGAGGACGACCCCGAGGCCGCCGGGGCGCTGCTCGACGCTGCTGAAGCATGGCTTCGCGCGCGTGGCCGTGACCGCATGGTCGGCCCGATGGACTTCACCACCAACGACGAGTGCGGCGTGCTGGTGGACGGCTATGACCTGCTGCCCACCATCCTCACCAACTGGCACCACCGCTACTACCCCGGGCTGATCGAGGGGGCCGGATTGGCCAAGGCCATGGACCTCTACATGTGGAACCTCGAGGTCCAGGACCGCAGTCGCGTGCACGACGCGATCTGGCGCGTCGCGGCCGAGGTGGAGTCAAAGCACGGGATCACCGTCCGCCCGATGCGCAAGAAGGACATGGAGGCGGAGATCAACCGCTTCCTCGAGGTCTACAACGCCGCCTGGGAGCGCAACTGGGGATTCGTGCCGCTGACCGAGGCGGAGGTCCGGCATTACGCCAAGGACCTGAAGCCGATCCTCGACGAGAACTGGGCCTGGGTGGCCGAGAAGGACGGCGAGACCGTCGGCGCGGCGCTGTCCTTGCCGGATTACAACCAGGTCCTCAAGCACATGAACGGGAGGCTGTTGCCGTTCGGCTGGGCCAAGGCCCTCTACTACAAGGGCAAGATCAACCGCGTGCGGGTGTTCGCGCTCGGGGTCAAGCGCGAGTGGCAGCACACCGGGATCGCCGCCAAGTTCTATGAGCTCCACTTCGACTCCGCCGCCCGGACGCCTCAGACCGGCGGCGAGATGGGGTGGATCCTGGAGTCGAACAAGTCGATGAACCGGGCGATGGAGGGAATGGGCGGCCGGATCGTGCGCACCTATCGGGTGTACGAAAAGATCCTTTGAAGATGACCGCTCGCGCTGTCACCATGCACGCACGATGAGTGAGGACCCGATCGAGGTCGCGCCTGACCCCGCGCTGGAGGGCGAGGTCGTCGACGGCCTTCCGGTGCTGGCCGAGGTCCGCGCGCTGGAGCCCGCACCGCCGTCCGGGCTGCTCGCGGTCCAGACCGCTGCCGCGGCGGCGACGGGCTTCGTCGCCGGTGCGGCAACGCTCGTGGTGGTCAGGCGCCGCCGCACCCGCAAGCTCGCCCGCCGCCAGCGCGCCCTTCCGCGCCGCGCCGCCGAGATGCTGCCGGTCATCGGCAGCCGCTCGTTCCTGGTCGACGTCCACCTGCTGGGCAAGCCCGGCGAGTGAGCACAGCCGCAGCCGGGCGCCAGCTCGTCGACGTCCGAGTCGAGGTCAGGCCGCGCTGGACCTTCCGGCTGCCGCGTCGTGGCGCTCTCGACGGCCTGACCCGAGTGCGGGGCGGCGTCCTTCACCGCCTCGTGCACGCGGACCGGGAGCCGGTGCTCGTGCGGGTCGCTCAGCTGGCGCCGAACCGGGTGCTGTTCGGAGCCCGGGCCCACACCCGGACCGCCGCCGAATTCGGGATCGAGCGCATGCGCTGGACGCTCGGGATCGATCAGGACCTGGAGCCCTTCTACGAGCGGTTCCGCTTTGATCCGCTGATCGGCCCGGGGGTGCGGGCAGATCCGGGGCTCCGAATCGCCTTCCGTCCGGACCCGTTCGAGGCCCTCACCTGGGCCATCTGCGAGCAGCTGATCGAGTATGAGCGTGCGGCTGCGATCCAGCGCCGCCTCGTGGCCCGCCTGGGCCGGCGGTGCCCGCGCACGGGCATGCGCGACGCACCGACGGCCGAGCGCCTGTCCGCTCAGGCTCCGGCGCTGCTCGCATCGTGCGACCTCGCCGAGGGACGAGCGCTGGCGCTCGTGCGGGCGGCGAGGGAGGTCGCCCGGGGGCGAGTGGACCTGGCCAATCCGGATCACGAGTGCGGCTGGCGCCGGCTCCGGGCGATCCCGGGGATCGGCAGCTGGACGATCCAGACGCTCGCCCTGACCGGACAGGCCCGTCTCGACCAGCTGCCGGCGGGCGATCTCGCGTACCTGAAGCTCGTGGGGCGGCTTCGGACCGGTGATCCGCGCGCGCGCGCCACCGAGGAAGAGGTCAGCCGGCTGTTCGCGCCCTACGAGCCCTGGGCGGGGCTCGCCGGGGTCCACGCGCTCCGGGCGGGCAGCTCGGGCGCCTCGCTGCGCCTCGCGGCTTGAAGGCCGCGCCCATCGGCGATTGGCCGCCTCGGAAGGCTCGCACCGCGCGGGAGCGAATACCACAGCGTGCATCCTCGTGACCTGCCTCCCTGCGACCTGGTGATGAAGGGCGGCGTGACCAGCGGCGT
>Ga0066790_10001161_pt1 | contig 10951 bp, 8 predicted proteins | sample OrgsoiDNA2013050_FD_70963 | JGI IMG/M metagenome (GOLD analysis project Ga0066790, IMG submission 70963) | Permafrost soil microbial communities from the Arctic, to analyse light accelerated degradation of dissolved organic matter (DOM) -... | ecosystem: Environmental > Terrestrial > Soil >...
ATCGCTGCCCAGATCGGGCATGTGAGCCCCTCGTTCACGTTCTCGGTCTACCAGCAGGTTGCAACGCGGCGGTACATCGACGAGCAGGCCGTTTGGACGCTGATGCGGTTCGCCGATGAGCCCGCAGAGCGCGCCACGAGTCGGCAGATCACGCGGCTGGCGAGCGGGGACTCTCGCGACTCTCACAACGTTGAGAAGGGCGAGTTCGATCGAGCGGTCGAGCAGCTGGGCTACACCGACGAGGATGGCGAGGCGGCCGAGTGACGCCTAGGGTTTAACGCCGTGATTAACGCCGCAAGCCGATTCCATGCCACGGACCCCGGTCGGCGTGACTTCGAGATCACCAAAAACATCACAATTAGCAGGACTTTCGTGATGGGCACGGCTGGGCTCGAACCAGCGACCTCTCGCGTGTGAAGCGAGCGCTCTCCCACTGAGCTACGCGCCCTCGTAGCCCCAGAATACCGGCATGGGCGCCGCTGATCTCGCCCGCCGCGCGCCCGTCCGGCCGCCCGCCCCGCGAGCGCGCCGGCCAGCCCCTCGCCACCTCTAGAGCCAACCTCCGGGCGGGCCGATCCCTCGGGGAGTGCGGGTACCCGGTGTCAAACGGACTGTCCTGCGGTCCGCGGCGATCGCGTTCGCCCTCGCCTGCCTGGCGGCGACAGTCGCACTCACCAGATCATCGCACGCCGGCACCGCCACCGACCCAGGGACCGGGACTCGCGGCGCTCACCGCGGCTGACATAACACGGATAAACCCTGAGCCCCCTCGCGCCGATATCTGGGGCGGGGGCGAGGCAGGAAAGAAGCGTCTTTGAGTCGGCCGAGACGCCACGTGCCCTCCAGCGTCCGGCCAGACCGGCCGCCCGCGCGCGCCCGGCGGGCGCTCGCGGCCCCACGCCGTCCGGCCAAACCAACTCCGCCGCCTACAGCCGGATCACGTTCTCCGCCTGCAGGCCGCGGGTCACGCCGCGCAGATCGACGAACAGCGACGCCTCGCCGGCCAGCGCGAAATAGTCGATGCCGGGATGCGCTGTGACCAGCACGAGGGCATCGGCGTCGGCCACCGCCTCCTCCAACGAGAGGCTGTGCAGGTCGAACTCCTTCAGCCCAGGCACGAACGGATCGTGGTAGCAGAGGTCGCCGCCGCGGTCTCCGAGCACCTTCATGATCCGCAGCGCCGGCGATTCCCGGATGTCGCCCACGCCGCCCTTGTAGCTGACGCCAAGGATCGCGATCCGCGAGCCCTTGACCGGCTTCGAGACGTCGTTCAGGGCTCGCTCGATCCGCTCCACGCAGAAATACGGCATCTGCTGGTTCATCTTCCCGGCCAGCTCGATGAACTCGGTCGAGAGCTCGAACTCTCGCGCGCGCCAGGTCAGGTAGAAGGGATCGACGGGCAGGCAGTGGCCGCCCATCCCCGGCCCGGGCTCGAAGCGCATGAACCCGTAGGGCTTGGTCGCGGCGGCGTCGACGACCTCCCAGATGTTGATCCCCATCCGGTCCGCCAGCACCGCGATCTCGTTCACCAGGGCGATGTTGACCGAGCGGAAGATGTTCTCCAGCAGCTTCGTCAGCTCCGCCGCCTCCGGCGTAGAGACCGGGATGATCTCGTCGCAGACGCGGCTGTAGAGCTCGCGTGCGCGCTCGGCGCACGCGGGGGTCATTCCGCCGATCACCTTAGGCGTGTTCTTCAGCGTGTAATCCGTGCGCCCGGGGTCGACGCGCTCGGGGGAGAAGGCCACGTTCAGGCTCTCGCCGACCCGCAGCCCCGACTCCTCCAGGATCGGTACCAGGCGCTCACGAGTGGTGCCGGGATAGGTCGTGGACTCGAGCACCACCAGCTGCCCGCTCTGGAGCACCGCGGTCAGGCTCCGCCCCGCCGCATTCAGCGGCCCCAGGTCGGGCTCGCGGTTGCGGGTCAGGGGCGTCGGCACGCAGATCAGCACCGCGTCGGCGCGGGCCAGCGGCGCGAACTTGGTGCTCGCTTCGATCGACCCCAGCACCGCGGCCAGCCGCTCGGACGCGATGTCCTCGATGTAGGACTCGCCGCGCTTCAGCGCCTCGACCTTGCGCTCATCTACGTCCACGGCGACCACGCGCTCGCCGGCCTCGGCGAACGCGACCACCAGTGGCAGGCCCACGTAACCGAGGCCGATGACTCCAATCGTCATGAGCCGGTGACTGTAGCGTCGTGGTCGGTGTGCATGCACGCGCACCGGCCGAAACGACTACGATCCCAACTGGATCGTGCTAGGCGGGGAGGTAGCGGTGCCCTGTACCCGTAATCCGCTCTAGCGGGGCCGAATTCCCTCCCGAGGGACACAGGCCCCGGGGTCAGCGCCCCGTTCAAGGCGATGATGGTCCGGTCCCGTTGCGGTGGAGACCCGTGAACCAGGTCAGGTCCGGAAGGAAGCAGCCTTAAGCGGTCACCTCCAGGCGCTGCGGGGAAACCGAACCGGAGCCCAAGAGCGGTGGCAGCGCCCCGGGTACCGGTTTCGACGGAGGGTGCACGATCCACTTTTCGCGCTCGCTCGCGCCCGTGCCGCGGGCGGGACCCCCGATCGCGCCCGGCCCACGGGCGGCCCGGAGCCCCGCCGACGGCCTCACTAGACTCGGAATCCGTGTCGACTGGACCTTCGCTCTACCGCCGCCACCGGCCCCGGACGTTCGCCGACGTCGTGGGGCAGGAGCACGTCGTGCGCACGCTCCGAAACGCCGTCGAGCAGTCCAAGGTCCACCACGCCTACCTGTTCGTCGGCTCCCGGGGGACCGGCAAGACGTCGATGGCCAAGATCCTCGCCGCGTGCCTGAACTGCGAGCGCGGACCGACGACCCGACCGTGCGGCAGATGCGAGTCATGCACCTCGATCGCGAGCGCCACCTCGCTCGACGTGATCGAGATGGACGCGGCCTCGAACAACTCGGTGGACGACATCCGCGAGCTGCGTGAGAAGGTGGCCTACGCGCCGGTCTCGGGTCGCCACAAGGTCTACATCCTCGACGAGGCGCACATGCTCTCCTCGCAGGCCTGGAACGCCTTCTTGAAGACGCTCGAGGAGCCGCCGCCGCGCACCATCTTCGTGCTCGCCACGACCGAGGCCCAGAAGGTGCTGCCGACCGTCGTCGACCGCTGCCACCGCTTCGACTTCGGGCGCCCGACCGTCGAGCAGGTCGCCACCGTTTTGGTTCGCGTCGCCGCCGAGGAGCAGATCAGGATCAGCGAGGCGGCGCTGGCGCTGGTGGCCCGCCACGCGACCGGGAGCTTCCGTGACGCCCTCGGCACGCTCGAGCAGCTCGTCACCTACGCGGGCGAGGAGCAGATCGAGCCCGCCGACGTGCTCGCGGTGCTGGGCATCGCGGACTCCGAGCAGCTGTTCGCCGCCGTCGAGGCGATCGTCGCCCGCGACCCGGCCGAGGCGATGCGCGCCGCGGCTCGGCTGGCCGAATCCGGCCGCGACCCCGGCCAGGTTCTGCGCGACCTCGAGATCCACGGGCGCGAGCTGCTCACCGTCCAGGTCCTCGGTGAGGTCCCGCCGGAGCTGCGCGTGACGCCCGAGCGCGACCGCCGGATGGCCGAGCAGGCGAGCGCTCTGTCGCGGACCGACGCGGTGCGCCTGCTCGACCTGGTCTCCGGCGCGCTCGAGGCGACGGCCAACGGCGCCCAGGCCCGGATCCAGCTCGAGCTGGTGCTGGTCAAGGCGGCGGCTCCCGAGCTCGATCCCTCGACCCAGGCGCTGATGGCCCGGATCGAGCGCCTCGAGAGCGGGGACGGCGCGGCGCCGGCGTCCTCGCTGCGCTCGATCACGGTGGCCGTCACGCCCGAGCAGACCGGGGGTCCGCCTCAGCTCCAAGCCCCGAGCGCCGCGGCGCCCGCGCGCCCCGTCGCCGCCCCGGCGTCGGTCCGGGTCACGTCGTCGTCGGCATCGGCGACCGCTCAGCCGGCATCCGCGACCGCTCAGGCCGCAAGCGCGCCGGCCCCGGCCCAGAGCGCGCCGGCCCCAGCCCAGAGCGCGCCGGCCCCGGCCGTGGCCGAGCCCCAGGAGCGCCCGGCGGTCTCGCTCGAGGTCGGGACCGCGACCGAGCTGTGGCCGGCCGTGGTCGACACCGTCCGAGCGGGCAACGCCATGCTGGCCGCGCTGCTGGCGGACGCGCGGCCGGTGATCGTCACCGAGCGCGAGCTCACGCTGGCCTTCCCCAGCGGAGCGGCCTTTCTCAAGCGCAAGGCCGAGCAGGATGAGCATCGCCGCGTCACTGCCGAGGCGTTCCGGTCGGTCACCGGCCACACGCTGGTGCTCCGCTACGAGCTCCGCGACGAGGAGGAGACGCCCGCCGAACCCGGCGAGACCGTGCTCACCGGAGAGAAACTCGTGCAACGCTTCATGGACGAGTTCAACGCCGAGGAGCTCCTCGACGATCCCGATCAACCCGAGGACAAGTAGAAGCTGATGCCCCAGCAGCCCAACATGCAGCAGATGCTCAAGCAGGTCCAGAAGATGCAGCAGGACATGATGGTCGCGCAGGAGTCGCTCAAGGACGAGGTGGTCGAGGCGTCCGCCGGCGGCGGCATGGTCACCGTCGAGGTGACCGGAGACCTGCACCTGAAGGCGATCAACATCGATCCCGAGGCGGTCGACCCCGAGGACGTCGAGCTGCTCCAGGACATGGTGCTCGCGGCCGTCAACGAGGGCATGCGCGCCGCCCAGGAGCTGGCCTCGTCCAAGCTCGGCGGGATCGCCGGTGGGCTCGGCGGGCCTGGGGGACTCGGAGGCCTTGGGCTTCCCGGACTGTAGGGATATGGGCCGTGCTCCGCACGGCTGTTTGCCGGCCTGCGCAGAGCCCGGATCGGTCGTGCTCTGACCGTGTACGCGCCCCCCGTACAGAGGCTGATAACCGAGCTCTCGAAGCTCCCGGGCGTCGGCGGCCGGACCGCGCAGCGGCTGGCCTTCCACGTGCTGCGCGTCTCCGAGGACGACGCCTTCGCGCTGGCCGACGCGATCCGCGAGGTCAAGGAGCGGATCGGCCTGTGCGAGGTGTGCTTCAACCTCGCCGACGGCCCCCGGTGTCGCATCTGCACCGATGAGCGCCGCGACCTGGAGCTGATCTGCGTGGTCGAGGAGCCCTCCGACGTGATCTCGATCGAGCGCACGCACGAGTTCCGAGGCCGCTACCACGTGCTCGGCGGCGCGCTGTCGCCGATCGATGGCATCGATGCCGAGGACCTGAAGATCGCCGAGCTCTACGAGCGCGTCCAGGCCGGCACCGTGCGTGAGGTCGTGATCGCCACCAATCCGACGACCACGGGCGAGGCGACCGCCCACCACATCGCGGGCGGCGTCCGCGAGCGGATCCCGGAGATCGCCGTCACCCGCCTGGCCAGCGGCCTCCCCGTCGGCGCCGACCTCGAGTACGCCGACGAGCTCACCCTCGGTCGCGCGTTCGTCGGGCGCCGGGCGGTCTAGGCACGCCCTCCCACTGACCGGACCACGGGGCTTGTCCTCCTCGTATGTGTTCACCCCGGCGCATCGGGGCGGCGCCGGCCCGCCGCTCGTGTGCCTGCACGGCTTCACCGGCACCTGGCGGGTCTGGGAGCTCGTGCTGCCGGCGCTCGAGCGCCGCCACGAGGTGCCGGCCCCGACGCTGCTCGGGCACGCCGGCGGGCCGCCGCTCGACGCTGCTCGGCCAGGCCGGCGGGCCGCCGCTCGACCCTGAGTTCAGCGCTCGGGCCCTCGCCGACCAGGTCGAGCTCCAGGGCATCGGGCACTGCCCCCGGCTCGATGTCCCGCTCGAAACCGCTCAGCTGATCCTCGTGCTCACCGACCGCTGAGCGGCCCTCCCGGCCCTGGAACCCACGACCTCGTACCCTTGCACGTCGTGCCTGGAACAGTGGTGATGAAGTTCGGCGGAACCTCGGTCGCGGATGCGGACCGGATCAAGCGCGCGGCGCGGCGGATCGTGGCGCAGCGGGAGGCCGGGAATCGCGTGGTCGCGGTGCTATCGGCGCGCGGCAAGACGACCGACGAGCTGATCGCGATGGCCGACGAGGTCTCGCCGCACCCCGATCGCCGGGAGATGGACATGCTGCTCTCGACCGGTGAGCGGATCTCCTGCGCCCTGTGCGCGATGGCCATCAACGATCTCGGGCATCGGGCGATCTCGCTCACCGGCTCCCAGGCCGGGATCGTCACCGACACCTCGCACACCAAGGCGCGGATCCTCGACGTGCGGGCGGATCGCATCCGCGAGGCGCTCGACCAGGACCGGATCGTGCTCGTGGCCGGCTTCCAGGGAGTCTCGACCAGCCGCGACGTGACCACGCTCGGGCGCGGCGGCTCGGACACCACCGCGGTGGCGCTGGCGGCGGCGATGAACGCCAAGGTGTGCGAGATCTACACCGACGTGCGGGGCGTCTACAGCGCCGATCCGCGGATCGTGCCCGACGCCCGTAAGCTGCCGATGGTCAGCTTCGAGGAGATGCTCGAGATGGCGGCCTCGGGCGCGAAGGTACTGCAGCTACGCTCGGTCGAGTACGCGCGCAACCACGGAGTCCGGATCCACTGCCGGGCCAGCTTCGAGGACGGCCCCGGTACCTTTGTCGTCGGAGAAGAAGACACGATGGAACACCCACTGATCACCGCCGTGACCCACGCCACCGACGAGGCCCGGATCACGCTGCTCGGCGTGCCCGACCGCCCCGGTGCCGCCGCCGCGATCTTCGGCGCCCTCGCCGACGCCGGCTGCAACGTGGACACGATCATCCAGAACGAGCCGCTCGAGGAGGGCCGCGACGCCGAGGTCTCGTTCACGATCCCCAGGGAGGATCTGCTCGCGGCTGAGGGCGCGCTCCAGTCCGTCACCGGGGATCTCGGGATCGCGCGCGTGGACACCGATCGTGAGATCGGCAAGGTCTCGATCGTCGGCGCCGGCATGCGCTCGCATCCGGGCGTGGCGGCCAAGGTGTTCCGGGTCCTGGCCGGCGAGGGCATCAACATCGAGATGATCTCCACCTCCCCGATCAAGATCTCGTGCGTGATCCGCTCCGAGGTCGTGCCCCAGGCCGTCCGCGCCCTGCACGACGCCTTCGAGCTGGGCGCGGGCACGATCGCGCACGACGGAGGCCCGAGATGAGCCGTCCCCGGGTCGCCGTGGTGGGCGCGACCGGCGCCGTCGGCACGACGATGCTGCGGCTGCTGCGCGAGCGCTCGTTCCCGGCCTCGGAGATCGTTCCGTTTGCCTCCGCGCGCTCGGCCGGGCGCGAGCTGTACGGGCTCACGGTCCATTCGCTGGCCGAGGAGGAGATCGGCGGCTTCGACCTGGCGTTGTTCTCGGCCGGCTCGTCGGTCTCGCTTGAGTGGGCTCCGAAGTTCGTCGACCGCGGCGCCGTCGTGGTCGACAACTCGTCCTGCTGGCGGATGGATCCCGAGGTCGCGCTGGTCGTGGCCGAGGTCAATCCCGAGGCGCTCGAGTCACACAACGGGATCATCGCCAACCCCAACTGCTCGGCGATGCAGGCGCTGGTGGTGCTCAAGCCGATCGAGGACGCCGTCGGCATCGAGCGCATCGTGTTCAGTTCCTATCAGTCCACATCCGGAACCGGCGCTCGCGCCGTCCAGGAGCTCCGAGATCAGTCGCAGGCGATCCTGCACGGCTCCGAGCCGCCCGCGCCCGAGATCTACCCGCACCGGATCGCGTTCAATGTGCTGCCCCAGGTCGAGACGTTCAAGGACGGCGACGACTACACCACTGAGGAGCGCAAGGTAATCGCCGAGAGCCGCAAGATCCTCGGCCTGCCCGAGCTGCGGATCACCGCGACCTGCGCCCGGGTGCCGGTGCTGAACTGCCATTCGGAGTCGCTCAACGTCGAGACCCGCCAGGACCTGTCGCCCCAGGACTGCCGCGCCCTGCTGACGGGCGCTCCGGGCGTGATCGTCGTCGACGAACCCGCCGCCGGCCGCTATCCGCTGGCCTCCGAGGCCGCCGGTCGGGACGAAGTGTTCGTCGGCCGCATCCGTCGCGACGAGTCCAACCCCCGAACGCTCAACCTGTGGGTGGTCGGCGACAACCTCCGCAAGGGGGCGGCGACGAACGCGATCCAGATCGCCGAGCTGCTGATCGAGCGCCGGCTGCTCGGTCGCGCACGAGCCGCGGCCTGAGCACGCTTCAGGGCCTGACCGCTCGGGCTCGCTAGCGCCGGGCCCGCAGCTCGCGCCGGCTGCGGACGCCGAGCTTGCGATAGATCCGCCGGGCGTGCGTGCGCACGGTCTCGATGCCGACATGGAGTGTGGCCGCGATCTCGGCGTTCGAGCGGCCGACCTGCAACAGCTCGAGCACATCGGCCTCTCGCGGGGTGAGCACGTCCGGGCCCTCGGCCGAGTCGGCGGCTGTGCCGGCGGGCGGCATCACGTGCAGCCCGCGGGACGCGAGATGGATCGCGTTCAGGATATCGCGCGCCTGAGTCGCCTTGGCCAGGCACGCGGTGGCTCCGAAGGCGAGCATCTGGCGGCACTCGGCCGGCGTGGGCCGGTTGGCCAGAACGACGATCCGGGTCCGCGGGTGGGCGTCATGCAGTTCGCGCAGCTCGGCGGCGCTGGTCAGCGAGCCGAAGTTGAGGATCGCCACGTCCGGGCGGTAGGCCGACAGGGCCGAGGCGATCTGCTCATGGGGCACGTTGGCGGCCACGAGCACCAGGCTCTCGTCCTCGTCGATGAGGGCCTGGAGGCCGCGGCTGACCACGTCCTCGAATCGCGCGATGGCGACGGCAATGGGTGGGCGGTTGACCATTCTTGTCTCGTGCGGCTCCGGTCGCCTCCCTCGTCGCACCCAGGATATCGGCACATCGACGCAAGAGGGTGAGGATTGCATCCCCCGTTCCAGAACACGGCATCCCCCCAAGATCACCCGCCCGAGGGGACGACGGCGGACTCGGCAGTCGCCAACATGCCCTTCAGCTTGTGCTTGGGAGGCAGAGCCGGGAGGCGAGCCCGCTGAGGCCAGAGGCGACCTCGAGGGGCCAAATGCAGGGAACGAAGGAGAGCGGGGCCCGGATCCGGATCCGGGCCCCGCTCCGTCCGTCTTCACGCCGTCAACGCTGACCGTCCTGCGGCGGCGGGATCGTCGCCTTCAGCCGTCGCCGGGCGGCATCGATGCGGCGCTGCGCCTCGGGCGTGCGGGCGCTGGCGGGGGCACTGGACCCGGCCCCGGCGCTGCGACCGAAGGCCGACGCGAGCGCTCGTCGCAGGCCGCTGATCAGGCGGCGGCGCCGGCGATCACCGAGGTCGACCAATCGATCACCTTGGTCGGGCGCACGATGTGCTTGTTCATCCCGAGCTCCTTGGGGGAGAGCCCGAGTGCGAGCCCGACGAGCTGGGGCAGGTGCAGCACCGGCATCCCGAGCTCACGGCCGGAGATCTTGGCCGCCGCGGGCTGCTGCAGGTCGAGATTCAGGTGGCACAGCGGGCAGGGGACGACCAGGCAGTCCGCGTCGGCGTCGATCGCGTCACCGAGGTGGCGGCCGGCCATCGTCAGCGACGCCTTCTTGTTCATCGTGATGATCGGGAAGCCGCAGCACTTGTAGACACCGGCGTAGTCGATCACCGTCCCGCCCAGGGCCTCGATGACCATGTGCAGGTAGCGGTCGCGCGGATTCTCGGAGTCGATGCCCAGGCGCTCGTGCGGGCGCACGATGTAGCAGCCGTAGAACGGTCCCACGCGCAGGTCGGTCAGCGGCTGCTTGACCTTGGACTTGAGCGTGTCGAGCCCGATCTCCTCGACCAGCAGCCACAGGAAGTTCTTGTTGTCCAGGCCCTTCGCGTAGCGCAGGCCCTCCGCGCCGAGCGTCGCATTCACGTGGTCGCGGTATTCGGTGTTGGCGTCCAGGCGCTCCTGGCACTCGGACTGCGCGCCCTGGCAGGTCGAGCAGATGTTCATCATCATCTCGCCATCGGTCTGCTGCGCGAGGGCGAAGGTGCGGGCGTTGAGCGTGTCGGCCAGCTCCTGGTTGTGCTCGGCGATCACGCCGGCGCCGCAGCAGGACGCGCGATCGAGCTCGATCAGCTCGAGGTCGAGCAGCGGCGCGATCTTGGCCATGGATCCGTGCAGCTCAGGTGTGAACCCACGGCTCACGCACCCGGGCCAGTAGGCGACCTTCATGCGGACTCGCTTTCAGTGGGGGTAGCGGCAGGCGTGGCTGAGCTCTCCTCCTCATCCTCGTACCCGACCACGTACAGGTTCAGCTCGTAGCGCTCGCTCTCCCCCTCCACCTGCTTGAAGATCTGCTTGACCTCCGGGGACGCCTTGTGGGGATGCAGCAGCGCGCCCTTCAGGGGCATCTTCCCGCGCGTCATCCCCTTGGCCGCGACCGGCAGCGAGCCGAGCAGCTCCGGCATGGCGCGGGGGTGGAACTTGCCGCCGTAGGAGTCGGTCAGCAGGTCGGCCTCGTGCAGCAGGCCGTTGCGCTCGATGTTCTTGACGAACGCCTTCTCGTGCCGCTGGCCGTTGTTGCGATCCTCGATCTTCTGGTCGCTGCCGGCGACGCGGCGCAGGCGCATGATCTGGTCCATCGGCGCCACGTCCTTGGGGCAGGCGTCGACACAGTTGAAGCAGTGCGTGCAGTCGTAGATCCCGTGCTCGTCCTCGGACAGATCGTGGAGGCGCTCGTACTGCTCGGCGTCGCGGGGATCGCCGACGAAGCGGTAGGACTTGGCCAGCGCGGCCGGCCCGACGAACAGCGGATCGACCTCCATCGAGAGGCAATCCGAGACGCAGGCGCCGCACTGGATGCAGGCCATCGTCTGGGTGACGTCGACCATATTCTCGTGCGGCACGATGTACTCGCGCTCGGGGATCGGCTCCTTGTTGATCAGCCAGGGCGTGACGCGCTGGATCTTCTTCCAGTGCACCGCGTCCATGTCGACGATCAGGTCGCGGATGACGGGCATGTTGCCCATCGGCT
>Ga0066790_10001162_pt1 | contig 10940 bp, 7 predicted proteins | sample OrgsoiDNA2013050_FD_70963 | JGI IMG/M metagenome (GOLD analysis project Ga0066790, IMG submission 70963) | Permafrost soil microbial communities from the Arctic, to analyse light accelerated degradation of dissolved organic matter (DOM) -... | ecosystem: Environmental > Terrestrial > Soil >...
CGCGTCCCAGATGAAGGACGCCACCGGCGAGTCCGTCTCGGTGCGCGTCGCCGGCACCTCCTCGTCCGGTGAGAACGCCGAGTTCGGCGCCTCCGGGAACGTGCTCAAGTTCTACGGCTTCCTCAAGGCCTACGTCGAGGGTGCGGACGACCCGAACGCCGACCGCGACGACCGCGAGCGCCGGCTGCCGCCGCTGGCGGAGAACGACCCGCTGGAGGCGCTCCGGCTGGAGGCGGCCGAGCACGCGACCCGGCCGCCCGCACGGTACACCGAGGCGTCGCTGATCAAGGAGCTCGAGGACCGGGAGATCGGCCGGCCGTCGACGTACGCGTCGATCATCGGCACGATCCTGGACCGGGGCTACGTGTTCAAGAAGGGCACCGCGCTCGTCCCGTCCTACCTCGCCTTTGCCGTGGTCACGCTGCTGGAGCGGCACTTCGGCCAGCTCGTGGACTACGAGTTCACCGCGCGGATGGAAGGCGTGCTCGACGAGATCGCGCACGGCGAGACGGCGCGGGTGCCGTGGCTGCGCCGGTTCTACTTCGGCGGCGACCACCCGGGCCAGCCCGGGTCGGCCGGACAGCCGGAAGGCGACGCGGCTAACGGGGCCGGTACCGTCCACGAAACGGGCCTGAAGGCCCTGGTCAGCGACATCGACGACATCGACCCGAGGGAAGTCAGCTCCTTCCCGCTGGAGGGCACGGACATCACGGTCCGGGTCGGCCGGTACGGCCCCTACCTGGAGCGCGAAGGCCAGCGGGCCAACGTGCCCGAGGACATGGCGCCGGACGAGCTGACGCAGGAAAAGGCCGAGGAGCTCCTCAGCCAGCCGAACGAAGACGTGGAGCTGGGGACCGACCCGGATACAGGTCTCCGGGTGGTGGCGAAAACCGGCCGGTTCGGCCCCTATGTGACCGAACTGCTCGCCGAGGACGCGCCCGCGTCAGCCAAGCCGCGCACCGCCTCCCTGCTGAAGTCGATGGCGCTGGACACCGTCAGGCTGGACGATGCGCTGAAGCTGCTCAGCCTGCCGCGCGTCATCGGTGAGCTGGACGGCGAGCCGGTGACGGCGCAGAACGGCCGGTACGGCCCCTACGTCAAGAAGGGCACGGACAGCCGCTCGCTGGACAGTGAGGACAAGCTGTTCTCCCTGTCCCTGGCCGAGGCCAAGGAACTGTTCTCCCAGCCCAAGGCACGTGGCCGGGCCAGCGCCGCGGCGCCACCGCTGCGTGAGCTCGGTGCGGACCCGGGTACCGGCAAGCCGATGGTGGTGAAGAACGGCCGGTTCGGCCCCTACGTGACCGACGGGGAAACCAACGCGTCGCTGCGCAAGGGCGACGACGTGGACACGCTGACGGTGCAGCGCGCGGCCGAGTTGCTCGCCGACCGGCGAGCCACGGCCCCGGCCCGCCCGGCAGCCCGGACGCGCCGGGCACCAGCGCGACCGGCGGCCAAGTCAGGCGCGAAGAAGCCGGCCGCTAAGAAGCCGGCCGCTAAGAAGACCACAGCCAAAAAGCCGAAGTAAAGACCAAGGGCCGATACGCTAACGCAGTGAACTTCCGCGCTCCGCCGAAAGATGACGGCGCCGGACACCGGGCGCGGCGATCGCCCAAAGCCCAGGACAAGTCCGGAGTCCTATCCATCCAGCCGTTCCGGCGGCTGTGGGTAGCGCTGTCCCTGTCCAGTCTCGGGGACTGGCTGAGCATCATCGCGCTCACCGCCCTGGCGCCGTCGCTCACGTCCAAGGGCAGCAACGTGGCCGTCGCGGTCGGCGGCGTGTGGCTGGCGACGCTGCTGCCTGCCCTGCTGCTCGGCCCGCTGGCCGGGGCGATCGCGGACCGGCTCGACCGCCGGATGACGATGATCGTCGGGGACGTCATCCGCGCGCTGCTGTTCTTGTCTATCCCGCTGTATCCCCATCTGACCTGGATCTACGCGGCTAAATTCCTGGCCGGCTGCGCCACGCTGTTCTGGACCCCGGCCACGAACGCGTCCGTGCCCAACCTGGTCCCGCGGGACAAACTGGAGCGCGCAAACCAGCTCAGCCTGCTCAGCACGTACGGGACCGCGCCGGTGGCGGCGGGGCTGTTCAGCGTCCTGGCCCTGGCCAGTAAGGGCCTCGGCGGGGTCACTCCGTTCTTCCGCACGAACAACGTCGACCTCGCGCTGTACTTCAACGCCGCCACCTACATCATTTCCGCAGTGACCGTACTCATGCTGCGCGAGATCCCCAAGCGCAACGTGAGCGGCAAGATCTCCGCGCCGTCGACCCTCAAATCCGTCTGGGAGGGCTGGCGTTTCATCGGCGGCACCCCGATCGTCCGCGGCCTGGTCATCGGAATGGTCGGCGCCTTCACCGCCGCCGGGGCGGTTATCGGGCTCGGTTACTCCTACATCACCGGGACCCTGCACGGCGGCAACGCCGGCTGGGGACTGGTCTTCGCCGCTATCTTCATCGGCATCGCCCTCGGCATGCTGCCCGGGACACGCTTCCTGAAGGACTTCAGCCGGAAGCGGCTGTTCGGCGTGGCCATCGTGTGCGCCGCCGTCCCGCTGGCCATCATCGCCCTGGTGCCAAACCTGGTCATCGTCACCTTCCTGGTCGTTTTGATCGGCGCGATGGGCGGTATCGCCTACGCCACCGGGTTCACGATCGTCGGCCTGGAGGTGGACGACGACACCCGCGGCCGGGTGTTCGCCTTCTTCGCCTCGGCCACGCAGGTCATCCTGTTCGCGGTGATTGCCGTCGCGCCGTTCCTGTCCGAGGCGCTCACCAAGCTCATCGCCAGCGCGACCGGGTCCGGCAACGTGAAGATCGGGAACGTCGTGTACACGGCGGTGGGCCAGAACGCGGTCCTGCTGCTCGCCGCGCTGATCGCCCTCGCGCTGGGTATTGGCGCCTACCGGTACATAGATGACCGTAAGGGCGTGCCGCTGCGCGAGGACCTGGTCGCGGCGATCCGGGGTGAGCCCCTGGCCCCCGAGCCGGCCGAGGCCGACGACGCCGGCGCGGCCGGCGGCAGCTTCCGCCCCGCGCGCCCCGGGCTGTTCATCGCGCTGGAGGGCGGCGAGGGCGCCGGCAAGACAACGCAGGCCAGAATGCTCTCGATCTGGCTGCGCGAGCAGGGCTTCGACGTCATCACCACCCGTGAGCCCGGCGCGACCAAGGTCGGTATGCGGCTGCGAGCGCTGCTGCTGGACACCGCGCACGCCGGGATGTCGCCGCGGGCCGAGGCCCTCATGTACGCCGCCGACCGCGCCGAGCACGTGGCGTCCGTGATCAACCCGGCCCTGGAGCGCGGCGCGGTGGTCATCACCGACCGCTACACCGACTCCTCGCTCGCCTACCAGGGCGCGGCGCGGGGCCTGCGCAGCGACGAGGTCGCCTGGCTGAGCCACTGGGCCACCGAGGGCCTGATCCCGGAGCTGACGATCCTGCTCGACCTGCCGCCGCAGGCGGGCCTCGGGCGACGGGTCAGTTCCGCGGACCGCCTGGAGGCCGAGCCGTCGGAGTTCCACGAGCGGGTCCGCGCCGGTTTCCTCGAACTGGCCCGCAATGATCCCGGTCGATACCTCGTCCTCGACGCGATCCGGCCCCCCGCGGAGCTGACCGTGGCCATCCAGGAGCGGATCCGCGACATGCTGCCCGACCCGGTGCCCGGGGTCTCGGAGGCCGACACCGGGTCGTTCCCCGCGATCATCGACGCGTCGGTGCCCGCGACATCCGATCACGGGCGCTAATGACCGCGGAATCCTCCGGCCCGGAGCGCTGGGCTCCCGGCGTCCCCGGTGAGGTGGCAGGCGCCGAGGGCGCGTTCGCTGACCTGGCCGGGCAGGAGGCGGTCGTCACCCAGTTGAGAAGGGCGGCGCAGGCCGCGGCGCGGGTGCTGGCCGGCGAGGCGGTCACCGCGGGCGGGATGACGCACGCCTGGCTGTTCACCGGGCCACCCGGATCGGGCCGCTCCGTGGCCGCACGGTCGTTCGCTGCGGCGCTGCTGTGCCCTCGCGGAGGGTGCGGCTACTGCGCGGCCTGCCGCCAGGTGCGGGCCGGCACCCACGCCGACCTGATGGTGGTCCGTCCCGACGGGCTGTCCTACGGCGTGAAGCAGACCCGCGACCTGGTCCTGCGGGCGGCCGGGGCCCCCTCGGGCGGCCGCTGGCGGGTGGTCCTCTTTGAAGACGCCGACCGCTGTACCGAGCAGGCCGCGAACGCCCTGCTCAAGGCGATCGAGGAGCCGGCTCCCCGGACGGTGTGGCTGCTCTGCGCCCCGTCGGCGGAGGATCTCGTGACGACGATCAGGTCGCGCTGCCGGGTCGTTACGCTGCGGGTGCCGTCGTCTGAGGCGGTGGCCGGCGTGCTGATGTCACGGGACGGGATTGATCCCGAACGGGCCCTGGCGGCGGCCCGTGCGGCGCAGGGGCACATCGGCCGTGCGCGCCGGCTCGCTACTGACGCTGAGGCGCGCAGCCGCCGGGAGCAGGTCCTCGCCGTCCCCGCGCACGCCACGTCCCTCGGGCCGGCCCTGGCCGCGGCCGCGGCCCTGGTCAAAACGGCCGAGGAAGAGGCCAAATCCGTCACCGGGGAGCTCGACGAACCCGAACGGGAAGCCCTGCGGCAGGCCTTCGGTGAGGGCTCCACGGGCAAGGGCGTCGCCAAGGCGATCCGTGGTGCCGCGGGCGCGCTGCGGGACCTGGAGGACCGGCAGAAGTCCCGTGCCACCCGGCTCAAGCGCGACAGTCTCGACCGGGCACTGCTCGACCTGGCCGCTTTCTACCGCGACGTGCTCATGATCCAGGCACGTGCGGAGGTCGAGCTGGCCAACGCCGACCATGAGGCCGAGTTGCGGGAGATGGCGTCCGCCTCCAGCCCGGAGGCGACCCTGCACCGGATCGAGGCCATCATGCGCTGCCGGGAGCGCCTGGCCGCCAGCGTCGCCCCCCTCCTGGCGGTCGAGGAGATGACCATCAGCCTGCTCGCGGGCTTACCGCGTTTCCCGCGACCTCCTCGGTCTGCCGTCGGGCCAGCCTCCGGTTCACCTGATTGAGCGCTCTGCCTGTGTGACGAGGATCACAGCGCGGTCCGGCGAATCTGTCAAGATGTTGACAATGCCAATGCGCGTACGCCTTGACCGCCCGGGGCGCCGGTGATCGGCCGCCGGGCGACGATCGATGACGTCGCGCGGGCCGCGGGGGTGTCGCGGCAGACCGTCTCCAACGTGGTGCGCGGCCGCGGCCGGCTGGCCAGCGGCACCAGGGACCGGGTGGTGGCCGCGATCGAGCAACTGGGGTACAAGCCCCACACCGGCGCGGCGAGCCTGCGCTCGGGCCGGACGTACCGGATCGCCTATCCCATCCCCGACGCTGAGCTTCACCCCGGCAACGTCATCATGCTGGAGTTTCTCCAGTTCCTGGTGGCTGCGGCGCGAAAGCGCAAGCACCAGGTGCTGGTCACCGGCAGCTACGGCAGCGGCCTGGAGGCCATCGAGGATCTGGTCCGGACGAAGTCGGTCGACGGTTTCGTGCTCACCACGATGTCCGACGACGATCCGCGGGTGACGTTCCTGGCCGAACGCCAGGTTCCGTTCGCGTGCTTCGGCCGCACGAGCCCGGCCATGCCTCAGCACTGGGTGGACATCGACAACGGCGCCGCGATCCGCGACGTCACAGCGCGCGTGCTCACGCACGGGCACACCCGCGTGGCCTACCTCGGCTACAACCCGCAGGGAGGATGGGACGTCGAGCGGGAAGCCGGCTACCGGGAAGCCGTAACCGCGGCCGGCCTGACGGTGACCGTCATCCGTACCGGGACGTCTCCGGCGGAAGTCGACGCCACCGTCGCGGACCTGCTCCGGCCGCCGGGACGGCCGACGGCCGTCATCGCCGGCAGCGACGTCCTGGCCGCGGCTTGCTATGCCCGGGCCAGCCGGGCCGGATTGCGGATCGGCGCGGATCTCGCGGTCACCGGCTTCGACGGAAGCACGGTGGGCCGTGTCCTGACCCCCGCGCTGACGACGGTGGCCATGCCGCTCGCCGAGGTCGCCGTCCGGCTCGTTGACCGTATCGTCAGCGCGGTCGCCGGCATCTCAGCCGAGCGCGGTGAAGTCCTCGAGACCACCCTGATCTGGGGCGAGAGCGTCTAGCGGCGACGGACCCGGGAGTGGCGGGAGGCGGCATGGGTGTTTTGCGCCGTAGTCTGGCGTGATGGGCATGATGATGGCGGTCAGCTTTGAGCGGCACGGGCGGCTGTACTACCTCGATCCCGGGCCGCATACGCCGGCGATCGGCGACAGGGTTCTGGTGCCCACGGACTCCGGCCCCGAGGTCGCGGAGTGCGTCTGGGCACCGCAGTGGATTTCCGATGACGTGGGCGGCCTGCCCGAGTGTGCGGGTATCGCGACCGAAGAGGACCTGCAGCGGGACGAGGACAGCCGCCGCCGGCGGGCCGAATGCCGGATCGCCGCCAAGCGTTTCATCCGGACCCACGGGCTGCCCATGAAGGTGACGGCCGTCGATTACATTGCCGTCACGAACGCCTTCACGATCTACTTCAGCGCACCGAACCGGGTCGATTTCCGTGCCCTCGTCCGCGACCTGGCGGGCCAGTTGCACGCGCGCGTCGAACTGCGCCAGGTCGGCCCGCGCGATGAGGCCCGGCTCCAGGGCGGTATCGGGCCCTGCGGCCGCGACCTGTGCTGCGCCACGTTCCTGAAGGACTTCGAGCCGGTGTCCGTTCGGATGGCTAAAGAGCAGGATCTTCCGGTCAACCCGATGCGGATCGCGGGTGCGTGCGGGCGGCTGATGTGCTGCCTGAAGTACGAGCACCCGCTGTACCAGGACTTCCGCAAGAACGCGCCCCGGGTCGGCGAGTCCGTCGAGACGCCGGAGGGTCCCGGCACGGTGACCGGGCATAACGTTCCCGGCGACAAGGTGGTGGTCAAGCTGGCCGCGGACGGTTCCTCGCACGCCTGCCCCCGGGCCAGCGTCTGCGGATCCCGGCAGGCTTACGAGGCGACGCACGGCAACAAGTGAGACCGGGCCGCGGCCGGAACGGGCGCGTGCGCTGCGCCGGGTGCATCCGGCGCGGCGGGAGCACCCGCCGACGGCTCGCCGCGGTGCTGGCCGTGCTCGTGGCCGGGCTGTTCGCCGCTGGGTGCGCGACCTCGCCCGGCCCCCGGCCCGGGCCTGCGGGCTCCGGCTCACCGGCGAGCAGCGAGGCTGCGCCGGTGCGCCCGGCTGGTCCGGCTCCGGTGACGCTGGCTGGTTTCTACGCTCAGAAGCTCCGCTGGCAGCCGTGCGACAACGGATTCCGCTGCGCGCGCCTGTTCGTCCCGTTCGACTACCGCCGCCCGGCCTGGCGGGCGTTCTCGCTGCCGGTCGTCATGCGCCCGGCCGCTAGCCCGGCGAAACGGATCGGTTCCCTCGTCATCAACCCGGGCGGCCCGGGTGCGTCCGGGATCTCCTACGCGCTCAACTCGGCCAGCCAGTTTCCCGCGGCCATCCGCGACCAGTTCAGCATCGTCGGCTTCGACCCGCGTGGCGTCGCGGGCAGTGAGCCGGCCGTGCACTGCCTGACGGGCCCGCAGCTCGACCGTTACTTCCAGACCGACGACGTACCGCGGACAGCGGCCCAGCTCAGCGCGGTCGTGGCCGAGAACAAGTTCTACGCCGCCCAGTGTGAGAAGAATTCCGGGGCGCTGCTGCCTTATGTGGGAACCCGTGACGCGGCGCGCGACATGGATGTGCTGCGTGCCGCGCTCGGGGATGCGAAGCTCACCTACCTCGGCAAGTCCTACGGCAGCTACCTCGGCACCTGGTACGCGCAGCTCTTCCCGGCCCGTGTGCGGGCCCTCGTCCTGGACGGCGCCGTCGACCCGGGTACCCCGGCCCTGACGGCGGCCACGGTCCAGGCGCAGGGATTCCAGGTCGCGCTCAGCTCGTTCGCGGCCAGCTGCATGAGCCAGCCCGGCTGCCCGCTCGGGAGCGGCAGCGACGTCACGGCGGGTGTCGCCCGGCTGCAGGCCCTGCTGGCCAGGGCGAACCAGACGCCGCTGACCAGCAACCTCGGGGACGGCCGTGCCGCCGACGGTGCGCTGCTGACCACCGGCGTTGCCGCCGCGCTGTACAGCAAGGGATACTGGCCGACGCTGCGCAGTGCCCTCACTGACGCCTTCGCCGGGGACGGCACGGTACTCATCGACCTGGCCGACCTGCTGATGGAGCGGAACGCGAACGGCGCCTACAGCAACCTGGCCGACGCCAACACGGCCATCGAATGCCTGGACCGGCCCTGGCCGCGGAACCTTCCCGCCTGGCAGGCGGCCGCAGCCGCCGCGACGGCTTCCGCGCCGGTCTTCGGGGCCCCGGACATCTGGCAGAGCCTGCAGTGCGCGTACTGGCCGGTTCCGTCGCAGCCGCTCCCATCGATCCGGGGCGCCGGGGCACCGCCGGTTCTCGTCGTCGGCACCACACGCGACCCGGCCACGCCCTACCGCTGGGCGCAGGCGCTGGCCAGGGACCTGGCCTCGGGTGTGCTGCTCGGCCGCAACGGTGACGGCCACACCGCGTACCTCTCCGGCAGCTCGTGCGTGGACACTAAGGTCAACCAGTACCTGCTCCGCCTGTCGGTATCCCGCAGCGGCACGGTCTGCTCCTGATACCGGCGGAGGCGGCCGGCGATGACCATGCCCCCGAAGACACCCGCCAGCGGCAGTGTCACCAGGGCGGGAAGCTGGCAGCGCCAGGAGAACTCATAGAGGTCCGAGCAGAGCACCACGGCCACGGCAGCCAGCGTCGTGAGCGCGGCCGCCCCCGCTAGCTGCAGGTCAGCCGGACCGTGCACCGTGGCGGCATCGCTTTCCCGGCGCTTCCGGTGCCGGGCCCAGCTGAGTACCGGGCCGAACAGCGAGCCGATCACCCCGGCGATGGCCAGAACCGCGAGCAACGGGCCGGCGGTGTAGGCACGGCTTATGGTTAAAAATTCAACTGTGCCTGTTATGGGGCTTTCCTGAGCGCCGCCTCAAAGTCCCAGCTCAAAGGCGTGATCCCCGTCACCCTCGCGCCCAGAGCCAATAGCTGGCCGCCACCAGGTCGCGCCCGTGGTACGGCGCGTTCCGCGGCCATGGGAGCCGTCAGGGCGCCATCGCTGCAGGCGTGCTCCCGACCCGGTAAACTCTTCGCGTCGCCCACTCTCGCGGCACGCCGCCTTAGCTCAGTCGGTCAGAGCGACGCACTCGTAATGCGTAGGTCATCGGTTCGACTCCGATAGGCGGCTCCAGGTAGGAAACATTAATCGAATAGCCCGTTCGAAGTCGTGGAACGGGTCGTGGAACGAATGACCTCGCTTCGGGTTATCGTTCCGCCATGGCCAACACCGTCAGAGGCCACATCGAGCAACTGCCAAGCGGGTCTTTCCGCGTGCACGTCTACGCCGGAACCGACCCAGTCACCGGTCGGCCGCGTCGCCTCAAAGAGACCTGCCCGGACGAGCCGGCCGCCGCCGCGGCGCTCGGGCGATTGCTGAACGAGGCCGACGGCGGCCGGTTCCCCAACCGGGCCGCGACGCTCGGCCAGGCCCTCGACAAGTACCTCGAAGTCACCGACCTGGAGCTATCGACCAGAGAAGCGCACCAGGGGTATATCCGCCGAACCATCGGGCCGGTCCTGGGAGACGTGAAGGTCCGCAAGCTCGGTGCCGACTCGCTCGATGCTCTCTACACGGCGCTGAAGAGATGCTCACGGCTTTGCGGCAGGCTCCCGAAGGTCGAGCACCACACCGAAGGTCAGCACGCCTGCGACCAGCGATGCGGGCCGCTCCGGGACCACCGCACCACCCGGCCCCACACCTGCGACGGCCGGTGCCGTCCGCACGTGTGCAAGCCGATGAGACCGGCGACGATCCTGCGGATCCACTCGATCATCTCCGCGGCGCTGGACTTGGCCGTCCGGTACGAGTGGACCGACCGCAACGCCGCCAGGAACGCCCGGCCGCCGCACCCGCGCAAGCGTGAGCCAGACCCGCCCAGTCCCGAGCAGGCCGCGCGGCTGCTCAACCTTGTCTGGGCCGAGGACGAGGAGTTCGGCCTTTACCTGTGGACCGCGTTCACCACCGGAGCCCGGCGCGGCGAAGTGACCGCCCTGCGGGAAAACCGGTTCGACTTCACCCACCAGCAGGTCCGGGTCTCCGCCAACTACATCGTCAAGCAAGGTACCCGCATCGAAAAACCACCCAAGACAGGCGACGGCCGCCTGCTGTCGCTGGATCTGCTCACCTGTGAGCTGTTCCGCGAGCGGTTCCAGCGCCGCCGCACCGAGGCGGCCCAGCTCGGCGTGGCCGTGCCGGAAGACGCCTACGCGTTCTCCCCTGATCCCGCGGGCCGGACGCCATGGAACCCCGACACCATGACTCACCGATACCGCCGGTACGCCCGCAGGATCGGCATCACCAGCTCGCTGAAGGAGCTCCGGCACTACTCCGCCACCCAGCTCCTCACGGCAGGCACCGATCTGAACACCGTCGCCGGTCGCCTCGGCCACGCCGAGGGCTCGACCACCTTGAGGTTCTACGCCCAATTCACCCGCCCGGCCGACCAGCACGCCGCCGCGGTCATCCCGGCCCAGCTCGACGGCCTCCGCAAAAGAGAACGGCTTCGCGAGCTGTACCGCCAGACGCCGTCCGGCAATGACCTCGGCCACCTGGCCAGCACCCTCGGGCCTCGCGCCGGGCTCGACCTCGAAACAGCGCTGGGATTCCTTACAGAATTCGCCGCGCAACCATAAGACGACCCCACCCTCCCGCCCAACACCAGTGACTTTAGGTGTTTATGCCCGACTGGGGTGTTGTGATCTTGTAGTCCCTTAGTGCTGTTATTGTCTGATGTGACGGCGGGATTCCCGGTGCCGCGATATGGCAGGACCCCGCGTGACGCCGCGGTGGGCGTGCG
>Ga0066790_10001163_pt1 | contig 10939 bp, 9 predicted proteins | sample OrgsoiDNA2013050_FD_70963 | JGI IMG/M metagenome (GOLD analysis project Ga0066790, IMG submission 70963) | Permafrost soil microbial communities from the Arctic, to analyse light accelerated degradation of dissolved organic matter (DOM) -... | ecosystem: Environmental > Terrestrial > Soil >...
TGCCCTGCACTTGGCCGAGCACTCCGAAACCACCGGTGCTCAGGCCCAGCCCGCCCGCGTTCGTACCAAACACGCCAGCGCCCCCGCCATGCGCGGAGCCAAATACTGCGTTCGCGGTTGTGCTGGCGCTTTCGGTCTGTCCCCACACTCCCGTTCCGGAGTCGGATTCAGATTCTCCGAACACGCCGATCGTCTTCCCTGCGCTGCCAGCTTCAACCCCAATGCCTTCCACGGCGGAAAGTAATTCGGCGCCGCTGGCGTGACCCACGTTCGCGTCGATTTTGCCGGACACCAGTATCTCCGTGGCGCGAACTTGAGCCACCTGGAAACCTCCAAAGATGTCCCGCTTGACGATGGCATTCGCCACTGGCTGTTCCGTAGGCGGGGTCAGCCATTGCAGGTTCAGCGTGCCGCTGCTCGTCACCGGAGAAGCCGTTACGCTGAAATCGGAAGCCGGAGCGCTCAGCCCCACGCTCCTCACCGTGCCGTTGGTCGTTCCCGGAAAAGTCTGGCCCGACGCGAAATTGATAATTCCATTATTCGCGATCGACAGCCCGGTCTCTGCCGGCACGTTGGAGCCAAGGCCAAAGAGCAGGCTCAACTTGCCGACTGGATTGGCCGTGTTGTTCGCCACCGGCTCCACTTGCCAGCGGAAAGTTTCGCTGAGGGCCTGTCCAATGTTGCCGTTGAAAGCGGACCCCGACAGATTCAGCGGTTGCGAATTCTTTCCCGTCGCGGCCGTTGCGTTTCCGGTCGTCGGCAATGTGACGGCTCCCCGGAGAGTCGTAGCCCCTTTCACGTCCAGCTTGCCCACGGGAGCGCTGGTGCCGATGCCCACGCCATTTCCGGTGTCGAAAATTTGCGAGCTGGCGATATCGGCGGCCCCATCAAATTTCGCCAACGCGTTGACTGCGCCTCCCGGCGTCGTCACTTCGGTGGCGCTGCTACTCTGTGGCGACGCCGCCGTAGCGACCGCACCGCTCGCGCTTGTCGAAGGCTGTGCCAGCAGGAATGCCGTGATTCGTCGTCGAACCCAACATCACGGAGTAGTGCCCGCTCGCGTCGGTCTGCACATTTTGCGTTTCCACCCACAGCGGCGCGCCGCCGGCCTGTTCCTTGTAAAGAAGGAAGGTCACTCCGACGGTGCCGTTGACGGGTTTACCCGTAGCGTCGTTCAATGTTCCGGCAAATTTCACTACGCCTGGAACCACGCTGTCAGCGCCATTGCCGCTCTGCGCCACTAGCGGCGCCAGAGCACACCAGATCAGCACGACATAAATTTTTAACATGGCAGGGACGCTCTTCATTGCCTTTTCCTTTTCTTATGAATGAGTTGATTCAAGATTTGTTCGACTTCGATTGCACAGACACGTCCAGCAACACTCCGCCGCTCGCGCAACGGGGCGCCATTAAAATGAGTTGTTCAGTTTTCGTCTGTTACCTGGGAAGAAATCCCTCAACCCCAGCGCGGTTGTTCATCCAGGCTGATTCCCAGCGCCGTCTTCGCCACCACTTCATGCGTAAGAAAAGAATTCGCTGGATGAATTCGCCCCAACCGCGCATCGCGGACCAGTCGCTCGTAGCCCGCTGAACGAAAGATTCCCATGCCGCCGCTGACATCGAGCCCGCGATCTACCACGCGCCATGAGCCTTCGACCGCGTGGTACTTGGCGGCGAAGATTTTTGACGGCCATTGTGCCCCATGATTCACGCCTTTCGACCAGTCCTCGGCCAGCGACTCCAGATGAGGTCCGATCGATTCCATTTCGAGCACCATCTCGGCAATCGCATGCTGCACTTCGGGGTGATACGCCATCGACCGCGAGACCGCGAGCGAGCCCTTGCTCTTCACCGACGCAATACTCAGGTCCAGCGCCCGTTTCGCGAGTCCGAAGTAAACATTGGCAAAGCCCATCAACGCCCAGGCAAGGACCGAAAGCACAAAATGATCCAGTCCGGCTCCGCCCGCCGGCACGACGCGCACGATGTAACGATCCGGAATGAACACGTTCTCCAGCACGGTGTCGTCGCTCCGCGTCGCGCGCATGCCCAGCACATCCCAGGTAGCTTTGATCGTGTATCCCTTGGCGTCACGCGGCATGAATGCGTGGACAATTTTGGGCTGCTGGGGATCGCTAGTGTCCATCCCATGCAGGCCGAACCGGGTCCACACCGGAGTCAAACTGCCGAAGTGTTTGCGGCCTGTGAACTTGTATCCCCCATCGACTCGCTCCGCTTTCGAAGTCGAGAGCAGAAGCGGGATATCGTTCCCGCTCTCCGCGTGTCCGGCCGCGAAGATCTCACCTGCCGCCGCCTCGCGCAGCAGCCATTCCAGCGAAGCGTCTCCGCCGCGCCAGAGATCGGCGGCCACGCCGATCCAATAGGTGTGCATGTTCACTGCGAGTGCCGTCGCCGGCGCGTGATACGCCAACCGGCGCTGCTCGCGGCAAACCTCGGCTAGGTTCATGCCGGCTCCGCCGAACTCCACCGGCAGCGGCATCAGCAGATACTTCGAATCGCGCAGTTCCTCGAAATCTTCTTCAAAGAATCGGTTCTCGTGATCGTAAACAGCGGCGCGCGAAGCAAACCGCGCCAACATCTCTTCGGTCAGCACAGGCGCAGCCGAACTGTTCCGCCCGCCATTGCCACTTGCAATCCCTTCAGAACCTGTCGCTTTTGTCGTTGGATTCATCGTGGTTCTCCCGAGCGAAACCTGATTTTCCCCGCACATTCTACTGCGTATTTTGGTCGGGCAAGCGCGGCAGCCCTGCCAAATATCTGCCGCGCCCGCACCAGCCATCGACCTGGACTACGGTCGAGCTTCGTAGACGATGTTGAACGGCGTTTCCGTCGCACGGCGGAACCGGCTAAAGCCGGACGCCTTCACCACCTCCCGAATCCGTCCCTCGCCCGCCTGCGCACCCAGGCACAGCCCTACCTCCTGCGACCGCGAGCAAGGTGTGCACAGCAATGTCGAGAACGAGTAGTAGACCCGGCCCACCGGATTCAGATTGTCCTTCAACTGATCGTTGGCAAACGGCTCCACGATCATCCACGTTCCATCCTTGGCCAGCGATTGCCGCACATGCGCCGACGCCCCGATCGGGTCGCCCATGTCGTGCAGGCAATCGAACACTGCCACGAAGTCGTAGTCACGGCCTGGAAATTCCTTGGCCTTGGCCACTTCAAACGTGACCCGGTCGGCAACGCCGGCTTTGCGTGCGGCTTCGCGCGCTCCCTCAATCGACCCGGGATGGTAATCGAATCCGTAGAACTTCGAATTCGGGTACGCCTTCGCCATCAAGATTGTTGAAGCGCCTTTCCCGCAACCCACGTCCGCCACGCGCGCCCCTGCCTGGAGCTTTGCCTCGACTCCGTTGAGCGATGGAATCCACGTGCTGACCAGGTTGGCCGCATAGCCGGGACGAAAGAACTTCTCGCAGCCGTGAAACACTTCATCCTTATGTTCGTGCCAGCCCATGCCAGCGCCGGTGCGGAACGCTTCCGTAATCCGCGGCACCGCCGCCAACGATCCCAGCGCCAACTCGAACGCCCCGGGCAGATACGCCGGGCTGTCTTCGTTGGCCAACGTGAACGCCTGCTCTTCGCTCAAGCTGAATTTGCCGGTCGTGTCGTCGTACGTGATGTAACCGCCAGCAGCCTGTGAAGCCAGCCACTCGCGCAGATAGCGTTCATCGGTTTCTGTGCGGGCGGCGAGTTCAGCCGGGCCCATGGGTCCGTGCGCGAGAACTTTGTACAGTCCAAGCTTCTCTCCGATCACGACCATTCCGCTGTGAACCGCCGCCCCCAGATCCGTTACGAATTGCCCGATAAAGGCGTTCAGCTTGTTCATATCGAGTGCAGGTGCCTGTGTGGTGGTGCTCATTTCTCTCTCTCCCTGGTTTTGAATTATGTTTTGAAGTCTGTACTGATTCGCCCTGCGGTGGAACCGCGCAGGCCCTTCGATCCAGCAAGGCAGATCGAAGAGCCCGTCTCTGGTTCGTCTAGCGGATCGAGTTCGGAGCCTGGTTGGAAAACGCCTGGCACGAAACATTCGGGTGCCAGTTCACAAACGCGCCATTCGGATTTTCCTTCCACGCCCACACGTGCAGGGTGTAGAACGCCGGCAGTCCGAATTGGTTGGGTGAAGTGAACAGATGGAACGCCTGCCCCATGAGCTGCGGAGGAGCCGAGTGATTCGCATCCCACGCCGCCTGGAACAACAGATAGTCGGCGCCAGTCAGCTTCAGCTTCCCGCTCGGCGTCGGCTCGTAGATCACGATCTGCGGCTTGCTAACGTCCAGATTGCCCGCGCCCACCAAATCACCGTTGATGTAGTGGAGCCCCATGGCCCCCTCCGTGTCTCCGGTCACGCAGCCGAATTGCAGGGCGTAACCTTCCGCTTCCGCCGACGCAACATCCTGGAAGCGCTCAGTCGCCTGACGAACCGCCTTGAGCAGGGCGTTCTGACTGCCGGAATCCGCAGTCACTCCGCTATGCTGCACCGGCGCGTGCGAGTGTCCGCCTTGCGCCAGGGCGCGGAACGGACTCACGCTCATCAGAACCAGTGCGATCACCGAGTACTGGATCTGCGTTGCAAAGTGCTTGAACCTCATACCGCTGGTTGAATTCTCTGCTGTCATCATTTGCGTGTATCTCCTCTTCGTTTGATTTTGGTTGCACGAGCTATGTTTGTTACCGACCGCTGGTGATGGATACGTCAGTCGTGCGCTTGTCTAGCTCAACCGACGGGCCTCCGTTGGGGAAATCGTTGCCACTGGCAGCCACTTCGCTCCATACCTGAATAAGGACGTGACGGCCATTCACTACCTCGAACTTCAAGTTCGATTTTTCAGGGGTACCGTACTGCTGGACCTGTGCGCCCGCCAGGATCATCTGAGCGTGACCTTTTGCTTCCCGGATCACATAGAGTTCCTCCCCGGTACGCGTGAAGTCGTACTGCCCGGCCTGGAATGAAAGGTTCCCAACCGTGAAGTCGAAGGGAACGTTGGCGGTGATTTTCTGACCGTTGGATTGCGCTTGAGCCAAGCCGACGGAAGACAAAACTGCGAGTGAAAGAACAGTCAAGATATTTGCGATGCGTTTCATAAATCCTCCTAAAGTTGTGGCGGTCTCGCCCCCTGGTGCTCACGTCCAATGCAGCCCTTGCTCGGGGCGGCTTGTTCGGCGACCGCATTTTGTTAAAATCCGCTCTATGGGAGCGGCGATCGGGTCGTCGTTCTTGAGGACGCTTGCACCTTGTGCTGAACCTCGCCTGACAATTGGAAAGTAACAAGCATCGGAATCGGGCGTAACGAAGAAACGCCGAAGAAACGCCAAAATCGCGCCGAAATCCCCCCGGGCGTGGTGGAATTGGAAGTCCCTTGGAAAACGGTCCCCCGAACTATCAATTCGGCGAGTTCACTCTCGATGTCGCGCGGGGATGCGTGCTGAAGGTTGCAGAAGAGATCAAGCTTCGACCGAAGGTCTACGAAACCCTGAAATACCTGGTGGAGCACCCGGGACGCCTGATCGGCAAACAGGAACTAATGCAGGCCGTCTGGCCCGATGCTTTCGTCACCGACGATTCTTTGGTGCAGTGCACACTCGAACTGCGGCGGGCGCTGGATGACCGCGACCAGCAATTGTTGAAGACCGTACCCCGCCGCGGATACTTATTCACTGCAGAGGTTGTACAGCGTTCCGCAACGCCGCCTCCCGATCTTCTGGATCGGGCATCCGACAATGTGCCGCCTGACGGAAGAACAAAGCTCCCTCGGAAGCGCCCAAGTCTGCCCGTCCCGCGAACCTCTTTCATTGGTCGCGAACAGCAACTGGCCGATGCCTCAGATCTCTTGCTCCGGCCTGACGTTCGACTCCTGACGCTGACTGGTCCTGGAGGCGCCGGAAAAACGAGGCTGTCCTTGGCTCTCGCGACTTCCCTCTCACATCAATTTTCGGGGGGAGTTCTATTTGTGGGTCTCGCATCGATCATGGATCCCTGCCTCGTCGCAACCGCAATCGCTGACGCTCTCCAGATCCAGCAGGTCGCCAATCGTTCTGTCCCCCAGTTGATCGGTGAGCAACTCCAGGGCTCAGCTCCGTTCCTGATCGTGCTCGACAATTTCGAACAGGTTCTTCCCGCAGCAACCGTGGTGGCCGAAACCCTGGAGGCATGCCCGTCGCTCAAAATCCTGGTCAGCAGCCGCTCCTGCCTGCACATCTACGGAGAACAGGAATTCCCTGTCAACGCACTGGCCCCGGATTCCGCCATTCAATTGTTCGCGCACCGTGCGGCCGCCGTCTGGCCCGACTTCGCCATCACTTCGGAAAATGCGCCCGCGATTCAGGAAATCTGCGCTCGCCTGGACCGTCTCCCCCTGGCGATTGAACTCGCCGCGGCCCGAACCCGGATGCTCTCTCCATCCGCCATCCTCGATCGCCTGCAGAGCCGCCTCCAACTTCTCACCGGCGGATCCGTCGATCTGCCCGAGCGTCAGCAGGCCTTGCGCAAAACTATTGACTGGAGCCACGACCTCCTCACCGACGCCGAACGCAAACTCTTCCGCCGCCTTTCCGCATTCGTGGGCGGATGCACCCTGGAGGCCGCCGAAGCCGTCTGCAACACGCGCCGCGATCTGGGGATCGATCTCTTCGAGGGATTGTCCTCCCTGGTGGACAAGAATCTGATCCAGCACGTCGACCGCGCCGAAGCCGAGCCGCGTTTCACCATGTTGGAAACCATCCGCGAATACGCCCTGGAGCGCCTTGACGAAAGCGGTGAACTCCCCGCTGTCCGCCGTGCCCATGCCGCCTACTGCCTGGTCCTGGCGGAAGAGGGGAATCCTGAATTGCCCCCCGAAGATCGGGCGCGCTGGCTGGCGCACTGCGACCTTGAAATCCACAACTTCCGTTGTGCGCTCGACTGGTTGTTTCAGGCTCCGGATCTCGACTGGAGCATGCGCCTATGCGCCGCTCTGTTTCGATTTTGGGATATGCGCGAGCACCTGCCCGAGGGCCGGACCCGGATGGAAACTGTCCTTCGTCTGGCTGGCAACGATCACCCAAAGGAGCGGGCTCGTCTTTCAGTTTTTGTTGGCGCCCTGGCCACCTCTCAACGCGACTACCCCAGCGCCGAGCGCGCCCTCGAACTCAGCCTTTCGCTCTATGAAGAATTGGGTGACGAATCAGGCATCGCCGCTTCCTTGAACGCTCTCGCAGTCTCGGCGCGGGATCGCGGGGACTATGCTTCCGCCCAGAGCAACTTCGAGCGTAGCCTCGCCTGCTGGCGTCTGCTCCCCGACCGGCTGGCCATGGCCCGCTGCCTGCACAATCTAGCGAACGTGGTGAAGGTACGCGGGGACTATGCTCGCGCCCGCTGGGCCCTGCACGAAGCGGCTGACATTTTCCTGGAACTTGGCGATCACAGCGGCGCCGCCTGGTCCACCAACCAGCAGGGCGACATCGCGCAGGCACAGGGCGACATTCTGGCCGCCCGAATTTTGTATCAGGCTTCGCTCGAAGTTTTCCGCGAAGCCGGAGACCCCTGGGGCATCGCCCGTTCCCTCACTGACCTCGCCTATATCGACTGCGAGCAGGGACACCACGCCGCCGCCAACGCCGAGTGCCGCGAGGCGCTCGAAACCTTTGCCAACCTGGGGCATAAGCGCGGGATGGCTCGGGCCCTCGAGGGTTCTGCCTGTCTCGCGGTCGCCCAAGGACACGCCGTCCGTTCCCTGAAACTAGCGGCGGCGGCATCCCGCCTGCGCCAGTCAATCAGTGCTCCTCTGCATCAGACCGAGCAAGTCAAGCTCGACCAGACCTTATACCATGCCTGGAAGTCCCTGCCTGAGTTGGAGGGTAAAGACGCTTGGACGGAAGGTTTAGCCATGCCCGTGGAGACGGCGGTCCGCTATTCTCTGGAAGAACCCGAGCCGGCTATTCCCCGTTCGTCGGGTCGATGAGCCGTCGTACCGCGGAAATTCGATCGGCAGGTAGCCCCGCCCTCCGCGCATGTTCGCAAATCATATCCTCGTTGGGCGCAAGGTACACGCAGTAAACCTTGTCTTCAGTGACATAGCTGTGCACCCACTGAATCTGCGCGCCCAATTCCTTCAACGCCTGCAAAGAACGCATGGACACTTCGCGGATCTGGATGTCGGTGAGGGATCCAGCTCCAGGAACTTCGCGTTCAATGACAAATTTCGGCATGGTCGAAGAATGGAGCCGACGAGCGGACTTGAACCGCTGACCTGCCGATTACGATTATCGACACGTCCCACCGCTATTAAGAGCTAACAGGATTGTAGCAAAAGACTTTGAGCAAATTCCGCCCGCACGGAAGAGTATTCTGGCGATCTTGTAGTGTCGGCTTTAGATGAAAGCGGTTGAATACTTACGTCACAAATACGAATCCGTCGCAGTCAGGTGGCGCGCAAACTTGCGGTCCATCGGTACTGGATGTAGCGTCAGGGATTGAGATGTACGTCAAGTTTTGCTGACTGGTTTGCTGCGAAAGAGGGCAACCGTCTCAGGCTGAGCCACTTTGCATAGAACCGGTGGCAGGCCGCGGGTGATGAGTTCTGCATCCGCAACTACCAGCTTCCCAATCTGCTTGATGGCCGATTCCATTGCGCCGGCCTGATGGGCGCAGAGAATTGTATTGTCGGTGTGCCGAGCGCGGTGCGACGAAGGCAGCGGCTCCTCTGGAAAAACATCGGTCGCGAGGCGGATATGCCCTTTCGCGGCGAAATCCAGCATGGCGTCAAAATCCACGACCGCTGCGCGGCTCACCAAAACCAAAGCGGAGCCTCGCTGCATTGTGGAGAACTGCTTTGCGCCCAAAAGGCCCTGATTCTGCGATGTCGCGCCCGCCACCACGAAAATAAGGCGCGAGCCCTGCAGCACCTCATCCAGCGACGACGCTTCACACCCCAAGCTTTGAATATATTCCGCCGGCAGCCACGGGTCGTAGGCGCGAACACGGCAAGCGAACGGGCGAAGCAATGGCAAGATCGCGCGGCCGAGATCGCCGAGTCCGACAAAGCCGACGTCCTGGCGGAAGAGAGAGAACGCACCAGTGTTCGCCGCCAACCCATACTGCTCAGTTCCCTGGCGAAAATGGCGATCTGACCGTGCGATACCGCGAGCGAGGCCAATGGCCATGCCGAGTGCGGCCTCGGCCACGGGCTCAGCGAATACCGGACTTATGTTGAGAACACGTATGCCATGTCGAAAGCAGTAGGCATAGTCGATGTTAGGAAGAAAATTTCCCTCCACATTGAACACTGCCCGAAGCGACGTGGCACACTTCAATCGTGATTCCGGCAGGTCAATCTGGCCGATGATGATTTCTGCTTTTGCTGCGCAGTCTTCAAATATTGCATCTGTGACAGAGCCGGTTTCGTGAACCGCAAGATCTCCAATCGCGCGCAGACGACGCAGGTCATTCTGATCAAAAATGTCGGACACCATCCGCGGTGCCGGGGCAAGAAAGATGCATTTCGACCTGCTGTGTAGCATGGAATCTCCTGAGATTGGTTGCAAGCTGGCGTTGAGGGAGCGGTTTAATTGTGATCGTCAGTTCTCGTCATTCATCACTTCTTCTCCTCGACCGTTTCCACCAGCCGGAGCAAACCAAATCGTTCTGGAACGTGAAACGAATCCTTCATAGGCGCCTGCCATGTGACCGCTTGCTGATGCGAGGGTGGCCCCTGACTACGAAACAGGTTGATGCGCATCGTATTGCCGGCGACCGGAGAATGCGCGTCGATCGCGGCCAGGGGAACGCGCATGGCGCCGTACCAGGTGTGCGTGGCTTCATCAATGCGCGCCTTCACTTCGAAGCCCGAGTTCCAGGTCCAGCCATCTTCATGGTGGGGCTTGTTGAGGTCGATGTCGAGGTCAACCCATTCGCCCTGCGGAGAAATCTCAAACTCCTTGTAGCGCTTGATGTTCGTAAAATCGGAGCCGACGAAGACTTCCGCTACGTCCCAATTCCATAGTTCGTTGGTTTCTTTCTGAGTATTCGGCGAAGGTTTAAGGTGAAGTTCCGCATACGGGCAGGTGAACAGGAAGTAGAGATTGTTGCTCGTCCAACGCGTGCGGACCTCGGTGCGATAGCGTGGAACAATCTTCCCGAAGCTCTCTTTCTCCATGTACACCGGACGTGCGGCGCGCCAGAATGCTGACGTGGGATCGAGATCCAGAGCGGCGTCTTGACTTGCGTGGACGCTCTCGATCACCCCAAGGTCAGAACCCGCTGCCATGCTCGATGCAAGCACCAAGAGGCACGCGATATTAACGAAGCCATTCATCAAGATGCTCCTGTACGAACGCGTCATCCTGCAGATGCGGATAGGCGCGGCATACGCGATCGATTTCGGCACTCTGACCAGGAGAGAGCTCCTCCTCCGGGTCAAGGCACCAACGCCCTTCGAGCAAACCTTGCCGCCGCAAGATTTCATGGATACCCGGAATACATCCCCGAAAATTGTGAGCGGGGTCGAAGATGGCGGCGTTTGCATCCGTGATTTGCTGCGCAAGGGTTAGTAGTTCTGCGGGAACCTGCTTCGGACTGCGCTTGGCGAGGGCGAGGTGAGAAACGGCAGTCTTCGTCCACACCGCCCAATGCCCCAGCAAGCCGCCGGAAAATCGAAGCGGCTGAGTGCCGAAGTCAAACTGCGTGAACAGGTCGTTCAAAATATTGTCGTCGTTTCCCGTGTACAAAGCGACTTCTTGGGCGCGCCCGGACTGCGCCAAGGCGCGAATGACGTCGAGAGTCTGATAGCGGTTGAACGGCGCGATCTTGATCGCCACAACGCTTTCAATCTCGACGAACTGCCGCCAGAATTCGTAGGGCAACTCACGCCCTCCGACCGCTGGCTGCAAGTAGAAGCCAATGATTGGGATAACGCCGGAAATGGCGCGTGCGTGTTCC
>Ga0066790_10001164_pt1 | contig 10935 bp, 7 predicted proteins | sample OrgsoiDNA2013050_FD_70963 | JGI IMG/M metagenome (GOLD analysis project Ga0066790, IMG submission 70963) | Permafrost soil microbial communities from the Arctic, to analyse light accelerated degradation of dissolved organic matter (DOM) -... | ecosystem: Environmental > Terrestrial > Soil >...
CAGCGGGACAGTAGCAAGGCGGCCCGCGAGCCCGGGTATGCCCAGGCCATGGGCCGTTTTCGCTGGTGGTGGCAGGTGCAAGGTTCGAACTTGCGTAGGCTGAGCCGACGGTTTTACAGAACGCCCATTCCTACCCATCAGAATGGCCGCTGACCTGCTATTTCTCCATTCGCCATCGCGTGAAACCCGCATTCCGTCCGCCCCGCGTCCGTGAATTCCGAGTGACCCAGGTCAGCGCGCCGAGGCCCGGGAAACCCGTCCTACTGAGTCCAGCGGAGTCCCGCTGCGTCCCATTCTGCCATCGCATCTCCATCCGTCCCCTGGCCTGGCTACTGCCGGGCCGACTGCGTCGATGCATGCTGCCGCAGCCCGCCTGAAACGGCCCACCTTAGAAATCCGGTTTGCGGGCCAATTTTTCACATGCCATCCCAGAGATTCCCCCAGGACAGCAACAATTCGGCTGGTGTAGGCGGCCGCTGATGATGTCATCGGGACCGTCTGCTTGTCGTTCCAGGTGTCATCTGTGCATCTAGTGTCATCTGCGGCACGCTGCTGATCGTCAACGAGCACCATCTACGCCAGGTACTGACCGGATACCAGGCGCACTACAACACGGCCCGGCCGCACCAGGGCATCGCCCAGCGCGTCCCCGACGACGAACGCGACACTCACCCCGCGACCGTAACCAACGTCGGCACATGGCAGATCCGCCGAAAACCTGTCCTGGGCGGCCTGATCAACGAATATGTGCGCGCCGCCTGACGCCCGGAAGACCTGCAGGTCAGCTGCCGAATCCTATTTTCGAGCGGGACAGGACCCCCGTCGCGCCGCGATGGCGTCACGACCCCTGCCCGGCCTGCCAGCACCCGTTCACCCCGGCCGGGCCGCCGCAGGTTCTGGACCCACAGCCTAAGGTCGCGGCCCTCTTATCCATCGTCTGCCGATGTCGGCAGCTATCTTCGATGCACCTTTTGCCGTTATCCAGGCGGCCCCGGCTGCTGTCAGGCCGGCCTCGGCCAGCGGTCCGCCCGTGATGATCCGGGTTCCTGGCGGCGGCTCGATTCGGAATGCATCCAGATCGACGGCTTCTGTCACACCAGCCAACTCGGTGCGGAGGAGCGGATGACTATCGAAGTACCAGATCTGGCGCAGTACAATTCCCAGCTCAAGATCGATGGTCGTCTCGATCTTGTCGGTCATCGCCACAAGTCCTGACAGCGGACCCTGGTGGAGTTGCGGCAAGGCTTCGCCGGTCGGTACAGCCACCAATTGCAGTGCGGCACGGCCTGAGACGGTGGCAGTGCCTTCCACCAAGAGGCGGTAACCGTACAGAAGCCATGCAGGATCAATGATGAGCGATATCCCGGCCGGGGGGGACGCTGCTGCCCTGACGACAATGCGATCTGAGTAGACAAGCCAAAGGCGGTCTCCGTCGCATGCCGTGCAGGCGGCCTTGGGCGTGGTATCTGTGAATGCCTCGATCCGGTAACTCCCGGGCATGGCCACCTGGAGCAGGGCAGTTAGCTCAACGGCCTGCGCCGGGTCGTCCTCTGCAGACTGCCTTAGCCAGCGGGTCGGCCTGCTGAGAGATGTTGATGACAGCGCGGCATCGGCCAGCCGCGCCATGGTCTCCTCATCAGCCCACTCGTACAGTTCGGCCGAGAACTTCTGTGGCCCTAGCGTCGTCCGGTAGAGAAGGTTCACCTGGTCGTCGCTGAGAGCGGGCGACGTCCCGGCCCGCTCGGGTGCGGGAAGGCTCCCGCCGGGAGAGGGTTTGCCCCGTGCCGGGCCGGTCTGGGGTGGCCGGATGAATAGCAGCGGATCGGCCTGCTCCGCGGCGTCCACGCGCAGGCTCGTAAACTCTGCGGTCTCGGCACTTCTCCCAGGGCCAGCCTTCTCGTATCGCAGCAGTATGCCGAGTTCGGCGTCAACCACCACGCTCACCCGGTCAGCGGGCGGGCTTGCCCGGCCGCTGCCAGCCTGCCGCGGTGACGCCGCTACGGCATAGGCGACGCGTCCGATGTGTTCGGTCTCTCCCGTGACCTGGAGATCGAATTCCGCCAGGAGCCATGAAGGGCTAAGCAACTCGCGGAACGGGACTCCTCCCGATGTCCCGTCGTAGATCATCAGCTGACGGTCGCCATCCTCGTCCACGAGGTCCACGCGGTACCGGCCGTCCGGCGCAGCCAGCAGGCTGCCGCTCAATTCTTCATGTCCGTCGAATCCGCCGCGCTCACGGTGGCGCCGGACCTCGCCGGACACGCTGAACCGAATCCAGCGCGCCCGGTACAGCAAGGGAACCAGATCGCTGACAACGGGCATTGAACCTCCTCATCCGAAACCCTAACGCATGCTAGCGACCCGAGGGAACGAGAGTAACGTCGTTACGTATCCATACAGTTACCCTGTCGTCCGCATCATGGGCTGCTCGGCGACTAACTGTTATTCCCGGCCGCCTGCTAAATGCAGCCCGATATGCTCACAAGCTGCACGCAGCCAGCTTCTCACGAACGGCCGGAGCAGACGGAGGGATCGCACCAGTTCGCTAAAGGCTACTGGCCGTGCCGTCTCGGTCAACCAATACACCACTCCTTCGGAGCCTTATAGCTATTCGAATATATATGAGGTACAAGCGAGATCACTTGCACCGACATCACGAGGCAGCTCTTATTCTTCCGGGTTAGATAATTCTCCTGCTCCTCCTTCGTTGTTCCAACTATATCCCTGGCTTCCTTATAGGCAGCCTCAAGGCCCTTGTCAAATTTCTCTTTAATCCAACCATCCAGCGGATTCCATTTGCCGAAATACTTTACGATTAGGCGGTGGATTACCAAGATGACCGGGACAAAGACTATAACTCCCGTTGTCGCCAATGCGTAGGTAAATTTATACGTGAAGAAGAAGTCTATACCGTCCGCCCAGACGCACTTTCTGCGGAAATGCGCCACGCAGTGTGGCTTTGTGTGGAGCGCGCCGGTCGGATCGGTCTCGCTGACTGGATTGTCACCAGCGTAAAGATAGGGTTCCAGCGTCTGGCCGACCAGGGGATCGATAGAGGTGAACTGCCCGCTTTGCGGGTCGTAGTAGCGGTCGATGAGGTAGATCAGCCCCGTCGGGTCGGTGTACCCTCCGGCGAAGCCAAATGGCGTGGTACCGGTAAGGCCGCCCGGCGTCTCGGGGTTGCCCCAGGCATCGTAGCTCGTGCCGCCGGTGAGGGTACCCGAGTTATTTACGGTACCGCGGACAGAGCCGAGTGAGTCGGCAACCAGGTAGCTATTTGTACCGCTGGCGAGGTTCACCTGTTCAGCCGGAGTTTGAGCACCGGCGTAAATGTAGGCATTGGCGGAGTCCATGAGCAACTGCGGGACTTGGGCATCAGTGTTCCAGACGAAGTTCTGAGTGGTTGCTGACCCGCCTGACGGTGTTGCGACTGCTGACGCCCGCAGGCCGTCACCGTCGTAGCTTGCAGTGCTCATGTCCGCGGCGCCATTGTCATAAGAAGTAAGCTCGCTTGCGCCATTCCACGTCCCGGATGCCGCGTTGGTAGATCCATGCGCGGCGGTGAGCCGCTGGCCGCCGGCGTTGTAGGTATAGGTGATGGTCGTGCTACCAAGGACATTTGAGGTGAGCTCGCTGTCGTGGTCGTAAGTGCCCGCGGCTCCGGTGGGCAGGATGGCGAGGTTGCCCGAGGAGTCGAAGCCGTAGTTCAGCGCCGATCCGGTGCCCGGGTGACATCGAGGTGACCCGGCCCTGGGTGTCATAGGTGTAGTCAGCGGGTGACGTCGGCGAGGAAGGGGTGTCTGTCTCGGCGGTGATGTTACCGGCCAGGTCGTCGGTGTAGGTGAAGCTCTGCAGGGTGCTGGAACTGGTGGTCAGGGTGACCTGGGACGGGGTGTCGGTGCCGTCGTAGGTTGTCGTGATCGTGTCACCCGTCGACCCGAGGCTTTCCGAGGCAGGGAGGCTATCGGCGTTGTTGGTGATGGCCATCTGGTGGCCGTTGAAGTCGGTGGCTGAGTTGAGGACGTCTTCCTTGTTGTACCCGTAGCTGACGGTGTCGGAGGTGGCCCAGGTCGTGGTCGAGGGCAGGGGGTATGTGATGCCGGTGGTGTCGCCGTCGGCGTCTGATCTGCCCCGAGCTTTCCGGCGCCGGAGGCGTAGGCGCCGGCCCGGTCACGGCAGATGACCTTGACGCCGGGGTGGGCTTTCAGCCAGTCGGCGAAGGTGCCGGCCTCCCGGTCGGGCAGCAGGCCGGCGGGCCGGTGATTGTCCATGTCCAGCAGGACGGTCGCATACGAATGCCCCTTGCGCTTGGCGAAGTCATCAACGCCGAGCACAGTGACCTGCCCGGTCTCCGGATCGGGCAGGGCGCGGATCAGCCGTATCAGGGTAAAACGCGAGACCACCGCACCGAGGATCCCGGCCAGCCGGGCCCCGGCCCGCCCGGCCAGCGCCAGCGCGACCCGCTCCAGCAGGCCGCGCAGGATCGGGGTGCGGCGCTGATGCCGCTGCGTCACCCCTGGCACCTGCTCGGTGAACGTCAGCACCGGGCAGGCGGCCCGGGCGCACCGGAACCGGCGTACCTCCAGCTCAACCTGAACGGGACGCCCGCCGCAGGGCAGGTCATGCAGGCGGCGCCGGTAACGGTCGTGCACCTGCGCCGAGGCCGTGCCGCACCCGCGGCAGGCCGCCGGCCCGCCGCGGGTACGCGCCATGATCCGCACGCTGCCGCCCAGGTCCTCGGCCTGCTCCAGGTCCACGCCATTCAGATGCGGGAAGAGCAGGGCCAGGACACGGGCTTCCCCGCCGGTGAGCTGATGCAGCACAATGACTCCCACGGCCGTTCTTCATGATCAGATCTTCGAATGATCCGGATCGTGACAGAACGGCCGTTTTCATGCGCAGCGTGTTACGTGATCGCTACCAACTCGCCTGCCACCGGCACCCGAGCTGCGGCCAGAGATCACACCTGGCAACCTGCTCCCAGAAATTGATCCAGAGCCCAATAACGTGATCCCAGCACCCCCCTCACTGCTCAATTTCATGATCGCTGACACCCCACACGTGCGGGCAGCATCCTGCCACCGCCTGCGGCGACCCGGCGCCCGATCCTGGACTCCGCCGGCAGTCAGCGCCACCGTGCCCGGTACCTGCCCGAGCCCCAGCTGATCGAACAACTTCTGGCCCAACTCGAACCCAAGAAAGCCGGCCAGGAACTGCCGGCCAAGCGGCGAGTCGAGCAGCAAGTCAGCGCGAGACGGATCCATCCGCTCAACATATGCGTTTACAACTGGCACCGTCCCGGCCCTTTTCCACCTGGCTGACGACATACTTCGCGTGACCGCAAACGGAGATAAGCACCGTCGCCAACACGCACGCTCATGCCGCGGTTAGAGTTCGAGTTGCAAGAGCTAGCCAACAATTGCTCGTCGCCGCGATCAGCGGTCCAGCCGTCCGCCAACTCGACGTCCGTAAGAGCGCCAGAACCCGGGACCTGGCAGCTGGTTCGTGAATCGCTGCCGGGCCTGGGCGCGCAGCGGCAATGAACCGCCGAGATGCGAGTCACCGTTCCCTGTGTCGGCACGGTGTCCTCAGGGACGCCGCCGTGATGTTCCTCCGCCGCATCCACAGTTCCTGCGTATCCGCGCCCAGCATCGTCTCAACCCACTCCGGGTCGGCGCCGCCGACTCGGCGCGGCGGACGGACACGCCGGACACCCAGGTCGTCGCACACAGACGATCGAGATCTGGGCGCACGACTGCCTGGGTGCGGGCATTATGGCGCCCCAGCCAGCGCGCTCATCTCGGCTGCTGGCTGGGGCGGTGCCGGGTCTGATGGGGTCAGGGGTTAGGAAGGGCTGGTGGTCACGTGTCGGCGTGTGGCCCGCTCCGGCTGGCGGGCGCCGCTAGTGCGGCGGCGAGCAGGGTGGCCGCGGCCACGATCAGGGTGATCTGCCAGCCAGGCATGTGCCTGGTGACGGCGGTGTGGGTGTGGGCGGGTAGCGGTGGGGTGCTTGTCCCAGCCGGGTGGCCCGGCGGTGGGTGGCTAAGCGAGCTGCTGCGCTGGTCAGCGACCGCCGACGGCTAGCCCGGCTGGGACGATGGCATTTCAGCAGTTGTTGGTTTTCTGCAGCCAGAGATACGGCCAGTCGGATACGGGGAGGCCGACGTTATTGGCTCTTGCGCCACTAGGGTAGCATGCTGTGTGTGTAGCGGCTGTATCGCTTTGAATGATAGAGCCGGTACTGCGGAGGTTATGGACCGATTGGACAAGTGGTAGGTACTGACTGATTCGTATAGGTGTTTGTATGGGTGACTTGATCGACGCCCAACTTCCTCTAAGATTTGGCTCCTTCCAGAGGCACATAGTCCCCGACGGGCATGTAAAGGCGGGAGTGACGCCGGGGACCGCGACTGTGACCACTACGTTACCGTGATCATACGAGATCTGGTTCGAGTTGATTACCTTGCCTGAAGGATTGAAGCGGAGCTGAGCCGCCATCGCGGATCTGAGTTCGGCCGAGGCTCTCGCTGACTGCGCTGGTGAGGCCGTGTGCGTAGACGAACTGGCCGCAAAGGCCGCGGTGCTGGCAAGGAGCGCGGCAGCTGTGCAGGCCGACCCCATGAATGCGAAAGCCTTGAAGCGTGAGAAACTCATCCTAAACCTTCTTCCTCTGTGCCGATGAGCATTGTGCCGATGAGCATTCAGTACGAGTAGATGCTCCTGTAGAGGTTGCTTGCGGGCGAGGCTGAGCGTCCGTAGCCAGCAGCCCTGTGCGCGCTGACGCGATCAGTTTCCTGGGCACCTCCCACATCCGAGTCGGCGGGCATCTGACGTTATGCGCACAAAACAGGTTGCCTTGCCCCGGTAATATCTGCGTACAACGGAGGTAACACCGGAGACTGATTCTGCGATGGGAGCAGCCGGCCGATGCCCAGGGCGATGGAGTTCGGCCTGCTAGGGCCGCTGGTGGTACGCAGCGGGGAAACTGAGGTACCGGTGCGGCGGGGCCATCAGCGGGCGCTGCTGGCGATCTTGCTGCTGGAGGCCAACCGCCGGGTGCCGGCGGAGGCGATCACCGAGGCGCTGTGGGGACCAGCGGCGCCGCGGTCGGCGGCGGTGGCCATCCGCAGCTATATCCGGGGGCTTCGGCTGGCGTTAGGCCCGGCCGGGCGGGAGCGGATCAGCACCCAGCCCGGCGGGTACCTGATCCGCGTCGCCGACGGGGAGCTGGACCTGGCCCGTTTCGAGCAGCTGCTGGCATCCGGGCAGGCAGCCGCGCGCAGCGGCTCCTGGGCAGAGGCGGCGGGGCAGGCCCGAGAGGCGCTGTCCTGCTGGCGCGGCGACCCGCTGGCCGACATCGAGTCCCACGCGCTGACGCTGCGGGAGGCTCCCCGGCTGGCGGAGCTGCGGCTGCAGGCGGTGGAAACCCGCATCGACGCCGAGCTGCGGCTGGGCGGCCATGCCGAGGTGACCGCCGAACTGCAGCACCTGTGCGCCGCGGATCCGCTCCGGGAGCACCTGCACGGGCTGCTGATGCTGGCGCTGTATCGGTCCGGCCGCCGGGCCGAGGCGCTGGCCGCCTACAGGCACCTGCGCGCGATCCTGGTCGAGGAGGTGGGCGCCGACCCCGGCACCGAGGTGCAGACGCTCCACCAGCAGATCCTCACCACCGACCCCGCCCTGGCCGCCCCGCAGCCCGCGGCCGGCACGATGCCGGGAACCTGCCCCGGCACGGCAGGCCGGGCCGGGCCGGGCACAGCGAGTGGCATAGCGCCGATGGTGCCACGGCAGCTGCCCGCCACGGTGGCGTACTTCACCGGCCGGGCAGGCGAGCTGGCTGCCCTGGCGCAGCTGCTGGACCAGGCCGGCGGCGTCCCGCCCGGGGCAGTGGTGATCAGCGCGATCGGCGGGATGGCCGGGGTGGGCAAGACCGCGCTGGCGGTGCACTGGGCGCATCAGGTCGCGGAGCGCTTCCTGGACGGGCAGCTGTATGTGAACCTGCACGGTTTCGACCCCACCGATGCCCCGGCCGCGCCTGCCATGGCGATCCGCGGGTTCCTGGACGCACTGGGCGTGGCGCCGGAGCGGATCCCTCCCGGCCTGGACGCCCAGGTCGGCCTGTTCCGCAGCCTGCTGGCCGACAAGAAGATGCTGATCGTGCTGGACAACGCCCGCGACGAGCAGCAGGTCCGCCCGCTGCTGCCGGCCGGCCCCGGCTGCCTGGTCCTGATCACAAGCCGCCGCCAGCTAGCCGGCCTGGCCGCCACCGACGGTGCCCGCCTGCTCACCCTCAACCTCCCCAGCCAAGCCGAAGCGCGCCAGATGCTCACACTCCGGCTCGGCGCCGAACGCGCCGCCGCCGAGCCGGGCGCAGTGGACCAGATCGCCAGCCTGTGCGCGCGCCTGCCGCTGGCCCTGGCCGTCACCGCCGCCCGTGCCCACGCCCGCCCCCGGTTCTCCCTCACGGCGGTGGCCGCCGAGCTAAGCCACCTTGCCAGCCGACTCGACGCCCTGGACGCAGGCGACCCGGCGGCCAGCGTCCGCGCGGTGTACTCCTGGTCCTACCAGCAGCTCAGCCCCCAAGCCGCACGCATGTACCGCCTCCTCGGCCTGCACCCCGGCCCCGCCATCACCGTCCCGGCCGCCGCCAGCCTGACCGCAACCGCCCGGCCCGCAGCAGGCCAGGCACTGCGGGACCTGACCGCAGCGAACTTGCTCACCGAGCACCCGCCTGGCCGGTACGCCTTCCACGACCTGCTCCGCGCCTACGCCGCTGAACTGGCGCGAGCAGTTGACGACGGGCAAGCCTGCAAGGCAAGCACTGGCCGGATGCTCGACCACTACCTGCACACCGCCCACGCCGCAGCCCTCCTGCTCAAACCATCGCGCGAGCCGGTTACCCTCGCCCCGCCGCGGCCCGGCGTCGCGCCCGAACTCCTCGCCGATCATCAGGAGGCACTAGGTTGGTTCGAGGCCGAACACAGTGTGCTGCTGGCGGCGCCCGCCCTCGCCGCCGAGAGCGGATTCGATGCCTGTGCCTGGCAGCTGCCCTTTGTCATGTCCGACTTCCTCGAGAGGCGAGGGCACTGGCATGAGTCTGCGGCCGTCCAGCGCATCGCGCTGGCCGCCGCCGCCCGCCTTGGAGACATCGCCGGGCGGGCCATGGTCGGCCGAGCCCTCGGAACGTCCTGTGCCGGGCTGACCGACTACGATGAGTCACGCGCCCACATGACCAACAGCCTCCGGCTGTACCGAAAACTCGGGGACCTCGACGGCCAGGCCCGGGTCCATCAGTCGCTCGCCTGGGCAGCTGGGCGCTCAGGCCGACACCGCGACGCACTCGGGTATGCCGAACAGGCCCTTGATCTGTTCCAGGCCGTCGGGAACCGAGCCGGGCAGGCCGCGGCGCTCAATATCCTCGGCTATGGCCACGCGATGCTCGGCGAGCCTCAGCAGGCCCGCCCGTTCTGCCGACAGGCCCTCGCTCTGAACCAGGAAGTCGGCCTCCATCGCGGGGAGGAGGCACACGCCTGGGACAGCCTCGGCTACGTCGAGCACCAGCTCGGGCACCATCGCGACGCCGCCCACTGCTACCAGAGCGCTCTGAGTCTTTTCCGGGAACTCGGGGACCGCTTCAACCAAGCCGACATCCTCGCTCACCTCGGCGACGCCCGTCACGCGGCAGGTGACCAGCAGGAGGCCCGGGCTGCCTGGAAGCAGGCCCTGGTCATCCTCGACGACCTGCACCACCCCGACGCCGACATGGTCCGTGACAAACTCGGCAGCTCACCGAACACGGCCGGAACTCGGGTCGGTTAACTACATGACGCCCGAGATGCGGGACAGCGCCGACACCGCCGACCCCGGCCCGGCCGACATATGGGCCTGGCGAAGACCTTATGGGTTCCTGACTGGCATCCCGCTTCCGCTGCCCGGGACGCACCGGTACGCCAAGGCCGTCCATGCGCTTCAGCAGCGGATCACCTGCACGTTCGCCGCTGAGCTGGACCTGCTGCTGGAGGAGGCCACGCAGATCGACCCGCAGGCTCTGTAGGGTGCCAGAAGTGTGCATGGCCTGTGAGCTGCACCGGCGCCTGATCCAGCGCAAGTGGGACCTACCCGGGCAAGCCCGGCCGCCCCCCGGGCGACAAGGAGATCCGCGACCTAGTCCTGCGGCTGGCACGAGAGAACCCGTCCTGGGGGTACCGCCGCGTGCACGGCGAGCTATCCCGGCTCGGCCACCGCCTCAGCGCGGCTACCGTCCGGCGGATCCCGCCAGCATCGGTGCCAGATTGCCAGGTACGTCCGAGGTACACCGCAGGTCGACGGCAGGTCCGTCAAAAGTCCACGCCCAGCGCAGCCGGGCGCGGCGACCGACCGATGCGCCGCGCGGTCCGCCCCACCGGGCGCTGCGTCGCGGACGAGAGCGACAGGTAACAGCCCGGCGAAGCGGTGATCATCACAGCGCTCCTCGGGCGGCACCAGCGTTGCTTAGCCTGCCGTGAGATACGGTCCCGCGGGAAGACGCCGCGCTCGCCGACGGATTCAGCGGGCTATGCGCGGACCGGGACGAGTGCCATCAATGATGATCATTCCTCAGGCTGGCAGACCCGCCGACGATCCTCCGGATGACCAGCGCAACCGGGAACAAGGGGTCGTCCGGGACCGCTGGTCCGGCCCGGACGCTGTCCGCTTACCTGCATCGCCGCGGTGTTTGCAAGTGGCTCCGCGATGGGCCATTTACCGTTTTGGGGCGTGCTTCACTGTGCTCCCTTGCCTTGATCGCTGCCGGTTTGCTGCGAGCGGCCGGCTGGGTCAGGGGGCGCGAAGCGCCCGCGCAGCGGCGCCGCAGGCGCCCTTGACGCGGCCGGCCGGGAGCGGATCATGGCCGGCGGAGGCAAGGGAGCGAACCACGGTGGCGGGGGGATTCCGGGG
>Ga0066790_10001165_pt1 | contig 10934 bp, 7 predicted proteins | sample OrgsoiDNA2013050_FD_70963 | JGI IMG/M metagenome (GOLD analysis project Ga0066790, IMG submission 70963) | Permafrost soil microbial communities from the Arctic, to analyse light accelerated degradation of dissolved organic matter (DOM) -... | ecosystem: Environmental > Terrestrial > Soil >...
AGATCGAGGAAATTGTTCGAACCGGTACAGCTGATCATCGCCCTGCACGTATCCTCGCTCCCATTGACGGAGCAACAGAAGTGTGGGCAGCAGGAGTCACCTACAAGCAATCTGAGGAGGCGCGAAAGGAGGAAAGCGGAACTGGACTTGCACCGTTTTTGGAGGGGGCTCAAACATGGAAGGTGAGCCAGTGGAGATTCATCAAAAATGATAAAAAATATGGAGAAGATATGCTACATCTGTCTCTACAGAGTATATCATACAGACATCCATTTGTCAAATATCATCCCTTCTTCTTTGTTCTCCTTGTTTTTCATACTGAACTGGACTCAGATATGCTAAAGAAGAATGTTTTCTTTTTCGGTTATAGTATATTTCGATGTACTCAAAAATCGCTGTTTTCGCCTCGTCTCTTGTAGAGAAGATTTTTTCACCGAGGCATTCTTTCTTGAGTGTTGCCCAAAAACTTTCGATCATGGCATTATCATAGCAGTCACCTTTTTTACTCATACTCGCCTGAATGTTCTGCTCACGCAGCAACATTTGATAGCTGATGCTCGCATATTCGCTTCCTCTGTCTGAATGATGCACCAGGTCAGCTCCTGGTTGCCGCTGAAGAAGTGCCATACGAAGAGCCGCTTTCACCAATTCTGCATCATGCTTCTCACTCATAGACCATCCAACGATTTTCCTTGAATATGCATCCAGCACGCCTGCAAGAAAAAGCCACCCTTCCCGCGTATCAATGTAGGTAAAATCGGTCATCCACTTTTTGTTCGGTGCAGAAGCGGTAAAATCTTGCTCCAGCAAATTTGGTGCGACTGGAAACTGATGATTGCTGTCTGTTGTTCGTACTTTTCGCTTCTTCTTTCTGGCACTGAGCTGCTTTTCCCGCATCAGTCGTGCTACCCGTCTTCTTCCACAATGCATCCCTTGTTCCAAGAGTTCTGCATGGATGCGAGGACTTCCATAATGACCCCGATGGTGATAATAGGCATCTTCAATACGCACCGTAATTATCTCATCATCCCGTTTTCTCTGGCTTGTGCCTCTTTTTCTCCAATTCGCATATCCCTTTTCTGAGACGTCTAACATCTGGCACATACGAACAATGGGAAATTCCTGGCGATGCTCATGAATAAACCGGAATTTTACGGCTGGGGCTGCGCGAAGATGCTCACCGCTTTTTTTAAGCTATCTCTTTCTTGCCGTAATATTTCAATTTCGCGTTTCAGTTTTCTATTTTCCTCTTCTAGTGCTGTTTGGTGGCCTTTTCCTGGAAAAGCTTCTTGCCCCTGCCTTTCAAATTCTTTGCACCATTTACTTAACGCGCTATCCGAAACACCAAGATCTCTTGCAATATGTGATTTACACTTCCCACTAGTTTTAAAGAGCTCTACTGCTTGCTGCTTGAATTCTTTTGTGTAGACTGGTTGCGTTCTGCTCATGAAATCCTCCTGTTTTATTCTCGCATATTTCTCTTCTCCTCCCCTCCAAATTCGGAGCAATTCCAGTCCCTTACAGTATCAAAAACACTGTGCGCGCAGTTCGCTGGTACTCAGTCGAAGGAGGTTGCACAATTCGCCGCCGTGGAGACCCGACTCAGCACGTTCTACCGGGTTGGATGAAGGGGCAAAGTGACCAATGACCTGACTATTATGGAACAATCCAACGGCTGCTCCATCTTTGGAAGATGTGTAACGAATAATCTGCATGAATGTGCTCCTCTTATTGCTATGTCACTCTCTCTGAAAAAGACTGTTTCCATTGTTCCCTGGAGAGAGACCCATTACAGGCTCGACATCCACGCCTGTGGCTTCGCCTTCACCGGTTGCTTCGTCTCTGCGGCTTGAGTGATTAACATACTTAGATAGTGATCCTGCGACGCCTCAGCCAGATTGTAGAAACTCGGTCCCCCCGTGACATACTGTTTCATTTTGTCGAGACACGTCGCAACCGCAATCTCATCATCGCTGAGACGTGCATGTGGAAAGGGATTGCGGTAGAGCCACTCCGCTCCGCCGAGCACTCCCTTGTGAAAGAAGCCTTCCAGATTCCCACCATGCCCCGTATCCTGTCTCGTTAATTCATAGGTAATCGGTGTACGGAAATCCTCAAGGTAACGCACAGTCGTGTCATGAATCTCCCCTCGTTCGCCCCGCACAAGAAATTGTTGCGAGAGAATCCAGGAGAAGTACTGCGCCCCACAGAAATCGTAGACGCCGAGTCGCTCTCCAAAATCCAGAAACGCCGTGGTGTAGGTCGCCTGTAGAATATGCTCCTGTTCGATCTTCAGATTCCGATCTGGACCATCCACCAGTGGCGTAGTAAAGGTATGAGCGCTCATTGTCGGTAACTCCTCCTTGATACCGAGCAACGTACGGAGGAGACTGACTCCGTGATAGCCATGTGCCACAGAGAGATGTGCCTGAGTAACCATCCCCAGCTTCCCAGAAGCAGCGATCGTGAGCCGGGCAGCGTGCATCGGTTGAAACTGGTACTGTTCTGCGACCTGAATCTTTGCCCCCTGTTCTGTCAGCTCATGGAGTGCATTCAAACCCTCAAGATCAGGAGCCGGTGGTGTCTCCGCCAGCGCTGGTATGCCGCGCTTTGCCAGAGCCTGTAACATCAGTAGAGTGACGGACCACGGCACAGAGACAACCACGAAGTCCACCTGACTGGCGTGTAACAACGCATCGAGGTTCCGATAGGTGGTGACATTCCACTCAGTCTCCATGCGCTGCCCCTTCTCACTGTTCCGTACGACAACGCCACTCACGTGAAAGCGCTCAGGGAGCTCTCTTGCTACCTGCAAGAAAAACCGTGTACGCCAACCTCCGCCCACGATGCCAAATGTGACTGGGCTCATTCGTTCGTCCTTTCCCCTTAGCCAGACAAGCCACGATTGATTGGCTAAGCGTCGTCGCTCCAGTCTTCTCTGTCTTCAGGAAGCGACGCCATTGGTCGCAATGGTGTCGCGATACCAGTAGCCACTGTCCTTGATGATGCGGCGCTGGGTAGGATAATCGATATACACGAGACCGAAGCGACGCGAATAGCCATAGGCCCACTCAAAATTGTCCATGAGCGACCAGGCAAAGTAGCCCGCCAGAGGAACACCTTCCTCTATGGCCGCGTGCGCCTGGAGCAAGTGGTCGTGTAGATACTGGATGCGTAAAGGATCATGAACGCGACCATCTGGACTCAAGGTATCAGGGAAAGAGGCACCATTTTCAGTGATGTAGAACTGAGGGATCGCGTAGTCCTGGTGCAGGCGCACCAGCAGGTCGTGCAGACCCTGTGGATAGACCTCCCAGCCCATTTCTGTCAAGTGCGCGCCTTCTGGCTGGACAACTTCAGGACGACCTGCGTGTTGCCGTACAATGGTTCTGTAATAGTAATTGACACCCAGAAAATCGAGGGGGCGGGCAATCACCTCTGCATCAGCCGTCTCCACTTTCGGAGTCATCTCTCCCAGCCAGGTGAGCACATCGGAGGGGTAACTTCCCTTGAAAACGGGATCCAGGAACCAGCGATTGTGCGTGCCGTCATAGAGATGTGCCGCCTGCTGATCTTCTGCTGACGTGCTGGCTGAAGAAACAGGTGAGAGATTGAGCGTGATCCCAACGCGGGTTTGCGCATCTCCATGTTCGCGTAGAATCGGAACAGCCAGTCCATGAGCCAGGAGCAGATGGTGTGAAACCTGCCAGGCGAGAGCTGTATCGTGGAGGCCGGGTGCATGGGCACCAGCTTCATGGCCCCGAAACGCGCTGACCCAGGGTTCGTTGAGCGTAATCCAGTGGTGGACGCGATCGCCCAGGCGGCGGGCGACGATCGAGACGTACTCGGCAAATGCCTCCGCGGTCTGGCGGCTGCCCCAACCCCCCACCTCGTCCTGCAAGGCCTGGGGCAAATCCCAGTGATAAAGGGTCACAAATGGCTCAATATGTGCCGCCAGCAGCGCGTCTACCAGGCGCTCATAAAAGTCGAGCCCAGCCGGATTGACCTGTCCTCTGCCGGTTGGTAGGATACGCGGCCAGGCAATTGAGAAGCGATACGCCTGCATATGGAGGTCACCCATGAGGTGGATGTCCTCTTGATAACGGTGATAATGATCGTCGGCAACCAGGCCGCTTTCGTTGTTGAGGATGTGGCCAGGAGTTGCGCTGAAGCGGTCCCAAATCGATTCGCCGCGTCCCTCCTCGTTGGCCGCACCTTCGACCTGATAAGATGCAGTTGCCGCTCCCCAGGTGAAGTGGTCAGGAAATTGGATCATGATGTTTTCCTTTTCTAGGTATTCGCTCGTTTTTCTCTCGCATATCTTTTCCTTCAAGTGTCTCCAGGCCAACTGTTTGTATCACGAAAAAAACGCCTTCACCGTGACAGAGAGGAGCCCAAGCTTCCCGCTCAAGGGGAGCCTGCTAGCCAGTAGACATGGCTGAGTTCTTGTTGCATCCTTTCAACCTTCATTATGGATTTCTTTCTGATGGAGCTTCGTGTGCGAAGACTGGATACCATCCCGGAAGAAAGCAGGATGGTATCGCGGAATTCGTGTCTGGACTGTCTCCTCCGTCTGACCAACGTCTCCCGCGAGCGCGAAAACGCGGACGCGTGTCTATGGAGGAGTACCAGGACGAACCGGTGTCTGACGCCGTTGCTGTCAACGGTTGCTGTCAGGGGAGATTTTTGTGATGAAGGAATAGAGATATGCAGGTGATGAAAGGGTAACGTGACAATCGCAGCAGTCATAATTGAGGAATATTTATAGCAAAGCAATCATTCACATGTTAGAATGTAGACAGAAACATTTGACTCGTGGACAAACCTGATGGTGAGAACAGAACATAGGATGGAGGCGACCGCCAACAAAAGCTTATGGGGGGATAGGTGTGCCACAAACACTGCAAAAGCGTGCAATGGAACGTTGCTCATGTCCGCAAGGTAATAAACGTGTATCGTCAAGGAAAGCTGGGGAGAGAGGTAACGTAGGGATATTAGCAAGTGCGTCCTGTGTAGGCAGCATAGGTTTCAGACCAGCGAAGAAATCCAACAATCGGCGATGCATGAAACGATATCCTCCTCCAATGCGTTGCAACAGAATGCGTGCAGTCGCATCATCGAGAAACTCTTGAGCACGCCAGGGAAAACTTCGAGAACGGGCCAGGAACCAACGAATAAGATAGTGTTGCAAGATAGTTAAGCCTCCACTTATGGCCCACGTGACCACTGCCCCACTGATCAATAGAATCCACAAGTAGCTCAGGCCTTGACTAAGCCCCTCCTGCACGTGACTGAGTCCGAAGTCTATCCCGGAGGTCAACCCATTACTCAATGCGTCACTCATTCCAGTGCTCAGGGCGTCGCTTAGCCCATAGCTCAGCACTCCCATGCCTGCTATGATACTTGTACTTATAAGGCTTATGAGGGCCCCATTACGCAGCGAACGATGAATACCTTGATTGAATTGATGGCGATCTTGATCCTCGATGTGTTCCTGCTTCATGCCCTGATAGAGTCCGAGCAACAACCAATAGCTTAGCCCAGCACTCAGTCCGACACTAAGCCCCCCGCTGAGCATGGTACTTAGAGCGTCGCTCAGCCCGGCGCTCAACCCATCACTCAGCCCTGTGACTAACCCGATGCTCAGCCCATAGCTTAGCCCGGTGAGAAGGAACATCACACTTGCAATAATTAGGCTAGTACGGAGATGTCCGGGTTGTATGAGGCTCTTCCACTTCCAACGAACACGCTCTGTAAAGCGAAGGGTTCCTGTGGAGGTATTTAGGATAACGCTGAGGATCAATGCTGTTAAAGCGAGGCTCAGTGCGCCGCTCAGCCCTCCGGTCAGTCCGATGCGTAGCCCGTCGCTCAGCCCATCACTGGGTCCTTGGTTCAGCCCGTTATTCAGTCCGACGCCCAGTCCAACACTCAGTCCCTGGCTCAATCCTACCACTGTACCAAATACAATTGCTGCTTGCAATGCTCGTGAGGCAGCAATTGTATTGAACCACGCAAAGACATGCCAGCGCGGAGAAGGGTGCCTATGTGGAAGGATAGTTCGCTGCCTGGGAACGCGAAACAAAAGCAACTGAAAGATCCAGGCACCTAGCCCACTTCCTAGACTAAGAATGCTGCCATCCCGCACCCAATCACTCAGGGAATAGCCTGGATCTTGTAAACTGGGCGGCCTTAAAGAAAGGCCAAAACTTGCTGCAACAAGAACGGCCAGCAAAATACTGATTGCTAGATCAGCGCGTTTCGATATCGATGGATGACGGCTGACATCGACGGGGTCTGCATCGATATTTTGACTCATGCAGATGCCCAAGACCCCTCCTAGCAGTCCCATTTGAAGCAGCAAGACTGGACCAGGGACGTTTGATACAAAGACCGACACAAGCAGGCAGGCAATAAAACCGAGTACTGTCATAGGAACACGGATGGACAGCCATGTTACCATTCGCTGTTGTTTGCTCAGCAGCCAATCGGCTTGCATATATTCTGCGTAGAAGATGGTCTGCTGATGCACAAGCATCTGCTGTGCCAACCAGGCAAGCCAATGGCGTGTTCGCTCCAAAGGGTATCGTGCTTCGTTACCCTTTTGCTGCACCATCCGAGCTACGTAATCGGTCCACACCTGCTGTTCCAGGTTTATTCCTGATCGGGCAGCGATTCCCAGGGATGTTTCTTTATAGGTGAGTAGTAAGACGCTGAGCATCAGGGGAGTGGTGGCGAGTTCTCGTACCGCCTGGTACCGGTGCAGTACCTCGCGAAGATTAGAAAACACTGGGCCAGCCATACGCAGAGAGGTATCGATCTGCTCAGCGGTGAGTGGTTGCACGATCACTGCACTTTGAAGCATAAGGCGCTGTTGTACCGCGACCATTTCGTACGCGCCCTGGCGCGAACACACCACTAAAGGAGTCAGATGAGCGCTATGATAGGTATTGATGGCGGCTATACAGGCGGAACGGGCGGTATCCTTCATTTCATCTAGCCCATCTAGTAGTGGCAGAATGTGTTCTTGCTCAACCCAACGCTCGCTCAGCTTTCTCGGTACATCATAGGTGTATGCCAGTTGTTCGATAAGCCAGGAAGCAATGGGCATTCGCCGCACTGCCCAGGAGGATAGCGGCAGAATGACCGGCAAAGGATCTGTCTCGTCTGTAACTGCGCGTTCTACTAACTGCACGGCCAGATCCAATAGGAGCGTGGATTTCCCAGCTCCAGGTGCGCCCATGATCAGCAGTTCCTCCTGCGCTTCCTCATATGCCTGCAGAATCGAGGATACAGGGGATAGCATCTGCTCATCGCGCTGGGGAAGTCGAAAGAGAAGATGACTGGCATTGCGCACGGCATCTGGCTTACTTGAGAGTCCTAAATCCATCCAGGTGATCCCGTGTAAGGAGCGGTCCAGCAACTCGTGATAGGTCCGTTGCAGACGCACCAGGAACCGTTCTCGATCAGAAGTGGCCCGTCGCTGAGCCCGTCTAGATAAGAACGCGTGAGAAGATGCAGACAGGCGAAGCCTGAGAAGGGAATGAAGGCCGAGCACACACGCATGCCATGCCTCTTCCTGGCTATTCCATTGGACTACAGGGATACCATTGGTCGGCCAAGGAACCAGACTTCCAAGTTCTGTGGTTTGCCAATCGACTGGGCGTAGCAGGAGTGGGATTACTCGTGCTGTCTTGTCGTGCTGGCGTTGGAGTGCTCGTTGCATCACCTGTAGACACGACTGAGAGGCAAAGAAATCGGGGCTGAGCAAGAGGAGGATCAGATCTGCTTGGTCGAGATGGCTTAATCTCTCCTGTTCTATAGACTCTCCGGCGCTTAGATGCCGTTCAGACCAAACTGAAACCAGATGTGCATGCTCGACGAGGGGCAGTAGAAAGGTTTCCCAGTGTACCAACAACGTCTCATCAGCAGGAGAAGCAGCACAGAATATGGTAAAAGTTGACGAAAGCCATTGCTGTGGCAGAATGATCTCTTTGCTTCTTTCCATCAACTTTCCTCAAATATCGTTCTTTTCATTGATACATTCGTAGTATACGTCGTTTTGTCTATGAATACAAGAGTATGTAAAATAAATTTTTGAACTAATCATAGTATCTTAGAACAGAAGAAAACAGTAAGGTGGGCCCCTTTGTCAAGACAGCAAGAAATGATTAAGGGTACGAGAGATGTTGTTCCAGTTGAACTACGTGGAATCGATCTATATCAGCTCCCCAACCTTCACGTCGTTAGAGAAAGACTTCGTTGGACGGCATCAGGAATTCTTGAATATGTACGTGTAACAAGTCCACCTTTTTGCTGTTACATAACTGAACACCAAGGTAGCAAGCGGGATTATAGATTATGGAGAACGCCTCGACTCATCATTTGCTCGTTGTCTCAGTGCCGTGAGTTGCGTGAGCAACGCAGCTGTATCGATACTCCGCCCCATTTTCTGCAAAAGGTCGGCGTAGTTGTTCAACAGAATGAAGACGTCGGGGTGAGCGATATCCTGTGTTTTCAGCAGGGTTGCCAGGGACTGCTGGTAGAGCGCTTCGGCCTCTTCGTATCGGCCCCAGTCCGCGTAGAGGAGCGCGAGGTTGTGCAGGCTATTGGCAATGCGGGGATGAGTGGCTTCCAGAACCTGTTGCCAGATCTTTAATGCCCGCTTGTATAATTGCTCGGCCTGTTCGTACTTTCCCTGGACGCGGTAGATCCCCGCGATATTGTGCATACTGACTCCGATGCTGGGGTGCTCCTGGTCAAGCGCCTTCTTCTGCAGCGTCAAGACCTCCCCAGCGATCTGGTCGGCCTGCTCGTATTTGCCTTGAGCCTGGTAGAGGAGGGCAAGGTTGCTGAGGGCCTTCAACGTTTCGGGATGGTCATCGCCTAACGCATGTTTGAATATACTGATCGCCTGTTGGTAGAGTGGCTCGGCTTGCTCGTACTGCTCCTGCAAACGATAGGCATCTGCGAGATTGTTCAGGGTGGTTGCCGTGTGAGGATGTTTGGGACCCAACGCCTGTTCGTAGATGGTCGCGGCCTGCTGATACAATGACGCGGCTTGCTTATATTTTCCCTGGGTGCTGTATAGGGCTGCCAGGTTGTTGAGTGTGGCGGCGGTATCCGGGTGTTGAAGGCCCAGATGTTGTTCTCGGATGCGCAATGCTCTCTGGTAAAGCTTTTCTACCTGCGCGTACTTCCCTTCACTCTCATAGACAACTGCCAGGTTGTTGAGGATAGTGGCAATCTCGGGATGGTCTGGATCTAGCAATGTTTCGTAGGTTGTCAGGATGCCCTGGAGCAGGGATTCAGCCTGTTTATACTTTCCCTGACTGCGGTATAGCCTTGCTAGACCATCCAGTGTTGCTGCCGTTTCGGGATGGCGCAATCCCAACTGTTTTTCGCGAATGGCGCGTGCCTGCTGGTAATAGTTCTCTGCCTGGCTATACTGGCCTCGGGCGAGGAAAAGCTCGGCGAGGTTGTTAAGCACCGTCGCCGTGTCGGGATGCTGTGAACCAAATAATGTTTCACGCAAGGTCAGGGCCGCTTGAAAAAGCTTCTCTGCTTGCTCGTATTTTCCTTGCTTCAGATAGAGGCGTGCAATATTGTTGCAACAGGTAGCGACGTTTCTGCTGTATTCGGAGCCTGCCTGTTGCCAGATCGCCAGTGCGAGCCGATAAAATGATTCGGCCTCTTCGTATCGCCCTTGCTCAAAGTAGAGGAGCGCTAGATTATTGCAACAGGCCGCGACATGTGGATGCATGGAGCCGAGCTCGTGATGCCAGATCACCAGCGCCTGTTGATAGAAGCCTTCAGCCTCACTGTAACGAGCGCGAACGCGCAGGTACGCGCCTGCCTGATTCAGTAGCCGCGCCGCATTCGCAAATGAGAGTCCCCATTTCTCAATCAATGTTGCGCATACCTGCGCCTGCAGAATATAGCGCTGACAGCGTGACCAGGTAGCGAACTCCACGCCGGGAAATATTTCGTTCACTGCCTGCACAGCCCGTATCGCCCAGAGATACTGTATGGCTTGCTCCATTTTGCTTTGAAACACGACTTGTACGAGACGGTGTATGGTGAGCGTTTGCGTATCGGGATCGCGGTAGACGAGAGAAAAGCGCAGTATTTCTTTGAGCGCGCTGTCGAATTGAAGCGTATTGGTCGCAACTGATCCCAATATCGTGCCCATGTGCACCGACGCTTCGGTGACGATCTCTTCTGGAATCGCCTCGGGGTACAGGAATGCGAGCAGGTGCAGGAGTTCGGTGGCAGCCGGGTTTGCCTGGGCGACCTTCTCGAAGGAGAGTGACCAGGTGGTTGCAACTGAGTCGGGATATGCTGCATCGTCGCGAGGCTCTTTGAGCAGATCGGTGTTGCGTGCTCGATAGAGGGCGAGATATTCCGAGAGCGTACAGGGTGTTTCTTTTATATATGCCCCGGCCTGATCCAGAGCGAGCGGGAGTCCATCCATTTCCTGCGTGATCTGAATGGAAAGCGCGCGATCATCAACGTGCGCCTCGTCAAGCGCAGCGATAAGGGGGAGGATATCGGCTCTGCGTAAGAGAAACAGGGCACCCACCTCTGCCTGCATTTTCTCTATTTCGACCCGCCTGGCGACTCCACCCAGTGCTCGCGCCCGCGTGGTCAAGAGAACATGTCCCCTTCCTGCCATAGGAATAAAGGGTTCGGCGATTGTCAGGTCCTCGACATTATCCAGGATGAGGAGCCATTGAGTATTGGTACGGAGCCAGCGCATCACTGCCTCGACAACACGCTGCTGATCCGGTTCGTTCCGCTCGGGTAGTTGCAAGACCGTAGCGATATGTACGAACTCAGCAGTCAGTACGGCAGATGACGCGGCACTGGCCCAGAGAACGGCTTGATAGTCCGTACGATAGCGATACGCATACTCGATCGCGGTCTGCGTCTTGCCG
>Ga0066790_10001166_pt1 | contig 10928 bp, 9 predicted proteins | sample OrgsoiDNA2013050_FD_70963 | JGI IMG/M metagenome (GOLD analysis project Ga0066790, IMG submission 70963) | Permafrost soil microbial communities from the Arctic, to analyse light accelerated degradation of dissolved organic matter (DOM) -... | ecosystem: Environmental > Terrestrial > Soil >...
GCCCCATCCCTACTAGATGAGTTACATGCCGATGTAGCGCGCGTAGACCGAGCGTGCAAGCTGCTCGTCGTCGGTCCCCTTGATGATGGCGCGCGCGTCGGGGAAGACTGTGAGGTCATAGCCATCGACCTGGAAGCGCAGCAGAAACTCGTTGTAGTTGACCGTACTGACCGCCTGTAGCCGTTCTGCAAGCGTGGAAAAATCGATTCTGCCCTTGCCCGTCGCGGCGCGCACCTGCACAGCGTTGCGCCCGCAGAGACTGGTACTATTGGTTCCGGCCAGCGTATCCAGGAACTCGTACTGGTGCTGGCCGCACGCGGGACAATCAGGTTGGCGCGGCAGCTCAATGCGGTCGAAGGCGTTCTCCCACAGATCGAGCGTCACCAGTTCTCGACTGACCTTAGCGCTTTTGAGCAGAATCTTGAGCGCCTCGGTCGAGGCAATGCCTGTAATAGCGCCTACGATGCCGTTCAGGACGCCTGCTGTATCGCAGGTCGGCGTCGTGCCGGGCAGTGGCATCTCTGGAAAGACACAGCGCAGGCAGGCCGTGTCGCCGGGTAGGATGTTCATCGTCACGCCGTACGAAGAGATCACGCCGCTATAGATCCAGGGCCGCTGATATTTCACACACACATCGTTGAGTAGGTAGCGTGTCTCGAAATTGTCGGTAGCGTCAAGTACAAGATCCGTGTCCTGCACGAGGGACTCGATGCCGTCGGCGTTGATATCCTCCACTAGCGCCTCGACCTGCACCTCGCTATTGATGCGGTGCAGCTTCTCGGCGGCGGCGATCGCCTTGGGGACATGGCGCGCAATATCCTCCTCGTCGAAAAGGATCTGGCGCTGCAGGTTGTTCAGCTCTATAAAATCGCGATCGGCGATTACCAGGTGCCCGATGCCAGCGCGGCACAGGTTGTTCGCCAGCACCGTTCCTAGTGCTCCGCAGCCGATAATTGTTACCGATGCAGCGCGCAGCCGCTCCTGTCCCTCCTTGCCGATTGGTCCAAACAATGTTTGTCGTGAGTAGCGGTCGAGCATCGCTGTCTCCCTCGTCGTGCATATAGACATAGCTTTCTCTGTTATTCTAACACAACGAAAGGAATTCGGCACTATAGAAGTACCGTCTTGCATCCGATAGAAAAGAGAGAAGCGGTTGCTATCTCTCTCTACAGGCAGATAGTACGAAGAGATAGCTAGTTGGCAGTCGCGCGTAACTGTGCTACAATGCATTGGGTGAACTATCATTTTGGACCTGTAACCAGTACATTGTGTAGGATTTGCGAGGGGCGTCAAATGAGCAACGGAAATGCAGTGAAAAAAGTATTGGTTATCGACGATAATCCGACCATTGTGGAACTTATCAAATATGCTATGAATCTGCAAGGCTCTTATCAGGTGATCGTGGCGTATGATGGCGTGCAGGGTCTGGAGCGCATCTTCTCTGAACAACCGGACTGTGTAATTATCGATGTGAAGATGCCGCGTATGGATGGGTATCAACTGGTACGTTGTTTGCGTGGCGATCCTCGTACCATCAATACTCCGCTGATCATTTTGAGTGCGATGACGCGCGAAGAAGACCAGATGACGGGCATGCTCTCAGGGGCCGACGAGTATCTTACGAAGCCGTTCAAGCCCACAGCTCTGAACGCGGCCATCGAGCGCGTTTTGCGCCTGACTCCGGGTGAGCGTCAGCGCCGCACGGACTACCTCGTGCAAACCCAGGCCGAGCACGATTGACCCGCGCACGACCTGTGCCAGGGTTGTTTCAGGCGTTTCGCTTGTGAGCATACTATAAGAGATATGTGCAGACATATCGGGCATATGGAGAATGTAGGGAAAATTGGGGAGCAGAAGTTCGGGAGTGTAGGATATGGCTTAAACTGTTATGATAGTGCGTGGACTTCAATCATTGCGTAGGTTAGATATTCTTTTCGTAGATAGCGACCAACATGCGCGCGAGAAGATGCAACATGCGCTGGAAGGCAGCTTTGTTGTACACTGCGTTGCTTCGGTGGCGGAGGCAAAAGCAAGCCTCGAAACAGGTATTCCAGACATTCTGATCGCTGAAGTTGTGCTGGATCAGGAGAGCGGGCTGGATCTCTGTCGCTACGTGCGCGCTCTACCCTCTTTTCATTCCCTCCCCATTATGTTGCTTACCTCCCTGACAACCCTCAAAGACAAAGTGGCTGGCTTCGACGCGGGTGCTGATGACTACGTGGTGAAACCGTTTGATGCCCACTATCTCAAGGCGCGTATCAGCTTACTTGCACGTATCAAACACCTTGAGAGTCGCACGACCCACTAGCCAGGGGCTGGCTTCCGTCCGTTCTTTCTTTCCCTGACAAATTTATCAAAGAATGTGTCAGGGAAATTTGTTAGCCAGGGAAATGGCATGCCGCGTAGTGATTGGACTGCTTCTCTTCCAGCGGTGGGATGATCTCGCGACAGACCGCCTGCGCCTTCCAACAGCGAGGATTGAAATTGCAGCCACTGGGCGGGTTGACCGGACTGGGTACATCGCCTTCGAGAATGATGCGTTTGCGCTTCGACTCGATCTCGGGGTCCGGTACCGGAATCGCCGAGAGCAGAGCCTGTGTATATGGATGCAGGGGCAGTTCGTACAGAGTCTCGCTCTTTGCCAGTTCCACGACGCGGCCCAGGTACATCACGGCCACGCGATCGCTGATGTGCTTCACAACCGAGAGGTTATGCGCCACGAAGAGGTAGGTCAGACCGAACTTGCCTTGCAGATCGCCTAACAGATTGAGCACCTGCGCCTGAATCGAGACATCGAGGGCGGAGACTGGCTCGTCCGCGACGATAAAGGACGGGTGCAGGGCGAGCGCGCGGGCGATACCAATGCGCTGGCGCTGGCCGCCACTGAACTCATGCGCGAAACGGTTGACGTAGTACGGATTGAGTCCCACAACCTCCAGCAGGCCCGCAACCTCGTCTTGCAACGATTTCGCGTTGCCGCGATGGAAGTTTTCTAGCGGCTCCGCGACGATCTGCCCGATGGTGTAGCGCGGATCGAGCGAGCCGTAGGGGTCCTGGAAGACCATCTGCATTTCTGCGCGCTTCTGCCGTATCTGGTTGGGCGAGAGCGTGGTCAGCTCGACGCCGTCCAACTTGACGCTGCCCTCCGTCGGCTTGATCAACTGTAAGATAGCGCGCCCCGTCGTTGACTTGCCGCAGCCGCTCTCGCCAACCAATCCCAGCGTCTCGCCACGCCGAACAAAGAGATCAACGCCATCGACCGCTTTGACCTGGGCCACTGTGCGTCCCAGGATACCTCCCTTGATAGGGAAGTAAACTTTCAGGCCCTTGACATCAACAAGCGTTGTGCCTGCCTGTTTGGGCGTTTCAACTTCTTGTACCATTTTTTCTTCCTCTTAATTCGGATAGAAGCAGGCCGCGACCTGCTCGCCGCGCCCAACTGGCATCAGCTCCGGTCGCTCCTGGCGGCAGCGGTTCTGGACCTTGGGGCAACGCGGCGCGTAGGGACACCCTACCGGTGGGTTCGACAGATCGGGCGGCTGTCCAGCGATCGGCGTGAGCCGACTCCCGCGCGACTCGTGGAGACGCGGAATGGACTGCAGCAGCCCAACTGTGTATGGGTGGGCCGGTGTCTCGAAGATCTGTTTGACGGGAGCCGATTCTATGATATGCCCCGCGTACATCACGTTCACCTGCTGGCAGGTGCCCGCGACCACGCCCAGGTCGTGCGTAATCAGCATCACGGCTGTATTGAACTCCCGCGAAAGGCCCTTCATCAACTCCAATACCTGCGCCTGGATGGTCACGTCCAGCGCGGTTGTTGGCTCGTCGGCGATGAGGAGCTGCGGATTGCAGGAGAGCGCGATGGCGATCATCACGCGTTGGCGCATGCCGCCGCTAAACTCGTGGGGATAGTTCTTAGCGCGTCGCTTGGGATCTGAAATGCGCACCAGATCGAGCATCTCGATCGCGCGCTTCCACGCCTGGTCGTTGCTCACATCCTTACGGTGGCGCTTGACAGTCTCGGCGATCTGGTAGCCGACGGTAAAGACCGGGTTGAGCGAGGTCATCGGGTCCTGGAAGATCATAGAGATCTTGCTGCCGCGCATTTCGGTCAACTCGTGCTGGTTCTTCTCCAGGATATTCTCGCCGTTGAAGTTAATTTCGCCGCCAACGATCTTCCCAGGCGGATTAGCGATCAGGCGCATCACGGAGAGGGCGGTCACACTTTTGCCACAGCCGCTCTCGCCCACGACACCCAGCGTCTCGCCCGCATTCATCACGAACGACACGTTGTCGACCGCCTTGACTACTCCTCCACGGGTGAAGAAGTAGGTTTGTAGATTATTGACTTCAAGCAAATTCATTGCCATATCTTCATTTTCTCCGTTTACTAGTCTTTCGAGCGTGGGTCGAAGGCATCGCGCAGGCCATCGCCGAGGAAGGAGAAGCAGAGCACGATGATCGCCAGCACGATGGATGGCAACAAGACTTCCCATGGATGGCTGTCGATGAGGGATATGCCGTCTGAGATCATCAGGCCGAGGCTCGACCCAGGTGATTGCACGCCTAAACCAAGCAGACTGATGCCTGCTTCGCCCACAATCGTGTTAGCGATATTAAGGGTTGAGGCGATAATCACGATGCTGAGCAGGTTGGGAATGATATGGCGTAGAATGATCTGAGCACTGCTCGCGCCAGAAGTGCGCGCAGCCTCTACAAACTGTTGCTCCTTCAGTTGGAGCGTCTGTCCACGCACGTAGCGCGCCATCAGGGGCCAGGCGGTGAATGCCAGGGCCAGGGAGACGAGGATAAGACGCGCATTTCCGTTGGGGCCGATAATTGGAATATTGCCCAACGTGGTGTCCGCCCAGGTGCCAAAGATGCCCGTGAGCAGGATGACGAAGAGCAGTCCGGGGAAGGCGAACATGATGTCGGTGAAGCGGGCCAGGAATTGATCGATCCAGCCGCCGAAGTATCCGGCCAGCACACCGATGGTGATGCCAAGAACGATATCGACGATCTCAACCAGCACGGCAACGCTAATCGAGATCAGCAACCCCTGCATCAGGCGCGCCAGCAGGTCTCGTCCGACTGAATCGGTGCCCAGCCAGTACATTCCAGAGGCAAATTCATCCTGGTGATCGAGCTCCTGGTGGAAAGGATTGTGGTAGACCGAAGAGGGAGTTGCTCCATTGATCGAGCTCTGAAATGTTCCGCCGACATGCTGGTAGATGAGTGGCCCTAAGACGGCGAGCAGGACGAAGAAGAGGATGATCCCCGCGCATACCATTGCCCGCTTATCGCGCCAGAGTCGCAGCAACGATTCCTGGAATGGCGTGCGTATTTTTTCTGTTCCCTTCGCTGCAGTCGTTTCGCCTGGTGCCGGAGGCCCGCCAGGGATCGTCTCCCTGACATCGGTCAGGATAGGATCAGTTGGCAGTATCGCGCCGTCTGGAATCATAGCTCCCTGGGCGGCGGGGTCGGTGTTTCTGTCTCTTGTATCCATATTTCTTTCCCAGCCTCCTATGCGACCTTGATGCGCGGGTCAACGACGGTATAGAGGATATCCGATATGAGATTGCCTATCACGACCGCGACGGCGAGCAGGACGGTAGTTGCCTGGATAACGGGATAGTCGCGCGAATTGATTGATGTGATAGTGATCTGGGCGATGCCGGGAATGTTAAAGATCTGTTCGATAAAGAACGCGCCCGTGACGAGCAAACCAATAGAGAAACCAAGCACGGTGACGAGCGGGATTAGAGCGTTGCGTAAACCGTGCCGATAGATCACGACGCGTTCGCTCAGCCCCTTTGCCCGTGCTGTGCGTACGTAGTCCTGGCGCAAAACCTCCAGCATGCTGGTACGCGAGAGACGCGCAATGTACGCCATACCGGTAAAGGCATATACGAGAATGGGTACGATCTTAAATTGCAAGTCGCTAAAGGTATATTGCCAGGGATTGCCCCACCCCGATACAGGCCAACTGCCGCCAGTGTGCTGATCGATCCAGACGATGATCACTTGAGCGAATACCGAGAGCACAAAGACCGGTATCGCAAAAAGTACGAGCATGATGCCCATATTTGTGGTGTCGACCCAGGTGTTGGCCTTCAGGGCAGAAACCACTCCAAGTGGCACGCCGACCAGTATTTCCAGGATGAGCGCCCAGAAGCCTAACTCAGTCGAGATAGGGACACCGCTGGAGAGAATACTCCACACGCTCTGGCCCTGTTGTTTAAAGGAGTAGCCAAAGTTGAAGTGGAGCAGGTTGACGATGTAGTTGTAATACTGTTGGTACCAGGGCAGATCTAATCCGTAAGCGTGCTTGAGTTGGGCGTAGAGCCGTGGATCGAAGTGCTGCCCTAGCAGAGTGCGGATCGGATCGCCGGGGGCATTGAGCCCCATAACGAAGGTGATGAAGGTGACACCGATCACGACGAACAGGAGACCAATGAACCTCTTGATCAAAAATTGTACCATGCTTAATCGCGCCCCCTCATGTGATAAATACGAGGCTACAAAGGGTAGAGAAAGACCGTCCGAACGGCATCTCTGCTACGCAAACAATGGGTATACAGGTCGAACGTTCTAAAAATGAGCGCTATCTGTGAAATGGCACCTTTTTCTTGCAAGAGAGAGGCCCAAAGGCGAACGTTGACCATCTATACAAGGAATATTGTTCATTATTCTATGTGACGTTAGTACCATTGTCAAGCTAGCGGCTACAAACCTGCGCTACCATCAGGACATAGAAATGAATGTATATTTTTTTGAGCAAAGGGGGACAGCAATAACGCTATTGCTGCCCCCTTGAGTCTGTCAGATGCTTCTGACGTTACCTATGTGCAAGGACACTCTACGACCCGACGGTGGCGTTAGCGCATGGGGTATCCGTCGAGATGTAGACTTTGGCCCAGGAGTCAGGTGGGAAGAGTCCCTGGCCGTTGGTCTGGAAGCCCTTCACGCACGGTTTGTACAGCTTGGATTCGTACTGTTGCTCCATGGGTAGCCAGGCCACATCGTTGACCAGCGCCTGCTCGGCCTTGTTATATGCCTGTGTGCGAGCTGTAGGATCGGTCATGCTATCGGCTGCATCCAATTGTTTCTGTACCGCCTGCTGTTCGGTGGCACCGGAGCCCTTGTTCTGTCCGTAGTTCATGCCGTTCTGTCCCGCACCGGCGGCGAACTGGAGCGTGGTCCAGTCTTGAGGATCGGGATAATCGGCGATCCAGCCGGGACCGGTGTAGAACTGCAGCGGATTGTTGGCACCAAGACCCTGGTCGTTAAACAGGGTATTGAGGTCGATATCGTTTGTCTTGACCGAAACGCCCAGTGCCGTCTGCCACATCTGCTGCATCGCAGCGACTTCATCTCTCGATGCCTGGTTGCCTGCGCTCGCATAGGTCAGCGTGATCGATGGCAATTGAGATGCGTTGCTATAGCCTTCTTCCTGTAGTCCTTGCTGGAACAACTGCTTGGCCATAGCGGTATCACCGGAGGTGCTTTTGACACCAGCAGGACCCGTCAGGTTTGGATTGTAGCCATACTGGCCCTGGGGCACAATATGGTTGGTTGCCAGGAAAGAGCCTTTCCAGATGTTGTTCGTGATCAGGTCTTTATTGATCGCCAGCGCAAACGCCTGGCGAATATGAACGTTGTCGAAAGGCTTGTGGTTGTAGTTCATCGTGTAGTAGTTGATCGCCAGGATCAGATGCTTGTAAAAGTCCGGGCGCGTCTTGTCCGAAGAGTAGTCGGCCAGCGGAATAGTAGCATCATCAATGCGGTTCACCAGGTAGTCCTTGCGCGTCGTGTCTTCGTTCTTGTAGAAGGGGAAGACAACTTCTTTCAACTGCGGCTTAGGGCCATAATAGTTGTCGTTAGGTACGATGTCGATCTCTTTGTTGTGGATATAGTGCAGGACCTTGAACGGGCCAGCGCCGCCGCCCTCGGTCAGGTGGTCGGTCCAGCTCGTGTTGCCGTACTTATCGATCAGGCTCTTCTCAACGACATAAGCTGCCTGGAAGGTCAGTGTGTCGAGGAAGAATGGGACCACTTTGCTGGTCTCGATCGTAATCGTGTTATCGTTTGGTATGAGCAGGCTATCGCCGATGATCGTCTTGATAGCGCCAGTGTTGAGCTTGGTGGCGTCTTTGATGTAGCGCAGATAGTAAGGGGCCGTGGTCGACTTGAGGGCGGGCTGTAACGCGCGGTCGATGCTATAGGCTACGTCTTTTGAAGTGAGCGGAGTACCATCGCTAAACTTCAGTCCTGGTTTGAGGGTGAATGTCCAGGACAATTTGTCGGCAGACTGCGTCCAGGAAGAGGCCAGCTGTGGGTGGACATTCAGGTTATCATCCTCGGAGACCAGTCCGGTAAAAACGGTCTCGATAGCAGCAGCGGAGTTGAAGTCCGGTGCCTTTGCAGGATCAAAAGTATTGATATCCGGTACAGCATAGCCGACATACGTGCTGACAAATACCTGTTTGTTCGCAGGCGCTTTGGTGCCCGCTGCCGAGTTTGAGCTCGACGAGCCGCCGCAGGCCGCCACTAACATGGCGAGCAAGAAAAAGGCTGGCAGGAGGGCCTTTTTGGTAATATTCATAGTGTGTTGCACCTCGGAATTACTTCTTGTTCTTATGGAAGAACAAATAGTTGGACTGAAACAGTAGGGGACATGCCTGGTTCTCCGTAGGTGGAGTATACATCAGGTTGCCTGTTTGTTCGGTAGATGCGCACCTCCTTCTCCATGTGTATATGCTCGCAGAGCATCGGACCTTCTCGTTCGCGCAAGAATAAAGACCTGTAAAACTTCCACACGGGTTGTAGAAACATGAAACAGAGCACGTTAAGGCCAGGGATACAGATTGACCGCTGCAACGGTAGCACATACTTAATTACGTCTATGAACAGTGGAAATCTCACACTTGTCTGAAATTAACGTTGTGCGAAAGAGTTTTCTCGCCTTTAACTATTCAGTAGGGATGGGGTTGGCCCCCATCCGGCCCCCAGAGCACAATTCTCGCTGGGCCGGATGGAGGCAAGCCCCATCCCTACTGAACGGTTGTTTTAGCGCAAGGTGTCGCGGTGGAGATAAAGACCTTTCCCCAATCGTCGGGCGGCGTTACTCCATAGGGAGTGTCCGTTGTGCCCTGCACGCATGGCTTTTGTACGTAGCTGGCAACCTGCTGCGCGATGGGAAGCCATGCCACATCATTGACGAGTTGCTGCTCGGCCCGCTGATATTGCTGTTGTCGCTGTGCCGGAACCGTGCTGGCATCTGCCTGGGCCAGGGCTTGCTGAACCGCTTGCTGCTGAACCGCGTCTGTGGCGGAGTTTTGCCCATAGTTCATGTTATTCAACTGCGAACCCCTGGCGAATTGCAGCGAGGTCCAATCTTGCGCATCGGGATAGTCGGCGATCCAGGAAGCGTACCAGAACATGAGCCCGCGCGCATTATTGGTCGCCGCGCCGATCTCGGTCTGTAGTTTCGCGTAATCAACATAATCAATAGTGACGGTGATACCGAGCGCCTGCTGCCACATCTGTTGGAAGACCGCGTACTGTTCGCGCACATCCGCTGTGTTGCTCCCTGGAACCGACAACACGATAGGCGGCAATTGTTGTTGCGTCAGTTTCTCTTCGCGCAGTCCCGCTGCGAAAAGCTTTCTCGCCGTCGCAGCATCTCCCGCCGTGCCTTGTCCTCCTGTCGGGCCGGTCAGGTTCGTGTTGGAGCCAGGGATGCCGGTCGGAATGATGTGGTTGGTGGCAATGGCTGAGTCCGTGTAGACCTTCGCGGTGATGAGGTCCTTGTTGAGGGCGAGCGCGAATGCCTGCCGAATCTTGATGTTATCAAACGGTTTGACCAGGTAGTTCATCGCCAGGTAATTGATGGCCAACAGGGGATACTGGTGATACTGTCCGGCTGTGGCTTGCTTCACCTGTGCGAGCTGCGCCACGGGAACAGGTGTGGAGTCGAGACGATCGACCCGGTAGTCCTTATATGCCGTGCTCGCACTCATGTAAAAGGGACGCACAATCTTCCGCAATTGCGTTTTTTGACCGGTGTAGTGCGTATTGGGCGCGAAGTCGATCTCTTTTTTGGGTAGATATTGCGCCAGTTGCCACGGTCCTGAACTCCCTCCCTGGCTGAGATGCGTTGTAAACTGTGAGCCATACTTCGTCACAAAGCTCTTCTCAACGACATACGCGGTCTGATTGGTCAGCGTGTAGAGAAAATATGCCGCCCGCCTACTGGTGACAAGGACAACCGTTTTTGCGTCTGGTGTCAGGATGCTATCACCAATCAGCGTCTTGATCTGTCCAGACGCCAGTTTGTCGCTATCCTTGATCAGCCTGAGATAGTAGGGAGCCAGAGGAGAGCGTGTGGCAGGTTGTAAGGCGCGATCAAGGCTGTAGGCGACATCCGCCGAGGTGAGTGGAGTGCCATCGTTGAACTGCAGGTGGTCGCGCAAGGTGAAGGTCCAGGTCAATCCGTCGGGACTCACGCTATAGCTTTGCGCCAGCATCTTCTGTATGCCACCATTGTCGCTGATCTCGACAAGCCCCTCGTAGAGCATATTGACGATCGAGGCAGAGGGCAGGTCTGCGAGGAGCGCGGGATCAAGCTCTACATAACCCGGCGACCCGAGAATAGGTTTCACAAAGATCTGCTTGCTCGCAGGTGCCTTAGCAATGGCTGGAAGAATTATAGGATTGTTTGCACTGTCACAGGCGGTGCAAAGGAATACAAGCAAGCAGCAAAATATGAGTGCTGCTTTATTGAGCTTGTCAGGTTGCATATGTATGTCTCCTTCTAGTAATGGTGAGCTACTCATCATGCGAAGTGTAGCTTGCGGGCGCAGACAGGCCAGCGGAAATGTTGCGTATAACACTATGGCGATTCAGATACGAGAATATCTCAC
>Ga0066790_10001167_pt1 | contig 10928 bp, 8 predicted proteins | sample OrgsoiDNA2013050_FD_70963 | JGI IMG/M metagenome (GOLD analysis project Ga0066790, IMG submission 70963) | Permafrost soil microbial communities from the Arctic, to analyse light accelerated degradation of dissolved organic matter (DOM) -... | ecosystem: Environmental > Terrestrial > Soil >...
GGCTTCGGTGCACTACCCGCTGCGCGGCGCCGTCACCTTCAAAGGCCCGGTCGGCGTCAACGTCGCCGCCGACGCGCTTGCCAACCTCGCCTCGGGCGGCGTCACCGGCGGGGCGCTGGTGATCGTCGGCGAAGACTACGGCGAGGGCTCGTCGATCATGCAGGAACGCACCCACGCGTTCGCCATGAAATCGCAGATCTGGCTGCTCGACCCGCGGCCGAACCTGCCGTCGATGGTCGCGGCGGTGAAGAGCGGCTTCGAGCTGTCGGAGGCGAGCCACACGCCGGTGATGCTGCTGCTGCGCATCCGCGCCTGCCACGTGCACGGCCACTTCGTTGCCGGTGCAAACCGGACCGCAAGCTTCACGCCGGCCGATGCGCTCGCCGCGCCGCGGCGCGACGCCGCGCGCATCGTCCTGCCGCCTTCGACCTACGTCCACGAGCAGGAGAAGGTCAACGAGCGCTGGCCCGCCGCCTTGCGCTTCATCGAGGAGCGCGGCCTCAACGAGTTTTTCGCCGAAGGAACCGGCGACATTGGCATCATCGTCCAGGGCGGCATCTACAACGCGCTCGTGCGCGCGCTCGAGCGGCTCGGCCTCGCCGACGTCTACGGCAATTCGAAGATCCCGCTTTACGTGATGAACGTGGCCTATCCGCTCGTGCCGAGGGAAGTGACGCGCTTTTGCGCCGGCAAGCGCGCCGTGCTGTTGGTCGAGGAAGGCCAGCCGAACCACATCGAGCAGAACCTGGCGACGATCCTGCGCCAGGCCGACCTGCAGACGGCGCTGCACGGCAAGGACTTCCTCGCGCCGGCGGGCGAATACACCGGCGCCGAGGTGCTGAAGGGAACGCGCGCCTTTCTCGAGCACGTCGGCCGCATCGCGGCGGAGCCGAAGCCGGTGCGCGTGCCCAAGGTGATCCCGCTCGCCGCCGAGGCGTCGCTCGCCGCCAACGTGCACGGCCGCCCGCCGGGCTTTTGCACTGGCTGCCCGGAGCGGCCGATCTTCAGCGCCATGAAGCTGGTCGAGCGCGAGCTGGGCGCGCATCACGTGAGCGCCGACATCGGCTGCCACCTGTTCTCGATCCTGCCGCCCTTTCACCTCGGCAACACGACGATGGGCTACGGCCTCGGCACGGCCGCCGCCTCGGCGTTCAACACGCCATCGGGCAAGCGCGCGATCTCGGTGATGGGCGATGGCGGCTTCTGGCACAACGGCCTGACGAGCGGCATCGCCAACGCCGTCTTCAACCGCAGCGACAACCTGACGATCGTCGTCGACAACAACTACACCTCGGCCACCGGCGGCCAGGACATCCTGTCTTCGCACGCGAACAACGCGACGCGCAGCACCGGCCATGCGATCGAGCGCGCGGTGCGTGGCGTCGGAGTCGAGTGGGTCAAGACGGTGACGCACACCTTCGACGTCGGTGCCATGCGCGACGCGCTGCGCGACGCGCTCACGACCCAGGCCACGGGGCCCAAGGTGCTGATTGCGCAGTCGGAGTGCATGCTCAACCGGCAGCGGCGCGAGAGGCCGCTCGTCAGGCGGGCGATCGAGCGCGGCGAGCGCGTCGTGCGCGAGCGCTTCGGTGTCGATCCCGACACCTGCACCGGCGACCACTCCTGCATTCGCCTCTCGGGCTGCCCCTCGCTCACGATCAAGCCCAACCCCGACCCCTTGCGCACCGACCCCGTGGCGGCGGTCGAAGACAGCTGCGTCGGCTGCGGCGTCTGCGGCGAGGTCTCGCACGCGGCCGTGCTCTGCCCTTCGTTCTACAAGGCGCGCATCCTCAGCAACGCGACGGTGTGGGACCGCCTGATGGCGCGCGTGCGGCGCACGGTCATCGGTGCGCTGCAGCGGCGCGATTCGGCACGGCGTGCGCGCCTCGCGTTCTGATCCGGCCCGCGAATGAACGCACCCGATCTCGTCCGCGCCGGCGCCTCGGTGGTCTCGCCCGGCGGCGACGCCGCCCGGGCGCGAGCTGCCGCGCCGCTGGCGCAGCCGATCAAGGTGGCCATCCTGGCGATGGGCGGCGAGGGTGGCGGCGTCCTCGCCGACTGGATCGTCGATCTCGCCGAGCACGCCGGCTGGGCCGCGCAGGCGACCTCGGTGCCCGGCGTCGCGCAGCGCACGGGAGCCACGATCTACTACGTGGAGATCTTTCAGGGCGACGCCATCGACGCCCCCGACGCCGCGCCGGTGCTCGCCCTCATGCCGATGCCGGGCGACGTCGACATCGTCCTCGCCTCCGAGCTGATGGAGGCCGGACGCGGCGTGCAACGCGGCCTCGTGACGCGCGATCGCACGACGCTCGTCGCCTCGACGCACCGCGTCTGGTCGATCGCCGAGAAATCGGCGCTCGGCGACGGCCGGGCCGACAGCGCCGCCCTGCTGGCGCATGCCTCGGCGGCGGCCCGGCGTTTCATCGCCTTCGACATGGCCGAGGTTGCGCGCGAAGCGAACAGCGCGCTGAGCGCCGTGCTCTTCGGCGCGCTGGCCGGCGCCGGCGTGCTGCCGTTCGAGCGCCAGGCCTTCGAGGCGACCATCGATCGCGGCGGCGTCGGTGTCGCGGCGAGCCGGCGCGCGTTTGCTTCCGGCTTCGCCCGCGCCGCCGGCGACGTTGCCGTGGCCGCGGCCGACGATGTCGGCGGCGTCGCCGCCGCCGCCCGCGAGTCGACGCGGGGCGCAGCGCCGCGTGATCCTGCGGTCGCGGCGCTCGTCGAGCGCGCGGAGGCGTTTGCCGAAGCGGCGCGGCCGATCGTGCGCGAGGGCATCCGGCGCACGATCGACTGGCAGGACCCGGACTACGCCTGGCTCTACCTCGACCGCCTCGACCGCCTGGCGCGCGCACCGGCGGCGACATCGCCCATCGACGCGGCGCTCGTCACCGAGACCGCGCGCCATCTCGCCCTGTGGATGACCTACGAAGACACGATTCGCGTCGCGGCGCTGAAGACGCGGGCGACGCGATTCGAGCGCGTGCACCGCGAGGTGCGCGCAGAAGACGACCAGCTCGTCGCCATCGACGAGTACCTGCACCCGCGCGTGCAGGAGATCTGCGAGACGTTGCCCGCCGCGCTCGGCCGCTGGCTCGAGCGGCCGGGCTGGCCGCGCCGTGTGCTCGAGCGATTCACGGCGCGAGGCCGTGTCGTCACGACGAGTTCGCTCGGCGGCTTTCTCATGCTCTACGCGATCGCCGGGCTCAGGCGCTGGCGCCGCGCCAGCCTGCGCTTCGCGGTCGAGAACGCGCGCATCGAGGCTTGGCTCGCCGAGATCGCGAAGGCCGCGGCGCGCGATCCGGCGCTCGCCCTCGAGATCGCGCAATGCCAGCGCCTCGTCAAGGGATACGGCGACACGCACGAACGCGGCTGGTCGAGCTTTAGCCGGATCATGGCCGCGCTGGCCCGGGGCGGCGCGAAGGTGTCGCCGGCGATGCTGCGCGAATGGCGCGAGGCGGCGCTCGCCGACGAGCAGGGCGATGCCTTGCGCGCGGCGCTCGCGCGCCACGCCCTGGCATGAGGAGGAACGCATGCCCGCGCGCAGCCGCTACCGCGACGACCCGGACGCGATTCGCGCCCTGGTCGAGCCCGACCGCGTGCACCGCGACCTCTACATCGACGAGGAGATCTTCGCGCTCGAGCAGGAACATTTCTTCGCCAACACGTGGAACTATGTCGCCCACGAGAGCCAGTTGCCCAAGCCCGGCGACTACGTGACGACCGAGCTCGCCGGCCGGCCGCTCATCGTCGTGCGCGACGACGAAAGCGCCGTGCGCGTGCTGCTCAACCGCTGCGCGCACAAGGGCGCGCGCGTCGTCAGCGCGCCGTGCGGGCACACGGGCAAGTTCTTCCGCTGCCCGTATCACGCCTGGGCCTACAAGACCGACGGCTCGCTGCTCGCGATTCCGTTTAAGCAGGGCTACGAGGGCACGGGGCTCGAGCGCTGCGAGGCGTCGAAGGGTCTCGGCGCGATCGCCAGCGTGGCCGTGTACCGCGGCTTCGTCTTCGCCCGCATCAACGACGCCGGCCCCGGCTTCGCCGAGTACTTCGGCGATTCGCTCTCGTCGATCGACAATCTCGCCGACCGGTCGCCCGAGGGCGAGCTCGAGATCGCCGGCGGGTGCCTGCGCTTCATGCACGCCTGCAACTGGAAGATGTTCGTCGAGAACCTCAACGACACGATGCACCCGATGGTCGTGCACGAATCGTCGGCCGGCACGGCCAAGGCGATGTGGAAGGGCCAGCCGGCCGAGGCGCCCAAGCCGATGGCGATCGAGCAGTTCGTGCCCTTCATGTCCGACTACCGCTTCTACGACGACATGGGCGTTCGCGTCTTCGACAACGGGCACAGCTTTTCCGGCGTCAACTTCTCGATCCACAGCAAGTACTCGGCGATCCCCGAATACGAGCGGGCGATGCGCGCGGCCTACGGCGAGGAACGCATGGCGCAGATCCTCGGCCTCGTGCGCCACAACACGGTCTACTACCCGAGCCTGACGATCAAGGGCGCGATCCAGTCGATCCGCGTCGTCAAGCCGATCGCCGTCGACAAGACGCTGATCGAGAGCTGGACCTTTCGCCTCAAGGGCGCCCCCGAAGAACTGCTCGAGCGCACCTGCGTCTACAACCGGCTCATCAATTCGCCTTTCTCGGTGGTCGGCCACGACGACTTGCACGCCTATCGCGCGATCCAGAAGGGCCTGCACGCGAGCGGCAACCCGTGGGTCGACCTGCGCCGCAATTTCGACCCGGCTGAAATCGGTCAACGCGAGGTGACGGCTGCCGGCACGAGCGAGATCTCGATGCGCAACCAGTACCGGGCCTGGGCGCGCTACATGACGGCGACGATGCCATGAGCGATCCGTCGCACGAAGCCGCAATGCGGGCGCAGGCAGCTGTGACCGCGCAGGCTCCATCGCGCCAGGACCTGATCGATTTCGTCGTCCTCGAGGCGCGCCTCCTCGACGACCGCCGCTACGACGAATGGAACGCGCTCTTCACCGACGAGGCAATCTACTGGGTGCCGCTCGTGCCCGGGCAGCACGAGGGCCTCGGCCACACCTCGCACCTCCACGAAGACAAGCTGCTGCGCACGCTGCGCATCGAGCGGCTGAAGAGCCCGCGCGCCTTCTCGCAGCAGCCGCCGAGCCGCGCCCACCACCTGCTGCAAACGCCGACCGTCGAATCGAACGACCCGGTCGCGAACCGCTACGTGCTGCGCACCGCCTTCCACTACAGCGAGGCCCAGGGCGACGAGATGTTGATGCTTGTCGGCACGGTGTTCCATCACCTCACGGTGCGCGAGGGTCGGCTCGCGATGGCGCTCAAGCGCGTCGACCTTCTCAATGCCGACGCGGCCCTGCCTGCTGTCCAGCTCTTGGTCTGAGAACGAGTGAACACCGTTTACGACGCCTTCGCCCGCGGTGCCGCTCGCCGCGGCGACGCCGAGTTCCTGTGCGTCGAGGCCGTGACCGGCGACTCCTACGGAATCGAAGCCGGTGCACGCAGCTGGCGCGAGGTGGCGGGCGAGGTCGAGCGCCTGCGCCGCCTGTATGCGCAGGCCGGCTACGGCCACGGCCATCGCGTCGGCCTGCTGCTCGAGAACCGCCCGGCGTTCTTCACCCATTGGCTCGCCCTCAACGCGCTCGGCGTCAGCATCGTGCCGATCCATGCCGAGCTGCGGTCGGCCGAGTGGGCTTACCTGATCACTCACAGCGAGATGTGTCTGGCCGTGGTGACGGGCCACGAGGCGGGGCTGCGCGCCGCCGCTGCCGAAGCGGGCGCCGATCTGCAAACCATCCGGCCCGAGGTCACCGGCCGCATTCCGGCCGCGCGCTCGCCGGCGCGCCTCGCGCGCGAGCCGATCGGCCGCGACACCGAGTGCGCGCTGCTCTACACCTCGGGCACCACCGGCCGCCCGAAGGGATGCCGCCTGGCCAACGGCTACTTCCTCCGCGCCGGCGAGTGGTACCTCGGCCTCGGCGGGCTCGCCGAAGTGCGTGCGAACGTCGAGCGAATCATCACGCCGCTGCCGCTCAGCCACATGAACGCGCTGGCGTTCTCGTCGATGGCGGCGACGCTCTCCGGCGGCTGCCTCGTGCAGCTCGACCGCTTCCATCCGGCGACGTGGTGGCAAAGCGTTCGCGAGAGCCGGGCGACGATCGTGCACTACCTGGGCGTGATGCCGGCGCTCTTGCTCGCCGCGCCGGAAAGCTCGCTCGATCGCCAGCACAGCGTGCGCTTCGGCTTCGGCGCCGGCGTCGACCGGGGCCATCACGCCGCCTTCGAGGAGCGTTTCGGCTTCCCGCTCCTCGAGGCGTGGGCGATGACCGAGACCGGCGCCGCGGCCTGCATCATGGCGCACCGCGAGCCGCGTGACATCGGCACGAACTGCTTCGGCCGTGCCGACGCCTTCGTCGAGACTCGCGTCGTCGCCGAGACCGGCGCCGACGCCGGTGTCGACCTGCCGGGTGAGCTGCTCGTCCGCGCCGCCGGCGCCGAGCCGAGGCGCGACTTCTTCCTCGGCTACCTGAAAGACGAAGCAGCGACCGAGCAAGCGTGGGCCGACGGCTGGTTCCACACCGGCGACGTCGTTCGCCGCACGGCCGATGGCGACTTCCACTTCGTCGATCGGCGCAAGAACGTGATCCGGCGCAGCGGCGAGAACATCTCGGCCGTCGAGGTCGAGAGCGTCCTCAACCTGCACCTGGCCGTCGCCGCCAGCGGCGTCGCCGCAACGCCCGATCCGGTTCGCGGCGACGAAGTGCTCGCCTGCATCGTGCTGCGCAAGGCCGCCAACCTGCCGGCACCCGAGCAGATCGCGGCGAGCATCGTCCGCCATGCGCTCGAGCGGCTCGCCTACTTCAAGGCGCCCGGCTACATCGCCTTCGTCGACGCCTTGCCGCTCACCGTCTCGCAGAAGATCCAGCGCGGCGAGCTGCGCGAGATGGCGCGCTCTCTGCCGGGCAAGGCGAATTGCATCGACACGCGCGCGATGAAGCGGCGCAGGAAGCACGTCTGAGCGCTCCGCACGTTCGCCGGCAGAAGGGCTCGTCCCGCCTGGCAGGACGGTGCGCATCGCGAAGGGCGTGCCCGTGAGCGCGCGCCGTTCGTACGAAGGCGTCGCCGTCGCCGTGCCCGTGACGGTGCCGTACCGGCGCTATTCAACGCACGGTGCACACTGGTTCATCGGCCAGGCGATGGAGGCGCTGGTCGAGCGCTCGGGGCTGCCGAAGGACAAGATCGACGGCCTCACCATCAGCAGCTTCTCGCTCTCGCCCGACACCGCCGTCGGCGTCACGCAGCACCTGGGCCTTTCGCCGCGCTGGCTCGACCACATTCCGACCGGCGGCGCCTCGGGCGTGATGGCGCTGCGCCGCGCCGCGCGCGCGGTGCAGGCGGGCGACGCCGACATCGTCGCCTGCGTCGCCGCCGACGCCAACCATGTCGAGTCGTTCCGGCAGATGCTCGGCGGCTTCAGCCACTTCGCGCGCGACGCGAGCTACCCCTACGGCTCGGGTGGCCCGAACTCGATCTTCGCGTTCATCACCGCGAACTACATGCGCACCTACGGCGCGACGCGTGAAGACTTCGGCCGCATCGCCGTCGCGCAACGCGCCAACGCGCTGAAGAACCCGAACGCGCTCTTCAAGGTGCCGCTCACGCTCGAGGCGTACATGAGCGCGCGCCCGATCTCCGACCCGATCCACCTGTTCGACTGCGTGATGCCGTGCGCCGGCGCCGAGGCGTTCCTGGTGATGAGCGACGAGCGCGCCAAAGACTGCGGCCTCGCCTACGTGCTCGTGCGCGGCGCGATCGAGCGTCACAACGCGTTCGCCGACGACCCGGTGCTGCTGCGCGGCGGCTGGCTCGTCGACCGCGACGAGCTCTACGCGCAGGCGGGCGTGCGACCCGAAGCGATCGACTTCGTGCAGACCTACGACGACTATCCGGTTGTCGTGATGCTGCAGTTCGAGGACCTGGGCTTTTGCGAGAAGGGCGAAGGCCCGGCCTTCGTGCGCGCGCGCACGCTCACGCACGAAGGCGACTTCCCGAACAACACCAGCGGCGGCCAGCTCTCGGCCGGCCAGGCCGGCTGCGCCGGCGGCTTTCTCGGCATGACCGAGGCGATCCTTCAGCTCACCGGCGAAGCCGGCGAGCGCGCGGTGGCCGACGCGAAGGTCGGCCTCGTCTCCGGCTTCGGCATGGTCACGTACGACCGCTGCCTGTGCACCGGCGCCGTGATCCTCGGGAGGTCGGCATGATGCTCGGGTTCGTGCTCGGGTTCGCATGGCCGGCCGAGCGCGCCAAGCCGCGGGCGGGTGCCTGGCTGCGCACGACTGCGGCGGTCGGCCCGCGGCCGACTCCCCTGCGCTGCTCGGTCGCATGGCCTGCCGCAGAACTCGCTTCGTTCGCTGCGCTCACTGCGCTCAAACAAACTGCGGCAAGTCAGATCACGAAGCGCGCTGCGTGCGCGGCCACGCGACCTGCGCTGCTCGGCGCCGCACACGCGCGCAGCCAGGCACCCGCCCGCGGCCCGACGTGGGACGTCGAGGGGGTCGCGTCATGACGATGCCCCGGATGAAGCCGCGCAAGAAGAACCCGGTGCTGCGCACCCGGCAGATGAACCTGCCGCCGTGGGCGCGCGGCCGTACCGCGCTCGGCATGACGGCGGCCGCCGCCGAAGGCCGCTTCGAGCTGCAGGTGTGCCAGCGCTGCCAGGCCGTGCAGTACCCGCCGCGCGATGCCTGCCACCGCTGCCTCTCGCCGCAGCTCAAGTGGACGCCGCAGTCCGGCGCCGGCGAGCTGCTCAGCGAGACGGTGCTCCACCACAGCAACGACCCTTTCTACCGCGAGCGGCTGCCGTGGCGGCTCGGCCTCGTGCGCCTCGATGCGGGGCCGACGCTGATCGTGCATTTGCATGGAGACGTCGGCTCGCCACCGCCGTGGGCAGGTGCCGGCCGCGCCGTGCAACAAACCCAAGTGCGCGTCCATGTCGGCGCGCGTCTCGACCGCGCCGGCGCCGCGGTGCTGATCGGATTTCCGCCCGAGGAGAGCGAACCCATGGCCGACGACAAGATGCTGCGCGAGATGACAAGCGACCCGAAGTTCAGGAAGATCCTCGTCACCGACGGCAAGACGGAGGTCGGCCAGGCGCTCGTCAAGGCGCTGGTGAAGGCCGGCGCCGAGATCGTCTGGGTCGGCCATGCCGAGCCGTGGATCAAGCTGCCCGGCCTCGACGGCATCAACGCGCTGCCTCAGGTGACGCTGGTGCCGCTCGACCTGACCAACGCAAGATCAGTCACCGAGCTCGCCGGCGAGCTCGGCGGCAAGGTCGACATCGTCGTCAACAACGCCGAGCTGCACCGCGCCTTCGGCATCGCCGCACGGCGCGGCACCGACGTGGCCAGGGCCGAGATGGACATCAACTACTTCGGCCTGCTGCGCCTGGCCCAGGAGTTCGGCCCGGCGCTGAAAGCCCGCTCCGCCGATGGCGAGACTCACGCCGCGGCCTGGGTCAACCTGCTCTCGGTCTACGCGCTCTCGAACTTTCCGCCGCACGGCACGTTCTCGGCCTCGAAGGCGGCGGCGCATTCGCTCGCGCAGTGCCTGCGCGCCGAGATGCGCGCGAGCGGCATCCGCGTGATCAACGTCTTCCCCGGGCCGATCGACGACGAGTGGAACCAGAACCTGCCGCCGCCGAAGGTGGCACCGGCGGCGCTGGCCAGCGCGATCGTCAAGGCGCTGAAGGAGGGCATCGAGGACGTGTACCCGGGCGAGGCGGCGCAGGAGTGGCTGGAGCGCTGGCGCGAGAACCCGAAGGTGCTGGAGAGGGAGTTGGCGGCGGGAGGAGAATGAGGAAGGTTCTTTGCTGCGGCGCTGCCGCTGCTGCGTACTCAGAACAAGCACGAAGCTGGCGCCGCGCGTCAGGCCGTGGCCGAGGAGATCCAGCGCCTCGCGGTGCTTGCCGCTCATGCACAGGAAGCGCGGATCGGGAGCGATCGAAAACGGCTCCTGCTGCAGTCCAAAAAACGACCGGTACATGCCGCACGAGTTCTCTCAGGCGCGCCCTCGCTGGGCGGGCCGCAGGGCCATGGCTCCGTCACCGAGCAGGTACAGGATGATCAAGGCCACGGCCCAGAACGCCGGAAACTCCCAGCCGCCTGCCTTGTTGGTGAACAGCCAGCCGCTGGCACCGTGCACAAACACGATCGTGCCAAGCACCTCCAGCGCCAATGGCAGTGCGACCCAAGGCGCGTAAATGCCGAGGATGAGGGCCAGGCCGCCGAACAGTTCCAGGGCGATGACAGCGTAGGCAGCAACGGCAGGCAGCCCGAGCGAGGCGAAATAGCCGATGAACCCGGGAATGGTGAAGACGAAGATCTTGAGGCCGACGTGCGCCAGGAACATGACCCCGAGGCTCACGCGCAAGAGGAGTGCGGCATAGGGCGCGGTAGATGCCTTGATCATGATGGACTCCGAATGGGCTCTGCCCTATGCGACGGGCCAGCGTACGCCCGCCGAGCCCGGCGAAGTGATCGCGTGCGGAACCTCGATCGGCGTGGCGCCCATGAAGTCCGGCAGCCGCGTCAGCGTCATCATCGAGGCAATCGGCACCTCGACCCACCGATTCGAGCAAGACCGGCTGAAGGAACAAGATGCGAACCCTCCGACTGTGGACTCTGATTCTCGCGGCAGCATTGGCCGCCGGCGCTTGCCATGCCGCGCCACTGACCCGCGCACAAGCGCTGAAGGCCCTCGAGCAACCCGATACCGGCGCGCGCATCGCCGGTATCGAGCGGCTTGCCGAGATCGGCAAGATGGTCGACGTCGATCGGCTGCTCGGCCGCTTGAACGACACCGATCCGAAAGTGCGTGCGCTGGCCGCCGCCGCCACATGGCAGATCTGGAGCCGCTCCGGCGACCCG
>Ga0066790_10001168_pt1 | contig 10921 bp, 11 predicted proteins | sample OrgsoiDNA2013050_FD_70963 | JGI IMG/M metagenome (GOLD analysis project Ga0066790, IMG submission 70963) | Permafrost soil microbial communities from the Arctic, to analyse light accelerated degradation of dissolved organic matter (DOM) -... | ecosystem: Environmental > Terrestrial > Soil >...
TGATCAGCGCGACCAGCAGGCGGTATTCGGTCGGGGTCAGCGCGACCGGCGTGCCGCTCACGCTGACTTCCCGCGATTCCAGCTTCACCTGCAGCAGGCCGTCGTCGAAGACCTCGGCCTGCGGTTCGCCGGTCCTCGGCCGCCGCAGCAGGGCCTCCACCCGGGCCGCCAGCTCGCGGTTGGAAAAGGGCTTGGTGAGGTAGTCATCGGCCCCGCTGTGCAGCCCGCGTACCTTGTCGGCCTCGTTCCCGTGCGCGGTCAAGATGAGGACGGGGACATCGCTCAGGTCCCTGATCCGCTCCAGGACGGCCCACCCGTCGAGCGTGGGCAGCCCGATGTCCAGGACGACCAGGTCGGGGCGGGTGGTGTGGAAGGCGCGCAGGCCCTCCTTGCCGTCGGGCGAGCTGGACACGCTGAAGCCGCTCCGGTCCAGCACGGTGCGGATGCTGAGGGAGATGTCCTTGTCGTCCTCCACCACCAGGACCCTGGCCTTCATGTCCCTCCCCCCGCGGCCGGCAGGTAGACGCTGAAGGTACTTCCGCGGCCCAGGGCGCTGTCCGCCTCGACGTGCCCGCCGTGCATCTCGACGAGAACCTTGACGATGGACAGGCCCAGGCCGGTCCCCGGCAGCCCCGCGGTGTGCGCGTTGGAGGCCCGGACGAAGCGATGGAAGAGCTGCCCGACCTCGTCCGGAGGTATGCCGATGCCGTCGTCCGCCACGTCGATCCGCCACTGGCCGCCGTCGTAGGCCGCGGTGACCCGGACCTGGCTGCTCCGGTGCGAGAACTTGACCGCGTTGGCGATCAGGTTGTCGAGCACCTGCATCAGCCGCCGGTGGTCGCCCGGCACGTCCGGCCCCGCTCCGGCCGTGATCTCGATCGTGATGCCCTGCTTGGCGGCGCCCGCCGCGGCGGACCTGACCGCTTCGGCGATCAGCTCGGGGACGGAGACCGGAGCCAGGTCCAGCGGCAGCGCGCCCGCGTCCAGCCGGTCCAGCATGAGCAGGTCGCCGACGAGCCGGTGCAGCCGGTCGGCGTTCCGCTCGATGATGTCCAGGAACTGGACGCCCTCCGGGGTGAGCCCCCCGGCTTCCCCCTTGATCAGCTCGCTGAAGGAGACGATCGAGGTCAGCGGCGTGCGCAGCTCGTGCGACACGATGGCCAGGAACTGGTTCCTGGCCTCGTCGAGCTTGAGCAGCCGTTCGTTCTGCTCGGCCAGCTGACGCTGGGCTTGCTCGGCCAGCGCGGCGTGCGAGCGCTCGGCGTCGAGCATCTGCTGGCGTTGTTCTTCCAGGGCCGCGCGTTCTGACATGTCCCAGGCCAGCCACAGGGCACCGCGGAATCGGCCGTCGACGAGCACCGGCCAGTAGTCGTGTTCGATGGTGCGGCCGTCGGCGGTCTTGAACTGCTCCGCGGATACCGGCTGCCGGGCGCGGAGCACCTCGGCGCTGCGCCGGGCGAATTCGCCGGGATCGCCGAACTGGGACCCGATCCGGCTGACGACCGAGCTGGCCGGGGTCCCCACCAGCTGTTCGGGTTCGTCGAGGCCGAATATGGTGCCGAAGCTCCGGTTGATGTGCGTGATCCGGCCGTGCTCGTCGCTGATCAGGATGCCGGGGATGGCCGCGGCGATCAGCCGGTCGAGCCGTTCGGTCTGGTCGGCCAGTGCGGCGTGCGAGCGCTCGATCTCGGTGAGGTCGCGCAGGAAGCTGGTGAAGATGACATTCCCGCCCACGGTGATCTGCGCGGGAGTCAGCTCGACGGTGCGCTCGGTGCCGTCCGCGTTCATCGTGGATATGCGCATCTGACCGGTGAACTCTTCTGGGTCGCCGGTGGCCACGTAGGTCTGGATGTGCTGCTGGAACCGCACCCGGTCCCGCTCGGGCACCAGGACCTCCGCCATCGGCCGGCCCAGCACGTCGTCCCGCCGCAAGCCGGACAGCTTTTCGGCCGCCGGATTGAACTCCACCAGGCGGCCGTCGGCGCCCATGGCCAGGATCGCGGTCGGCGATGCGGCGATGAGCGCCCGGGTCAGGGCCTGCCGTTCGGCCAGTACGGCCATGTTGCTGGCGTGCCGGATCTGCGTCGCCACGATGGCGGCCACGCCGTGCGCGGTGGCGCGGATCTCTTCGTCCCAGCTCGCCGCGTCGCCGATCAGGGCCAGGGCGCACAGGCACTGACCGTCGACCGGGGCCGAGTAGGCCAGCAGCGCGCTGGTGGCCGGCTCGCCCGACTCCACCGTCACCTGCACCGGAGCGGTGGGCATCGCGTCCCGCTGCGTCAGGGTCAGCGCGCCGATCCGGGCGAGCAGCCCGGGTTCGACCGCACCGGACGGATCCATCGCCAGGACCTTGGCCGGCTGGTCCCCGGCCGGCTGGCCCCCCGTCGGCTGGCCCCCCGTCGGCTGGAAGGCCACCGCGGCGCGGACCCCGGACATGGTGACCAGCCGGGCCAGCACGGCGGGCAGCGCGCCGAGCGCCGTGTCGTCACGCAGTATCTGCGCCGCGGCGAAATCGAGCACGGCCGCCGCTGACCGGTCCCGGCGTATGTGGTTGGTGACCAGGTCCGGTCCCGCCCTGGCCCTTGGTGCCCCCATATGACCCCGCCCCCGCGCCTGGCCGTTGGTTCCTGGCATCTTAGAATACGTATAGTCACCAAGATAGCGCTTAAAGTCACCAACTGGGGCGCAGGTCAGCTCGGGTCCCCGGAAACGGCCGGAAAATTGCCCCAGGAAAATGGCCAGCGACAGGAGTACGATCCATGGTGGTGGTTCCGGCCGCCGCTGGGTCCGCGGACAGAGCTTCAAGCTCACCGGTAACGTCGAGGCGATCGATGGCGAGTCTTTCCCGCCCGAAGTAAGCGGACCCCGGGCGCGAGGGAAGGACTGCCGTGTCCGGTGGGTCGCGTTCACTGCCCAGCCGTCCCAGCCTGCGGTATTTGCGGCTGGAAGCCAAACGCCGCCTGGCCGCGGCCGAATTTCCCACCCTGCACCAGGCGCAGGCCGCCATCGCGCGCGAACATGGCCGGTCCGGTCGTCCCGTGCGGTGGCCCGCGCGGCATAGCCCAGCCGGCAGATTCCCCTGAACTCCATCGACCTAGGAGAGACAGATGTATGAGCCCTACCCGGGCAGCACCCAGCTGCCGGAAACGCTGCGCCCGCCCGTGCCCGCTTCGGTGCGCAATGCCGCCAGCCAGCTGAGCTCCGCCCGGCACGTCCTGGTGGTCGCGTTCGCCATCTCCACAGTGGACGCGCTGGTCCCCGCCTACTTCAAGGCTACGCCGGCATGATCGAGCTGGACCGGGTCAGCAAGCGCTTCGGCCCCGTCGTCGCGCTGGACGACCTGAGCTTCACGGTCCGCCCGGGCCACGTGACCGGCTTCCTCGGGCCGAACGGCGCGGGCAAGACCACCACGATGAAGATCATCATCGGCCTGGATGCCCCCACCTCCGGCACCGCCCTGGTCAACGGACGGCGGTACGACCGGCTGATCCGGCCGCTGCACCAGGTCGGCACGCTGCTGGACGCGACCGCCCTGCACGGCGGCCGCACCGCCCGGCTGCACCTGGCCTCGATCGCGCAGAGCAACGGGATCGGGCGGCACCGGGTCACCGAGGTGCTCCGGCTGACCGGCCTGGAGGCGGTGGCGGACCGGCGGGTCAAGGGGTACTCGCTCGGCATGAAGCAGCGGCTCGGCCTCGCCGCCGCCCTGCTCGGCGACCCCCCGATCCTGATGTTCGACGAACCGGTCAACGGCCTGGACACCGAGGGCATCGGCTGGATCCGCCAGTTCTTCAAGGCGCTCGCCGCCCAGGGCCGCACCGTGCTGGTGTCGAGCCACCTGATGAGCGAGATGGCGCTGACCGCCGACCACCTGATCGTCATCGGGCGCGGCCAGCTCCTCGCCGACATGCCCACCGCCCAGCTCATCGCGTCGAACGCGCGCCACGACGTGCTGGTGCGCTCCCCGCGCGCGACCGAGCTCGTCAGCCTGCTCACCGCCCGCGGCGCGACCGTCACCCCGCAGCCCGACGGCGCCCTCGTGGTCACCGGCCTGGACGCGGCCGCGATCGGTGATCTGGCCGCGGCCCACGGCATCGCCGTGCACGCCCTGGTGCCCCGGCAGGCTTCCCTCGAGGACGCCTACCTGGACCTCACCGGCGAAAGCGTCGACTACCACGGCACCATGCCCGCCATGCCCGCGGACCAGGGCCCCGTCACCGAAGGGACCCCCACCCGATGAGCACTGTCACCACGGGCCCGGACCCGGCCCGCGCGGCCACGCCGTCGGTCGCCGTCCGGGCCCGCGACCTGCTCGGCTGCGAGTGGACCAAGTTCCGTTCGGTCCGCTCGACCTACTGGACGCTGGCCGTCGCGGTCGTCACGCCCATCGGGTTCAGCGTCCTGGTCGCGTCCGCCTTCGCGGCCTCGCCGCCGGGCGCGGCGCCGGTCGATCCGCTGCTGCCCGGCCTGCTCAGCCTGGAGTACGCGGTGATCGCGGTCGCCGTCCTGGGCGTGCTGTCGTTCAGCTCGGAGTTCGGCACCGGGCTGATCCGCACCACCTTCGCCGCGGCGCCGCGGCGCCGGGCGGTGCTCGCCGCCAAGGCGGCGGTGACGGGCACGGTGACGCTCATCGCCGGTGAGGTGGTCGCCTTCTCCTCGTTCTTCGCCGCCCAGTCGATCCTGGCCGGCCACCACCTCGGCGTGTCCCTGTCCCGGCCCGGCGTGCCGGGGGCGGTGCTGGCCGCTGGCGTCCTGCTGTGCGTGTGCGCCCTGATCGGCGTGGCGCTCGGCGCGATCATCCGGCACACCGCGGGCGGGATCGCCGCGGCCATCGGGGTGATCGTCCTGCCGGCCATCGTGGCCCTGCTCCCGGCCCCGTGGAACGGCCGGATCGGCCGGTTCGCCCTGCTCGACGCGGCCCGGCAGGTGACGGCCCTGCACCCGCAGCCGAACCTGCTCGCCCCGGCCCTGTCCCTGCTGGTCCTGCTGGCCTGGCCGGCCGCCGCCCTGCTGGCCGCGTCCGTGCTCATCACCCGCCGTGACGTATAAGTGAGCGCTCTGATAATGGATCCGCTGCACCGTGTGATCCGCTGCACCGTGGCCGCCCGTCCCCGCCCCCGCGGCCCGTCCCGCCCCCGTGCTGCCTCACCAACCCGCCCCGCCTTGCCCGACCCACAATTCGATCACCAGTACGACAAGAAGTAGAATTATCGCGGAAGATCCGGCCTTAGTGGAAAAAAAGGTGCCCTATCAGGTACCAGATCTTCCGCGGAAGCCCGATCTTCCACGATCTTTTCGGAGCCCGGAGTACCACCGCACGCTGGCGTACCACGACGCACACCGGCATCACTGAGGGACCAGACCACCCACGCAGGAGCGGGCGCAGCTCGGCCGCCGAGCCGGTCGGCCCGGACCTTGCGATCGTTCGTCAGTTTTTGCTGTCATAACGACCAAAACTGACGAACGATCTTGTCTCCATTCCCGGATAGGCGTCGTGCCCGAAGGCGGTGGCCTGCGGCCGGGCCAGAGCGGCTTCGAGCAGTCCGTAATCACGGACGTCCACGCCCGGCCCCAGGGTGCGCTCGGCCACGTTGAGCAGGTCAGGAAGGGTCAGGAAGATCACTGACCGAGCCGCTCCAGCGCCTCGGCGTAACGGGGCAGCTCCTCGTCGAGGACCCGGTCGAGCAGGTCGGCGCGGCTGTGGTTCTCGACGTACTCCCGGAGGCTAGCCGGGCAGCTGGCACAGGATCTCGCCGTGCGGGATCAGGAACCAGCCGTCCTCGCTGGCCGCCCAGCGCCGCCAGCCCTGGGCCAGCCGTTCCAGGTCATCCCTGGTCGCCAGGCCATGCTCGACCGCCCGGTCGCCGAACGGGGACTCGGTCAGCCGCTGCGCCCACGACGCACCCCACCAGGGGCGGTCCACCGGACCGGTGTAGCACCACGAACTCGCCGATGCCTCGATCGCCTCGAAGCCGGCCTGCCGGGCCCAGGACAGCATCCGCCGGCCCGCGTCCGGCTCGCCGCCGAGCGCCCGCGCCACCTTCCGGTACAGGGCCTGCCATTCGGTCAGCCCCGGGTCGTCCGGGAACCAGAACATCCCGGCGTAGTCGCCGTCCCGGGCGGCGATCAGCCCGCCAGGCCGGCCGACCCGCCGCATCTCGGTGAGCGCGGCCACCGGGTCGGACAGGTGCTGGAGCACCTGGTGCGCGTGCACCACGTCGAACGTCTCGTCCTTAAAGCCCAGCTCGTAAACGTCGCCGACCTCGAAGCGGACGTTGGCCTGGCCGCGCCGGCCGGCTTCGGCCCTGGCCAGGGCCAGCACGTCGGCGGCCGCGTCGATCCCGGTCACCTGGCCGTCCGGAACCCGGGCGGCCAGGTCCGCGGTGATCGTGCCCGGGCCGCAGCCGACGTCGAGGACACGCGCGCTGGCGGGCAGCCGGGCCAGCAGGTACCCGGCGGAGTTTTCCGCGGTCCGCCAGCGGTGTGACCGGAGCACGCTGTCGTGGTGGCCGTGCAGGTAGGTGTCGGGGTTAGATGGCATCGCCCCATCATCCCCCGTCCGGCTATCCGTGTCACCATGAGAGATAATTCTGTCCGTATCGTGAGACAGCCCTAGACCTGTCCCTTGCCGTGGCCGGGCCGGCTGCTGTCGCCGGCATCGGTCGTCCCGCGCACGACCGCGATCACGCCGAGCAGCGCGGCCAGCGGCACGACCAGCGCGATGAAGTCGGAGGAGGTGAAGTTGCCCAGGGCGTCCAGGGCTCCGGCGAATCCGACGATCATGATCGACACCGCCACAAGTCCCCAGCCGTTCAGGAACAGCCGCAGGGTGAAGGGCGGCGTGGTGGTGGTCACGTCGGGCACGGCGGTGACGGATTTCGTCTCGCGCCGCTCGGTCAGGCCCTCGCGGACCCGGGCGGTGATCGTCAGCTGGCCCGGCTGGTCCGCGATCAGCAGCAGCTCGTCGGGATGAGCCGGATCAGGAGACTGCGACACCGAACCCCCGCCGACGGCCCACGACACCACCTGCTGCGGTCCAGCCGAACGGACCCGGTAGCGGGCCTGCTCGCCGGTGACCACGTTGTCCGGCCCTTCGATCACGGCCGGCGGGGCCGCCCGCGCCCGGCCGTCGCCCTCGACCTCCAGCTCCGGGCCTGCGCCCTCATCCAGCGCGCGACCCGCCGCGCCCGTTTCCGCGATCACCAGGAACTGGCGGCGGACCAGCAGCTCGGCCAGCCGGATCTGCCGCGCTTGCACGCTCCAGGCCATGGCCACCACCGCCGCGGCCAGCCCGGCCGCCCCGAGCGCGAACCACACGGCGACCGCGGGATGGCTGGTCCCAGCGGCCAGCCCGGCGCCACTATTGGTCACCACGGCGAGCATGTCATCTCCCTACCCGGAGCGATCGCGGCCATGGCAGTATTAAAACATATGATCGAATGAACGGGAAGCCGGAGCTAGTTATTCGAAACGACCTCCTCCCCTGAACCTTCCTGTTCAGGGGAGGAGCGCGATGTCTGCTCGCGCCCGAGCCGGACCTAGTCCTGGTTTTTCGGGCTGACCGAGCTCAGCGCGTCGTCGAGCATCGGCGGGAAGCTCTCGGGGTGCCTGGCCAGCATGTACGTCACCACCGCCAGCAGGTCCTGCTCGTTCAGCGCCCGGACCCGGGACAGACGCAGCTCGGCTTCGATCTCACGCGGTGCCTCAGAAGTATCAGCCATACGCTGCGGCTTCCCCTTTCCATAGGCCGGGAAACACGGTTCGTTCGGCCCTTAGTTCCGAACGGCCGTGCCTACCACGATTCCAGCCTGCCTGATTGCCCCGGCCGGTCAGCGGTAACGTTCCCGGAACGGTCTAAGCGTAGCGTGACCCTCGTGGATGCCAAGCCGCCTGCAGGCCTATGGCGCGCTTTACGCCGCGCTGCTGGCCTTTTCTTTCGGCTTCGTCGGCTACCAGGTGCTGAGCTGGCGGCGTTCGGCCGGGGAGCGGCGCCAGCAGGTCAAGTGGCTGGCCAGCGGCGCGGTCGTCACCATCGTCAGCGCCATCATCGCGGTGTCGTTCAGCTCGTCGGGTCCCACCTCGACCCTCCTAGACTGGGCCGACAACCTCGCCTGGTTCGGCCTGGCCGCGCTGCCGGTGTCGATGGGCGTGGGGATCCTGCGGTACCGGCTGTACGAGATCGACCGGCTCATCTCCCGCACGCTGGCCTACGCGGCGGTGACCGCGCTGCTCGTCGGGGTGTACGCAGGCCTGGTGCTGCTGTCCACCCACGTGCTGTCGCTCAATTCGCCGGTGGCGGTGGCCGCCTCGACGCTGGCCGCGGCCGCGTTGTTCAACCCGCTGCGGCGGCGGGTGCAGCGATTCGTGGACCGCCGGTTCAACCGGGCCAGGTTACGACGCCGAACTGACCGTGACGGCGTTCGCGGCCCGGCTCAAGGACGCCGTGGACCTCGGCTCGGTCCGCGCCGACCTGACCAGCGTGGTCCAGGACACGCTGGAGCCGTCGCATGTCTCGCTCTGGCTGAGCGACCGCGGCTAAGGACCCCTCCGAACGCTCCGCCGTTTCCCGGCAATACCAAGGTAGAAGGAACTCCGAAGGAGTCTTAGACCTTGACGGTTGAGCTGGAGACAGACGGCACGCTGATCGAGCGGTCCGCGCGCGGCCGTCCTGACGCGTTCGTCGAGGTGGTCAGGCGGCACGAGGTGGCGGTGCACGGTTTCCTGGCCCGCCGGGCCGGCGGTCAGGTCGCCGCCGACCTGCTCGGTGAGGTCTGGGTCCGGGCCTTCGCCGGCCGGGACGGTTACGACCCGGCGTACGCCGACGCCTGGCCATGGCTGTTCGGCATCGCCAGGAACGTGCTGCGAGTCCACTGGCGTTCCCGCCGGGATGCCCCTACCGCCGACCGCGCGGAGGACCCATGGGATGAGGTCATCGACCGCCTGGATTCAGCCGGACGGGCCCCCGCGCTGGTGGCCGCGATCCAGGCCCTGCCGCCGGCCGAACGCGATGTGCTCCTGCTCGTGGCCTGGGATCAGCTGACCCCAGCGCAGGCCGCCCTGGCGCTCGGCGTCCCGCCAGGCACCGCCCGCAGCCGCCTGCACCGCGCCCGGGCCGCCCTCCGCCTGGTCCTCGCCGAGGAGAAGTCATGACGCCGCCCGAACCAGACCCGCTCACCGCCCTCGGTCACGTCGACCCGCCCCACCCGACGTCCTCGACGCGGCCCGCGAAGCCCTCTGGTCAGCCATAACGCACGAAATGCTGACCGCGGACCCGGCCGCCCGCCAGGCCATCCCTAAGCGGACCACAGAGCCCCGCGCCGACCGGCGCCGTCAATCCCGCCCGTCACCCCCACAAGCCCCGTGAGTCCCTCCAGCCCGGCCAGCCCCGGCGGCCTGGCACTGCTGGCCGGCACGGTCAACGTCTTCTTCGCCACCGCGTACCAGGTCTGCCTGCCCTCCCTGGTCACCGCGGCCGAACTCGTAGCGGGCAACGCCCGGCTCCAGGGCGGCGCTTCGGTCGCCGCGATCGCGGGTCGCGGATTCGCCGGGCTAGCCGCCCAGGCGGTCGGAGCCGTCGCCGCGCTCCTGTTCAACGCGGCCAGCTTCCTAGTGTCCGCTCTCTGCCTGCTGCGCATCCGCCCCATGGGTCCCTCCCCCCAACCGACGCGGCGGACCGGCGGCGTGCGGACGGAGACCTGGCCGGGCATCTGCTTCGTGGCCCGCGACCCTTACCTCCGGCCATTGACCATCTACGCGGCGATCGCCAACCTGGCGTACACCGGCAACCTGGCCCTGGTCGTCATCTTCCTTGTCCGCGTGGTGGGCCTGAGCTCCGCGGCGGCCGGCCTGCTGATGGCGACCGGAGGAATCGGCGGCCTATTCGGTGCCCTGGCCGCACCCCGGCTGACCCGGGCCTGCGGAACCGCCCAGGCACTGGTCCTCACCATCATGGTCACAGGCCTATCCGGCCTGCTCATCCCGTTGACCGAACGGGGACCGCGGCTCGCCTGCTACCTGATCGGCTCGGCCCTGATCGCCGGCAGCCTCGTGGTCGCCAACGTGATCGCCGCGAGCTTCCGCCAGGAATACTGCCCGCCCTCGATGCTCGGGCGGGTGACCGCCAGCATGCGCTTCCTTGCCTTCGGCATGATCCCCCTGGGTGCCCTGCTCGCCGGAGCGCTCGGTACCGCGCTCGGCGTCCGGGATGGCCCCCCGCATCCGCACCGCCAGAAACCTGCCTCACGCACCGGCCCGAACCGAACGAAAATCTGCTGTGTCTTCGTCGTTGCGTTCCCCGAAAATGTCGTAGCGATCCTCTAGAATCGAACTAGAAAGCTAGAGAAGATCCCGGCAGGGAGGTGAGCATCCGCGATGAGTACTGCCGCGGCCGCGCCGCCGGCCAGCACGAGCGAGGCGCTGGCGATGCTGACCTCCGCGATGACCTACCTGGCCGCCGCCGATGCAACCCAGCTGACCGCCAGCGAGCAGGCCGAGTGCCTGCAAAGGCTGGAGCAGGCCGACGCGATCGAGACCGCGGCGCGGGCCTCGGTCCTGGGCGCGTTCACCGCCGGCCAGGGGTACTGCGAGGATGCGGACTACAGTCCCCGGGCCTGGCTGATCCAAAAAACCCGCGTTACCAAAGGTGCCGCCACCGGCCACGCCGCCATGATCCGGGCCCGCGCGCACCCCCGGATCATGGCGGCGCTGGCTGACGGGGAGATGTCGGAGTCCTACGCCCGGACCCTGTGCCTGTGGACCGGCAAGCTCCCCGAGCAGTGCCGCGACACCGCCGATGAGATCCTGTCCGGCGCGGCCCGTAAGGGCATGGACCTGCGCGACCTGGCCGCCCTGGCTGCTGAGATCCAGTCCCGCGCCTGCCCGGACCCCGGTGACGATGACCCGGGCAGGTCCTTCGAGGACC
>Ga0066790_10001169_pt1 | contig 10918 bp, 8 predicted proteins | sample OrgsoiDNA2013050_FD_70963 | JGI IMG/M metagenome (GOLD analysis project Ga0066790, IMG submission 70963) | Permafrost soil microbial communities from the Arctic, to analyse light accelerated degradation of dissolved organic matter (DOM) -... | ecosystem: Environmental > Terrestrial > Soil >...
TCCGCGCCGCTTGCCGAGCACGCCGGGCGCCGCGACCGTGGCCACGACCTGCGGCGACGTGGCCTCGGGCTCTTGCGGCCCGGCCGGGCGGATGCGAACGCGCACGTCGTACCAGCCGGCCTGGCCGGTGACGGGGTCAGAGTTGCTGATCATCCGTCCCGTGCCCTGCGGCAGCTCTTCCGAGATCAGGTGGTTGAGGAGGAAGCCCTTCCTCGATTCGTCGGAACCCGGCGCGAGCTGCCAGGCGCCGTCGGCCTTGCCGATCGCGTTCCACGTCCACACCGTGCCGGGCTCGACGGCCTCGCTGTAGCGCAGCATGCAACGGACCTTGCCCCAGGAGCTTTCGACCCAGCACCAGCCGCCGTCGGCGATGCCCGCCTTCTGCGCTGTGAGCGGGTTCACCTGCAGGTAGTTGTGGCTGTGGATCTGGCGCAGCCACGCGTTCTGCGAATCCCACGAGTGGTACATCGCCATCGGCCGTTGTGTGATCGCGTTGAGCGGGTAGGCCTCGGTGTCGGTCGCCGCGTCTTCGAGCGGCGGGTACCAGAAGGGCAGCGGGTCGAAGTAGGTGTCGATGCGTTCGCGCAGATGCTCGGGCGGCTGGCGGCCTTTCGTCTTGCCCTGGGCGGCGAGGCGAAAGCTCTGCAGCGTGTCGGAATAGAGCTGGAGCTGGATCACGTCATTCTTCTGGCGCCAGCCTTTGGCCTTCGCGAAGTCGAGGTATTCGCGGTTCCAGTTGCGCATGTAGTGCATCGACTCCGGCAGGTGGTACTGGAAGACGCAGTTGTTCTTCGCGTACATCTCCCACTGCTTCGGGTTCGGCGCGCCGCGCAGGTGCTCGGTGCCGTTGGCGCCGCGCCAGCCCATGAGAAAGCCGACGCCGGGCTGGGCTTCGAAGTTGACGACGAAATCGGGGTAGTCCTTGAACTTGCGCTGCCCGTCGGCCGTCGTGAAGGCGGGCAGCTTCAGGCGCGAACCGAGCTCGACGATCACCTCCTGGAACGGCTTGCACTGCCCGGTCGGCGGCACGACAGGCACGCGCACGGAATCGCACGGTCCTTCGAACTCGGAGATCGGCCGGTCGAGCATGCTCATCACGTCGTGCCGTTCGAGGTAGGTCGTGTCGGGCAGCACGAGGTCGGCGAAGGCGACCATCTCGCTCTGGAACGCGTCGCAGACGACGAGGAACGGAATCTGGAAGTCGCCATCGGCGGATGGCGCTGCCTCGTCCGCCTCCGGCGGCCGGCCCCCCGCGGGGGTGTCGCCCGGCTTGGGGCGGCCCGGCGCTCGAGCGACCTTCGCGTTCAACATCTCACGCACGGCCATCGTGTTCATGGTCGAGTTCCACGCCATGTTGGCCATGAAGATCATGAGCGTGTCGAGCCGGTACGGATCGCCGCGCGTCGCGTTCGTGATGACGGTGTGCATCAGGCCGTGCGCCGAGAGCGGGTGCTCCCACGAGAACGCGTGGTCGATGCGCATCGGCGAGCCGTCGGCGTTGATCGCCAGCTCTTCGGGGTTGGCCGGAAAGCCGAGCGGCGCCGCGTTGAGCGGCGTGTTGGGCTTGAGCATGTCGGGCGAATTGAAGGCGCGGAAGTTCGGCACGATGTGGCGCGGGTAGGGCGCCTTGTGGCGAAAGCCCCCGGGCGCGTCGATCGTGCCGAGCACGCTCATCAGCACGGCCAGCGCCCGGATCGTCTGGAAGCCGTTCGAGTGCGCCGCCAGGCCGCGCATGGCGTGGAAGGCGACCGGCCGTGCCTGCGTCGTCTCGTGGCGCCGGCCCCAGGCGTCGGTCCACGGCACCGGCAGCTCGAAGGCCTGGTGCAGGGCGGTTTCGCCCATCTCGCGGGCCAGGCCGCGGATTCGCTCGGCCGCAATGCCGGTGATGGCCGATGCCCATTCGGGCGTGCACGGCTCGACGCGCTCGCGCAGCAGCTGGAACGACGGCGCGACCTTGCTGCCGTCAGCGAGCGTGTAGTGGCCTTCCAGCGCCGGATCGGCACCTTCGGCGATGCCTTCCGGATAGGCCGCCTTGATCGTGCGCGAGACGGTGTCGAAGACGAGCTTGTTGTGCGGCTCGCGGCCATCGCCCGGCGGCCCCTTGGCCGGATCGAGGTCGTGCGCGAACATGCCTTCGCGATCGCCGCCGGTCTCGAGCACGACGAGCTGCGGCGCATTGGTGAAGCGCTTCAGGAACGCGCGGTCGATCAGGTCTTCGGCGATCAGCACGTGCAAGAGCGCCATGAAGAGCGCGCCGTCGGTGCCCGGCTTGATCGGGATCCACTCGTCGGCGATCGCCGAGTAGCCGGTGCGCACCGGGTTGATCGAGATGAAGCGGCCGCCCGCGCGCTTGAACTTGCCGAGCGCCATCTTCATCGGGTTCGAGTGATGGTCTTCGGCGGTGCCGATCATCACGAAGAGCTTGGCGCGGTCGAGGTCGGGTCCGCCGAATTCCCAGAAGCTGCCGCCGATCGTGTAGATCATGCCAGCGGCCATGTTGACCGAGCAGAAGCCGCCATGGGCCGCGTAGTTGGGGGTGCCGAAGTGGCGGGCGAACAGACCGGTGAGCGCCTGCATCTGGTCGCGGCCGGTGAAGAGGGCGAACTTCCTCGGGTCGGTCGAGCGGATCTTCGCCAGCCGGTCTTCGAGGATCTGGAACGCGCGCTCCCACGAGATCGGCTCGAACTGGCCGGCGCCGCGGTCGCTTCCGGCCTTGCGCAGGAGCGGCTGCGTCAGCCGCGCCGGCGAGACCTGCTTCATGATTCCCGAGGCGCCCTTGGCGCAGATCACGCCCTTGTTGAGCGGGTGTTCGGGGTTGCCGTCGATGTAGCGCAACTCGCCGTCGCGCAGGTGCACGCGGATGCCGCAGCGGCAGGCGCACATGTAGCAGGTGGTCGTCTTGATCTCGGTCTTCGCCTCGGGCGCCGGCGAGGCCAGCGGATCGTGGAGCGGGGCACGCGAGAAGAGCTTGAACACGCGGTCGTCTCCAGCAGTCGGATGGCGGGTCGAACGGCCGATGGTAGGCAGCCGCGGCTGAACGTAAAAGCGGGTAATCTCGCTCGCCATGAACGAAAAAACAGATCAACGCCTGCGCCTGACGCTGCGCCAGCTCGAAGTCTTCGCGGCGCTCGCGCGAACCGGCTCGACGCGGGCCGCCGCCGACCGCGTCTCGCGCTCGCAGTCGGCCGCCAGCACGGCCCTGGCGGCGCTCGAGACAGCGCTCGAGGCCCAGCTTTTCGACCGCGTCGGCCGGCGCCTCCTCCTCAACGAGCAGGGGCGCGCCTTGCTGCCGCTGACCATCTCGCTGCTCGACCAGGCCGGCGAGCTGCAGTCGCTCTTCTCGCGCGAGCACGTGACGCCGCTGCGCATGGCATCGAGCTTCACGATCGGCGAGTATTTGTTGCCCGAGGTCATCGGCCGCTGGAAGCAGGCGAACCCGCAGGTCGCAGCGCGCCTCGTCATCGGCAACACCAGCGAGGTCATCGCCGCGGTCGCCGGCTTCGAGGTCGACATCGGCTTCATCGAAGGCCGGCAGCGGCACCCCGACGTCGTCGTGCGGCCGTGGCTTTCCGACGAGCTCGTCATCTTCGCCGCGCCCGGCCACGCGCTCGCCGGGCGACCGCTGGGCATGGCCGAGCTGGCGGCCGCCGGCTGGGTGCTGCGCGAGCCCGGCTCGGGCACCCGCGAGGCCACCGACCGCTGGCTCTTCGAGCGCCTCCACCCCATGCGCATCGAGCTCGAGCTCGGCAGCAGCGAGGCGGTCAAGCGTGTCGTCGCGGCCGGCGTCGGCATCGGCTGCCTCTCGCGCAAGGCCGTAGCCGAGGCGCTCGCCGGCGGCTGGCTGGTCGAGCTGAAGACGCGCCTGCCGCGCGCGGCGCGCGCGCTCTCGATCGTCGTCCACCGCGAGCGCCGCCCGGGGCGCGCGGCCGAGGCGTTCATCAAGACCTGCTTGGCCGAATCGGCCGGCGCCCCGACGATGGCCTCGCCGCCGCAGGCTCGATCGCGGCCGCGCGTTCGCCGCGAGAAGCGCTGAGCGCGCGCGCCCGAGTCGCGACCGGTGGTGTCGGGCTTCGTTGACGCTGCCGCGCACTGATGAGAGGATGGCCCGGCGCCATCGACGCGCCGTCTTTCGCCGCGTCTTTCGCCTTCTCCACTGACCCTCTCGCTGACCCTTCTCGCCGACCGTCCGGACCCGACCCCATGCAACCGTCCCTCCTCGAAGAGCTGACCCCCGTTCCCAACCCGTATCCGATCCGCGCCGAGATCGAATACCCAGAGGTCTGGCGCCTCTGTGAACAGGCGCGCGAGCTCGCGTGGAGCCCGCCCTCGATCGACTTTTCCGATGTGCGCGAGGCAGACATTCCGGCCGAGGTACGTGCTGCCGGCGCCGAGTGGTGGAGCCTGCGCGCCTGGATGGAGCACGGCGCCGTGCCCTACGGCAGCGAGCGCCTGCGCGACGCGGTGTTCAGCCACCAGCCGTTCGAGATCAAGCAGCACATCGTCAATTTCATCGCCGAGGAGCTGCGCCATCACGAAGCCTCGGTGCTCGTCGCCAAGAGCCTGGCGGCCTACGAGGAGGTGCCGCGCGCCGACTACTTCAAGGCCGTGATTCCGCGCTTCCACGACGAGCGCGACGAGAAGGCAATGAGCTTTTTCGCCGGACTCGCCGTCAACACGTTGTTCGAGCAACTCTCCGGCGAGCTGCTGCAAGCGCGCTACGAGAACGCCCGCTACCCATCGATTCGCACCGCGTGCCAGCTCATCCTGCGCGATGAAGCGCGGCACATCCAGTTCGGCCGCATCGTCATGCGCCGCTTCTTCAATGAGCTCTCGGCAAACGACAAGCGCATGCTCGGCGAGAAGGTCGCCAAGAAGCTGCGCGGCAGCCTGCTCAACGGCGTCTATGCGGTCGTCAACCTGCCGCCCGACGAGCGCGAGCGCGCCGGCCGCAACCGCGCGCTCGCCTGTGAGCACGGCCTCGGCGCCACGCACCCCGACGAAGAGATGGCGATCATCAAGCGGGCCCTCGACCAGATCCGCGCCGATGTGGCGCCCTACGGCGTGGTGATCCCCGAAGTGCCCGAGGTCGACGCCGCGATGGCGGCGCACTGATGGGCGCGCCGACCGATTCCCGCCAACGTCGCGCCGGTAGGGCCGCCGCCGCGCGGCGGCGGCTTCTCGCCGGCGCGACGGTGCTGCTCGGCGCTTGCAGCATGAGCGGCGGTGCGCTCGCCCAGGCCGGCTATCCGAACCGGCCCGTCACGCTGGTCGTGCCCTATCCGGCCGGCGGCTCGGCCGACGTGCTCGCGCGCGCCCTCGGCCAGAAGCTGGCCGAGCGGTGGGGCCAGTCGGTCGTCATCGACAACCGTGCCGGCGCCGCGACGGCGATCGGCGCGAAAGCCGTGGCGCGTGCGGCGGCCGACGGCTACACGCTGCTGCTCGGCACGGTGAGCTCGCAGGCGATCAATCCGGCGATGAACAAGGTCGGCTACGACCCGGTCGCCGATTTCACCGCCATTGCGCCGGTCGCGTCGATTCCGTTCGTTCTCGTCGTCCACCCGGCCGTTGCGGTGAACAGCGTCGCCGAGCTCGTCGCGCTCGCCAAGAGCAAGCCCGGCGAGCTCACGTATGCGTCGGCCGGTATCGGCACTTCGAACCACCTGGCCGGCGAGCTGTTCGCCGCCGATTCCCGCATCACGCTGCTGCACGTTCCGTACAAGGGCAGCGCTCCGGCCCTGGCCGACGTCCTCGCCGGCCACGTCGCGCTCATGTTCGACCTGCAGGCGACGTCGCTGCCGCACGTTCAGGCTGGCCGCCTGAAGGCCCTCGCCGTCACCGGCCGCACGCGCAGCGAGCTGTTGCCGAACGTGCCGACGATGGTCGAAAGCGGTATGCCCGGCTACGACGTCTCGGCGTGGTTCGGCCTGTTTGCACCCGCCGGCGTGCCGAAGCCGATCGTCGAGCGGCTCGCCGCCGAGACCGCGGCCATCCTGAAATCGGCCGAGATGCGTAAGCACTTCAAGGAACTCGGCGTCGAGCCCGAGTACGGCAGCGCCGACGAGTTCTCGGCCTTCGTGAAGGGTGAGGTCGTGAAGTGGGCGACGACGGTGCGCGGCGCGGGTCTGGCGCCGTGATGCAGCGATGCAGTGATGCGATCGGGCGCGGCCCGCCGACATCGGCGAGCGCCCGATAACAGGCCCTAGCGCGAGAACCGCAGGACCCCGTCGTTCACCGCGCCGAAGCGCATGGCGACCAGGTCGCTCAGATAGTTCTGGTTCAGCTTCCACGGCTTCGTGGCACCCTGCTTGGGCAACAGCTCGGCGGCACGCTGGAAGTAGCCTGAAGAAAAGTCGACCCAAGGCAGCAAGGGCGTGCCCGGGCCCGCAGCCGGGGCCAGGCATTGCCGCGCGCCGCACTTGCGCATGTGGTCGAGCAGGCGGCAGACGTAGCGTGCCGTCAGGTCGGCCTTGAGCGTCCATGACGCATTCGTGTAGCCGAAGGTGCTGGCCATGTTCGGCACGCCGCTGTACATCAGCCCCTTGTAGCTGACCAGGCGCGAGGGCTCGACGCGCTGGCCGTCGACGTACAGCGCGGCGTGGCCCAGCATGGCCAGCTTCAACCCCGTGGCGCTGACGATGATGTCGGCGTCGAGGGTGGCGCCGGATCGCAGCTTCACGCCGGTCTCGGTGAACGACTCGATGTGCTCGGTGACGACCGACGCACGGCCCTCGTTGATGGCCTGGAAAAAATCGCCGTCGGGCACCAGGCACAGGCGCTGCTCCCAGGGGTTGTAGCGCGGCGTGAAGTCGGTGGCGATGTCGGCCTTCGGCCCCAGTGCCTGCCTGACGCCGCCCAGCAGCAGCGCGCGCATGCGCTGCGGGCTGCGCTTGCAGAGCCGGTACACGTACATGCCCAGGAGCACGTTCTTCCAGCGCGTCAGGCGAAGGGCGAGGCGCAAAGGCAGGCGTCGACGCAGCGAGGTGCTGACCGGGTCGACCGACGGCCGGGCCACCACCCAGGTCGGCGAGCGCTGCAGCATGGTCACATGCGCGGCCCTCTCGGCCAGGGCCGGCACCAACGTCACGGCGGTGGCGCCGCTGCCGACGACGATCACCTTCTTGCCCGAATAGTCCAGGTCGGCCGGCCACTTCTGCGGGTGCACCAGGCGCCCGCCGAAGCGATCCTGGCCGGGGAAGTCGGGTTGGTATCCCTCGGCATAGTCGTAGTAGCCACTGCACATGAACAGGAAGGCGCAGCGGATGCTCGAGGTGCTGGCGTCCTCCTCGCGATGCACCTGGACCGTCCATTGGGCGTCCGCTGTGGACCAGTCGGCCCGCACGACCTTGTGGCCGAACCGGATCTTCCGGTCGATGCCGTATTCGCGCGCCGTGTCGTGCAGGTAGCGCAGGATGGTCGGCCCCGCGGCGATGGCCTTGGGGTCGGTCCATGGCCGGAACGAGTAGCCGAGGGTGTGCATGTCGGAATCCGAACGCACGCCGGGGTAGCGGAACAGATCCCAGGTTCCGCCCAGGTCGTTGCGCGCTTCCACGATGGCATAGCTGCGATCCGGGCAAAGCATCTGCAGGTGATAACCGGCGCCGATGCCCGAGATGCCCGCGCCCACCACGAGCACGTCGACGAATTCGTTTGCCATCGCCAGCGCTCCCGACTCAAAGGACGGTAGTTTCGCCGACCGGCCTCGCCCGCCACGGGCCGCCGCCCACGGACGACGCGAGGCACGATTTTTTGATATCAATGAGCGAGCCGCGGCTTGGGATCCACGCCATGATCAAAAACTTGTTCACCAGGCGCGATCTGTCATCGGTGACGGTTCGGCGCCGAGCTCGGCCGCGCGATGCAACATCGCCCGTACAGTCGGGGCCGTCATCAACGATCCGGAGACATCACCATGTCGCGAACTCTTTCGTTGTCCGTGCTCGCGTTCATGGCCCTGTCCCTGGCGGGCTGTGCCTCGGACGATGGCGGCCATGGCCACGGCCAGGGCGGACCCATGGGCATGATGGGGAGCAGCAATGCGGGCGGCGGCATGATGGGAGGCCGCATCGCCGTGGCCTCGCTGACACCGACCCAGGGCAACCAGGTTCGCGGCTTGGTCGTGTTCCACGAGATGGATGGCCGCCTGTTCGTGCACGCCAGGATCAGCGGCCTCAAACCCAATGGCGAACACGGCTTTCACGTCCACGAAGCTGGCAACTGCGCCAGCCCGGACGGCAGCAGTGCCGGCGGCCACTTTAACCCCGACGGCAAGCCGCATGGCCCGCAGACCGCCGCGCACCACGCCGGCGACATGCCGGCGCTCCAGGCCGACGCCAACGGCGTGTTCGACCAGAAGTTCATGCTGTCGGGCCCGACCGTCGGCGACGGCCCCGCCAGCCTGGTCGGCCGCTCCGTGATCGTGCACGCCCAGGCAGACGACTACTCCACGCAGCCCACCGGCAACTCGGGAGCACGCATCGGCTGCGGCGTGATCGCCGCATACTGAGTCCCGAATCACCGCGAAGCGCTCACCGTCAGGTCTGGCCTGCCGTTGGCGCTCACGGCACCGCCAGAGCCCGGCACCGTCGAACGCACGTGCCCGACCCGGATGGCGCATAGACTGACAATTTTGCCGGGAGTCTCGTGCCATGAGATCAACGTTGTGCATCGCCTTCGGCGCCGCGGAGGTGTTGGTGAACCTGCCCGCAGCGGAGACCCCCTGGTCGGCAGACGATGCCCGCCGATGGCTGGACGAGCAGTTCATCGCCAACGATTGCGAGCCGTTTCGCGCCAGCGGCAAGGTGCTCACCGCCGACAAGTTGCTTGCCATCGCCAGCGCCGTCGGTCAGCACGGCTTCGAGCAGGACGAGGCGTTCCGCCTGGCCTTCGCACGTGCCGCGGCGGCTGCGCTTTCTCGTTCCGTGGTGCGAATCGACGTCGAGGCGCGTGCCGTCTCGTTCTGAAGCCGCGGCGTGGCTCGAAAGCCGCGCGCAGACCGCAACCAGTAGCGCGCCGTCGCCGCCCAAGCTGCCTGGAGGGTCTGATGCAGGCGCAGGTGGTTCAGGAAGGCGCCACGCTCGGTCTCGGGCAACGCGTGGGCGCGTTCGATGAGCGAGGCGTGCGCGCGGGTCAGCAATTCACGGGCGCGCTGCTGATCAGCGGCTGACAGGAGCCGATGTCCGACCCGGAGTTGCTTCAACTTTTCAGTTGATTTCTGCCGAGAGGTGATCCGCGCATGAGGTGCAGCGGCCCGGCGCCCTACGTCTGCGGCTCGACGCTCGGCGTCGGCGACGCCAGCATCGCCAGTGCCACCGATGCGATGCGCGCCTTCAGCGAATCGGACCGCGAGGTGAGGACGATCGGCACCGTGGCGCCGAGCACGAGGCCGGCGCACTCGCCGCCGCCGATGTGGACGAAGCTCTTGTAGAGGATGTTGCCGGCGTTGAGGTCGGGCACGAGCAGCAGGTCGGCGTCGCCGGCCACCTGAGACTCGATCTTCTTCGTGCGCGCGGCCTCGGCCGAGATGGCGTTGTCGAAACCGAGCGGGCCTTCGACGATCGCGTTGCCCCACTCGTGGTGTTCGTGGGCGAGGTCGACGAGGGTCTGCGCGTCGAGCGTCGCCTGGATCGCCGGGTTGAGGGTTTCGACGGCGGCCAGGATGCCGACCTTCGGCCGGGCGACGCCGAGCGTGCGCAGGAGGCCGATCGCGTTGGTGAGGATGTCGCGCTTGGCCGGCACGTGCGGCGCGATGCTGACGACGCAGTCGGCCAGCGCCAGCAGCTTCGGATAGCGCGGCAGGTCGAACACGAAGGCGTGGCTGATCCGCGTCGAGCCGCGCAGGCCCGTGCCCCTGTGGATGATCACCGATATGAGCTCGTCGGTGTGCAGCGAGCCCTTCATCAAGGCGCCGACGTGGCCGCCGCGGGCCAGGCGAACCGCGTTGAGCGCCGCGTCGCGCGGGTCGTCACCGGTCGGCGCGATCTCGAACGCGCCGACGTCGACGCCCGCTTCGCCGGCGGCGCGAGCGATGGCACCGCGCGGCCCGATCAGCAGCGGCCGGGCGATGCCCTCGTCGAGCATGCGTCGAGCGGCGCTGAGAGCCATCGCGTCGCACGCAAAGACGATGCCGATGGGCAGACCGCCAACGCGCTGCTCGCCGCGGGCACGGGCGATGAGCGCGTCGAGGCGTGGGTGCGCGGCGGGCGCGTGATGGGCGCTGCCGCTCGCCGGCGTGCTTAGAGTACCCAGAGCGGCCCTCGGTGCCATGGCGATGTCGCTCGAGCGTTCAACGTGATTTCGCCGCCGCCTCGCGAGCGAACGCGAGCAGCTCTGCCTGTGGCATGGTCGTCTCCGAAGATCGATCGATCGGTCGTCGGCAAGCGTTCACGGGGGCAACGCGGGGCCGTCGTGGGTCAAACGTAGTCCTTGTACTTGTCGAGAAAGCGCACCGGCTTCGAAAGCGCGTCGCGGCGGAACGGATCGCCCAGCTCGCGCGTGCACATGATCTCGATCACGGTCGTCTTGCCGTGCGTCATCTGCGCCTCGATCGCCGCCTTGAACGCCGGCCCCACGTCTTCGAGCCTGTCGACGACGACGCCCTCGGCGCCCATGGCCCTGGCGATGCCCGCGAAGCTCTGGTTGTCGAGCTCGCCGGCGACGAAGCGGCGGTTGTAGAAGTCGACCTGGTTCTTCTTCTCCGCGCCCCACTGGCGGTTGTGGAAGACGATCGCGGTGACGGGAATGTCGTGGCGCACGCAGGTCATGATTTCGCTCATGCTCATGCCCCAGGCACCGTCGCCGGCGTAGGCCACCGCCGGGCGATGCGGTGCCGCTGCCTTGGCCCCGATCATCGTCGGCAGCGCGTAGCCGCAGTTGCCGAAGCTCATCGGCGCGAAGAAGGAGCGTGGCTCCTCGAAGCGCA